>Ga0316187_10006490_pt1 | contig 10057 bp, 7 predicted proteins | sample CroRivburrow1_MG_FD_204927 | JGI IMG/M metagenome (GOLD analysis project Ga0316187, IMG submission 204927) | Coastal sediment microbial communities from Maine, United States - Cross River worm burrow 1 | ecosystem: Environmental > Aquatic > Marine > Coastal > Sediment | place: USA: Maine... | reverse complement strand
GGCCTCGCCCACATATCGAGCGATGGGACTGGATGGAGGAATGTCCGCATATTGATCGGCGATGTGCTGATAGTAGTGAAAAGCTTTGGCCTGATCCTTCGGCACTGCCTCGCCCTTGGCATAGAGCCGGGCGAGGTTCAGCTGTGCGCCCAGCACACCATGGTCTGCTGCGTATTGCAGTGCAGGAAGCGCCGCTATTGCTTCGCCTGACTTCATCGCGCGCACGCCCTGACGATATGCCTCGGTCGCCGATGCATAAGGCGGCGGGGCGTCCATGCTACCAACGCTAGCCGGTGTCAGCAAAATGAAAGCAGCGAGCGCGCCGCTGATGTGGGATACGCTAAATATCGGCATAGCAAGTACCCTCCGCCGCACCGCCGGGATGGGTCACCGCGCCGGTGCGCGCCGCGCCAACCTGCTGGGCGTATTTCCAGATATACCCGCTCTCGAACGTGGATGCGGGCGCGGTCCAGTCCTTGGCACGTGCTGCGAGTTCGTCCTCGCTGACCTCAAGGTCGATCAGGCCCTCGTCCGCATCGAGCGAGATCATATCGCCATCGCGCACAAGCCCAATCGGCCCGCACACCGCCGCTTCAGGGCCCACATGGCCAACGCAAAAGCCGCGGGTCGCACCGGAGAAGCGCCCGTCTGTAATCAGCGCGACCTTGTCGCCCATCCCCTGCCCGTATAGCGCAGCCGTCGTGGACAGCATCTCGCGCATGCCCGGACCACCCCTTGGGCCTTCGTAGCGGATGACGATCACATCGCCTTCTTGGTACTTCTTGGCACTCACGGCCGCGAAAGCGTCTTCCTCTCTATCGAAGCAACGAGCGGGTCCCCGGAATTTGAGAGTCTTCAAACCTGCCACCTTGACAATGGCGCCATCGGGCGCCAGCGATCCCTTCAAGCCCACGACACCGCCCGTCGGAGTCAATGGCTTGATGGCAGAACGCACAACATCCTGTTCCGAGTTCCATTTAACCTTAGAAAGATTTTCCGCGATGCTCCGGCCCGTGACCGTGATGCAGTCTCCGTGCAGATATCCGTGGTCGAGCAGCGTCTTCATTAGAAGCGGTACACCGCCCGCTTCGAACAAGTCCTTGGCCACATAGCGGCCGCCGGGCTTCAAGTCCGCGATATAGGGCGTCTTCTTGAAGATCTCGGCGACGTCGAACAGGTCGAAATCAATCCCGCACTCATGTGCAATCGCCGGCAAATGCAAGGCGGCATTGGTCGAGCCGCCTGAGGCCGCCACAACTGCCGCCGCGTTCTCTAAAGATCGGCGCGTGACAATATCGCGAGGGCGGATATTGAGCGCGATCAGATCCATGATCTTCTCGCCCGCGGTCATGCAAAACTGGTCTCTAATCTCGTAGGGCGCCGGTGCACCGGCCGAGTACGGCAATGCAAGGCCGATGGCCTCGGAGACGGTCGCCATGGTATTGGCGGTAAATTGGGCTCCGCAGGCCCCGGCCGACGGGCACGCGACCTGCTCCAGCTCGTCCAAATCCTCAAGCGACATATTGCCGACGGAGTATTCACCGACCGCCTCGAACAAATCCTGGACCGTGACGGGGCGCCCCCGGAACGTGCCGGGAAGGATCGAGCCGCCATAAATGAAGATTGAGGGGACGTTGAGCCGGCACATCGCCATCATCATGCCTGGCAGCGACTTGTCGCAGCCAGCAAGCCCCACCAGCGCATCGTAGCAATGCCCACGCATGGTGAGTTCAACACTGTCCGAAATGACTTCACGCGAGGGCAGCGAGGACTTCATGCCCTGGTGTCCCATGGCAATGCCATCCGTGACCGTGATCGTACAGAACTCGCGCGGCGTTCCACCCTTGGACGCCACGCCCTGCTTGACCGCTTGGGCCTGGCGCATCAACGAGATATTGCAAGGCGCCGCTTCGTTCCAGCACGAGGCAACGCCAACGAAGGGCTGATGAATCTGCCCGCGCGTCAACCCCATCGCGTAGTAGTACGAGCGATGCGGAGCGCGTGATGGCCCCTCCGTCACATGCCTGCTCGGCATATGGGATTTATCGAACGTCTTTGCGTCCATCTAACATTACCAGCTGAACTTGAAAGAAACGGCGGTATTCCGCCTTTACTATACGCCCCAGCTAGTTGCTCCCTGGTCAGCCCCCTCGCTTTACTTGTGCGAGTGTTTGATAAAGCCGATAGTCCTCTGAACTCTTTTCGATGTCACAAAGTTTTATGGCGCAAACGAGGCGTATAACCGCCGAACTGTTGTAAATCCGTTACAGTTGAAGATATTCGGGTTTTACGCGGCTGCATAGCAGCGAACAGCAGGCGATCCTGCCCGGCTAAAGCGCCGCTTCCAGGTGCTTCAGAGCCTTTACGAGCTTGCCTGCCGTGGCCTCGGCATCTGCTTTGCGGCCACGCTGTTCCTCGACCACGTGCTTTGGGGCACGGGAGACGAATTTCTCATTGGCAAGCTTCGCGTCGATCTGTGCGATTTCGGTGCCGACCTTGTCGATCTCACGCTTCAATCGGTCCGCTTCCGCGCCGATATCGATAACGCCCTGAAGTGGCAGCGCGACCGTTGCCTCGTCGAGGACGATTTGAACCGAGCCGGAAGGGGGCGTGTCGGCGAAATCGATCGTCTCGATCCTGGCAAGGCGCATCAAGGTCTCAAGTTGCGCGGAGACACGCGCTTTCGTGGTCTCGGCGGCGCCCGCGACCACGAGCGGGACCTTTGCGCCAGCGGGGACATTCATTTCGACACGCACAGAACGGACATCGGTGACAAAGCGGATGAGCCATTCGATCTCCGCGTCTGCCTTCGCATCAACAAGCCCTTGATGGGTCGGCCATGCGCTGAGCATCAGGAGGCTGTCACGGCGTGCGCCTTCGCCGGTGCGCTTCTCCCACAGCTCCTCGGTGACGAACGGCATGAAGGGGTGCAGAAGCTGCAAGGCTTGGTCGAGCACATAGGCTGCCATGGCCCGCGTCTCGGCTTTTGCCCCCTCGTCTTCGCTTGTGAAGACCGGCTTGGCCAACTCTAGATACCAGTCGCAGTAGATATGCCAGATGAAGTGGTAGATGGCACCTGCCGCATCGTTGAACCGGAAGGCCTCAAGAGCCTCGGTGACGGCGGCTGTGGTGCGTTCGGCCTCACCAGCAATCCAGCGATTGAGCGTTGTTTGGGCGGAAGCCGGGTCGAAGCCCGCACCAGGCACGCAATCGTTCATCATCGCGAAACGCGAGGCATTCCAGAGCTTGGTCGCGAAATTGCGGTAGCCCTCGACCCGCGAGCTGGACAGCTTGATGTCCCGCCCTTGCGCGGCCATAGCCGCCAGCGTAAACCGCAGCGCATCGGCCCCATAGGCATCGATTAGCTCCAGGGGATCGATGACGTTCCCCTTGGACTTCGACATCTTCTGGCCCTTCTCGTCGCGAACGAGCGCATGGATGTAGATGTCGCGGAACGGCACCTCATCCATGCAATGCAAGCCCATCATCATCATCCGGGCGATCCAGAAGAAGATGATGTCAAAACCTGTGACGAGAACATCCGTCGGGTAATAGCGCGAAAGTTCCGGGGTCTTGTCGGGCCAACCGAGCGTCGAGAACGGCCATAGCGCCGAGGAGAACCACGTATCCAAAACGTCTTCATCGCGCTTGAGAGGCTCATCCTTACCGTAATGAGCCAGTGCTAAAGCCTTGGCATCAGACTCGTTTTCCGCGACGAAGACCTCGCCGTCCGGTCCATACCACGCGGGAATCTGATGTCCCCACCAGAGCTGACGCGAGATGCACCAAGGCTGGATGTTCTCCATCCAATGGAAGTAGGTCAACTCCCACGTCTTGGGAACGAATGTCGTGCGGCCACGCTTCACAGCATCCATGGCTGGCTTGGCCAGCGTGCCTGCATCCACGTACCATTGGTCCGTAAGAAAGGGCTCAATGACGGCGCCCGAGCGATCGCCATGGGGCACGGCGTGGAAGTGCGGCTCGGTCTTGGCGAGGAAACCATGTTTGTCCAGGCACTCGACGATCATCGTGCGCGCGGCAAAGCGGAACACGCCGTTCCATTCCAAAATCTTGCTGTTCAGCAGCGGTGTCGTTTCTACATCGCCCAGAAACTCGGGATTTGGGCTGAGTTCGAGCCGCGCGTCCTTACTCAGGACGTTGATCATGGGCAGCCCGTGACGCTTGCCGACCTCAAAGTCGTTGAAGTCATGGGCCGGCGTGATCTTGACCGCGCCCGAGCCCTTCTCAGGGTCGGAATACTCATCAGCAACAATGGGAATGCGCCGGCTGACGATGGGCAGGATCACGTTCTTGCCGACGAGATGCTTGTAGCGCTCATCGTCGGGATGAACCGCAACGGCGGCATCGCCAAGCATGGTCTCGGGGCGCGTGGTCGCAACGACGACGAAGGTCGATGGATCTGCCGGATCGAAGGTCACGCCCTCAATGGGATACCGCAAGTGCCAGAGATGGCCCTTGGTCTCGACGGGCTCCACCTCGAGATCCGAGATCGCAGTGCGCAGTTCCGGGTCCCAATTGACCAGCCGCTTGTCTTTATAAATTAGTCCCGCGCGATGGAGTTCCACAAAGACCTTGCGGACGGCCTTGGATAGGCCCTCGTCCATGGTGAAGCGCAGCCGCGACCAATCGCACGAACAGCCCAGCCGCTTGAGCTGGCCGATGATCGTGTTGCCCGACTCTTCCTTCCACTGCCAAATGCGCTCGATGAATTTATCGCGGCCCATCGACCGGCGGCTCGGTTCGCCGCGTTCCATCAGCTGCCGCTCGACAACCATCTGCGTGGCAATGCCGGCATGGTCGGTGCCAGGCTGCCAGAGCACGTCGCGGCCACGCATCCGCTCGAAGCGCACCAGCACGTCCTGAAGCGTGTTGTTGAGCGCGTGCCCCATATGGAGCGACCCGGTCACGTTCGGCGGCGGGATGACAATCGCAAAGGGCTTTGCACTCTCGCGGTCGCCCCGGCCGGCGGCAAACGCCCGCGCCTGTTCCCAGGCGCGATAAACGCCGCCTTCGAAATTCTTTGGTTGGTATGTTTTGTCGAGCATGGACGAACGCAGACGCTTGGAGGCTAGGACGTGGCGAGGAATGCGAGCGCGATGCCCCCGCAAAGGAATAAGCCTGCGCGTCCTACGACCGCAGCTTCCGTGCTGTCAACTTTGCTCTGCTCAGTCTTGGCCGCGCTGCAAGGCGTCTGAGTCCAGTTCCTCGCGGATGATGCGGGGCATGTTCTCGTCAAGCCATTGCCGGAGCATGGGGCGCAACATGTCTCTAACGCTGTCCTCGAGCGACTTGGGTTCTGTTTCACCATCCACAACCAAACCGTTGGTTTGGGCTAACAGAGGCTCCGGTGTCAGCTCTGGGGCGGGCGTGAACATGGGAGCCGGTTCGGGCTGCATCTCCTCAGACGGCTCCTCGCTCGCCTGCGGCGGCCAAAACGGCGGCGTCTCCGGCGCGGACTCTTCGAGAACCAAGGTCTCTTCCATCTCCACCTCGGCCATGACGAACTCCGTCTCGACCACGGCTTCGTCCGGCATCTCCAGAATCGGTTCCGCCTCAGGCGCGCTTTCGAAGGTCAATTCCGCATCGGATAGCAAGTCGGCCTCCGGGTCGGGATGTGTCCCGTCCTCGGCAAGCGGCTCAGGCATCGGTACGGCCATTGGAATAGCCTCGGGAACAGCTTCAAAACCAGGCTCCGGAATTGCCTCCAAACCAGGCTCGGGCAACGGTGTCACTGTGGCTTCGGCAGGTTGCATGGCCTCAGGCTCGGCTGCGCCGAACGCAAGCGGCGCGGGCTCGGCCGGTGCTGCCGCTGGCGACTGACCCGCCTTCAATGCTGCGATCGCGCGCTCCAATGCGGAGGCCGCCTCCTCGCTCGCCGACAGTTTCGGCTCGGCAGGCGCGGAAAGCTCATCCGCCTGCGGCACCATGGGTGCCATCTCCGGCGGCATCTCCTGCTCAGCTATGACAGGCTCAGGGGGCAATGGCGGCGGGACCATCTCGTTCACTTCCGCGACCGGGTCCGGCTCAAGGATATCCGGCTGGACGTCCTCAAGTTCCAGGACCTCCTCAATCTCCTCGGACACCTCGACGAACTCAGGGGCCGCCACAACAACCTCCGCCGCCTCCGCAAACTCTTCGGGCTCATCCTCGACGAGCTCCAGACCGCCAAGCTCAGCGGCCAGATCCATGACCACCTCCTCGTCGTCGGGTGGCGCCTCTCCACCGGCGCTCAGAACGCGCGCGATGTCGTCGATAATTTGGTTGTCGGCTTCGCCCTCAAGGCTCTCGTCTTCCGCCTGAGCCACCTCGGCTGGCTTCTCGGCTGGTGCCTGATTAACGTCGTCGTCCGTGATGATCCGACGGATGGAGGCAAGTATGTCCTCCATGGTCGGCTCAGGAGCGCGCTCCGTGCTGCTCATGACTATGTCCCTTACCGCCTTCAAACTGACTTCACCCAGCGGGGTACACTAGGATCAACTCACTCTAATATCTTAACACAAAGCAAATAACCAAGTCTCTGTCTGCCTTAGAGAACAGCGTCTATGGTTAATGCACCAGCGGCGGCATTGGTTCAATTATCCGCCAGTGGTGGCTCTGGCGGCTTGAGGCCGAACCACTTGTCTTTGACGATATCATAGTGCTCGAGCGGATCGTAATAAGGCACTGACAAACCGAGGGTTTGTGCATCCATACGACCGATGGCGGAGTAGAGCGAATATTCCGCGACCACCCTATCGCGCAGCGCCGAAACAAGCCCGATTTGCGAGTTCAGCAGCTCCCGCTGAGCATCGAGGACGTCGAGCGTGGTGCGCTGGCCGACCTTTTCTTCCTCGCGCACGCCTGTCAGCGCGATTTTATTCGCCGAAACAGCCGATTCCGCCGATCTGATTGAGGGTCCCGAGGACTGCAGAATGCCCCAATTGGCGATCACGTCAGCATGGATCCTGAGCCGGGCATCCTCGACCTCACGCTTCAACTGATTATTCGTTTCCTTGGCCTGCCGGACGCGTGCGGAGATACCGCCGCCTTGATACAGAGGCACGTTGACCCGCCCTGTCACCGATGTCGTCTCGATATCGGCGATGGTCGAACTCTGATCGAAGCGCTTCTCATATTGTGCTTCCAGAGACAATTGAGGAAGCATCTCACCCATAATCCGCTCGACCGCGAAAAGGGAGGCCTCTTCGTTATAGACGGCCGTGAGAATAGCCGGGTTCTCCCCGTCCCCCAGCGTCATGGCTTCGTCCAGACTACTCGGCAGCAGATGGCGGATGGACGGCGGTGCCTGCAAGCGTCCGGGCGGATGGCCGATCACTTGCGCGTAGGCCGCTCTGCTCGTTTTTAGATTGGCCTGCGCCACGCTCAAGGTCGCAAGCGCCTCGGATCGCCTCGCCTCGGCTTGCGCCACATCGGTTCGCGTGACCTCTCCGACCTCGAAGCGATCCTTCGTGGCCTTCAACTGCTCCGACAAGACCCGGACATCGTTCTCGCGCAAGCGGACAACGGCTTGATCGCGCACGACATTGACATAGGAAGTTGCAGCATCGAGCAACACGAACTGTTCTACGCCGCGCAAGTTCTCCCGCTGCGCCTGCACCTCAGACTTGGCCTGCCGCACGGAATTGAGGTTCTGGAAACCCTCGAAGAGAGGCTGCGAAAGCTGGACCGCGTAGCCGTGAGGGTGATTGACTCCGTTGGACGTCAGCCCTGACGCGCCGCCAAATCCAAATGCCGACGAGCCGCGCACATTGCTGTTCTGATTGACGTAGTTCGTATCCGCCGTACCAGCGATCGAGGGCCGCAAACCGGACTTCGCGATCGCTACCTGTTCGTCGATGGCCCGCAGGCGCGCCCGTTCCGCATTTAGCACGGGATTAAGAATGTAGGCGTCAGCGAGCGCCTGTTCGAGCGTCTCGGCTTGGGCCGTGGTCGCAAACAAGTGCGCAAACGAGACGGCCATCAGTGCCAGCGCGAACGCCAGGCATGCGCGCTGCCGCCGCCGCGAAGAAACCGTGCAGCCGAAAGTCGCGCCGCCTGTTGTCCAGCGCCCGCCCGTTACACCAAGCACCCGTATGCCTCCAATGGCCCGCTTTCTGGGCCCGCGGCTCCCTCACCGCTACCAACTTCCAGCATAGAGCACCGAAAGAGACAAAAGATAGCCGGGATCGGCCACAGTCCCCGCGTTTTCGCTAAAAACTCAATGCACTGTGGGATCGCCGCAACAGTTGCCAAAGCCCCCCTTGACCGCCCAGCGCATGGGCCCATGCCCGCCAGATAGCCCCAAAACCGTGGCAAGCGGGCCCATGCAATCCCGGCTCCAAAGGTCTCGCGTGGCACGCGCGGCTCCTTCGCCCCAAACCTGCAGAATAAGGCCGGCAGGACCGGGCCGATTGCGGCAAGTTGGCCCGCGCGCGGCTTGGTCCCGGTGCAGAAATATCGCCAGATATCTGTGAATTCGCACGAGATGCTGGACACGCGCGAGATTGGCGCTAGAAATCCAGCCCGGTGGCCACGTGGCGGAGTGGTGACGCAGCGGACTGCAAATCCGTATACCCCGGTTCGATTCCGGGCGTGGCCTCCATAACTTAGCTGAAACGGCAGTCTCCGCTTTACAGCGCGTTTTACAGTTTTTGTTCACCTTCCACCCTTTTCGAGCTTCGCGACGGCCGCGACGGCCAGCTTGTCGGTGCGCGCCGAGTACCGGTCCATGATGCCCCGACATCGCGCAAGCTATGTCCTGTGATAGACGCAATCTCCTGAGGGGTGCATTCGGCCTCCGAAAGCCTCGTGACGGCTGTTCCGCGAAGGTCATGGAAAGTGAGTTCAACGATGCTAGCCTTGTGGCTCGCTAATCCCCATACCTTCCTGAAGGAGTTTGGTTGCCAGGGCCGACCATAGCTGTTGGTCAGAATGACAGTGGATGTTCGCGGCGTGTCTCTAGGCACGGCTTGCAAGCGTCGAGTGATAGGCACGTTAACTTTGCGGCCCGTCTTAGATTGTTTGAGCCTGATCCAACTGCCGTCAAAGGCGCTCCACGGCAGCACGAGCAAGTCACCCTGGCGCTGCCCCGTTTCAAGCGCGAGCACTAATGCCCGCTGCAATGGCAGCGGCGCGGCAGCCATGAATGCAGCGATGTGTTGTTCGCTCCAAACTTTCTCCGCTCGGTCACCGTGATACAGGCGTGCAACGCGGTCGGGAGGCCGGTACGTCGTAAGCCCGCGCGCCCTCGCCCATGAGATCAATCGCATTAGGACGGTCCAAGCGTAGTCGGCTTGACGGGGGCTGGACGCCAAGCTGTCCCGCTAGTCAAGAAAATCACGCGTAACCCGGGGATCTTCCAAAGCATCAAGTGGTAAAGTGACGAAATCTGCTTCGATCTTGGATATCTGCTTCAAATAATCGGACCGCGTCCGTTCGCGGAGTGCGCTGAAGTCTCTCGATGCTAGATAGGCTGCGATGACAGACTGGAACAATGCCGCGTCGGGTTTGCGCCGGTTCGAATACGCGGCGTGGTAACTCGCTATGAACTCCGGCGAATCGGGTACCCGTACGAGACGAGGCCCAACCCGCCAGGCGTAATAGTCGGTCTTGCCCTTGCTGTCTGACGTCAGCGCTCATGGGACAGACTGAGGCAATTGCGTAAGGGAGTGTTTTTGGCTCATCGTCACCCTTGAGGAGTGAACGATGAGACAGAAGGCAGAGCGGCATCAGGATGCCGCAGAGCGCACGATCAAGGACATTCGCCGTCAAACGCGGAAGCGTTATTTGTCTGAGGAGAAGATACGGATTGTGCTCGCCGGGCTTCGGGGCGAGGACAGCATTGCAGAGCTTTGCCGCCAGGAGGGTATCGCGCAGGGCCTGTATTACAGCTGATCGAAGGAGTTCCTCGAAGCCGGGAAGAAACGGCTGGCCGGCGATACGGCACGAGCGGCCAATACCGACGAGGTGAAGGATTTGCGCCGTGAGTCACGCGATCTCAAGGAGGTCGTTGCCGAGCAGGCCCTGGAACTCCGCCTCCTCAAAAAAAGCATGATCG
>Ga0316187_10006489_pt1 | contig 10058 bp, 9 predicted proteins | sample CroRivburrow1_MG_FD_204927 | JGI IMG/M metagenome (GOLD analysis project Ga0316187, IMG submission 204927) | Coastal sediment microbial communities from Maine, United States - Cross River worm burrow 1 | ecosystem: Environmental > Aquatic > Marine > Coastal > Sediment | place: USA: Maine... | reverse complement strand
GTTACTTGTGCTTGTATTTCTACGAGTAAAGGAACCAGGATTTCCTTTACAGTTTCAGATCCTCCCGGCAGGGTTCTCACACTGGCAGGCATATATAAAAAAGAACCCCTCCAAACGGAAGGGTTCTTTTTTATATTGGCACGCCTGCCAGGATTCGAACCTGGGACCTGCGGATTAGAAGTCCGCTGCTCTATCCAACTGAGCTACAGGCGCATGCGGCCCTGCGAGGGGGCCGTAGTGCTATGTACTATGTACTAAGTGCTAAGGGTTTTGAAGAGCATGGTTCCATGAGTGGTTTTCCTTAGTACCTAGAACATAGTACTTAGTACTCCACTTTTTTCCACCCTGCGGAAAAAAGTGGTCGGGGCGAGAGGATTTGAACCTCCGACCTCCTGCTCCCAAAGCAGATGCGCTACCAGGCTGCGCTACGCCCCGAACCGCTGAAAGATACAGCTATTTTCCTATTTTTCAAGTTCTTTTTCAATGGCGGGCAGCAGTTCGGCCATATTCCGGAGCGCCTGGGACCTGTGGCTGACCTTGTTCTTCCCCTCAACGCCCATCTGGGCAAAGGTCAGCCCGGTGGGGGGGTAGAAGAAGACCGGGTCGTAACCGAAACCTCCGTCACCCACTCTCGCATGGGTGATGATCCCGTGGACGCGGCCCTCGGTCTCCCAGGTTCTTCCATCCGGATGAGCCATGGAGATGACGCTGATGAAGTAGGCAGCCCGCTTCTCTTCCGGAACGCCCTTCAACCTGAGCAGGAGCAGGTCCATGTTGGCCTCCATGTCCCCCTCTTCGCCGGCATATCTGGAGGAATGAACACCAGGGTCCCCGCCCAGGGAATCGACAACAAGGCCTGAGTCATCCGACATGGACGCCAGCCCGGACCAGCGGGCTATTTCAAGGGCCTTCTTGCGGGCGTTGTAGACAAATGTATCGCCGTCCTCCACAACCTCGGGCGGCTCCCCGGGAAGGTCGTCCAGGGACAGAACCTCCACCCCGGGCCGGGCGAGTATAGCCTTCATCTCAGCGATTTTCCCTGCGTTCTTGGTAGCGAGGACTAGTTTCATGCTTTTCGATTCCAAATTCCAGATTCCAGATTCCAAAGAAGGAAGCTCTGCCTTATCCACCTGACACCTGAACGAGGCTAGTCAAATTTCCTGCCCTTATAACTGGAGCTTTTAAGATACGTGATAAAACCGGAGAGCTGACGGCTGATACTTCTGGAATTCTGACAAAGGTGATTAAATTCATCTCTTTCTATGACTCCTAAATCATATGCTGCTATTAGGTGTGACCGCAATTCCCCAGCTGACCCCTTTGCAATTGAAAGGAATTGCACCAACTCCCTATTACCATCACGCTCAAACCCTTCGGCGATGTTGGCCATTATTGATAGTGCGGCTCTGTCGATTTGATTGCGCAGAGCGAAATTCCTGCTTAACGGTCCTTTTCGAGAGATCGTCAGTACTTCTTTAACCAGCTTCCTCGAGTCCTTCCATGCTTTAATGGTTTCAAAAGATTCCGCCACTGGTGCTCTCCTTTTAGAGGAACTACATCAACGATGTGTTCGTTTTGAACAGAGTGCAACAGCAGTGCCATTATTTGGAATTTGAAATATGGAATGTGGAATGGTAATTCCCGGCTACTTAAGCGCGCCCAGGACTTCTTTTTGCCACTTAACGATCTTCTTAACCCCACTGGCCCCTTCCTTGACGAGGCGGTTCAGGTCCTCGAGGCTGAAGGTTGTGCCTTCGCCGCCGCCCTGGACCTCCACGATACGTCCCTCGCCTGTCATGACAATGGTCATGTCGACGTCGGCCTGGGAGTCCTCGATGTAGCTTAAATCCAAAAGGGTCTTCTGGTCCACGATCCCGATGCTGATGGCTCCCAGGTAGTCCTCCACCGGGATCCTCCTGATCCTCTTCTGATCCTTCATCTTCCGGATGGCATCCACCACCGCTATGAAGGCTCCGTTGATGGCCGCCGTTCGGGTTCCCCCGTCGGCCTGGATGACGTCGCAGTCCACGTGGATGGTCCGCTCCCCAAGCGCAGTCGTGTCCACCACCGCCCTCATGGCCCTTCCGATGAGCCTCTGGATCTCGTAGGTGCGCCCGGTGGTCTTGATGACCATCTCCCGGTTCAGCCGGTTCTGGGTCGACCGGGGCAGCATACCGTATTCGGCAGTGATCCATCCCTGCCCCGTCCCCTTGAGCCAGGGCGGAACCCTCTCCTCCACAGAAGCGCTACAGACTACCCGGGTGTCGCCCATCTCGATGAGTACGCTGCCCTCGGCGTGTTTCTGATAGGGCCGCACCAGCTTGATCTCCCTCACCTGGTCCGGCTCCCTTCCATCGGGGCGAATGAGATCGCCAAGTTTAAAGGTCAGATCCGTCAACTTCTTCTCCTTCCGTCACGTTGACCTGGGAGACGTCCTCCAGGCTTCGGGCAAGAAAAATTCTGCCCACGTCAGCGAAGCGGGACGGTGAATCGGTCACCTGAAACTGGTCTCCTCCAAGCTCCTGGTCCCTCAACCGGCCCTCACATGCAAGGTAATCCTTTACTTCCAGGCTGGTCTCCTCAGCAGAATCGATGAGAACAACGTCGCCTCCCATGACCCTTGAGATGACCTCCTTGAGCAGCGGATAATGCGTGCAGCCAAGGACCAGGGTGTCGACCTTTTTAGCAATGAGCGGGCCCAGGTACCGGTAGGCTACCTCATATGTTATCTCTTCATCGAGCCAACCTTCTTCCACCAGAGGCACAAACAGGGGGCACGGCTCTGTGAACACCTCGATGGAACCGGAAAGCTCCCCGATGGCTCTCTGGTAGGCCCCGCTGGACACGGTCCCCCGGGTTCCCACCACACCCACGATACCGTTGCGCGTCGCCTTTACCGCAGCCCTGGCACCCGGCTCGACAACACCGAAAACAGGCACCCGAACTGCTTTTCTAAGGCAGTCCATGGCGTAGGCGGACGCCGTGTTGCAGGCAACCACCATGGCTTCAACTTCCCTGTCCACAAGATATTGAGCGATCTCCAGGGCGTATCGGGTCACCGTTGCCGAGGATTTGGTACCGTAGGGAACCCGGGCGGTGTCTCCCAGATACAAGATGTTCGCGCAGGGAACCTCATTCCGCAGAGCCTTGTAGACTGTGAGTCCACCTAACCCGCTGTCGAATACGCCCAACTTTATCAACGGTTGTTCTCCATCTGCTTCAGTACTAGGTACTAGGTACTAGGTGCTAGGTACTAAGGTTTAGTCCTTAGTCCTTAGTCCTTAGTCCTTAGTCCTTAGTACTTAGTCCTTAGTCCTTAGTACTTAGTACTGCCGCGCCGGCCTCGGCTACCAATCCCCCGCCAGCAGTTGCACCCTGCCTGGAAGGGGCCTGCTGATGTCGATGTGCCCGGCGAGGGTATCGTGCTCTCTTCCTCCCAGAAGAAGCTGGACCCTGTTCACCTCGGAAAAATTCTCGGTTACGGTGTTAATAATGGAATATACGGTCAGCAGTTCGGCCCACGATCCGCCGGGATGTTTGTCGGACAAGTTAGGTGTGAGGTCGACATAGGCGATGCCGTCCCTGAAGTAAACGCTGCGGATCTCGACACTTTCCGGAATAGTCGGAGAGAGGCTCTCCTTCCGGGGCCCTGCGATGAGCTCCCTGACTGCCTGGTGAATGGATTCTTCCAAACTGGGAGCTGTCAACTCCCTTGCCTCCAGAGCCAGCCGCCGCCCGTCGGCATCAGCGAAGTACAGATCCACCATCTTCGGCTCGTCCAGCGCTGCCCCGGGACCCTTTCCAGCAGGGGGTGCGGGTCCGATTCCCGGCATCAGCTTGAGGAGAACCAGGACAGCGGCAGCGAGAACAGCGGCAGCCAGGATGAACAGGAAAGCTTTGACAACCTTCTTCACGGCCTGCCTCTCCCAGCTTCACCCCGGATTAGTTCTCTGTTGTAATCGGAGATGGCGTCAAAAAGAGCCCGGGCTATCCTTTCCTGGTGGGAATCCCGGTTGAGTTTGATCTCCTCTGACGGGTTGGAGATGAAACCTATCTCCACAAGGGTGGCGGGCATGCGGGCGCCCATGAGAACGGCCAGGGGTGCCTGGCGCACTCCGCGGTCCTTCCCCTTCATGGAGCGGACCAGGCTTTTCTGAACCTGGCTGGCAAAACTGCCGCTCTCATTGATGAATTCGAGCTGAGCCATATCCCAGAGGATGGCCTCGAGCAGAGGGGCATCCCCGGCACCGCCGTCCACACCCAGCGCCTTGTTCTCAACCTGGGCGAGTTGGGACGCCTCCAGGTCCGACGCGGAAAAACTCAGGTAGTAGGTCTCGTATCCCTGGACCGTCTTGCGGAAGGCGGCGTTAGCATGGACACTCATAAACAGGTCGGCCCTGTTGTTGTTGGCAATAGCGGTCCTTTCTTTCAGACCGACATAGTAATCAGCGGTTCGGGTCAGAACTACCTTTACGCCGAGATCTTCCTCGAGCATGTTCTTCAGTTTCTGAGACACGGATAAAACCAGGTCCTTTTCAACGGTGCCCGTGCTTCCCCTGGCGCCATCACTTCGCCCGCCGTGACCTGGGTCCAGGACGACGACCCGAAGACCCTCGTAGGAGTTCTCCCCCCTGGACTGGGGTTCGAACTGCCCTCGCTGGATAAAGGACGCGTAGCGGTCAAGTTTCTCCGGACCCACACCTTTGAAGGAACCGCTGCCGCCGGGCCCCACCTTCAGGGACTGCCTGTTCCGGTCCATGGCGACAGATTTCCCGATGACCGCGGGCAGCGCCTTGGTGAGAAAATCCAGGGGTACGGACATCTTCCCGTTAACCGTGTCAAAAGGCTCGGTGAGAACCGCAAACAGCCCCCTGGACAGGACCAGGGAGGACCCCAGAAGGAGCCTGCAGGAACCCCCGTCACCGACCAGATCCAGGCGGTCGCCCATAATGTCAACACTCGTGCGAAGGGAGAAAACCGAAACGATGGAGTCAATGTCTATGCGCCCGTTATTGACTTTAAGGGAGCCTGGATGACCGCCGGATACGGACAGGTTTTTCAGGAGGATCGTGGTCGAGTTCCCGGCATCCACCGGAGTTCCGGTGAGCGCAACGCAAACCGCAAGAAGGATGACAGCGATATAAAAACGTCTCATCCGTATCTCTTCCAGAGCATTAAAAATCCCTCGGGAGAAGACCCGGGATGTCGGATTGAGGAACATACCCCGGTGAATAACTCCTGCCCACACCCCCGCTGTCCCTCCGGCTGGGGGCCTTGGCGTACTCCCTGGGCGAGGTCCCTATCTTGTAGCCCTCATATATATACTTGCTGATACCGGGTCCTGCCAGCAGGCCAGACTTGGGCTCCACCTTTACCATCTCCACCCCTGGAGGCGGGGGGGGGAAGGGAAGGACGGGTTCGCCCTCAAGGGCCTGGGTCATGTAATCCACCCAGATGGGGGCAGCCGCCCTGGACCCCGTCTCGTGAACACCAAGGGGGGCATCCTCATCGAACCCTACCCAGACACCGGTCACAATCTGTGGGGTAAAGCCCATATACCAGGCATCGATCATGTCGTTGGTGGTTCCCGTCTTGCCTCCCGAAGGGTGCCCGATGGCTTTGGCCCGCCACCCGGTGCCCGTAAGAACGACGCCCCGGAGAAGGTTCTGCAGGATGTAGGCCGTGTCCTCGGAAAGGGACCTGACGAGTTCCGATCCGCCCTGCTCGAGGACATTGCCGTCCCGGTCAACGACCTTTATGATGAACCACGGTGAAGAACGCAGCCCCAGGTTGGCGAACACCGTATAAGCGGATGTGAGTTCAGCCGGTGTGACGCCCATGGATCCCAGGGCAATGGAAAGGTCCTCCGGAAGCTCCTCCTCCATGCCGAAACGCCGCGCATACTGGATCACCGTCTGGATTCCCAGTTTCTGGACCAGCTTGATGGTGACGACGTTTCTGGACTTGGTCAGGCCGGTACGAAGGGTTGTCGCGCCGTAAAACTTTTCCTCGTAGTTGGCCGGTTTCCACTTAATTTCTTCAGTGGGATCGTTGTAGATAATGGGAGAGTCGATAACGATGGACGACGGCGTGAACCCGCTGTCCATGGCTCCGCTGTAAACTATGGGCTTGAAAGCCGACCCTGGCTGGCGCCGCGCCTGGGTGGCGCGATTGAACTCACTCGTCTTAAAATCATAGCCCCCAACCATGGCCAGTACCTTCCCCGTTGGAGCGTCCAGGGACACAAGGGCTCCCTCGACTCTCGGTTCCTGCTCCAGGGCAAACAGCTCTGTACCCTCTTCGTTTTTCCTGCCCAGATAGCGGGCAAGGATGAGGGATCCGACGCTGAGCGCATCATCCGCCCTTTTCACGACATCTTGCCGGTACTCCACCTTGGGATCGGGGTCCCGCGCCCACCCCATTTCCTTGACCGGTATATAGCCTTCAGCGCCGCCCAGGTCCAGGTGAGCACCGTCATTGTCCACCCTGATCACGAGCGCCTTGGCGATATGACCCGCCTCCCACAGTATCTCACCGGCGGTTCCGGAGGCCTCATCGCCCAGGCCGTTCTCCACCCTGATCCGCTCTACAGCATCCGGGATATTTTCAGCGGAAACGAACTCCACAGGCCCCCTGTACCCCTGTCTTTTATCCAGGTCCTCGAGCCCTTTCCGGACCGCCTTCATGGCCGCCTTCTGCCGGGCGCTGTCCATAGTAGTGTAAACCTTCAGCCCGCCCCGGTACAGAGCATCCTCCCCGTATTTTTCATAGAGATGCCTTCTGACCTCCTCGCTGAAATAGGCAGCGGGGTCATCGCCATCCTGCAGCTTTGGATTCAGACCGAGAGGTCTGTCAGCTGCATCCCTTTTCTCATCCGGGGTGATCTGGTTCTCCTCCAGCATCCTGGTCAGGACCTGGTTCCTCCTGCTCAGGGCCCGATCCGGGTTTCTTTTTGGATCGTAAGCGCTGGGCGCCTTGGGAAGGCCCGCGAGAAGGGCCGTCTCCGACAGGTCCAACTCCCAGACATGCTTGCTGAAGTAGCTCTGGGCGGCCGCTTCAATCCCGTAGGATCCGGAACCGAAATAACTCTGGTTGAGATAGATCTCGAGGATCTCGTCCTTGGTAAACCGTTTATCCATTCTTCTCGCGAGGATGGCTTCCTTGATCTTCCTGGAGTATTTCCGTTCGCTGGAGAGCAGGAGTGATTTGGCCACCTGCTGGGTGATGGTGCTGCCCCCTTGAACGACCTTTCCCGCCCGGACATTTTTTATAAAAGCCCTGAAGATCCCCATGTAGTCCAGGCCCTTGTGCTCATAGTAGTGGGAGTCTTCTATGGCCAGAACCGCGTTGATAACTGTCCTGGGCACCTGGTCGATGGATATCAGCTCCCTGTTCTCTGTGAAGAAGCGGGTCGCTTCCTCCTCTTCGCTGTCGTACATGATGGTGGGCAGCGACGGCCTGTAATCCGCCAGGGAATTGAGCTTTGGCAGCTTCAGACTGAAGTACAGCACCAGACCCGCCAATCCCAGGGCGCCTGAAAGGAACAGGATGAAAAAGGTCTTTATCAGCACCCTGGACCGTTTTCTTTTACGCTGTCTTCCTGTGGGTATTCTTCGAATTCTCAACTTCGGATTTCACCTTTTGAACTCGTGACAGTGATAGTTACCGTTCAGCCTAACTACACAGATTACGTTTCACCGGTCAAGCTGTCAAGAAACCTCTAAAACCCTGCATAACTTCCAAATAGCGCCTTTTAACCGTCACCATCGTTTTGACAGGATGGAAACTGTGGTAAAGTTTCAATGTGGATGCCGCAAACTGGAAAAAGATCCTCCTCACCGTACCCGAATCCGCTGTGGATGCCGTGGCCGATTTCCTCGCCGGGGTCTCCGGAAGGGGCGTTCTCCTGGAGGAAAGTGAAACAAGGATCCTGGTGACAGGGTACCTGGATGCGAACCATTGGGAAGACCAGCTTTTCCAGGTCCACCGCTACATGGACAACCTGGTGGAAATGGGGATAATTGATCACAACTCGGCACAGACCGCGGATGTGCCCGGGGAGGACTGGCTGTCGGTGTTCCGTTCCCAGCACTCACCGGTTCGGATCTCCCGGCGCCTGACCATCAGGCCGACATGGTGTGATTCCACCGGCAGCCATGAGGTGGTCATAGACCCGGGCATGGCATTCGGCACAGGAAGCCATGCCACGACCAGGATGTGCCTCGTCCTGCTCGACAGGATCATCGGCAGCCCGCCTCCGGAAAGAATGCTGGACCTGGGAACCGGATCGGGCGCCCTGGCCATAGCGGCGGCTTTCCTGGGCATTGAAGATGTTCTCGCAATAGATAACGATCCGGTGGCCGTTTCAGTGGCACGGGAAAACGTCGCGGGCAATGGAATGGCCGGCCGGGTAACGGTTGCGGAGGGCAGCCTCGAAGCGGCCACAGGCCCATTTGACATTATCGCCGCCAACCTGACAGCTTCGCTTCTTGTAAAACTGGCGGCTCCAATTTACGATGCCCTGTCGGCTTCGGGGAAGCTTATAGTGTCCGGAACAATGAAACATGAGCTGGATGGAGTGCTCCAGGCCTTCGGCACCTGCGGGTTGGGCCCCGATGCTGTACTTACCGAAGATGTCTGGACAGCCGCTGTGCTTTCACACAGCGGAGGGGGATTGGGGGAATCATGACGGTAGCAACATTCTATATCCATCCCGACAGGATCAGCGGCTCTAACGCCGTCCTGGAGGGAGGGGAACTGGGGCACGCCAGACTCACTTTACGTCTGAGCAGCGGCGACAGGGTACAGATCCTGGACGGCACCGGAGTCGTCTATCAGGGGGTGTTTCTATCCATGAGCCCCAATGAAGGGGTACTGGAGCTGGTTTCCAAAGAAAACGAACCGCTGCCGAAACTTGATCTGACCCTGGCCATGGGGATGGTCAGGGGGGAACGCTTTGAGTGGGCTATCCAGAAAGGCTGCGAGCTTGGTGTGTCCAGCTTCATCCCCATTGTAACGGAGCGGGTCGAAGACAAAACCTCCGGCAAGTGGAAACGCCGCGATCGGCTCGAACGTGTCATCATCTCGGCCTGTAAACAGTGCGAAAGGGCCAGGTTTCCCACTCTGCAGGAGCCTCATCATCTGAAGGATCTGGATCCGCACCAGTATGACGCGGCCGTCGCCTTCTGGGAAGAGGAGACCGGTACCTCCATCCGGGAGGTGCTGGATCCCTCAAGGACGATCCAATCGTGTCTCCTGCTCATTGGACCTGTGGGAGGGTTTACCGAGGAAGAGGTCCGGCTCCTGATGAAGCGGGGGTTTTCCCTGGCCGGCCTGGGTCCCAGAGTACTGAGGACCGAGACAGCGGCCCTGGCGGCCACCGCTATCATCCAGCATATGTATGGGGATATGGGTTAGGTTCAGTACTAAGTGCTATGTACTAAGTGCTAAGGGAGACCCAAGAGGTTTCAAGTTTCAGGTAAGGTCTTGGTATTAACGACAAACAGAAAGCTTCGTACTTGGTTCACTTTCTTTGGAATATGGAATCTGGAATTGAATTTAACCTATGGAGGTCGACATGAACCAAACATGCCCCAAGTGCGGGGCAAGAGATTACGGAACCCCTAACTGCGTCAGATGCCAGGCTCCCATGGACAGGAAGGGTTCACCCGGGCAGTTGCCATCTCCGGAACGGGTGGACGTGGAGTCGGCAGCACTGGCCTCCATCCCGAAACGGTTTCTGGCCCTGATGATCGATTACCTGATTATCGGCATCATTGCCGATGTCATGGGCATGGCCTACCGTTTCGGCACGGGACATTCATCCGCATCAATGGGATTTTACGTGGGTTTCTGGGTCTCGACCCTCCTGTTTCTCACATACTTCACTCTGTTTATTGGTGATTCAGGGCAGACGCCCGGCAAAATGATCCTCGGTGTCCGCGTCGTGCGAACCGACGGCCTTCCTGTCTTTTACGGCCAGGCGCTTTTCAGGGCATTGGGTTATTACGTTTCATCCCTGCTATTCGGATTGGGATTCCTCTGGGCCGTTTGGGACA
>Ga0316187_10006488_pt1 | contig 10058 bp, 9 predicted proteins | sample CroRivburrow1_MG_FD_204927 | JGI IMG/M metagenome (GOLD analysis project Ga0316187, IMG submission 204927) | Coastal sediment microbial communities from Maine, United States - Cross River worm burrow 1 | ecosystem: Environmental > Aquatic > Marine > Coastal > Sediment | place: USA: Maine... | reverse complement strand
CAAATACAGGTGTAGATTCAAATACAGCAAGCTCTACACTATTTTCGTCCGGGTCTCTCCAGTTAATGGAATGGTTATTTGCAAGCTCCAGATATTGCCCAGCTGGATTCCAGCGTAGTGCTGTTGCGGTGTGCTGCCACTCGGTTCCGTCAGCATTGAATAGCAGGTCGAACTGGTTCTGTGTGGCAATGTCGGTGTCATCAAGATCGAGCAGCGTGTTTGCACCGGCACCTGCCTGCGGTAATGACTCCCAACGACCAGTAGAACTCACATAGGTAAGCGCCTCACCATCGTTTGGTGCTGGGACATACACATCGCTATGTGAGCCAAGCGTGTGTGACCCACCAGAAGTACCGGGCACAAAGTCATTGCCATCCCAGATGAGCGTCTCACCAATAGATGGAGAGCCATCAACATCATCCAGATCGAAGATGCTGGTCGGCACGTTATCAAAGAAGTCAGTGATGTCAGCAACGACATGCGTGTGGTTCAGTGGTGCGTAGAGATCGTCCGGGTTGCCATCAACTGTAGTGCTTGGGATTACCGAATCAGCTTCCTCCAGAGACTGAAATCGGTACTCAAGCGCTGATACCAGCTGCCGCATCTCCGAAGCATTGAAGATGCTTCCAGAGAATGATGGGAATACAACCTTAGCCACGTTTGCCGTGCGCCCCCGCTCTTCCTCTCCAGTGACCCATGCGCCATTTATCGCCGGTCCCGGTTGACTCGATCTTCAGCGCAACCTGACGCGCCCTGATGCGCGTGGATATTTTGCGCGTACCCTGCGAAACAGTGTACGGACCCTTCTCAATTCTGTTATCTGCCTGCGGGTACTTCAGTCCTGACAGGTAGACATCAACCGACCCCTCCAACGTGAGGAAGTCTGGAATCAGCTGATCGACGTGCATTAGGTTTTCCCCGGCTTCTGGAATCTCCATGTCGAAGGACTGCACGAAGCTCTCCATCGCAGCGCCGTTATCATCTGTGCCTGTCTCGTGCTTATACAGGTATCCGTCTGTGCCTGCTGCATACGCCTTCTCCAGCAGGGGTGATCGATCGGCCCAAGCCGTTCGAGCCATCTTGCCGGTTGCCCATGATCCTTCTTCATAATTGAACATCACATATCGGTTCACCTCGATCGGTGAAATATCGAAGTCGCTTGCTGTCAGCACGCCAAGTGGACCGGCAGCAAGATTATAGAAGCGGTACAGGTCATTCGTGACACCCGGTGTCTGATGCAGCCCAAAGGTTCCTGAAGCAAACTGGGTAAGCTCAGTTGCGTCCAGCGAGAACTGGAACGCCTGCACACCATCCACCCACAACGTCACCGTAGGTGTGTTGAACTGAACGGTCAGGATGTACTTCGTACCAAGCGCCATGGCAGAGCCTGTCAGCGTCGTGAAGTCCACCGTGTTGGAGCCTTGGTTGGTAGGCACCGCTACACCGGCTGCTGTCTTCTTCCAGACCTCCACCCGGTTGTCATCATAGTTCAGCTCGAACATCAGCTGCTGAGCATCATCAGCGTCCGTCTCTCCCTGACCATTCAGATCAGTTCTGAGGAAACAGATGCCTGCCCTACCAACACCAACGCCGATGTCTGGATTCACATCCAGCTCGATCGCGTACTCGCTCTCAGTGGGTGTCAGGATCGGCTCGTCGTTGGTCAGGAAGTAGTCGTGCTCGTAGTTGTTGTCAGCTACTGCTGTGACCTCAGTGAAGCCGGTCGAGTTGAACCCGTAGGAGTAACCGATCGAGGACGGTGAGTCTCCAACCAGCACGTAATCAGATGGGATGGTGACTGATGAGACGTTGCCAAACCGCGCACACTTGGTTACACGAACATCATCTACATATCCGTCGAGCACCTGTGTGAATACCTGTGTCGTTGCGTTATCCCAAGCACCTATCGTAATAGGCACTGTGGTCACAGCGCTTGGGTTGTTGTTGCTCAGGGTTTGCGATACCCGACTAGCGGTCCCACCAGAAGCCAGTCCAAAGAAAATATCGACGTAATAGTTGGCACCGTTCAGACGACGCTGGGCTGAGAAGTAATACCATGCACCTGTTGAGGGAGGAACGATGACTCCAACTGGAGTGTTGCCGAATCCAAATCGAGCCTCAATCTGGTAAAGGCTTCCGTTCAGATTACCGAACCTGACCTCGAAGTTAAGGACATCCTGATTCGCCTGATTGACCAGCTGCCAGTCCGTACCGGCTCCCACTGGTAATGAGTTGAGATAGACAAAACCCTCAACCGTTACCTCGTCCGTACTCAGTAGCTGTGTAGAGGTTGGGCTGCTAACCTGAATGCCGTCAGACGTACCATCAAACACAACTGCCGATGATCCGTAGTTTGCCTGTGCTGTGGATATTTGGGCATTGCCGTAGAACGTATGGGTGAGCGACTGCTTCAACTCAGTGTATGAGGTCTGCCCGTTAGTGCCCTCGTACTTCGCGAGATAAATAACATCATCCCAGCACGGGTCACCAATGATCGGATCGTTGTTGGCAAGCGAGTACCCGGATGGCAGGCCCAGTGAGAAGTCCTGCTGCACCCATGCCTCAGTGTCGAACGATGGATAGAACCACCAGACCTCATTGAACTCACGATTGAGTCCACCGTATATCTTGTCGCGCTGCACCACATTGAGATTGTCGTACACGAAGTTGCGCACATCGCAAGGCAGCACCTTGACGACACCATCGTAGACGTAGAAGTCAGCCTCAGCCATGAAGATCACACGGTGATCGATTGGTACGGCACAGTTCGGCCCAAGGATCGAGACGTTCTCACCGACGATATTCAGGCCGAATACGTCGAATCCACCGACAAACGGCAGTGTGTGGACGCTGACATCCGTGAAAATGACCGTCTCAAGGCGTGAGCGCACGCCTGCGACGATTTTAGAGCCTGAGTAGAGCCGTAGGTCACCTGACGTGTTGGTGCTCGTAGGCACCCAATCATTCAGGTCCTCGGTCGATGACCAGCGAATCAGTAGCGGGTCAAATGCGTCGTTGAAGTAATCGTACGCACCTAGCGCGAGCACGTGCCTGTCTCGTTGAGATACCAGCATGTACTCGTTGTTCGGTGGCGCGTCTCCACCCAGAGCAGCCGCTCTCGTGCCAGTTCCCTTCGAGCGATCCCACCAATAGATGGCACCGCTGCGTGGACTGGCGAGCAAGTCCTCACCCCATGTGTCGAGCGACCATGTGCGAATACCAAGGACCAGCGTAGAACCTGTCCTTGCGTTTCCGTAGCCCTCTCGACCATACGGCCCGGTTCCGTAGCCTCTCGCCGTTACCGCGCTCGATGCACCGGCTGAGATGTCGTATTCGTAATTCGGTGTGCCGCCCTCACCCGCTCCACCAGTCCCTGCGATCTCATCGTCCGTGATCTCGTAGTTGTCTGGATCAATGATGTTGTTGATCTGGTACTCACCGTCCACGGTGATGCCTGAAGCACCACCAGCGATCGCCCCGGAGAAACGCACGTAGTCGCCAAGCTGAGCGCCGTGGTTGACGTGTGTCACTAGAACGCGGCTCTCACCATCATAAGTCGTGAACGGGGCTGTGAGCGTCCCTGAGTCCCTCAGAGGGGTGATGTCGAACAGCGTTCCGTCCTGCCACAGGTAGAGCTTGGTGTCGGTCGCAACAGCGGACCACTTCTTCGCATCCAGCGATGTCCAGTCTCTCAGGCGACGGCAAGTGCCAATGAACTGTGGTTGCAGACGTACCCAGCCACCGATCTTCTCAGCAAGCCCCTTGCGAAAGCGAGCCTTGTCCATCGAGTACCAGCGCCCAACAGCGCCGCGCTCTGACTGCTCCGTGTACTGACCCGGACCAATCGGCAATTGGAATATCTGCTTTTGCGTCATTATTAAGGCTCGTAAGTTGTTACTGCCTTGAGCCTGCCACGAGCAGTCGGCAGCGTCTCATCAGTACGTCTTATCTCGTAAACCGCACCAGCGTTCTGTGATGATGCAGCTGTGGTGTAGCTCCATGTCTTTGAGCCGCTTAGCGCAAACCAATCACCGTCAGTACCGGCACTAACGTCCCACGTGCCAGCCTTTGTATCAGTGGTCAGGCGAACCTCGTAGTTAGCCCCAGTAAAGGTATTACCAGTCCAGAACGAGGTGGTCGTATTGCCGGTGTCGCTGTTGATCTTGGTAAGGACTCCATTGGTCCCGAAAGCAAAGCCATAAGTCTCGCTTGGGTGACCGATTCCGACATGGAACGCAGTTATGCTCACATCGCTGAGAGCGAGGTTACCGTCAGTCTCGCCTTTAATCCTGTTCTCTGTTCGTAAGGTAGCTTGGCTCTTAGCGCCCGTGAACGTAGCAACCGCTCCATTTAGTGGTGCGAACGCTGAGCCACCATTACCTCCAGAGCCACCGTTACCTCTTAAATTATTGTTGCCAAGCGGGTTATTGGTTGGATTGGCGTGCTGCCCATATTCACCAGCAAGCCCCCAGTTGCCGCCATCACCACCGTCATTAGTAAGCGAGCTGCCGCCTGACCCACCGTTACCGGCTGCGGTTTGACTGCCTGCGGTGCCAGCGCTTGCTATTGGCGTGCCAGTTGGATCGCCTGCCGGACCACCAGCTGCGTCACCCCAACCAATGCCGCCGCCGCCGCCGCCACCCGGAGTGCCACCAGAATCAGTGTCGTAACTACCACCACCAGCGCCACCACCACCACCGAGCAAAAAGCCGTCATCAATATCAATGTCGATATTGAAAGATGAAACAATGGCAGCGCCGCCATTGCTGCCCTTACCGCCAGCTGTGCCGGTCGCGCCGTTGTCATCACCACCACCACCACCCTGACCACCTTCACCGATAAAGCGACCACCATTAGTTCCCACAAACGTGAACGTGCTGGCAGGATCAAATGATGGGCTGATGATGACCTCACCAACATCAGCGTTATTAGCAGTGATGGTCACCTCGACCGGGATCGATGGAGAACCTAAATAGGCGAACAGGTCGCCTATGTAAGTATCGGATGTAAATGTAAGGCTAACAACGCCACCACCACCGAACAATGAGATTGGGATTCGCCACATTAAGCCGCTACCAAGTTCTTGAGAATCGAAACCATCCAGCGTGAGCCGCCAAGGGCGCTAAGTCCGGTGACATACTCGAAGCCAAGATAGTCAATCTCCCCAAGCGCGAGTGATAGCACTGGTGCTCCACCGGGCGCGATAAATGTGGTCGAGGCGAACGTGATTGCGTGCGGCGCATTAACACCCTGTTCAATAACCAAGCTGAACTGCTGCCCGGTCGTTGCGTTACTCGGCGCTCCCATGTTGATCGCACCTGTGGTGAGGTGATAAAAGGCGTTGCTGAGTGAGCAGTCTAACCCTGCGGCAAGCTGAGCATTTGTTTGTACTACACGCTCAGACACCTGACCAGCTGTAAATGTCTGGGCAAGTGCCTTCTGTGCGAAGTTCGCGCCAGCAACACCAGTTAGCGCATCTGAGTCGAGTGCTGTGGTAGCTGTGGCTGCTGTGGTTGCCGTCGATGCCGACGCTGCCAGAATGTCGGTGCCATCGCAGAACATCCACTGACCCTCACCGGCAGGGATTGAAATACCCGTTCCGGTGGTGGTCTTGAAGGTAACAACCTGTCCACCAGTGGTGTTATTGATGACCAGCCATGCCTTCTTGATGAAGGCTGTGTTCTTAACGTCAGGCGGCAGGTTCACGTTGCGCGGCGTAGCCAGCGAGGTGCCCTGTATGTCGAGAATACCGTAACGATAATGCTCTGCGGCATCACCACCCTGCGTCGTGTCCAGCGTCACATCAGCGGCTGTCACATCAACAGTAGTCGTAAAAAACGCAGACTCAATCAGCTGGATCGTGCTGTCGTTGAGAATGGTGCCCCAAGTGTCCGGGTTATCATCCAGCGCTTGCAGCGTGATCGCTAACCTATCGGATGTAATTGCCATGTCTTACCTCTGGTTGGTCGGCACCGCTGGCACTTCCAGAGGTGTCAAGTTGTATCTCTGATTGAGTAGCTCGTAGGTCTCCCGTTTCGCGAGCGGCAATGCCGCAACGTATTGTTCCATCCACACCGGGGAACGGTCATCCGCTTTGAGGAAGCCCTCAGCCTCAGCCAGACATGCCTTGAAGAGCATGTCGTCCTGATGCAGAGACAACCACGTTGTCGGATTACCAGCCGATAGTCGCGTTGGACGAGTCACACCACGTGCATTCAGTGTGTAAATTACGTCAGGGATCGGAGACAGTAGCCAGTTCAGCTCATCAGTCTCAGCATAGTATTTAGGTGGGGCCGTCTGACCCACTGTCTGGTGATCCCTGACGAAATCGGTTGACCGCAACTCCAGCCACGTGCGCACAAGCCCACTGCCGAAGTCGAAGTCGTAATAAATGGATTGCGTTACCACCAACTCAGTGTCGGTGGTTGGCTTGGTCACAGTCGCCTGAGTAGCCACTGTGTCTGCCGTGTCCTCACTCGTGAAGATCGACAGGTCGAGGTCGCGCCACAAACGCATCTCTCCGAGGTTGATTACCTCATCGATCGACCCCGTGAACTCAGCATCATCATCCTCGGTCCATGCTTGCAGGTTGGCGCTCAGTTCAGTGTATGTCTTGTTGCTCATCAGCCAGCCTCGATGTAAAAGTTGTTCGAGATAGCCGCCGCACCAACGAACGGTGTCATGAACGGTATACGGAAGGTTGGCGACTCACTCCCCACGGCGATTCGCGAGATGTGCCACGCACCACCACCGTCCAGCTCGATAAACAGCCAGTCACCGATCGCGTACGTCAGAGCGTCATCCGGCACCATGTGGGTCTCATTGCCGCTCATTGCCACAGCGATAGTGCCAGCAGGCGAGCTGACAGGCGCTACAGGGGCAGGAGGTGGCGTTTCTACATTGCCGTAATCCGCTTCAACGGATATTTCAGGAGCAGGTCGATACAACGCAACAGGGTCAGTCACCTCGACAGGAATCTCCTGCGGGTGCTTCGGCTCCCACCAATCAGGATGCACAAGCAGGCCCTCGACGTGACCGTCAACCACGAGGTCGCGGTACAGCATCTTCTGGCCTGAGCGCTGGCATTCTGCTACGGCTCTGTGCCCTCTTGCGTACTGACGCTTACTCATCGGTAGCTTCTCGCCCTCCCTCTGCGTCGGCTCGAACCGGATGTCGGTACGATCCTCACGTCACCACGCTCACGAGAAGCGTTCGTGCCTGCTCTAAAAGCCATCTCTGACTTCTGGTACAGGGCAGCTTCAAGGTCAGGTGGCGCGAACTTCTCTGCCAGCCTGAAAGCCAGACCGTAAGCGAACGCATCGTGCATGTAGTAAGGGATGTCGGCATTGTCAGCCGCTGTGTCTGAGTCCTCGAACTTCACAACAGCATCGAAGTGAATCTCATCAGTCGAGTTCTCTGGTGTGGTCCAGAAGGTCAGCGTAATGCCGTCACGAGCCTTATCCACGAATACACGGTCAGCCCTGCCCTCGATGTCCTTCTCAGGAATGTTGAGCAGTTCAGCACGCGACATGAACTCGACCGGGGTGTCTACACCGTTACGGCGCAGCACCACGTTGATGATGTCAATGATTGAGACCCCACCAGTACCGAGATCGAAGTCGGTGCCTGCGACGTACTCAGCTTGCGACTGCACAAGCGTGAACGACTGCCGCTTGATGCGGAAGTTGTGATAGTCCTTCGTCGCCCAGTCAGCCAACATGAAACGCATGGAGCGTCGTGCGGACAGTACGTGCCTCGATGTAATCTTGGCAGGGTCTATCCGACAGCGCTCCAGCGCCTCATCAACCATCTCAGCGAGATCGGGATTAAAGATGTACGTCCCTGATGTCGCCATGAGGTTATCCTTGCGTTATCTGGTAAACAACCGAACCCGTACCGGCAGTGATGTCGATACGGATAGCGAACACCGGGAACTGCAACTGAGACGCGCCAACAGCGGTCGCAATCTGGTTCCAGTCAGCACTCGCAGGAGCCGAGTAACGACCCGGATCATTCGGCGTATTGATGTTCACCGCAGCAAGTGCGGTCGCGTCATACAGGATGTTCTGGTTGGTCCAGTCGATCGTCAGCGTCGTGACCGTGCCGTTGGCTTGGGTCTGGATGTTGACCGTATCCTCGAACCCCTCAACAACAATGTACGTCGCGCCGACACCAGCAGCTGTCTCGCCAGTGATTACGCGCTTACGGGAGTGTCCCATGGATCACCTCCCTTAGTCGTTGACCTTACCGTCATCCGCAACAATGTAGCTCACGAGCAGTGTCGTGGTGCCGCCTGTTGCAGCGGACGCGCCGACACCAGCTTCGATCTCAGTATCAGCAGTCAATGCCACACCAAGGTCAGCGCCAGTCTGTACTTCAACTGCCGATGCTGTATCAGCATCAATCTCGTTGCCGAGACCGGCAGCAGTACCACCAGCAAGCTGCACGTCAACGGTAGGCGTTGCGCCACCCGTTGCGCCGCCAAGCGTCGTTACGCCAAGTGGGATTGCTCCTGCTGGAAGATATACGCCAGTGCCTGCTGCGGCAGCGGTCGGATCAAATGCGACCGTTACGAACGCCTTGAATGTAGCTGGTGTGCCTTTGCCATTACCCGAAGGTACTGCCATGGCACGCTGCCGGATATAACCGGCGAATGTGCTTCTCTTACCCATCTGTCTGTCTCCAGTCTCTTACGAGTCGTCAGGGTGGGACTGACTTGGCAACCGGGCACCCCCGATCCAAACCAAGCCAGTCCCTGTGGTTACAGCTTAGGTGCTGCCAGAGCTGCCGAATGCACCTCGGTAGTCAGACCAGCCGAACGAGTAGCGTTCACGCGCCTTGTAGCGCATGTTGCCTGTCTCAAAGTCACCTTCGAGACCACGTTGGATGTTCTTCCTGACCATGTGCTTCAAGCCGTCCTGCTGATCCGTGATCAACGTCCACTGGTTAGCGTCCGTCAAACGATGGTTCTTGTAGCAACCACCGGGGATCATGCCCATCTTCTTCATGGCATTGATGTCGTTGTCAGCCGTACCCGGACGGTATGGAGACATCAACAGTCGTTCTGCCACGAACATCAGATCGGGCGGCACAATCAGCTTCATTGCGCGCACAGCGATCGGGATAGACCGTTCGTCCACGAACTTGCTGATTGCAATCATCGCTTCCTCAAGGGAAGTCTCAGACAGGTCAGCCTGTGTCGTAAACGTGTTGGCCTGCGTCCCACCACCGAAGAGCGGATGAGCAGTACTGAACAGCTCGACACCATCACCACCCGGATAGGCAGCGTTGAAGCCGTTGTTCAGGATTGCTGCACCTTTCACTTCTTTGGTGTGCTGCATTGAGCGAGCAAGAGCCTTGGAGTACTTCGAGCCGATGGAGCCGTAGAGGTTGTCCTCTTCAGCTTCTTCCGTCAGCGAGAAGGCGAGTGCGATAGTCTCGTGGACGTACCGGCTGACGAACGCTTCGCCGCCCTGATCATAAGTGACCGGAGCACCTTCAGCCTTGACAGGAGCACCTGCCAGACCAGCGAGCAATACGTCTTCCTCATACGCTTTCTGAGAGTTTTCGACTGCGAAAATAGGTCTCCACTCCTGCTCGTAGCGCTTGTATTCCAAGCCGAACACGGTGTTGAGACCTTCCTGTAGCTGCTTTCTAAAGCGAGCACGATTCATGATAGCCATTAGTTATGCTCCTTTAGCTTACAGCACCGGGCCATGCACGATACGGCGACTCAGCGATCTGCACATCCACACGTGGATTTGCAGTAGCTATGTCGGCAGTAAAGATGCCGTCCGGGGCAGATGACAGTCCAAGAATCTGGAACTGTGCGATGGTGCCAGCGGTGGTGGCGCTCAGCTCGAAGCCAGAGACTCCGGTTGCTGCATTGCCAGCGCCAGCAACGAGATCGGCAAAGTTGCCAATATCGGTGTCAGCGATGGTGCCGTCCACTTGAACAGAAAATACGATACTTGGATCAACGTACACGAATGCTTCGGCTGGCTCAGCGCCGAGCGTGGCAGTGCCACTTGCCCATTGCTTTGCCCACACAACGTCGC
>Ga0316187_10006487_pt1 | contig 10059 bp, 12 predicted proteins | sample CroRivburrow1_MG_FD_204927 | JGI IMG/M metagenome (GOLD analysis project Ga0316187, IMG submission 204927) | Coastal sediment microbial communities from Maine, United States - Cross River worm burrow 1 | ecosystem: Environmental > Aquatic > Marine > Coastal > Sediment | place: USA: Maine... | reverse complement strand
TCCTCTGATCAATCCCAGCAGTCCCAGGGTCGCACCGGTACTGTAAGCAATGCCAGGTGGCATCATCAGTGCCCAGGGAGCCAGGATAGCTATGGTCGCAGTTGCAAAGGCCACCAGTGTTGTCCAGAGTTCAACCGGAGGCCGCAACAGAGCCTCAATCGGGTGTTGGCTCACTGCTCAATGCCTTCCTTTGAGACCAATACGGGGTAATGTTTAATACCCAGGGCACGGGCAATATCTGACCCACTGGCAGGCATTATCTGAAGGCCTTGTCCTATTTTGGCGATAGCCTCCAGGTCAGCAGTAGTTTCAGCCTGAACCAGCATGCCAACGGCACCAATCTCCACCAGACGATCACGATACTGAGACAACCATTGTCGAGATAAAGCATCAGAACCAATCAGAAAGAAAGGTCGGGTAAAGGGACGTTTTACAGCCTGTGGTTGTACTTGGCCTGGTGAGAGGCCGGGTGATTTGATGGGAAGCAGCATATTGATGTCTGCTGCACCAAGTTGGTTATTGGTTGGTGCGGGTTGCTGCTGTGAGGGTTCAATGTCTTCAATCACTTCTAGGAACGGAGCCAGTGGTTGTGTATTGCCGCTGTCATAGATCACAGTCAGTTCAGCCTGAGCCACTAGAGGCACCAGCACCACCGCCAAGCCTATACACCTACCCCATCGAAAATTATTTCTCATTATCTGTATCCTCAACTGGCCGGTGCCAGACGTTTCCAGTGTTTTACTGCCCGTTGGCTATATGCCGTAGCACGCTCATCATTTCTGGGTGAGTGATAACAGCCAACACCACGCCACCAGTCATATTGTTTCTCATAACAGGTTCGCAAGATCACAGCCGCCACTCGCAGGTTGTGATAGGGATCAAGCGCCAGCCATGGGTTTCCCAGCTTTGTTTTGTGATAACGCCAGTTGACCTGCATCAGGCCGATATCGATAGACTGTTTTCCCTGTTCAAGGAAACGACGCAAGGCCCACCAGGCCTCACGCCGTGAGGAATAAAAAAAGCCCCTGCCCCTCAGGTTGAGAGTCCAGGGCCAGGGGCGAAGGGTGCCTATACTGTCACTCCGACCACTCTCGGTCAGGGCTACTGCGTACAGGACTTTGGGGGGAATCTGATATTCGTTTGCGATATTTCGGTAACCACTGGGGACGATTTCAGCAGCCCAGCAGGGCAGCGGTAAAAACAGTCCCAGCAACAAGCCAAGAGAAGAGGCAAACAGGCGCACTGGATACATGCTCAGAGATCTGAAGCTGATAGCACAGAAAGCTCATCACCCCGGCGGCGCATCAGGTAGGGTAGATCGCTCTTTCCGTGGGTAAGCTTCTCCAGTGCACCTGCTTCATGGTTAAGCGTTATACGGCGGGTTCTCACCCACTCCGACTTGATCATGTGATCAGCAGCCCAATCGCGTATGGCCTGGTCATCACCCAGCTGGGTACCGGTAAGATAGATATCGATGCCTCCAATCTTGTCGATGCGTTTGAGCAGGCGCTCCAGTAGCACATCACAGGCCGGGCAGTCGGAACGGGTGAAGAAGAGCACTCGATCATCCCGCTGTAGTGCATTTGTCTTTTTGGACAGAAGTGGCAGGCGGGTGATATCAATCAGTTGCTGATTGGGATAGAGCCGCTTCCCTGCTTCATCATAGGCATGCTGAAAGGCCAGGATGCGGCTCACATCCTCATGCATAGCCTGAGTCCATTGCTCGGCATAGCGGCGACGCTCTTCGCTGTCTCGTGCATGGATCCCCAGCACCTCAATGGGTGAGATAGTCGATGGACTGATACTGCTGCGAATGCCCTGCATCAGCTGTTTATAGCGATGCCATTCCATTTCTGTCAGACCCCAGGCACGAGAGCGTGCCAACTCAGTAGGAGACAAGGTATTTGCACTGGTCGATGAAAACGCTATTTCGGTTTCCTTTACCTGTGTACCAGATTGCTCTATTGCATATGCAGGAGCTACCATTGCAAGCATCAGATATAGACCTGACAGTCTTAAAACACTATTCACCTGGACAGTCTCTATTACAGCTTTGGATACAAGGTGGAGCTATCCGTTGTTGGCTTCCGTATGGAATGGTCAAGTCACGGTAGGTGCCATGTATATGATGGGACAGACATGTCTGTTGATTGGTATCCACCACCTCTGGTGCAGGCTGCACAGCTGACGTGCTTTCTATAACGGTGGGTTCAGTTTCCAGATTGGTAGCGGTTTCAACTTCAGCCTCTGCTCCGGTGCTGGCAATACCAAATAGCATCAGAATTCCAATAATGAGTTCCATACTATTACCTCCGCACAATAGCTGAGTGGATTTGACCCACCGGACCACGAAACCCAACCTCACCTTTGAGCCGGTCAATCTGGGTAACTAACCAGCCGGACTGCTGCTCACCTTCTTTCAGAAAGGCAGCACGGCCATTGTGAGAAACAGCAACATAGGTCACGTCATTCCACAGATCGATAGCATCGACCTGAAACGGTGGAATTTTAATAACAGGCTTGCGTTTTTTGGCGGTGATTCTTTTCTTTGGAGTTTTAAGCCCTCGCACATCCTTGGTGATGGTTTCCAGCTTTGTCTGTATCTCGGTGATACGCTGACTGAGTACTTCGTTGCCCACACGCAAATCAACAATGGCATGTCGTATTGCACGAACACCCTCCCCTATTGCTGGGAGTTCATTATTCATGCCCAGCTGACCAGCCTTTAAAGCATCAAACCCCTGATCAACACGACCTATACAGCTGTCCAGTTTAAGATGCAGTAAATCATGAGGCGGTTCTGTCTGAGATACTTCCAAAGTGAATGGTTCAACACCAGCTTCTATCATCAGACCGGCAGGGCCGGGAATACCCGTTACCGCATCCGCTAATGTCGACCCACTGAGTCCGCCCTGATAGTCACTCGTGTCTGTCCCAAGAGAAGAACCAAACATAATAGTTAAAAGCACAGCTATAGTGACAGCACCTATTGCAGCTGCAATCAAAACTGTTTTACGTAATGAGCTATGGGAAGTTTGCTGATCAATTGCTTCATCAATAGAAGTATCTTGTTTTGGACAGCCCGGTTGTTTCAGGTCGGTATTATTCTCCATGGCGTACAACCTCCATTAAGGTGTTGCAACCAACACCCTGTTCAACCTGCCAATCCAGCACGCAAGGTTCAAATGCAACTAACCGATGCATAGGGTCTTGAACCAATTGAAATGCAGGGCCTGCCAAAGTCTCTAATGCCTTTCGTAATGAGATGGGGCCAAGGTTGCGGTGTACAGCAGGCAGTGGCAGATCGAACAGCACTGTTGTTTCTGGAGCTATTGCCTCAGAACCAGCCAATCGGAATCCACTACGTTGCAGTAGATAATGGATGGCTTCACCAATGGTATGGATGCGTTTAGGAAGTTGGACTTGAATGGTCGTTGCCAACAAGTCAACCTGTGCCTCGGTGGGAGTGGCAGACAGCATTGAGTATCTACCTACCTGGACTTCATTGGCCTGAAGCTGGGGTGCAATGGTTAAACAAGCACCTGCAAGGAAAATTGAAAAAATAAATACGGAACGAAGTTTATTAAATCTGCATATCTTCATATTGATACCGGCCTCAAGAAGATGAATCAGGGATTCATACGTGATGAGGCGGTATCATTGCGCTGAAGGCTACAGCAGGGAATGGGAAATCAATTCAGGGAGTGGTGTTGTTTACTTTTCCACCTCTCCCCCAATCAGTAGCAATACAACATCAGCAGTTAGCTGGACTTCAGCTAAGGTGTCATTCACCCAATTTACCTAACTCATATCTACACACAGGTTCTCGCTCCCAAATTCCCGCCAAATACCGTCCATGTTGCCGTATCACCAATACAGACATTTGCCGCTGCAATAGCTTCCCCAAGTAATAATTGAACTGCGCTATGGGAAATCCAAACCTCACGCCACGCTGATTCCAATCTATAGGCTTTAGCTGTAAAAGCCCGGCAACAGCCGTATCCCAATACGAGTAGAACTCATAGAATCGTCCCACCTGAAAAAACAGCACAGCATCTGGAAAGCGCCAACGAAAATAACCGTACTGTTGTCGAACCTGCACAACCCCCTTGGGCGTTTTGTATTTACGCAGCAATTTTCCACCAGCCTCATCCCACTCAAAATAGACCGCAAGGAATGAATGACTCTGCCAGATTGACTGCCAAAGATTCCAGGTATTGGCCAGTTTAAAATGCCCAAGATAGGAAGAGAGCGTGGCATGCAGTTGATCCAGTACCGACTCATCAAAGTAATAACGACATACACCATCCCGCTGCTCTACCAATTGCAACTCATAGCTGTGCAATTTTTCCTTGAGATGGTTTACCACCCGCCTGCGCACCAGCAGGTAATCCCGCCGCACGATGTAGCCCAAAAAATCAATGCCACTAGAGACAGGAGTCAGCCGTGTTCTAATCGGGTTCAGCTCCAATTTAAGTTGTTCTGCTAAAAACAGCTCAATCCGCCCTTTCCATTCTATAAGCTGATCCGGGCTACTGGCCAGCATCACAAAATCATCACAGTAGCGCAGATAATGGCGGCATTTCAGCTCGTGCTTAACAAACTGATCCAGCACATTTAGATAGACATTGGCAAAGAACTGGCTATTGAGATTACCAATAGGCAACCCCTTACCGGCAGGTGCGTTGAACAAGGTCTTGTGGGGCGCTATGCACTCCTTCAGGCCTGGATTTCCCCGCAGGACAAAATTCTCCGTGCAGTCATGAAACACCAGCAGCCGAGTGAGCCAGAGGGCATCGTCATCCTCAATCTTCGCTGCCAGCAGGCGGAACAGGATCGCCTTATCGATGGTCATGAAATAGTTCCTGATATCAAGCTGAAGATACCAGACGGGGCACGTCCCGTTGGCACTGGCTTGGCGCAGGAATTTTTGCAGGCGTTTTACCCCGGCATGCACCCCTTTGCCCTTGCGGCAGGCGTAGGAGTCATGGATAAAGATGGGCTCCCAAATGCGCTCCAGGTAGTCCACCAAAATATGGTGTACCACCCGGTCGCGAAAATCGGCGGCGAAGATCTCCCGCAACTTAGGACGGGTAGCAAAAAAGCAGACAGAACGAGTTGGACGGTAGGTGCGGTCTTGCAGTTGCGCCTGAAGCTCCAGCAGGTTTAGCTCCTGCCGCGTCTCAAAACGCAGGGCATTGTGGGTATTCCGCTTGTTTCGCCGACACTTTAGATAGTGCCGGTGGAGATTCTCAAACGAAAACAGCAAGGGAAATCACTCTCCGGAACGAACGGCCCAGGCATAGAACTCATTGTTCTTATTGTTGTTGTTCTGGTTGCCGTTGTTGGTATTGAAGTTCCACGCGTTGTTGGTATTGGGCGCATACTCCGTACCCGACCAATAGTTGTTGGACTGCAATTGTTACCCATCCACTTTCTAGTGCAAGGCAAGCCTTACACCCCACCGGTTGGGAAGCCCGAACGGGTATCCCGCCCTGTATCATCATGCCTGGAAAAACCAGGCGGGATGGGCGCACAGTGATGTTACTCGGCACGCTCTCTCCGGCTGGCTCGACACCTACGCCGGGGAGATTCTGGCCCCCTTTCTTTACCCTGATCGCCCGCTACACTTCGTAGCCACCCCTCATTCTGCCTGCAAACCGAGGCCACCTGCTCTACGATGAACTGGTAGGCCTTGAAACTCTTGAATGCCTGCACCTCTTTTGCAAGCCGAATCAACACCAGTAACTCATCCAACTTGATGCGCAGCTCCAGTAACCTGGGGGTTTTATCACGAGAGCTATTGGCCTGAACAATCAGGCTAACAATCCCGCGGCTGGCGTTACGCAATTCTGTTCCGAGGGTGTATTTATGGTAACGGCTGAACCCCGCTGCAACTTTTTCGAAATGGACGGCTACATCCATAGCCTGTTTGTAAATGGGTAGGTGCTCATAGCGTGCCATAGTGTAAAAAATTCTGACACACCCTAGCGGGTGTGTGTAGGGGGGAAGCATCCCCCCTACTACCCCCCTCAAAGGGTCAAATTACTCGAATGACCAAATCAGCAACGGCGGCGACCAGCCAAACCGGCCAGGCCAAGCCCCATCAGCAACAATGTGCCAGGCTCTGGCACCTGACCTCCACTCCCGCCGCCGACATCGCCGGAACGAACGGCCCAGGCATAGAACTCATCGTTCTTATTGCTGAGGCCCTGGAGGCCGTTGGGGGTATAGAAGTCCCACGCGGAGTTGGTATTGGGCGCATACTCCGTACCCGACCAATAGACGTTGGACTGCAGGTTTAGGAAATCAATACCATCTGCACCTATGCTACTCAGCCCCCAGCCTGTCTGAGGGCCAGAGCCACTGGTATCGTAATAGGGGGTATTACCCAGGATGTCATACCACATATAGGCCAGCTCTGAGCCTGAGGTGTCTACGTTGTAACCGCAGTCAGTACCACTATATCCCCAGTTACAGCCATCATTGCCATTGTCAGTTATGCTGGCCAGACGCCAGTCACTGTAACCGCCATAACTTAATCCATCTGCCCAAGCGGTAGCATTGTCCCAGCTCATACGGCCATCACTGTCATGACCGCTGGTTTGCGCATAGTTGGCATCCTGTAGCCAAGTCAGATCCTGGTCACTGTCATAGATCATGCCGTTACCACGGTCAATCAGTGTAGCCTGTGCTGTGCTTGCCAAAGCTAGCAGCAGTGCGCCACTGCATACTATTCCTAAACTCTTTTTATTCATTGTTGCCTCTCTTTCAAATCTATTACGCTTTGCAGCGCTTCCCTATGCACCTCTTCCACCCTGGCACACCCTTTATTTCTCAGAGACAAGTATTAGCAAATATTATGCCGTTATTGATATTTTTATATTATTCAGTTAGTTAGGCGTGGCGTGGCGTGGCGTGGCGTGGCGTGTAGAAGTGTAAAATTTTCTGACAGCAATTGTGGGAATTAAAACTCCTGAACCATGCCCAGCATCCCTCGGCTTCTCCGGCGCCAATATTAGGCCGCAATGGGCATCGCGCTGGATGGAAATGCAAATCACTTCAATAACAACAGGTTGCGCAACAGATAGGGTTCAGGATTCAGGATTCAGGATTCAGGATTCAGGGAGAGTGTAAATTTTACTGACTCTTTTGCATGACAAATCTATGCCTGCAACTTCAACCACTACTCATTAAACGGGTTTAATACGCGCACACCCGTATTGTTAAAATCCTTCTGGTTACGTGTTACGACAGTTAGGTCATAAATCAACGCCGTTGCGGCTATTAGTTTATCTAATGCATTTTCTGGATGCGGTACCCGGAGCCGCCCCCAGAGTTGGGCAACATCCTGATTAATACCAAGTATCTCATCCTGATAGTCTGCCAGCAGCATATCCAGCCATTTTTCCAGTTGGTTTGCCTGGCGTGTGTCACCCCGGTGACGAATGAGTTCAACACCACGGCGTAGTTCGCCAACAGTGACAACCGAGATAAAGAGCCGTGTCTCTTCTTTGGTTACTTGCTTGAAGAAGTCGCGTACACCTTTATTCGTTTTTGAACGTTTCCGGATTTCACTGATGACATTGGTGTCAATTAAATACATCTTCACTACCCGTATCATCCTCTACCCGCTCAAAATCCTCATCTTGCCCAACGTTAGGCATAGCCTTGAGTGCTTCTGCAAAGCTCTTTTGTTTCGGGCCTAATAATGACTTTTCAAGTAAGGCGCGATGCTCGGCTTCTGCACTTCGACCACGCCTGGCGGCGCGTTGTTTGAGGGCATCGACAATACGTTGGTCAAGATTTCTAACTACAAGATTCGCCATGATTCCACCTGTCTGCTTTTCTTTGATATGATTGCAATGATAGCACTTATCTGCCTGAATACAATCTAAGACAACCATCAAGAGCCTCCCCTACTTGGAGCAGTAAATACTCACAATCTGGATTCTCTCATGCCCCAGTTCCCGACTGATGGTCAGGCGTGCCTGCTGATCAATAGCCTTCTGCTCAGGAGTCAGCATCTTTGCAATTGGGCCACCTGCAGCAGGCGACTTCCATCCAGTTAGTTCCTCATAGCGCTGCTGGGCATAGGCATGGCGCAGGCCATGCATTTTGGAGAGCCCTGCATTGGCGGTATGACGCTCATAGATTCGAAGTTGCTGCTTGTAGTTGCGTGAGCTGGGGATGAGGGAGCCCTTCCCTGCCAGTAGTCGGGCACGGTTGAGCACTGCTCTCTGCTCTTCAGTTCGCACTGGGATTTCCCGTGCTTTGCCACCCTTCGTCCAGCTCTCCTTGAGGGCGATGTGGTCACCTCTATCAGCATAGTCGGGTTGGAATTTAATCGCCTCTTCTCGCCGCAGGCCAAAGGCCTGTTGCAGTTCAAGGCTCATCCGAACATGCTGGTCACCAACCTTCTCTAGATCCAGTGCGGTGATTGTCTTCGCCTTGGAGATATTGGTCACATACTGCCGATCTGGGATGCCGTAGTGGTCATTCGACCGGGCCATAACATTCTGCCGGTTGACCTTGTCTGCCCACCAGCGGATTGTGCTGAGGCGGTTTTTGATGGTTCCGGTTGTTATCTCCTCTCGTTGCCAGTGCGCTACCAGTGCCTCAATATGTTTCGGCTTCAGTGACTGTGCATTCATCCGGCGATAGCCCAGCTCATGGAGCTGGTTGGCGATCAGGGTTAGCTGACGCTCCCGATCTGCCTGGGTTCTGTAGCTGCCGTCACGGTTGTTTCGGCAGAGTTGTTTGAGTTGGTAGTTCAGATCTCGCATAAGTGTCGCGGGGCCTTGACCCCAAATATCTGGTAAGTGTTTCTGATCACTTGGAGGCCTGAGCCTTACAAGTCCGCATTAGCGGAACGATCATGGGACACAACTCCCATCCGACCTGAATGTGCCTGGTCACAGGCAACGCGGGTTATCCCCTGTTGGGGTTGGTCCGCGTAGACCAACATGCCCAGTGATGGGCATTCTTCGGTTGTGGTGATAACACCTCCTTTGAAGTATGCAGAATGAAGATTCTGCGAGTTGTGGAAGAGAGACCTCGACAGCACCTCCTAGGGTGATGGTCTTGGCTTATGTGAATACAGGCTTGTGCCTGCTGGAAAATGGATCTTGCGATCCGTTTGGGTTGGAAGATGGATCAACGGCAGAGAGCCGCTGTGCTTCTCATGATCCTATTGCACTCATTTGCCACTGAGCCGCAGTGACGACGGATAAATTCTGTATAAGCTCAGTAGAGGGCCGGTACTCCATCGACCTGATAAATTAGGATGCAGTGTGCCTCAAATCGCCCAAGGCAAGGCGCAGTCCGCAGGGAATGGCATGCCCTTTCCTAGGACTGCAACGCGGCATTGGGTGATTTGGGGCTCACCCTTCGGGCCAGCCAGGAAGCGGCCATCTGCGTTGTTGTGCTCCCTTGAATTAGCCACGGCTAGTCCTGCCGTCGCACGCCTAGCAGCTGACCACTTCCTGGCTGGCTGCATCCTGATTTATCAGGTTGATGAAGTACGAGTATAGGAACCCATCACGCACCGGTCACGGCAATATTCCACCACAGTCCCGCACTGTTTCCGGGATCGCCGCCCTCGTCACTACCCCGCTTACGCTCGCCAGTGACGAGTGCTCCAGCCTCCTACAGCGGCATACATTGGAGAATAACTTGGTGCTATCCGGCATAGGATGTACGCTTAATCATATGCACAAAGGAGAAGAGACCGATTGCCCACTGGTGCCTTGTGCCCGTTGACGAGTGTGGTCGAGGGCTTGCGATTACATTATTGGTGGCGTTGTATGACCCCGTTCAAAAGAGTGCATATTTTCACAGCCCTGCTCCTGCGTGCGTCTGATGACCGCACTACAGGAGGATCATGCCATGAAACACAAATCATCCAAGAAAATATCACCCCAGAAAGCCAAAGCACGCCTGGGAAAACACTTGGAGCAAATCAATCTCTATGCCGCCGGAATCGATATAGGCGCTCTTGCCCATTACGTTGCTGTTCCAGATGGATTGGATGAGCAGCCCGTGCGATCCTTTTCCTGC
>Ga0316187_10006485_pt1 | contig 10060 bp, 13 predicted proteins | sample CroRivburrow1_MG_FD_204927 | JGI IMG/M metagenome (GOLD analysis project Ga0316187, IMG submission 204927) | Coastal sediment microbial communities from Maine, United States - Cross River worm burrow 1 | ecosystem: Environmental > Aquatic > Marine > Coastal > Sediment | place: USA: Maine... | reverse complement strand
TACAACTGAATAATATCAGAATTAGAAAAAATATGCCTGTGAAACTATAATTATTTTTCATGTTACAATTAATAATAAAATTAAAAAGTTAGTTATGTCCCTGTAACTCCGAACTGACAGGTACAATCTTATTTGATGGAGCAGTACCATATATATATTTGTAAATACCATTGGCAATTTCGTGACCAATTTGTCTACTCTGATTATTAATAGTATTTGCGTCATTAGAATTTGTAATAAAACCTAATTCTACCAATACAGAGGCTTCACCTCCATAATTTCTCAGTACTCCTAGGCTCAATCTTCCAGATGCAGGACGAGACTTAGTACCAATTGCTTTCCCACGACCTTTAAGCCTCATAATAGTTTGTGTATCTGCAATAGCTATAGCTAGTTGTTCACCTTTATCAGCACCTTCTTGATACAATACTACAAACCCATTGGCTGATTCGTTACCATCAACAGCATTTAAATGAATACTAACGAATATATCTGTGTCTGTAGCCTGCTTCAACCTCCATGATATACGCCTGCCATCCGTTTTAATGTCATCCGTTCGTGTCATCATATTATCTACACCAAGTTGTCCTAGACGTTCACTAACACTATTAGAAACCTTTAATGCTAAATCTTTTTCTTTAAAACCATTAGCACCTGCTCCTGGGTCTATTTGACCATTTGTTTTATGATGATCCCCATGACCTGGATCAATTGCAACTTTTTTATTCTTTTTCTTTTTCTTTTTCTTTCCTCCATTTTTTCCTTGAAGAGCTTTAAATGCTTTTCTTGCATGTCTTCCTGTTAATTTAACACCTCCATTAATTTCTTCAACACTCATACCATTAGGGTCAACAAATAATATAGGGTTGTTCATGGTATAGTTATATGGACTCCACCTTAGATACATACCAGATAATGGATCAATATGATTCCATCTCCCTATACTTGCATCATACATTCGAGCCCCGAAGTCAACCCACCCTAAATCAAGATCAGTCTGCAACTCCTTACCACCATACAGATACTTATTGACCTTACTAGTAGGTCTTTGATAACTATTAAAGGTCAAACCGAAAGGATAGTAATCATCCACTTGCACAATATTGCCCTTCCTGTGGGTTATTTTTAAATCGTCAAAGTGTACGTTCACGTCTGCCAGTGTTTCATTAGAAACCCGCCAAGTCCGGTAGCTGTACGCATATTGCTTTTTCATATCGTGGTCGGGCAGGCGTAAATATACAAATAACCTCTTCTATCAAAAACCATATTGTTTTGCTCTAGCTTTTCAAAACTGCCCTCGGTAAATAAAAAACCCAAACTTCTACGCTTGGGCTTTTCTGTTTACTTCTTTGATCCGAGCCAAAGACTCGAACCAGCGAAAGCTCGGACTAGCGGGGGAGAATTTAATTTACTGGAGCATTACTTCCAATAAAAGGCACAACATATACTAAGGTTATCCAAAATGATGCAACAGTATAAGCAACCACATAAACAGTCCCTTGCAAAAATGCATTTTTGCTTTCTCTTTCAAACTGATCAATTATCATTCTATACCTCCGTTTATACAAAAAACGGAAGTATCCAAATGTTAAAATTGCTAACCCAATACCTACACCCAAAACTTGATTCGAAAAAATTTCGACAATATTCAATTCAAACTGAACAACAATCAATGCCATTAATGCATAAGAATTCATAAACAATAACCAACAAACCGCCATCATTGCTATAAAATCTGGCATCTCATCACTAAAGCTGTTAAAAAATCTGAAGTACTTATAATATATATAATCAAAAACCTTCATAACAACTAGTATCCTATAGATTCATTTATCCATATCTCTATACAAATCACCAAAGAAATCATTGACAGGTTTAGACTCCCAGAAGGCATTATTTAATTCAGCTCCGACTTGCCCTACATCATATACTAGCAGGCCTATTCCGACTTCTGGTACCAATAAAGATGTTATTCCAAGACCAGTATTTAATAAAAACTGACTTTGATAATTAGGGTCATTTGCTAAATTATATGAATCAGCGCTAACCTGTATAAACAATCCTACAATTCCTGCTTTCTTAAAGATTAGTCGTATATTGATTGCCGCCACCAAAAGTTATTTTACTATAGATATTCCATTTCCCTTTTGATGTTTCACCTACCCAAATCCCTTTATCCAATGTTGAAGATGCGACTCCGAGTAAGCCAAGTTCAGTCGAAATATCAACTTTGGAGCCACCCCCATTTTGGACAGCTCTAACCCCTTTGAGCTGTTTTGAACTGTTTTCATCAGTCCATACTTGCCAGTTTTTAACATCACTTTCCAACTCCCTACTTACCTGTAAGTGGTTTTCATTTTCTTGATATGTCAGTTTCAGGCAACCCATTTTTTTCTAACATCGAAGGTAAGTTTTTTTTCTTTCAATTGAAAAATAAAAAAGCTACGCTCTGTCCTAATCTTCTGCCTCTTGTTCAGAGCGTCAAAATAGATATTTTTTTATTATACACTGCCTGCTACAGGCTAATATCTTTGTTTACTTGCTGCCTTTGCTATCCTTGTTTGTTCTTTCTTTCAGGAAAAACAGCCTTGAGCTAAATGGCTGGACGGAGTTTGCAATGAGTGAGGTACGAACGGATTGAAAACGAACGGCCAAGCCAACCGAAGAGAGGCACGAACGTAGGTTTGCGAGCCGCCTGCGAATGGAGCAAGGGTGGTGCAAGCTTTTGGTAGGAGGAACGAGTACCGCTTGCAGCTATGTTCTACACAAGGTTTTGGCGGCTTTTTGGGTTTTAAAAAGATGACAGAACCGCAGCCCGAAGCGACCCGCAGGTGAGCTCAAAAATGGGCAGAGAAGGGATTTTTTGTTGTCCGCTGGTTAGCGGACTGCTAAAAATACCGAGAGCTGCCGTGACAACTGACAGAGGAACGCAATAAAAGTGACAAGCTGCGGAGTTTACGGAGCACCCCAAAGGGGTTTACAGCTCTTTTTTATTCAATTGAAAAAATAAAAACTCATAAAAATGGGCTGTAAAAGCTTGGCGGTTTTATTTGCTGACGAGCAGAAGGCGGAACTCCGCTTTTCCTGTCGAATGTTTCAAGCTTAAACCGCTCTCTCAATCAGCGACCAAAGGGAGACTGGACAACTGAACTTACCTGAGTGGATGGAACTGGTTCAATGCCTTTTTCAGGTCTTTCATATTTACGTGTTTGTACACTTCAGTACTCGTGATACTGTTGTGGCCAGCCATATACTGCACTTCTACTATGTTCTTTTCTGCTATCCATAAACTGATCACTGAGCTTCTAACGTGCAGCATATTCTTAAACCTGGGATATTTCCTTCTCAAAGCTTTATTCAGGTCGCAGACCATTTCTTTAATGCCCGGACTTTTGCCTAAACTCATAAGTAGCTTATCATTGGGGTTTGCTGCTTTTTTTATAATCTCTGGTAATGTTTTGCTGATGTATTCCTGCAAGGGCAGCACCTGATGGGCTTCCAGTTTCAATATTCTTCTTGCTCCCCTGCCCACTTTTTTAATGTAAATCGTGCCTTTGTAAAGGTTAATATCTTCTACTCTTAATTGGGCTAATTCATCTAGTCTCATTGCCTGATAAACCACTAATCCTAGTAGTACTTTGTTTCGTTTTTGGGCTAGTGTTGTATTCGGATAATCTACATAGATGTGGTTCATTTCCTTTTTGCTGAGCAGACCACTTGGCAGTTGTTGGGTTTGTCCTTTGATGTAGAGTTTTCTTGCCGGGTTATGTTTGATCTTATTTTCAGCTTGCAGCCACTCATAATAATACCTGATGCCTCTCAGATAATTATTCAGGTTATAGGGGCTTCTTTCTTTACTCTTTAACTGCTTTACATAACTCAATAAATCTACGTACTGGCAGCTTTCTAGGCTCAAGTTTTCTGTCTCCAGCCAGTTAATAAACTGCTTCTGGTAGTACAAATAGCCTTCTACTACTTTGGGGTTCTTTGCTTTCCGCTCTAAGTAGGTTTTAAAGCTCATTCTTTTGGTGCATCAGGTGCAAATAGGTTTGGGTACTCTTGATTCCACTATGGCCTAAAAACTGACTGATGGATTCTATATCCATTCCACTGTGCAGTAAATGGGTGGCTATGCTGTGGCGTAGTGTGTGTAAACCAATCTTCTTTTCTTGCAGCTCCTGGTTCTCTGTTCTTTCAATAAGGATTCTCAGCGTTTTGGTTAACATACTGCTGCTGATTCTCTTGCCTTGATTATTGACAAGCAAAGCTTGTTCTCCGACTTGTCGGTTTTCTTCTTTATTTACTACCGAGGATCTATAATGTTGCAAGTACAGTTCAAAGTCTCGTTTCTGGATTTCTACAAAGGGCACATACCTTGCTTTTCGGTTCTTGGCTTTCCTAATATGGATGAGTTGTTTGTCCAGTAATACATCATTCTCGTTCAGGTTAATGCCTTCTGCGCTTCTGATTCCACAGCCATAATACAGGCTTAGTATGGCTCGTTCTCTTAGTCCTAGGATTTGTTCACTGCAAGCTGCATAGAGCTGATCTATTTCAAACAGGGTCAGTATTTCTCGTTCGGTTTGCTCTTTGGCTTCATATCTAATATCTATCAGTAAACTTCCTTGGCTTGTTTCTTCTAAATAATCATTAAACAATCGCAGGTTTCTAATGTGTCCATTCAAGGTGGAGTTCTTTAAAAATGTGCCTGTTTGCTTGCTTCTTCTTTTCTTTAAGCTTTCATAATAGCTCCTGATAACCTCTTTGGGCACTTCTTGTAGATTTTCTATCTGCTTACTTTTCAGATGAAAGAAAAAGGGTTGAAGCTGTTGGGGTAAACTGTTCACCGTACTTTTTGCATAGCCTATGATACCTAACCACTCTTTATAGCTTTCCAGTACTCTTTTGTAGGTGTATGATAGTTTTGGTTTTACCCCTCTTGCTTCCTGTGATGTTATACCTGTTACACCAGTTTCTATATGCTTTGTTGTTTTGATTATCAATGAGTTAGAGGCATTCTGGTGTAACATTTTAGCCATGTTATACTATTGTTATACCAATGTTACACCAGCAACTTGTTGTTGAACTGCTCCATTCTTTCGCTCTTCTTGTTCTTTGAGCTTTGCCAATATATTGTCCAGTACATCAATGCCCGATTGCAAATATTGGTATTCGTCCCAGGCTATTATTTCATATTCAAAACCTGTGTTTCGATAGCCTCCTACTTGTTTGATATAGCCCCATTGGTTCAACTCTCTTAAATACCGATTCACTTTCATGGGGTTCATTCTAAACTGCTCCCTGATCTGTTTGCTGTAAAAGGTTTGTTCGGCTTGGTTGGCTTCTCCTATTTTCTTTCGCTTACTGATTAGCTTTTTCAAGCTTTCAAAAAAGCTCCGTAATTGCCCATTCAGCTCGTCCGATTTTCTTAATAAACTTTCCTTTGTTAATCGGTTCGCCCAGCTAATATCTTCTAAGCTGCTCTCGATATAGCGCTCATTCTTGGAGTTGGTTTTTACTTCTCTTTGGAACTGGTGGTAAAAGGTAATAATCTCGATTAAGCGTAAGTAGTGCATATTGGTTCTGAGCTTCTTAAACACACTGTCAGGGATTTTGAGTTGGGTAGCATAGCGGTTAATTACTTTAATGGGGTGTAGTAGCCGTTGGGTGTTCTTTAATAGTTGTTTGGCCAGTTGTTGGCTGTTTTCATCCACCATTCCTGCTTGTAATTTTCGTTGGTAGTCCATTACTTCTTCCATATGCGTAGCTCCTTCATTTATATGCAGTAGGTAGCTTCTATTCGCATTGTCTTCATAAATACCTTCTTTGGTAGTAGCTCCACTTACGCAGATCGGCCCTTCTACGGTCAGGACTTTTTGAACGTTATTCCCCTTCGCATCTTTATCCGTGGTTAGCTTGGTAATGCTCTGCTTACTCATAAATTCTCTTAATGGCAGGAAGGCATTATACACTCCGTCTAAATCTTCGATTAACAGTACTTTATGTTTCCAAAAATCTCTGCTTGAGTAGTACAAAGTGTTTTCTGTTAGGCTCGTGATTGTTCTTACTGATTCTTCGGGCAGGCATTCACTGATCTTGGTTTGCAAATACGTTTTTCCGCTTCCACTTCGACCAAAAATAATAGCGTGCAGCGGCTCATCAAAGAACCGGGACAGGTACAGGAAAAACAGCAGTAGCCCGTTCTTTTGTTCTCCGATTAAACCGCTTTGACTAATCAGGTGCAGGGTGTTTTTTACTAAGTCTGGTGTTTGCAAGTATTTCAATGCCTGGGCTTTTTCTTGATCTGTCATTTCATAGAGCTTCGGTTTAAGTGCCTGCACTTGGGCTGCTCGCTCTTCCATTCGGTAAGCTTCCAGCTTCTCGGTTAAGTCGGCTATGGTGTTGGTAATTAAACTCGTACTCAGTTCTAAGCTCTCAGCTATGTTTTGGATGAGTTTTTTGCTGCTTACGTGGCTGTACAGGTTTACATCATCTCTAAAGGCTTTATTCTCTGATTTGATATGCAAACTGATCTTTAACCTGCTTAGGTTTTCTTTTTCTATTCCGCCCCAGACGGTAACCGTCAGTTGATTGTTCTTATAGATAATCTGTTCGGGGTTCGTTGTATTCAACTTAGATTCAGTTGTTTCTTCTTTCAATTGAAAAGAAAAAGATGTTCTCTGGTTCAGTAGTTCGGTGAGTATTTCAGGTTTATGGCCATCGAGCAAACTATTGATGTCTTCATTTTCGGGACACTCCACTACAGAGATCTTCACGTTTAACGATTGTAATTCCTTACTGTATTTAACTGCTGCTTTCTTGCCTGCTTCGTCTCCATCGAAGAAGAGTATAATTTCTTCTAACTGCTGCAGCTCTTGGAGTGCCTCGGTATGTTCGTTTGTTAAGCCATTAGTGCCATACAATGCCAGTATTTCATAGCCTTTCATATCTAACTGCAGTAAAGTAGCGGCATCAATGATACTTTCGGTTAGTATAAGCTTCTTTGTCTTTGGGTCTGGGTAGCTCGGATAATGTCCTTGCCGATCTTTTAAGTAGAAGTGCCTACTATTTTTGTTATTGGTAATCGACCTAAAGTACAGGCTGACGATTTGGTGCTGCTTTTTTTTAGTGGGAAAACGATGCAGCTTTTACCAAAGGAGGTGTAAGCTTTATCGCCTGTCTTGGCAGTTTGTCCCTTGTCTAGTAATAAGCCATACTTTACGCAGCTCTCGATTAAGTGTTTGTCCTTTCGTTGGCCGTGATGGAATTGGCCACTGTTGTAGCCGATTTGTAATTTGGATATCTGTAAGGATCTGCTACTAATATATGCTTGGGCTGGCTTGCTGTTGGCTACTGCATTTTTAAAGTAGGTAAACATTTTAGTTAGTACCGCAATTCTCGATAGCTCTTGCCCTGGTACTGCACCACCACTTACCAATGAGGTGGCTACCAGTATTCCCTTATGTTTATCGCCTTCCATCTTTTCACAAAACGCTATCGCATCTCCACTGCCTGCCGTGCAGTTGCTGCTAAAGCATGTCCAACTATGAGTTTTATAGTACACCTGCATACTTGGGGTCTTATCCGTATGGAATGGACAGTGTAGCCTGTGGTGCTTATCGGGTTTTAACCCGTAGTGGTGCAGTACTTGGGATAAAGTGAGTTGGGTTTTGATGGTGGAGATTTGCATGTAGAAAAAAGTTTAAAAATATTTCTATTTCTCGGATTTGTCCCAAATGTACTAATTGTGAGAACACCTACAAAGACACTTGTAAGAAATATTCACTCTAATTGCTTATTTTTGTCTTATTCAAGATTATTTAAGGATTTAATGTTTAAAATATCTCGATTATGACCATTGCAGAACGTATTAGGCTGACCAGACAGCAGAAAAAAATATCTCAGACACAGCTTTCTGAAAAAGCTGGTGTAAATCTTAAAAGCCTTTCCAGATATGAACTCGGCACCAGTATCCCACCTGCCAATGCTTTAAAGGATATTGCTGATGCGCTAGATGTTTCTGCCGATGCCTTGCTTAGTGATGATCAAATATCCATTAAGGATAAAGACTTACTTAAAAAGTTTGAGGCTATTCAAAATATTGAGGGCATATCCAAAAATATGATTATTGAGTTTTTGGATTTAGCTATTAGAGATGCCAAAACTAAACAAGCGTACGCATCATGAAACAGGTAACAATAAATATCAAAGAAAGTAAATTTCACTTCTTTATGGAACTGGTGAAAAGCCTTGATTTTGCACAAGTCGATGAAGGAGATTCCAAAGAAGCTATTCTAAACAACCTCAAACAAGGGTTTAAAGAAATGAAGCTCTACAAGCAAGGGAAAATGAAAGGTACTCCTCTGAACGATTTGCTGAATGAGCTTTAACATTATTGCTTCTGATAACTTCAAGAAAGAAGCCAAGCGACTCAGTAAAAAATACCGATCTCTTAAAACTGAACTCGAAGTTCTTGGCCAGGAACTTTCCCAAGAACCTACACTTGGAATACCACTCGGCAATGATATTTATAAAATCCGTCTGGCAATCTCTTCAAAAGGTAAAGGAAAATCTGGAGGAGCCAGAGTTGTCTCTTACGTGCAAATTGATGACAAAACAGTCCTATTACTCTCCATCTACAATAAAGGTGAAAAAGACTCCATCTCCGATAAAGAAATTCAGCAACTTATTAATAGCCTCTAAAACTAAAAGCCCCAATTAAGGGGCTTTCTGCTTTCTTTGGCTTGGGGTAAGTTTAATGCTCAATTCCTCCATCATGTTTCTCAGCTTTCTGTAGAGTTCCATCTGGATTCCAAAACTTCCAAATACCGGTTGGAATTCCTTCATCATAAAAAAAATCGCTCTCTACCTGTCCGTCTTCAAACCAAGTAATCCAATCTCCATGCATAAGACAATCCTTGTAAGATACCTGACTCATAGGGCTTCCATTTGGATAAAACAAAACCGCTGTTCCATTGCAATCTTTAATTGTTTGATCTCCTTCTTTATCCCAAGATTGTAAGTTGATAAGTTGGTTCCCTTTATAAGTCCCTTCACTCATTTTAGTGCCTTTTTCATACCAATACTTCCAAGTCCCAATCATTTTACCTTCTTCATAAAACCCCTCAGCTCTTATTTGCCCATTTTCATAGTAGGCTTCAAAAGCCCCATGTATTTGATCTGCTTTATGTGAAACTACTTCTTTGATTTGCCCATTTTCGTAAAACTCCTTTTTTACTTCTTCATGTGAACATGATATAAATAAAACAGTAAATAATAAATAATAATATTTCATACTTATTTAAATTAATCCTTACTAGGATGATTCGGATCAATAGGATCACCTTGTATCCAAGAGCTATAAACTCGTATTCTAATGTTTACAGCTGCATTAATCTGAGCCGCATTCAAACCAAATTGCCACATCATAGGAGAATAATCAAAACGATAAAAATCAAAAGATTTGGTCTGACCTGGAAGTAAATTGAATGAATGAGTATCTCCTATAAAAACCTCTCTTTCGGATAAGCCAAAAAATGTTTCTTCCTTGGTTTTACGTGATTGATCTTGTAATCTTAATTGTGTTCCCAATATATTCATGTTTGTAACTTCAACTCTAATATGTTGACCTGCTGATACTCCAAAATCTCCATCACCTGTTTTAAAAACGCCATCATTAACCCATGAAGAACTGGAATGAAATCGTAGATTATCTTGATCACCCCCATTTTGGTCAACCCTAACCCCTTTATATCAAAAACCACTCAACCCATCATCATAACTACACTTTACCTATGACGTTATCCAAATTCACCAACCGTAAATCCAAATATGATAATTGAACCAATAAAGAAAACTGGTAACATAAGGATATATAAAACTGGATACTTCATATTATACACTTGTCTATCATTTTTTACATATACCTTGTTCAAGAAAGAAAAAACCAAATAAAAAATAAGCAACATTCCCAATGCCAAAACTAATGGACTAAAACTCTGGGTAATCGAGCCTTTTAATCTAAAAAAAACATGATTTATGACCCCTGAAATTATAAATA
>Ga0316187_10006484_pt1 | contig 10060 bp, 8 predicted proteins | sample CroRivburrow1_MG_FD_204927 | JGI IMG/M metagenome (GOLD analysis project Ga0316187, IMG submission 204927) | Coastal sediment microbial communities from Maine, United States - Cross River worm burrow 1 | ecosystem: Environmental > Aquatic > Marine > Coastal > Sediment | place: USA: Maine... | reverse complement strand
AGCGATGGCGATATTGGACATGCGACCGTCTATCTGCAACAATCGGATCATCCGACAGTCCAGTTTATCCAATTTGTTATTTCTGGAAATATTATCAGGCATAATATAGTTTTCGATAATTTTTATTATAAAAACACTGATAATAAAATAATTATGGATATAATTTACATTAATCGCTTATTCTGTCAAGAATTTTCTTGACATGCAAAAATATCGCTGTTTCCGCTTCAACGGACTCCAGGGAATTCTCATGCGGGATATATTCGTTGCCGCCAGCCCCATGATCGCTCAGCTATTGGTGTCCATGTTCATTTTACTTCTTTACGAAGCGCTGGTTGAAAGCCTCGGCACGGTCTACCTCGCGGTCACCCATGTCCTGTTCATGGCTTTTGTACTCGTGCGGACGATGATCGCGGGCTTTGCCGAGGGCGGCTCGATTTTGATCGGAAATCATCTGGGTATCGGTAACCGGGATGAAGCTGTCCGATATGCCTGTGCAGCAGAGTTGATTTCGATTGCCATCGGAGCCATTCTGCTCATTTTCGGTTTTTTGTCGAAACGCTGGCTCGAAGTGGAAGTGGAATCCAAAATGTATTAGAGCCATTTCTGCAAAACTAAAATGATAGAACTTAAAGGAATCGATCATGAAGTCCGGATGGTCGACCATGAGCATGATGAGCCGATTACCATGGGACTGCTGGCTGAGGACGTTCTCAAAGGAGTGAAAAATGTCGATTTCAAATATGGCGGTGCTGGGGTAGAGCTCTCCGATTGATGCCCGCCGGTACTATTTTGAAGAGATAGCGAAATTGGGCATAACTGTAGATGTAACTATTTCATGATTTTTTTTTGTAAAAGGTTGTTTACTGTCAATTGGGTTCCGGCTCCGGCAGCTTGATTTCCGTAAAAAGCAGACCCAGGACGGAAAATATCGTAAAAACAAAAATCCGCCACAGACAGACAACTATGATTTCAGAAAACTCAATTGAATCAACGGCCCCGAGGACTGCCGATATAAGGGTGCTGAACACGCCGACAGCTGCTGCGCACATAACGGCGCCAATCACCCGGTTCCATATCACGGCTCCACCGGCGCCCAGTGTGACGGCCGCGCCGCACAATGCCGGGACGATCAATGAAAAAACCCAGACCTCTTTCAAGTGCGGCAATTCACCAAACTTATTCAGGTAATACAGGTCGGCAGTCACAAAGATTCCCACCCCGGCAAGCATACACAGACCGATGTGCCAATAGCGAGGCGGCATGGTGGTCCTTAACTGCCAGCGTTTTTGGATTCTATTGCGAAGGGTCAAAGGCCAGTTATAAAACAAGTTGAATATTTTGTGCTCCAGCAGTGCACCCCTTTCACCGAACACCGGTACCACATGCACCGCTTCGGTGGCCCAGTGACCGGCCATAAACCGGGCCAGGGCCGGATAGCGGTAGGTCATCTGGATGGGGAAGGCCAGGTAACCGATGTATTTAAAAAATCCCAGGAATACCGCGATGTTGTAATCTTTAAAATTTTTTTCCCGAATGACCAGATACAGCACATACAAACCCCGAACCAGCGATCCGGGGGAGATGGGTACCACCTGAAACAGCGCAATGATCCCGATCCCGATGGCATATGCCTGGGCGCGCGGCATTTCGGGGTGTATGACGATATATATAATCGCTACCAGCACGGAGACCACCTGGGTCACAGGCAAAGTGCACACGTGCACGGCCAGGCTTTTTAGATACTTCTGGATATAGGGCTCCTTGATTTGAGACAGAATTACCCCGGCATCTTCATCGTTAAGCAGGTGTTTGTCTTTTCCTTCGGTGATCATATCGCGCAGCCATTGTTCGCGCAGCGCGTTGTTGAAATACAGTCGCACTGGTCGCAGCAATATATAATCCAGCCGCTCTCCGGCATATTGCCAGTCCGTTATGATTCGGTGAATACCCGCCGGCAGCCATGAAATCGGCCAGTGATATGAACACCGCCACATTTGTTTGGTCAATCTCAGTGCATTCTGATCATCCACCCGGCCGGCTCGGTGCCAGCCAATGATTTTTTCGATGAATTTTGCACGCAACGCTCGCCGAAAATAATCACGGCTGGTCAGCATTTCGCGGTAATGGAGTCGCCAGAAAGCCTGCCCCCAAATTCGTCTGAAGAATCGTCCCATAAACGGTATTACCCCGAGTATGGCAAACAGCAGCGTCGACACCGGGCTGTTTTGCAGCTTTTGCCGGTTTTGGTTGTCGACAAGATTTCGGATACGCCAGCCGGCGATGGCACTTTTTAATATGGTCGACCACAGATGCCGGCTGTAAAGCAAACGCACGTGGTTGTGGGTAATATCCGGGATTGAATTGCGGTAAACTTGCTCTGCCAACTTTAACTCAGCCAGCATATTTTTCATATCCGAAAATGCTTCTTGGTGGTCACCAATAAATTGCTCAAGTCTTTTGATATCGCCCCGGTCAAACTGTACCAGGCTGCCGCGAGAAAGCCCAGTGACGATTAGCTTGAAATCCCCCGGACTCATGGGTAAAAAAGGTAAAAGTGCCAGCCCGGCCCGGAAATCGACGGCTGTCAACTCTTTGCAGGCAGAATCCTCCGGTCTGTTTCGTTTCAGACAATTGGGCTGGCTTTTCCAGGTCGACCACTCGTACTGCCGGGCAAATTCATGGGCACCCATTTGATGCAAGTGCGCCACAAATTGGTGCATAAATTCGTATTTGGCACGGTATTCCGGAGATCCCAGTTTTTCAGGTTCAACCTTCTTGCCTTTGATCCAGCGCTTCAATGAATCCAGCCGGTCATCCACCTCCAGGCGCCAGGTGCGGCCTTCCACCCATTCACTCAACTCACCGCAGCTGCCCAGTTTCTCGTCCACAAAGGTGGCATAAATATCCACCACGGTTGATTCTTGGCCGAATCTGATTTTTGCACCGCGCCGGATGAATTTTTGCCACAGCGCACCGGCCCTGGCAGCGAAAGGGTTGACTTGAAGTTGAAACGGTCCCTGGAAACCGATCCAATACAACACATTGCGAAACAGCCGGGAAAAATTGCTCGGAGGAATTAAAATCTTTATGGCATATATTCCGCCGACCTTGAGACCTTCGATGGCGTCATCCTCGGATTCGATATCCAATATTTTTACCCGGTAAACCTGACCGGCGAAGCCTCCGCCGACAAATTTATCCACCATCAGGGTCACTCTTGCCTTGTTTCTTTGCGCTACCCCTTCGATATCATAGGTTAATACAGTACCGGCTTCATAACGCTCAAAGACCATCGGCCGATGCAAAGCGGTGTTTTGAAATTCTTTTTCCAGCTGTCGGTACACTTCAACCGAATATTCCATATCCATCAATGAATCCAGACCCGGTCAAGCCGGAACTATACGTTTTAAGATTAAATATGCCGCACAGGGTTGTTTTGAAAGATGAACGTTGACAATCCTGTAAAAAGTCAAAATTCTCGAATTGTGATCTCATAATCTATTGAAATTATTAGGTTCAAGATTTGAAAATTGGCTCTTTTCAGACTTTTTACGATACCATCAACGTTGGATGTTCGATGTTCATTTTTTTCAGTTTTTTGGGTCTTAGTGGCTGAACTTTTGCGGTTAAACCAATATGATACCACATTTTTTAGATCTTTTTAGACTTTTTTGAAAGCGGATTTCGGGAAAAAACAATAGGGGCAATCGTCCGGCGGCTGGTCGCCATAGTGAACATGACCACAAATCCGACAACGCCATACCGCAGCACCCTCCTTATCCTCGGCATCAGCAGGCTCCATTTCTCGATGAATTGGTAGATCTTCCAAGGGCGGCATCACCGGTTGATAGACATTCATGGCGTATCCGGAAACAATATATCGCTGAACCTCGCTGGTACCTTCGTAAATCCTATACAGCCGTGCATCCCGCAGCAGTTTTTCAATTGGAAACATTTTGGTATAACCATAACCACCGAAAATTTGAAGGGCTTCGTTGGCAACTTCGAGGGCCGCTTCAGTGGCATAAAACTTGGCGATGGACGCTGAAATCGTCGGGTCCATTCGGTTGTCGGCTTCCCAGGCGGCTTTCCAGACCAGCAGGCGGGAAGTTTCCACCTTCTGGTACATTTCGGCAATTTTATGCTGAATGGCCTGAAAATTGGCAATTTCGGTGCCGAATGCACGCCGTTTTTTGGCATAGTCCATGGCAAATTCCATGGCCGAGCGTGCCGTGCCTACTGCAAAGGCGCCAATGGCCGGGCGGGTGCGGGAAAAGGTCTGCATGGCCAGCACAAATCCTTCACCCGGCGGTGCAATGACATTTTCTTTGGGGACCCTGACATCTTGAAAATTAATCCCCACGGTGTTGGATCCGCGCTGGCCCAGCTTGGGTATCTTGCGTCCGATGGACACCCCCGGCCAATCTCTTTCTACCAGAAAGGCACAAATCCCTTCGTGCTGGGAATCAGGATCAGCAGTGGCAAAAATCGACATGTAATCGGCGATACCGCCGTTGGTGATCCAGTACTTGGTGCCGTTTAAAATGTAGTCATCGCCGTCTCTTTCAGCCCGGCAGCGGATGCCGGCGACGTCCGATCCCATGGTGGGTTCGGACGTGGCAAAACAGATCAGTTTGAAAGCGTTTAATATTTTGGCGAAGTATTTCTTTTTTAGCGGCTCATTCTTTGACAGCAGCAGTGGTTCCATGCCGAGGGAATTATCAAAAATTGACGTGGCAAGGCCCGGGCAGGCAGCGGAAAGTTCTTCAGTGAGTACAACCGCTTCTATCAGCCCCCAGCCTTTGCCGCCGTATTTTTTCGGGATGTGTCCGTTCATCAGCCCGGACTCATAGGCCTTTTTTAAAACCGGCAGCGGTGTTTCATCGATTTCGTCGTAATACCAGGCTACCGGCAATATCTCTTTTAGGGCAAATTCACGCGCTTTTTTCTGTAGCTTCAGTTGTTCCGGGGATAGTTGAAAATTCAGCATAGATTGTCTCCTTGATTGGTAAGTATTTATTTAAACAGGCCACTTCACGCCCACTTCCTTTTCAGCCTCTTCTACAATAGCCCGTATGCGTTCGGCAGCCGATACGGGCAATGGTTCCGGTTCGTGATTTTCAAGGATGTCGATTGCCCGTGATAGTGCCTTGGCATAACTTTGGATTCACATAATCTTAGGAGGGCGCCGCCGGATACCCGAAAGCGCATTCCCTGCGATTGCGGCCATAAGAATTGCGCCACCGACAAATGTCCAGAGACTGGCTATTTCCCCTATGAAGACCCACACCCAAACCGGGCCGAGCAAAACCTCTGTCGTACTCAGCAACGCCAGTTCTGCGGCGGGGACAACTTTGCTTCCGAAGGTGTAAATGGACAGCCCCAATCCAAGCTGAAACACGCCCATGAATATGCATACGCCAGAATCCCAGGGTGACAGGATGATTGATTGATCGAGAAGCCTGCACATCGCAAGCGCGGTGAAGAAGGCAAACACCCCGGCCAAAAATACGGTAGGCAGCATATCTTCCAGTTTGCGCCAGCGAAGGGCGATGGTGAATACGGCAAACCCCATCGCCGATAGAACAGCCGCGGCGTTTCCGGCAAGCGCGCCCGCGGCCAGTCCTTCCCGGAACATTATCACCATGCCTAGACCTGCAACGGCGATGGCAATCCACGTGGCCTTCCGCACAGGCTCTCGCAGGATGATCCAACTCAGAATGGCTGTGAAGAAAGGCGCGGTGGCAAACAGGAACACCGCGTTTGCGACAGTGGTTGATTGAATGGCGAAAATCCCGCCGGCAAAAGCGAACACCAGCCCCATCGCACCGATGGCGGCCGGTCCTCCGGCCTTGCGGACATTTTCTATGAGTCGGTTTTTCGAGCGATAGGTGATGAAAAGGAATAGAACCGGCGTCATGGCGATGGATCGATAAAACAGGATTTGCCAGGTTTGCGCTTCTTCGATCAGCCGGATCGTCAGGCCCGTCGTTGACCAAATAGAGCCAGCCAGAAGAACCAGAAAAACACCGGATCTGTAAGTTGATCCAGCCATTGCCATTTGATAATAAGTTCCTTTTCGCGAGCGGGATAAGGGAAAATTTTAGGTTGTGCGCCGTAACAGGATGCATCCCAATATTTAGTAAGGACGGATATCAAACAGCAATCATACTTCAGCAACAGACGACTCGGATTCAGATACCGGATACCGGCGGTATTGTCAAGGCGGAATTTTTCTTTAATCCACAGATTTCGCAGATTACACGGATTACTATAGTCACTTTAAGAGCGATGCGAAATCAACAGGGTTTAATTCCCCGCAGCTTGCTACGAAAAAATGAATATTACTTTTAAAGATACTCCGCGGCTTGCCGCGGAGAGGTTCATTTCCGATATTGACCCAACGATGGCCGGCATGGTATTGATCAGAGAAAAAAGGGATGCTTGGATATAAAATAGCTCCCGGCGATGATTACTCGCATGAAGAAGCGGCAAGGCCTCTGGTTCGTTTTGCAAGTGGTCAAACCTTCTGTCTCAAACTTGGTTAGGCCGAAATTATCGTAACGTAAAGAAGATGATGGATTATGGAAATATTGCACTACACGCTAGAGCACATCCGGTTCCGCAAAAGACTTCAAAGATTCTGTAAAGAAGAAATTATTCCTTATATCGACCAGTGGGAAAAGAACGGCCTGGTTCCCCGGGAGGTGTGGCGTAAAATGGGCCGGGAAGGTTTTTTGTGCACTGCGATTTTACCTGAATATGGCGGGCTGGGGGGCGATTTTCTGTTTTCAGTCATCGCGCTGGAAGAAATGACCCGCACCAATCATTACGGGCTGGATGCGTTTCTGCACAGTGATATCGTTGTGCCGTACATTGATTCCTTCGGGTCGGATGAGCAGAAATATAAATATCTGCCCGGCTGTGTTTGCGGCGATATTATCACCGCTGTGGCCATGACCGAACCCGACGCCGGCAGCGATCTGTCGGCGATGGCGACCACAGCCTTCGAGGAAGACGATGTTGTTATCATAAACGGTGTTAAGACATTTATCTCTAATGGTGTTAACTGCAACCTGGTTGTAATTGCCGCCAAAGACCCGGCTGTCGAAAACCCTTACCGGGCGATATCTTTGTATCTGGTTGAGGAGGGCACACCCGGATTTAAAAAAGGCGCACCGCTGCAAAAACTTGGGGTTCACAGTCAGGACACCGCTGAGCTGTTTTTCAGTAATTGCCGGGTGCTAAAAGAAAATCGGCTGGGTGAGAAGGGGTCCGGATTTATGATATTGATGGAAAAATTGCAGCAGGAACGTCTGCTGGTCGCTATTCTGGCGAATACCATGGCGGCATTCACGCTGGATTGGACCATTGAATCCCTGCGCACTCAAAGTACTTCAAACGGGTCGGGTCAACTATCCCAGTCAGTCCGGTTTGCGCTGGTGGAAATGAGCACGGAAATCAAACTGGGGCGGACCTTTCTTGAGAAGTTGATCACCGATCACATGGAGGGTCGAAACATTGTTTCCGAGACCAGCATGGCGAAGTTCTGGAATACGGAAATGGCCAATCGGGTGGTCGGCGGCTGTCTTGATCTATGCGGCGAAATGGCCATGTTGGAGTCCTGCCCGGTCGTCAGGACATTTCGCGATGTTCGTGTGACACCAATTTTTGCCGGGACCAATGAAATCATGAAATCTATTGTGGCCAAAAACATGAAGCTTTAGCGACAATGAAAGTGAGGGAAGAACTGGGCATTGGGGTTTACCTGTAATCCCGGAAATTCATCTAAGAGGTAAGATACATGAAAGTCGCTAAATGGTATAACAACAAAGATATCAGAATAGAAGATGTGCCCAAGCCCAAGCCCGGTCGGTGTGAAATACTTATAAAAATTATCGCCTGTGGGATTTGCGGCAGTGATATTGTTGAATGGTACCGACTGCCCAGAGCTCCACTGATACCCGGGCATGAGATTGGTGGTGTGGTCGTTGAAACGGGAGAATCGGTTTCCGACTATAAGCCGGGAGACCGGGTTTTTGTTGCTCCCAAAGTGCCGTGCATGAATTGCTATTACTGTACAAAAGGTAGCCACCCGGTATGCTCCGAGGTTGCAGACAGACTGCCTGGTGGATTTGCAGAATATGTGCTCGTCCCGGATTCTATTGTAACCCATGGCACCTACTTATTACCGGGGAGCATTAGTTATGACCAAAGCACCTTTATAGAGCCGCTGGCATGTGTTGTCAGGGCCCAGAAGCTGGCCGGCATCCGGGAGGGACAGACAGTGCTGATAATCGGGTGTGGCATGAGCGGACTGCTGCACGTGAAACTCGGCAAAGCGAAAAACTGCAAAATTATCGCGACCGATATTAATCCGCAGAAGCTTGTATATGCCGACCGGTTTGGCTCAGATTTTACAGTGGATGCCGGTGGAAATGTGCCTGAAATACTTCTTGCCCGCAACGGTCGAAAAGCAGATGTCGTGATATTGTGCGCTTCAGCTCTTTCCGCAGTTGAACAGGCATGGAAGTGCGTGGATAAAGGCGGCACCATTGTTTTTTTTACGGTCCCCGGGCCGGAGAAAAAAGTAGAAATCCCACTGAACTATTTCTGGACAAGGGAGGTTAAAATCCTCACCTCTTACTACTGCGGCCCGCCTGATATCCTCGACGCCATCGACCTTATGAACTCAGGTACGATAATTGTGGATGATTTGATCACCCATAAATTTCCCTTAAGTGATATCGTCAGGGGTTACCGGCTGGTAGTTGAGGGAAGGGAATCGATCAAAGTTATTATGACACCTGATGAAAGCGTTGTTTCTCCAGCGCTTTGATATGGGACATGGTTTTTAATGGTTTTCAAGGTGAGCTATTTTCCAAACTAGTTCGTTTCGCTAATCCGCGGAGAATGTTGGCATAATTCCATCCCTGCAAGGCGGATCTTCGACATTCCATGCGGCTTACCAGCGGTTCGTGTTGTATTTCGAATTATAATCTGAGCGTGGGGCATGAAAGTACGTCAAAATTTACAAACAGCATTGGCGGCAGTGGCCGTTCTCTGGCTGGTGTTTTTCATCAATCTTTCCTCGCCCATGGATTTACGCCTTTACGGACTGAGACCACGCCATCTCGACAGTCTGGCAGGCATCGTCTTTATGCCATTTTTGCATGCCGATCTGCGCCATCTCATAGCCAATTCCGGAATACTTTTCGTTCTGCTGGTCGTATCGCTGTCATTCAGCCGTAAACTCACCTTCGGGGCGCTCTGGATCATTGTTCTGGTAGGTGGCGGGTTGGTCTGGCTATCGGGCAAAGAGGGCACCATTCATATCGGTGCCAGCGGGGTTATTTTCGGTCTGATCGGATTTTTAATGTGTTTGGGACTATTTCGCCGGGATTGGAAAGCATTGATCATCTCGCTGGTAGTACTTTTATTATATGGCGGTGCGCTGCAATCTCTGTTCATTTATGTGCCGGGCATAAGCTGGACGGGTCATCTGTTTGGTTTTCTGGCCGGAGTGCTGGCGGCATGGTGGATGAGGGCCGCAAGGATAAGATAAGGTCATAGCTAAGTTCTTGATATTACTTTGATGAAGTGTTAAAAAGAGAAGCCATACCTTCTCATCTGGAGCTGAATTATGTCCGACTTCCAAAATCAATATGCCGACGTCAATGGCGTGCGGTTGCATTATGTCAGTGTCGGGACCGGGAAACTGGTGATGTTTGTCCACGGGTTTCCGGAATTTTGGGCCGAGTGGGAAAACCAGCTTGTCGAGTTCGGTAAAGATCATCAAGCGGTAGCCTTGGATATGCGGGGATACAACCTGTCGTCCAAACCGGCGAATGTTGAAAGCTATCATGCCAAATATCTCATCGAAGATTTGCGGGCCTTAGCCGAGTATCTGGGGCATAAAAAATTTATTCTGGTTGCCCACGATTGGGGCGGGGCGGTGGCCTGGTCAGCCGCCATGCGCTACCCGGAATGTGTGGAAAAGCTGATTATCATCAATGCCCCTCATCCGGCCGTATTCGCCCGGGAGCTGCTACACAAC
>Ga0316187_10006481_pt1 | contig 10065 bp, 5 predicted proteins | sample CroRivburrow1_MG_FD_204927 | JGI IMG/M metagenome (GOLD analysis project Ga0316187, IMG submission 204927) | Coastal sediment microbial communities from Maine, United States - Cross River worm burrow 1 | ecosystem: Environmental > Aquatic > Marine > Coastal > Sediment | place: USA: Maine... | reverse complement strand
TGAGCCAGGAGCGCGGGGTCGTCATCGTCGGCGAGGAGAGCTCGCGCCAGCTCGGCGAGGGCAGAGTTCACTTGGGAATGTGAGCCCGAGCCGAGGGCTGCCATCGTGGCATCGACATCGTCCACAGCGTTGCCATTGAAGTTGCCGAACAGGCCAGAGAGCGCGCCCCGGCGAGGTTCGGCAGGCCTCAAATAGGCATTCAGGAATCGTTTGCGCACATCGATGGACAAGGTCGATCCATCGGCCCAGAAGACCTCATACCCTCGCTTCGAGCGCTCGATCCGACCGCCATCCGGTAGCTCGACGAAACCATCGGGCAAAGCCGCTGGCTGGCCGTCAACATAGAGCAGGGGCTCTCGACCCAACATCACCGACGCCCGGGTCGTATCGACGAGCACGGCCACGGCCGTGGCAACCGACACATGCGGCGAAAACCCCCTCGACTCGAGACGCAACTGCACCTCGAGATCTCGAGCCGTCGAGCGACTCGCTATGAACTCGCCGGTCGATTGAAATTCGTAGGTAGCGCCGTCCATGGTCTGCACGTGGATGTCGCCCCAAGCTCGACCCTCGAAGGTGGCAGCGGTACCGGTGGTGGTGACGAGCGCAAGACTCACTAGTGCAACGAATGCGAATCCGCGAATTTTCATAACTCATAGCAGCAGCAAGAACCGTGCCTTCGTGTCTGCCCGTTGCAGGGACCTGAACGCAGCGTGCTGCTGCCAGAACGTCCTCTCGTGCGGACATACCAGATCTGACTTGCGTTCCGACTCGGGGCCGGAGCCGCGAATCGCACACGAAGGGAAGAGGACGACCCGCATAGCGCCTTTGGTCGGGTCGGGAGCTCCTGGGAGGTGGACGGCGGCGCTTCTGGTCGATGCGCTCTAGGCTCGGACCTTCTCCATCTTTGGGTCATACATCGCGCGGCTGGCCAGGCTCACCTGCAGGGGGTAGCGCTTGCCGGCGATATCGATCTCCCACTCGCCCTCTTCCAGGTAGGTCTTGTCGATGGGCTCGTCGGCTCCGATCATGGCCAGACCCACAGCGCCACCGAGGGTGAAGCCGTAGCTTGCCGCGCGGACATAGCCGACCGCCTTGTTGTTCCGGTGAATGACCTCCGCGTGGTAGAGCAACGGCTCGGGGTCCTTGACCAGCACCTGCACCAGGCGTCGGTTGTAGGCCGGGCCTTGGGCCTTCTTTTCGACGCAATAGGCTTTGCCGAGAAAGTCCGGCTTGCCCAGATCCACAAACATCCCAAGACCGGTCTCATAGGCGTCGTCGGTGTTGTCGATGTCGTGACCGTAGTCGCGATACGCCTTCTCCATGCGAAGGCTACCCAGGGCTCTGAGTCCGGCATGGCGCAGGCCAAAGCTCTTGCCTGCCTCGACCACGTGGTCGTAAACCTGCACGGCCTGCTCCGAGGGAATACAGAGCTCGTAGCCGAGCTCGCCTACGTAGGTGATGCGGTTGCATTGCAGGCGCGCAAACCCGATATCGATCTCGCGGGAAGTGCGGAAGGGAAAGGCCTCGTTGGACAGATCGGCCGAGGTGATGGACTGCAGAAGCTGGCGCGACTTGGGACCTTGCACATTGAGCTGGGCGATGCCGCCCGTGATGTCGGTGACAAAGCAGTTGGCATCACCTGGGATGTGGCGCCTGATCCAGGTCTCGACGTGGCGGTGCATGGTGTCGGTAACCACCACGATGAAGCGCTCCTCGGTCTGCTTGGTCACGGTGACGTCGGCTTCCAGCTTGCCCCACTCGTTGAGGAATTGGGTGTAGGTGATGGTCTCAGCGGGGCCGTTGACGCTGTTGGCCGAAATGGTGTCGAGCACCTTACCGGCGTCGCGTCCCTGCACCAGGAACTTCCCCATGAAGGACATGTCCATGACGATGACACCCTCACGACACGCCTTGTGTTCCGCTTCCCAGTAGGGGAACCAGTTCTGACGCCCCCAGGAGAGCTTGTCGACCTTGGGCTCCTGACCTTCCGGCGCATACCAGGCCGGGCTTTCCCAGCCGCTCACGTCGGTGAAATAGGCGCGCTGATCCTTCATACGATCGTAAAAAGGCGAGCGCTTGCAATCACGTGCGGTCTGGGGAATGCGGGTCGGGTAGTGCCGCCGGTAGACCAATCCCAGAGTCTCGACCACGCGGGTCTTGCGGTATTCGGGATTGCACTGATAGGGATGAAAGCGATCCACGTTCATGCCGGTGATGTCCGCGCCCGGATCGCCGGTAGTGATCCACTGGGCCATGATCTTGCCGAGCCCGCCGGCGGTGATGATGCCGATGGAGTTGAGCCCCGCGGCGACAAAATAGTTCTGCACTTCCGGCGCTTCTCCGAAGGCCACCCCCATGTCGGGCGTAAAGCTCTCTGGACCGCAGAACAACTCCTTGATGCCAGCCCCCTGCGAGACGGGAACGCGGGTCATGGCTCTTTCGAGGAAGGGCATCATGCGATCCCAGTCGGGCGGAATCTTGCCGAAGGAGAAATCATCGGGGACGCCGTTCACCTTCCAGGGAGCGCAGACCGGCTCGAACAGGCCGATCATCAGGCCGCCGCCTTCTTCCCTGTAGTAACCGTGACAGGAGGGGTCTTCGATGATGGGAAGCTCTCGCGTCATGCCCTCGATCGGCTCGGTCATAAGATAGTAGTGCTCGGTCGACTGGTTCGGGATGCTCACGCCGTTGAGGGCACCGAGTTGCCTGGCCCACATGCCTGCACAATTGACCACGAACTCCGCCTTGATATCGCCCTGAGAGGTGGTCACACCTGTGGCCCGGCCGTTCTGGGTGTTGACGCCCGTGACCGAAACGCCCTCGAGGATCTGCACGCCCAACTGCTCCGCACCCTTGGCCAGGGCCATGGTGGCGTCGACGGGATTGACCCGCCCGTCTTTCCTCAAGTAAAAGCCGGCCTCGATATCGTCCAACCTGGCCAGGGGGAAGAGCTTCTTGATCACGTCGGGACCGATCTCCTCGACGTCGTTGCCGCACATCCGATTGAAGGCCGCCACCCGGCGATACTCTTCCGCTCGGTCCCTGTCCGCCGCCAGCTCGATGAAGCCCAAGGCCTCGAATCCGGTGGATTGCTCGGTCTCCGCCTCGAGGCGCCCGTAGAGATCGCGCGTGTACATGCGCATCTCGACCGAGGTCTCCGAGGTCGAGCCAAAGGTGGTCATCAGGCCCGCCGCGTGCCAGGTCGTTCCCGAGGTGAGCTGATCACGTTCGACCAGGACCACGTCGCTCCAACCAAGATGGCCAAGGTGGTAGGCGATGGAACAACCGATGATGCCGCCACCGATGATGACGACGCGCGCGCTATCTGGAACCTGAGCTGCCGGCATGGGCGAATCCTTTCATCGAGGTCGATTCAATAAAGCTCAATTGCACAAGAGTATTCAGTGGACTTGCAGGGCGAGTGCCTGCCTGATTTCAGCTGTCAGTACAGACTCAGATCGATCTTCCTGAAGAGCGCCATGCGACCCCCCTCAGGAGGAAAGTGGTAGTCGCCTGATCTCCCAAACCCTAGCTGCAGCGACCCCAGCACACACCACCCCGAGGGGTGGGCTCGAGTCGAATCATTTCCGTCTGTTCCCACTCGTCCTCGGAGTGGATCGCCATGACCAGGTACAATTCCGCCAGGATTTCTTCGAGTAGGAGGTGTGGAAGTGCCGCGATTTCTCATCGAGTGCCACCACAGCAATGAACACGAGGGTTGCGTTCGAGCTCTGGAAGCCATCATGCAACTTGGCTCTCACCTGATTACCAACGCTGACTGGGGCTGCGAGGATGGTGTTCACACCGGTTGGCTGATTGCCGATCTGGACAGTCGCGAGGAAGCTCTACAGATTGTTCCCCCTCAATACCGCGCCGACACCCGGGTCATCCTGCTCAGAAAATGGTCGCGCGCCGAGATCGAGGACATGAAGCGAGAATTGGAATCCTGATCGCCGCTGTTCAATCAGGACCAGCACCGTGCAGTAGCCAGCCTCTTCATTCCCCGGCCATTCCTGCAGTCCTGCCCTCGGGAAGGTGCCGAGGCTGCCCAGAAAGTCTGGGATAGGATAGAGAAAATCCAGAATAGGGGTGCCTTCTATGATCGGCGAGACTCTCTCGCACTACAGGATTCTCGACAAGCTCGGAGCGGGTGGAATGGGAGAGGTCTACCTGGCGGAGGATACGTCGCTCAAACGACAGGTGGCGCTCAAAGTCCTACCCGCCGAAATGGCCGAGAATCCAGATTGGCTTCGTCGGTTCCAGAGAGAGGCCGAGCTCGTCGCTGCGCTCAATGACCCTGGCATCGTCACCATCTACTCGGTCGAGCAGGCCGAGGGTCTCCATTTCCTGACCATGGAACTGGTTCAGGGCGAGACCCTGGCTGAACTGCTCCCTTCCGGCGGCTTGCATCTCGACCGATTCCTCGAGATTGCGGTGCCGCTGGTCCAGGCACTGGCTGCCGCCCACGACAAGGGTGTCACCCACCGGGATCTCAAGCCTGCCAATGTGATGGTCACTCCCGAGGGCCAGGTCAAGGTGCTGGATTTCGGCTTGGCCAAACTCCTGGTCGCCGATGAACCCACCGATCAGAGCCTGATGCCCACCGAGGCCCTCACCCGGGAAGGCCTGGTGCTAGGGACGATCCCCTATATGGCTCCCGAGCAGCTCGAAGGTCGGCCGGTCGATCACCGCTGCGACATCTTCTCGGCGGGCATCGTCCTGCACGAGATGGTAACCGGTGAGCGACCTTTCAAGGGCGAGAGCTCGGCGTCTTTGATCTCGGCGATTCTGCGCGATCGGCCAGACCCCATCACCAACTCCCGATCCGATGTGCCGCGCCAGTTGGACAGGGTGATCCAGCGTTGCCTGCAGAAGGACCCGGAGCGCCGCTATCAGACGGCCAAGGATCTGCGCAACGATCTGGAGGATCTGCCGGCTGAGTTGAAGCAGGTGAAGGCGGATCAGCAGCGCTCCGTCGCGGTTCTGCCCTTCAAGGACATGAGCCCGCAGAAGGATCAGGACTACTTCTGCGAGGGAATTGCCGAGGACATCATCAACGCTCTTTCGAAGGTGCGGGATCTACGGGTAGCCTCGCGCATGGCTGCCTTCCAGATCGGCGACAAGACCACCGATCCCGGGCAGATCGGCGAGCGCCTCGACGTCGAGACCGTGCTCGCGGGAAGCGTTCGCAAGGCCGGCAATCGGGTTCGGATCAGCGCCGAGTTGGTCAATGTCCGGGACAGTGCCCTGCTCTGGTCGGAGCGCTATGACCGCGAGCTGGAGGACGTCTTCGAAGTCCAGGACGAGATCTCGGAGAGCATCGTCGAGGCCCTCCAAGTAACCCTCAGCCCCAAAGAGAAGAAGGCGATCCAGCACCAGGCTGCGGTCGACGTCCGGGCCTACGAGTACTACTTGCGTGGCAGGAGGCTCTTCTACGGTGGGACCAGAAAGACCTTCGAGCGCGGTTTGCAGATGTTCGACCGAGCCATTGAGATCGATCCGAACTTCGCCGCGCCCTACGCAGCTATCGCGGACTCGTTATCCCATCTCTATCTCTATTTCGACAACAGTGAGTCGAATCTCAAGCGTGCTGATGAGGCGAGTCGCAAGGCGCTGGAGCTGGCTGCCGAGAGCCCTGAGGCCCATGCCTCCCGTGGCCTGGCCCTGTCGCTACTGGAGAGATTCGAGGAAGCGCAGGAAGCTTTCGAAACCGCAATTCGCCTCGACCCCAAGCTGTTCGAGGCGCACTACTTCTATGCCCGCTCATGCTGGCAGCAAAGCAAGCTTCTGGAGGCTGCCCAGCACTTCGAGCACGCAAGCGAGGTGCGGCCAGAAGACTTCCAATCGATCTGTCTACTGGGCTCCGTTTACCACGGCTTGGGAGAATCAGAGAAGGCGAAAGACTGTCACTATCGAAGTCTCGAGGTCATCGAGAAACACCTGGACCTGAATCCGGACGATGCACGAGCTCTCTACCTCGGTTCTGGCGCCTTGATCGGCATCGGAGAGACTGAACAGGGCCTCGAATGGGCCGCGAGGGCCGTTGAGATCGATCCAAACGATGCGGCCGTTCTCTACAATGTTGCCTGCACGTATTCCAATGCGGAGCGCCTGGACGAAGCGATCGACTACCTCGAGCGGGCGGTGGCCGTAGGCTTCGCATCCAAGGAGTGGATTGTCAACGATGGAGACTTCGAGCCGCTCCGGGAGCACCCGCGCTATCTCACGCTGCTCGACTCGATGGACTGAACCCGGTTGCCGTAGCCGCCTTCAGGAACTGTAACGAGCTTCTGGAGAACCGGGTCGAGTCCGGCGACACCACTGCCTGGTCCAGCACCGTGCAGTAGTTAGCAACCCGACCCTTGCTCCCCCGGCCGGGCCTTGCGCCCGGCCTTTTCTTGTCTGCCCTCCCCTGGCCCGTCATGGCCTTGGTGTATGATCGCTCCAACCTAACGGATTGGAGGCTTGATGAAGCGCGACGTGATGAGGCTCACGGCCCCGGTGTGCTCTGTGTTCAACTTCAGAGCGAGCCGGGTTCAACAAAGGTCTGGCACTGCATCCCCCATCCCTTCTGTACTTCTCGTGGCACTGTTGGTGCTGATTCTTGGGCCCGACAGCGTTGCCAGAGCTGATCTTCTCGATGGCTTGCAGCTCCATGTCGAGTTCGAAGACAACGTCTTCGATAGCTCACCGAACGGATTCGACGGTCAATCCAGCGGTGATCTGCAGTACGCCTCAGGAGTGATCGGACAAGCCGCGTCTTTCGACGGCGTCGACGATAAGGTTCTATTCCCGGCCTTCACAGATGCTCTGATTGGCCAGAACGATTTCACTTTCGCCTACTGGTTCAACGTTCCGTCTGGAACCCTGCGCTCAGTTCTCGGCAAGCGCCGGATTTGCGCCCTCGACCCTTTCATCGACATTCGCATGGGGCCTACTCGGACAATGGGCCTAGAAGTTAGCACTGTTGCCGGCAACTATTTCGTCGGCACACCGGCTGTTGATTCGGGATGGCATCACGTAGCATTCACCCGCGCTGGCACCGATCTTCAGGCATTCTTGAATGGCCAGCTCGTCGACCAGATGACGACCTCAGCTGCGCTCGACTTCTCGAACACAACAGCCCTCGGCCTAAGCAGCAGCCCCTGTATCGATTCAACGGATGGCACCAAGATGCTGATGGGTGGCATCGACGATCTCCGAATCTACAACCGCGTACTGACAGATTTCGAGATTGCCACTCTCGGAGGTTTGTTCTCCGACGGTTTTGAGTCCAGCGACACCTCCGCCTGGTCCAACACCGTGCAGTAGCCAGCCCTCTCTGATTGCTTCTCCGGCCGGGCCTCGCGCCCGGCCTTTTCTTTGCCTTATTAGCTCCGGGGGTGCTACCCCTCCGCTGGAGACCCTACGGGCTGGAACAAGACCCGGTGCATAAGGACCTTCCCCTCGCCATCGCGCCAAGCGTACCGCTGGCTGGCTATGCGACCTACCCGTTTGGGTGTTTCGAGCCTGGCTTCAAGTCTGCTAAGCAAGGACCGCCTACGACAAAGGCAAACCTGCTGAAAGGCAGGGACGCAAAGCCCCCGGGTCCTCACCCGACCCCAGACAGGACCGCCGGGCTACCGAACCGAGGGAAGCACTACGAGAGATACCTTGAACGAGACAGCGGAGGGTTCTCATGCGCAAGGTCATCCTGATCGCCGTTCTAGCACTCATCCCGATGAGTTTCGCCCAGGCTCAGATGCCGACAGAAGAGCGAGAGGCCCTGATCGCGCTGTACAACAGCACCGACGGACCCAACTGGACGAACAACACCAACTGGTTGGGAGCGGTGGGAACGGAATGCACCTGGTTCGGCGTGTACTGCTCCTTGGATGATCAAGTCACCCAGTTGATACTACCTACCAACAAGCTAAACGGGAGCCTGCCGCCGGAGATAGGAGATCTGCCCATATTGTTTCTCCTGCACATGTGGGCCAATCAGTTGAGCGGCAGCCTCCCGCCAGAGCTAGGGGATCTCTCCAACCTGCAGCAGATCAAGCTCTACAACAACGACCTGAGCGGAAGCATCCCACCGGAACTGGGGCAACTGTCGAAACTGTCGTGGCTGTCCCTGTACAACAACGACCTGACCGGGAGCATTCCGCCGGAGCTTGGGGATCTGTCGAGCCTGCAGCAACTAATTCTGTTCGGCAATCAACTGACAGGAGTCATTCCGCCGGACCTGGGAGACTTGACGAACCTGGCGGGGCTGAAGCTGGAGGCCAACCAGCTGAGTGGAAGCATCCCACCGGAGCTGGGAAAGCTGTCGAGCCTGTATAGCCTCTCCCTCTACCTCAACCAGCTGAGCGGAAGCATCCCGCCAGAGCTGGGAGATCTGTCGGGCCTGGTCAATCTCCACCTGCACCTCAATCAACTGACCGGGAGCATCCCTCCGGAGTTGGGGCAGCTGGCGTTCTTGCAGCAGCTGTACCTGTACAGCAACAAGCTGAGGGGCGACATCCCCGCTGAGCTCGAAGACCTCACGGCACTGTTGGATGGGAGTGGATTGCGTATGAAGTGGAACGCCCTCCACTCGGATAACGCAACCCTTATCGCTTTCCTCGATGGCAAATCGCCAGGCGGTGAATGGCAGAGCACTCAGACAATCGCTCCCGTGAACCTGACCTTCGATCGGGTAGGTGACCACACCGTGTGGCTGAGCTGGGATTCTGTGAGCTACCTGGGAGACTCGGGTGGCTACGAGGTGTTCTACGCCCCAACGGGATCAGGCGTGTGGTCATCCGGAGGCTGGACGGAAGACAAAGAGGACACTACCTTTCCCGTGACCGGGCTCGATCCGGGAACGATCTATGACCTAGCGGTGGTGACCTACACCGACCCACACAACTTCAATCAGAATCTGGTGCACAGCGACTTCAGCCTCGAGGTGATGCCGACCACGGCCTCCGCAGGCTGTCCCCAACCATTCGTCCAGCAGACAGAGGACGACCCGATCACCCTAACCCTGTCAGAGAGTTTCGACAGCTACCTCTGGAGCACGGGCGAGACCACTTCGAGCATCGATGTCGATGCCCAACTCTGGCAGTGGTACTGGGTCACGGTGACCAGTGCCGGTCCGTGCGAGGAGACGGCCACGACATGGGTCGGTCCACCCATCCCGTTCTTCGCCGACGGATTCGAGTCCGGTGCCACCACGGGTTGGTCCAGCACCGTTCAGTAGCCAGCCTTCCCCATAGCGCGTCTTTCCCACCGTCATTCCGAAACGACGGCGCGGTGAAGAGTTCTCTACAGTCTTCCCTGGCCAATAGACAACCGGCTATATCCACCCATTCGGGTAGTGCACCGGTCTCTTTCCGGGCGTAGAATCGGAACACTCCGAAGAGGGTCTGCCTGACGAGAATCAGGATCGAGAGATGAGTCACTCTCCACCCACGAAACAGGAAGCTCGCCGCCGCTCGCGCCGGCCGACCCCCAGCCTGCGCCTCCTCAGGCCGGTCCTGGGAGATGTAGTGGATTTCAGTCGATTGGGATTGGGAATCAGATCCTCGAGTCCCCTGAAGGTGGGCCAGTCCATTTCTCTCCTGGTGAGGCGAGGCGTGAGAGTCAAGAGGGTGACCGGGCGTGTCGCATGGTGCACCCTCACGAAGACACAACGCATTACACCTGGCACGACACTACCCGTTTTCACAGCGGGCATCGAGATCGATCACCTCGAGCCGGCAGCCTGGAGATTCCTGGAATCAGGAACTCCGGCGGCTGGAACGGTTCGTCACTGACAGGAGACCCGCGAAGGTCGGCTCTTGACCCCGTTAGTTGATCCACGCCGACTCTCGTATTCGGGATAGCGTTTCGGTCCGACTTGGACTCTGGTGTGGCCAGAGGGGAGAATGGATCGGATGCGGAAGAGCAAGTTCACTGAAGAGCAGATCCCAATGGCTTTACGCCAGGGCGAGGCCGGTACACCGGTCACGGACATCTGCCGCAAGCTCGGCATCAGCCAGGCGACGTACTTTCGGTGGAAGAAGCACTACGGCAGCCTCGGTGTACCGGAGCTTCGCG
>Ga0316187_10006478_pt1 | contig 10068 bp, 11 predicted proteins | sample CroRivburrow1_MG_FD_204927 | JGI IMG/M metagenome (GOLD analysis project Ga0316187, IMG submission 204927) | Coastal sediment microbial communities from Maine, United States - Cross River worm burrow 1 | ecosystem: Environmental > Aquatic > Marine > Coastal > Sediment | place: USA: Maine... | reverse complement strand
CATCAGTTGGCTTGCATCGAGGGCGTTCACCTGAACATGGAGATGGCAGGATCCAATGAAATGGTGGCCATCTGCGCAGAGCTGAAGCCGGCAGCATGTTGCCTGGTTCCCGAACGACGCGAGGAACTGACCACCGAGGGCGGTCTGGATGTCGTGGGTCATCAGGCCAGACTGGCCAGTGTGGTCGAGACGTTGATCAAAGTCGGTACGCGCGTGTCGATGTTCATCGACCCGGAGCCGGATCAGGTGCGTGCATCAGCTGCCATCGGGGCACCGGTGGTGGAGCTGCATACCGGACACTATGCAAACTATGCGGGAACAGCACGCGACCATGAATTGGCCGCTATTCGCGAAGCAGCGGAGCTTGCCAGAGATCTTGGTCTCATCGCCCATGCCGGACACGGGCTCACCATCGAGAACACGCCGGCTATCGTAGCCATTCCGGAAATCGAGGGTCTGAATATCGGTCATGCCATTGTCGCTGATGCCATTTTCAAGGGGCTGGAGCAGGCTGTTTCAGACTTCAAGCGCATCATGGTTCGATGATTGTCGGTATCGGCACGGATCGGATCGTTGTGGCAAGGGTTGAAGCTAGCCTGGAGCGCTTCGGCCAGCGGTTTATCCAGCGCGTCTACACGGAACGCGAACATGAGCAGGCGCGCAACAAGAATATGTTCGGCCGTCGTCTGGCGATGCTTTTTGCTGCCAAGGAAGCGGTATCCAAGGCGCTAGGCACCGGTTTTCATCAGGGAGTCTCGCCCAAGCACATCGAAACCATTCATCGGTCTTCAGGAAAACCGGAGGTGTTCCTTTACGCGGGCGCTGCGCATGTAGCCCAGCGGCTCGGTGTAAGCGCGGTGCACGTATCCCTGAGTGATGATGACGGTATCGCCATGGCCTTCGCGATTGCGGAGAAAAGCGATGATTGAACGACTGTTGTTAACTGCCGCCCAGATGCGCTGTGCGGACCACTACGCCATGGATGCGCTCGGCGTATCAAGCGCTCTTTTGATGGAACAAGCTGGATGTTGCGTGGCCGAGGCTGTACTTCAGCGCCTTGACGTCGGGCATCGTGTGCTCGTGGTCGCCGGAAAAGGCAACAATGGCGGCGATGGCCTTGTTGCTGCCAGCAAATTGCACGGGGAAAATATTGCTGTGCAATGTGTGCTGCTGGGTTGCCTGCAGGATCTGAAGGGTGATGCCGCCACCTATGCGAAGCAGTGTCAGGCCAAGGGCATATGCATTAACGAATGCTTTGACGAGATCCAATTGCTTGATCAGGCCCAGCAGTTTCTTCATGCCGATATCATCGTTGACGCCATTTTTGGGACCGGATTGCGCAGACCGCTCACGGGCCTGATGGCCAAGGCCGTGAAGGCTATCAACGAGTCGGCCGCCCAGGTGCTCAGCGTGGATATTGCAAGCGGTGTCGACGGAGATAATGGATACGTGCTCGGTACGGCCGTTGAGGCGACATGGACGTTGCCAATCGCTGCGTGCAAATGGGGGCACTGGCTTGATGGCGGGCGCAAGATGGCGGGGGAAGTGCTTACGCCCGCGCAGATCGGGATACCGCATGAGGTTGTCGAGCAGGTCATGAAGGAAGTTCCAGGACCCGCATCCAGCGCCAGGCTGATTGGCAGGCCGGACATCGATGTGGCGTTTCCGCGGCGTGAACGCACCGCGCACAAGGGCGATTTTGGTCGTGTATGGATCTTTGGCGGTAGCGTGGGTTATACCGGCGCGCCAAGACTGGCGGCCATGGGAGCGTTTGCGGTGGGTTCGGGACTGGTGAGCATCGGTTGCCCGGAGGAGGTCTATCCCATTGTTGCCGCATCGAGTCTTGAGGTCATGGTTCATCCTCATGACAAGGCGCCATGGCAACAGGCGGACGCGGTTCTGGCCGGCCCTGGCTGGGACGCGGGTCAAATGCATGAGCTGCTATCCGATCTGATGAGTACGCCGGTTCCGCTCGTTCTGGATGCCGATGCTCTGAATCTACTGGCTGGCGATCAAAAGCTCGCCGCAATGCTGGCCGGGCGGGAGGGTATTAGCGTGTTGACTCCGCATCCCGGTGAGGCTGGCAGGTTATTGGGGATAACGGCCAAGGAAGTTCAGGGGGATCGTCTGGCCAGCGTAATGACGCTGGCAAAAACATTTCAGTCATGGGTTCTTTTGAAAGGGGCGGATAGCCTGATCGCCTCGCCAGCCGGTGATTGCTGGTTATGTCCATACGGGTCCCCCAGGTTGGCGACAGCCGGTAGCGGCGATGTACTGGCCGGCATGGTTGCCGGCCTGCTTGGTCGTGGTCTGGAACCCTCCATGGCGTTGCCGGCTGCGGTGGGCCTGCATGCGCTGGCTGGCGAAAATGAGAGTTGGCATCTGGCCGGTGAGCTGGCCAAAGTTGTGTTCGAGCTAGCGCCACAAACCTGAGTCGCAGTTTCCGATCAAGGTGTAAGCCTTCTTACATCATTCGCAGCGAATCCCGGCATAGATTTCTCCAATCGAAATGGACCTCAGGCTGCTTCTCAGCCAAGCCCGCTGTTTTCGCTACTGTTTCTCCTCCCTCCCTCCCTCTGGCCGTGGCGGGACAGCGGGTTGCCGGCAATTATCTCACTATTAGTGAGCTTGGTTTGGCCACATCGCTCGGCGAACAGTTGACCTAATGAGTACCCCCAAAGGAGGGATGCTATGAAAAGGCATTTATGGCCACTTGTATTGGCCAGTTTGTTTATTTCAGTTAGTTCAGCGCACGCAATTACAGTGAGTATCGAGGGAAATTACCTCTATCCAGGCAATCAGGATGTCGTGTTGGGTTCTGCTGTTTTCCCACCTGCAAGTGGGAATCATGTATTGGAAGCCGATCCTGACTTCGGTTTCAAGGCAACTGTTGAGCATGCAAACTGGCGGGCTTCGTGGCGCTGGTTGAATACAAAATCAACTGATTCTTTTTCCGCTGGAGCAGGTACATACTGGGCTGCACTCAACCATCCAAGTGCCTCTTATATATATTCAGCACTACAAGCGGATGGAGAGATAACACTTAATGTCGTCGACTTGGACCTCTTAATCCCTGTTACAACACCAGGCTCCGCCTTGGTGAATTTGTTTGGCGGGCTTCGGTATGCGGGCTATGAGAACACCTTAAATGCCAATTATGATGCAGGCACCTCGATTGTTAACCGTAGTTCGGAAAACCAGCTATTCGGTCTTCGTGGAGGTGTGGAATTTGACTACCCACTATTCGGAGACAATTTGAGTCTTCAGGGTGGCGCTGCCGTGTCATTGATGGCTGGCGAGAGTAAATTCAACCAGACTGAATCGCTTGTGCCACTTACTTTGGACCTAAAGCAAAATTCAATTGTGCCTGGCTTTGACGTCGACTTGGCGCTGAACTACAGCTTGAATCTAGCTCATACAGCAGTGGACGTTTTTGTCGGCTATGAGTTTATGCAACTCAATAATGCCGTGTTCAATCAGAATTTTGTCGATGATATCAACGATGGAGCGCAAGTGAATGATGCGATGAATGCAGCGTTCCATGGTGCGAAATTTGGATTATCAGTGACGTTCTGATCCTGAATTCGTTTGTTTGTAAAGGGCCTGCTCTCGAGCGGGCCCTTTTTCTTTGCTGAACAGTGGGCTGCTGACAATCATTATCTTACTGCGACAATCATGGCTAAAGGCGGATTCCGATGCGCGTTTTTCCTTTGCGTCCGGCAGGTGGTTTGCGATAGATTGCCCGAGTCTATGGAGGGTGGAATTCAGCAAAGCATGACGCAGCGACCGCTTTCACCACGGCTTTCAATCTATCGTTGGCATCCTCAGGCTCTGGCAAGCATCGCACACCGGGCCAGCGGCTTGGTGCTAATTGCGGCTATTCCATCTTATCTGTACGTGTTGAATGGGCTAACCGGCGATGACGCTTCCTTCAGGGCGACCATCGCGCTTCTGCAATCCCCGCTATCCCGGCTGCTTCTCTGGCTTATCGGCATTGCCCTGATCTACCATCTAGCCAATGGCATCCGCTTTCTCTGCCTGGACACGGGGCTGGGCGAAAAGCGGGAGATGCTGCGTAAAAGCGCTCTTGCGATGCTGATGATTGCGGCTGCGGCGGCAGTTGTCCTTGCGGTTGTGTTGATATGAAGGACGATTACCTGGGCGCTGCCGGCAACGGCTTTGGCGACTGGATGTGGCAACGCGCCTCGGCCATTGTTCTGGCGCTGACGTTGCCATTTCCATTTACCCTGATGTTATGCCTGACGGGCGGCCACATAGACCAGCAAACATTGTTCGATCTGCTCGCCCACCCATTTGTCAGATCGGCGCATAGCCTGCTGGTGATGGCGCTGCTGCTGCACGCCTATCTCGGACTGAAAGTTATCATGGAGGATTATGTGCCAGCCCTGGTGTTGCGATTGCCGGCGCTGCTGGTTGCCATGCTCCTGGCGCTTGGTACGGGCACCTGGGCCCTGGCCATGATCTGGAGCTGGTAAGATGTCATATTTATCCACCGACAAGGTCGAACATCATTTTCACGATGTGGTGATTATCGGCGCTGGCGGCGGCGGCCTGCGCTGCGCGCTTCAGCTTGCCGACGCTAATTATCGCGTCGCCGTACTATCCAAAGTGTTGCCGACGCGCTCGCACACGGTTGCCGCGCAGGGCGGCATGAATGCTTCTCTTGGCAATGTCAGTGACGATCACTGGCACTGGCATATGTACGATACAGTCAAGGGCTCCGATTATCTTGGCGACCAGGATGCCATCGAATATATGTGCCGTGCCGCCCCGGCGGTGGTACGAGATCTGGAGCACCAGGGCGTGCCCTTTTCCAGGCTTGATAACGGCTCCATCTATCAACGCCCCTTCGGCGGCCAGTCGCAACAGTTCGGTGAGGGAGGGCAGGCGGCGCGAACCTGTGCCGCCGCCGATCGCACCGGCCACGCCATTCTGCATACAATGTATCAGCAGAACCTGCGCGCCGGGACGCATTTCTACGAGGAATTCTTTGCCCTCGATCTGATTATCGATGACGAAGGCTGCCAGGGCGTGATGGCCTGGGATATTGCCGCCGGGCGCTACCATCTTTTCCAGGCCAAGGCGGTTATTTTAGCGACCGGAGGTGCTGGGCGCGTCTATAAGACGACGACGATGGCGCATATCTGTACCGGTGATGGTGGAGCGCTGGCGCTTGATGCCGGCCTACCGCTCGAGGATATGGAGTTTTTCCAGTTTCATCCCACGGGCATCGCCGGCGTTGGTCCACTGATCACGGAAGGAGTCAGGGGCGAAGGCGGCTATCTGATCAATAGCGAGGGCGATCGTTTCATGGAGCGTTATGCGCCCAAGGCCAAGGATCTGGCCAGCCGCGACGTGGTCAGCCGAGCCATTGCCCTGGAGGTGCGTGCGGGTCGTGGCTGCGGACCGAACAAGGATTACGCGCTGCTCAAAGTGGATCATCTGGGGCGCGATCTGATCATGAGCAGGCTGCCGGGCATTCATGAATTGGCCTTGCGCTTTGCAGGGGTGGATTGCACCCGTGAGCCCATTCCAGTACAGCCGACCACGCATTACACCATGGGCGGTGTTCCGACCAATCGTTTTACCGAGGTGGTGTATCCCGAGGGTAAAGACAAAGAGGTCGTCATGCCTGGACTGTTTGCCATCGGCGAGGGGGCATGCGCCTCGGTGCATGGAGCGAACAGGCTGGGTGGAAATTCCCTGTTGGAGATCGTCGTTTTCGGCCGCGCCTGCGGCAATCAGGTGATGAAGCTTCTGGCTGAAAAGCCCTACCATGGGAAGATTCAGCCGGATTGCTGGGAGCCTGGCGCGAAGCGCGTGGAGCGCTGGCTGGGTAAGGGGCGAAAACATACCGATGCGCCAAGGGTGTCCGATTTGCGGCTGGAGTTGCAGACCATCATGCAGGATCATTTCAGCGTTTACCGTACGGACGCCGTGATGGCAGAGGGCATGGAGCATCTGGGCAGGATGGCCGACAGGCTTGAGCAAGCTGCCATTGATGATTCGAACCTCGTGTTTAATACCGATCTGGTCGAAGCGCTGGAGCTGGAAAATCTGATGATGATCGCGCGCGTCACAGCCGCCGGGGCGCTGGCGCGCAAGGAATCGCGCGGGGCGCACGCGCACGAGGACTATCCCGAGCGCGATGACGACAACTGGCTCAAGCACACGCTTGCCAGCATTGACGGCGACGATGTGAAACTGGACTACAAACCGGTGCGCATGCAACCGATCAATGTCGAGTCGTTTCCGCCCAAGGCGCGGGTCTACTGATGGCGGACAACTTGAAATTGCATATTTACCGTTACGACCCGGAACGCGGTGGCGAACCGTTCTATCAGCCGTTCGAGGTGCCGAGCAGCGGCTCTGGCATGATGTTGCTCGATGCCCTGAATCACATCAAATGGCAGCTGGATGGCACGCTCACCTATCGCCGTTCCTGCCGTGAGGGCGTGTGCGGCTCCGATGGTATGAATATCAACGGCGTCAACGGCCTGGCCTGTATCGTGCCGGTGGAAGGCCTCAAACAGCCGATTCATGTGCGGCCATTGCCCGGTATGCGGGTGATTCGCGATCTGGTGGTCGATATGGATCACTTCTTCGAGCAATACCGCTCGATCAAGCCATGGCTGCAAACGGCCACGCCGACGCCGGAGCATGAGCGCCTGCAAACCCCGGCCGAGCGCGCCCGACTTGACGGACTGTACGAATGTATTCTGTGCGCATGCTGCTCCACCTCGTGTCCGTCGTATTGGTGGAATGGCGACCGATTTCTGGGACCGGCCACGCTGCTGCAGGCCAACCGCTGGCTTGCCGATTCACGGGATGAAGCGGCGGGAGACCGTCTCGACGATCTCGATGATGCGTTCAGGCTTTTTCGTTGCCACCAGATCATGAACTGCTTGGAGGCCTGCCCCAAGCACCTCAACCCCACGGGCGCAATAGGCGAAATCAAACGTGCGATGCTCAAGCGCAAGGCCTGATAGGGCTTCCGGATTGCAGGAATCTATGCAAGACAGCATTCGACGCTTGCGATACCGACTCAAGCGACAAGGCATGCTGGAGCTGGATGAGTGGCTCGGTCCCGTTGGGCTCATGTTGGATGAGGCCAGTCCTGAAATGCTGGCAGAGCTTGCTCTTTTCCTTGATCGGGAGCCGGCCGAGTTGCTGGATGTGATGCATGGCAGGCAATCGCCGCCTGAATGCCTGCGGGATGTGCTGGCCATCAAATCGGACGCGCCACTTCAGTGAATTTGATCGTCGGCCGTGCTAATGCTGGACTTGAACTGGCTAAACGATGTATAAATCGCACATGAAAAAATTCATCGCTCCCTCCATCCTTTCCGCCGACTTTGCCGATCTTGGGGCCGAAGTGCGGGCCATTGATGAAGGAGGGTGCGATTGGGTGCATGTCGATGTGATGGATGGCCGCTTCGTACCGCCGATTACCATCGGCGACAATATCGTCAAGGCGATCCGGCCCCATACCCAGAAACCGCTCGACGTGCATTTGATGATTGTCGAGCCGGATAAGCAGGTCGAATCCTTCGCCAAAGCCGGTGCTGATTACATTGTCGTTCATCAGGAAGTTTCGCCGCATCTCGAGCGCAGCCTGCAATATATCCGCTCATTTGGCGTGAAGTCCGGCGTCAGCCTGAATCCGTCCACGCCCATCTGCACCATCGAGCACGTTCTGCATTGCGTCGATCTGGTGCTGTTGATGAGCGTAAACCCCGGTTATGGCGGGCAAAAATACATTCACGCGGTAACCGAAAAGATTCGCCAGACGCGCAAAATGCTCGACGATGCCGGCTGCAAGGCAAGGTTAGAGGTGGACGGCGGCGTGAATGCCGATACTATTGCTGAAGTTTCCGCTGCGGGAGCGGATACCTTCGTCGCTGGTTCGGCGGTGTATGGCAAACCCGATTACGCGGCCGCCATTAGTGAGTTGCGGAGCTTGGCCGACAAGGCCGGCTGAAGTGTCTAGCTGCTGGGCACAGCTGACGTAAAGATTTTTTGTGGCAGCCTAATACAGGAGGAGGGCCTTCCATGTCAGATCAACCAGATGTATCGCGGCGGAATTTTCTTTATGTAGTCGCGGGCGGTTTGGGTGGCGTAGCCGCTGCCGGTGCCGCAGTTCCTTTTATCGGCAGTATGCTGCCGGCCGCCGACACCCTGGCAGCGTCCAAGACGGAGTTTGATGTCTCTACCGTGGAAATGGGACAGCTTGTAGTGATTTCCTGGCAGGGCAAGCCGGTGTTCGTGGTTCACCGGACCCCGGGCATGCTGGATCGGGTGAGAGGCCACGAGGATCAGCTGAAGGATCCCAACTCCAAAGCTATCGAGGCCGTGGAGGCCGAATGGATGCAGACCGATGATCAGCGCATGTACCGCGCTATCAAGCCGGAATATCTGGTGCTGATTGCTAGCTGCACGCATCTTGGGTGCATCCCGCTGTTCAAGCCATCAGCCGGGCGCAAGGAGTGGGGCGATTCCGTTCCGTCCGACTGGCCGGGTGGCTGGCATTGCCCATGCCATGGATCGTTCTACGATCTGTCCGGGCGTGTGATCAACGGTTCCCCGGCACCGCATAATCTGCATGTGATGCCGTACAAATACCAAACAGATACAACGATTCTTATCGGTTAATGAAGCTGGGAAGCTAGGAGGAGGAAGCAAGTGATAGACAAAATCATGAGTTCCGGGCTATTCCGCTGGATTGATGAGCGCAGCAACATCGGCTCAATCATCCGCGAGCATGTCACCGAATATCCGGCGCCGCGCAATCTGAATTACATGTGGAACTTCGGTTCCCTCGCCATCCTGGTGCTGGTGCTGCAAATCCTCACCGGTATTTTCCTGGCCATGTACTACAAACCGTCCGCCGCCCTGACCTACGGTGGCTACACGGTGGCGTTCGATTCGGTCGAGCGCATTATGCGCGACGTTAATTTCGGCTGGCTGATTCGATACATGCATGCTGTTGGCGCTTCCATGTTCTTCGTGGTGGTCTACATGCACATCGGCCGCGGTCTGTATTACGGCTCCTACAAGGATCCGCGCGAACTGCTGTGGATTATCGGTGTGGTGATTCTGCTGCTCTTGCAGGGTACGGCGTTCTTCGGCTATCTGTTGCCCTGGGGCCAGATGTCCTTCTGGGGCGCGACGGTTATCACCAACCTGTTCGGCGCGATTCCAGTGCTGGGGGATTTCGTCAGCCAGCTGCTGCGTGGCGGGTTTGCGGTTGACGATCCCACGCTCAACCGCTTCTTCTCGCTGCACTATCTGTTCCCGCTGCTGGTGGCGGCGATTGTCGGCGGCCATATCCATGCCCTGCACGTGGTGCATTCCAACAACCCCGAAGGCATCGATATTGATCACAAGAAGGAAACCATCGCCTTCCATCCCTACTACACGATCAAGGATGGACTGGGCGTAGGCGTGTTCCTGCTGGTCTACTGCTACTTCGTATTCTTCAATCCCACGGCATGGGGCTACTTCATCGAGATCGACAACTTCGTGCCAGCCAACAATCTGCAGACGCCGGCGCACATCGCTCCTGTCTGGTATTTGACGCCATGGTATTCGATCCTGCGTTCCTTCCCGGACAAACTCACCGGGGTGGCGGCCATGGGCCTGTCGCTGGGAATTCTGCTGGTGTTGCCGTTCCTTGATCGCAGCAAGGTGCGTTCGGCGAGATACCGGCCGATGTTCAGGCAGATGGTCATCCTGTTCTTCATCTCCGTCGTGGTTCTGGGTTACTGCGGACACTCCGCGCCGACGCCGACCCTGACCCTGATCGGACGTATCGCGACAGCGGTGTACTTCGGGTTCTTCCTGCTGTTGCCGTTCGTGAACAAGATCGAGAAAAACAAACCATTGCCGGAGGGGATATAAGATGAAGCGTCTTTCCTTAGTTTTCGCTCTTGTCTTGTTTGCATACGCCCCTGTGGCGGCCAATGCTTCGGGCGCGATCCATGTTCCTGATGCGGGCATTTCGCTGGATCAGAAAACCATCCGCGCCGGCCTGCAGGTGTTCACCGA
>Ga0316187_10006476_pt1 | contig 10069 bp, 9 predicted proteins | sample CroRivburrow1_MG_FD_204927 | JGI IMG/M metagenome (GOLD analysis project Ga0316187, IMG submission 204927) | Coastal sediment microbial communities from Maine, United States - Cross River worm burrow 1 | ecosystem: Environmental > Aquatic > Marine > Coastal > Sediment | place: USA: Maine... | reverse complement strand
CTCCATTTTTTGTCTGGCATGTCACTGCTGTCCCGTTAACTCCCTCTCCCTCTGGAGGGTGTTGTAAAAGTCCCCTCATCCTGGCCTTCTCCCTGAGGGAGAAGGGATTACAGTGCTGACATGTGTAGAGAGGTCGTTATATGAAGAAAATGATATTAATTGCGGCGCTGGCCGCGTTACCTGTCGCCCTGGGGGGCGCATCGGTGGCGGTGGCCCGCGCCGAGGCGCCCCAAGCCGCGGTTGTGAGTGATGTAATTGCCAAGGTGGGCGATCAGTCGATCACCTTCGGTGAGATCAACACCATGCTCAACAGCTCGGCGGTGGTGGGGCTGTCCATCCCCGCGCTCGGTACGCCCGAACGCGACACCGTGCGGATCACACTGCTGGACAAATTCATCAGTGCCAACCTGCTGTATCTGGATGCCCTAAAACAGGGAATGGATCAGAACCCGGTCTACCAGAAGGATGTCACGCGTTTCGCCGATGCGATTCTGGCGGGACGCTATCGGGACCTTCACCTGGTGGGTGATGTCTCGGTGACCGAGGAACAGATCCAGGCAGCCTTCAAGGCGAAGGCGGCGCCGGGTACGGAGTTGACCGAGCAAACACGACTGCAGATTGAGTCGAGGTTGCGCAAGGAACATCGCCAGGCGCGCTTGACAGCGGCGCAGCAGGCGCTGCGTGAGGAGATCGAGCTGAAGCTATACGAGGCGAACCTCGATGTGGCGGGCGACGCGGCGCGTGCCGACAGCACACCGCTGGCCAAGGTCGGTGCGGAAACCGTCACCTGGGGTGAGATCAAGGACAAGATTATCGCCGCCGGCAAGGGCGCCACGCTGGCCGATCCCCTGGCGATGGAGGACGAGGCCCGCGGGGCGGCGCTGCAGCGTGAGATTGACCTGCGCATCATCGTGCAAAGAGCCAGAGCGGCGGGTCTCGAGGCGGATCCCCTCTATCAGCGGCGCTTGACCGAGTACAAGAAGAGCCGCCTGATCAACCTGCACCGCGAGCAGCTGGTGGCGGACATGGAACCGGGCGACGAGGCGCTGAAGGCCTACTACGAGGCGAACCGGGACCGCGTCGTTCTGCCGGAGGCGCGTAAGGTGCAGATGGTGGTGGTCAAGAGCGAAGCGGAAGCCGCGGATCTCAAGGGCAAAGTCGAGTCGGGAGACATGACCATGTACCGGGCGGCCCGCGATCATTCCATTGCCCCGAACGCCAAGCGGGACCTTGGTGAGGTCGGCTGGGTCAACCAGGGGGAAGTGGTGCCGGCGTTGGATGAGGCGATTTTCACCCTGGGTCCGGGCGCCATCGGCGGTCCGGTCGAGACGCCCGCCGGCTGGCACCTGGTGACGGTGCTCGACGTGGCCGACGCCAAGTACACGGACTTCGACGAGGCGGCAACGCGCAAGCTGGTGCAGCGCAGGTACCTGGACGAGCGATTGGCGGCCTACAGCGTGGAGCTACGCAAGAACGAATTTACTGTGGAAGTCTACGAGGACCGCATGATCCAACTCGCACAACGAGAGGCGGACATGGTCAAGAGGCTATCGGAGAAGGCGCAGCAGCCGGGGTCGGTGACGCAGCAGCGGCTTGAGGAGTTGCAGAAGTTCGTCCAGCCGGGGATGTGAGGAGCGTCATGAAGCGCTGTAGGGAGCTTGGGGTTCACGGTGCGCCGTTACGGGTCTCCGGCGGAAGCAATTGATGCAGCCCTGAACCTGAGAGTATGCTTAGGGCATGTGGTTTCCTGAAATAACAGCAACGGGCAGGGCACGGATTGCCCTGCAGACCGCTGTGTTGATGCTGTTGCCGGTTTTTGCGTGTGCGTCGGACTTCCAGACACCCGCCATCACGGCGCAGGATCTGCACGATCGACAGGGGGGCGCGGACCCGCTGCTGGTAATTGATGTTCGTGACGTCGCCGAGTACAAATCCGGCCATGTGCCCGGGGCGATCAATATCCCGCAGAAAAAGCTGGAGAAACAGCTGGACAAGTTAGACGATGCCAACGGCGTGGTGCTTTACTGTATCAACGGAAGACGGACCCGGCTCGCCGAGCAGACGCTGATCGAGAACGACGTTGACAATGTGTTTCACCTGGAGGGTGGCCTGATGGGCTGGCGGAAGGGTGGATTTAAAGTACGTACGGGCTGGGGGCCCTGACAGAATAGGACGGCACAAGACGGAACCTGACACAACAGCCGTTGTAAAACGGGCTGTATTCCATAGTAATTTTGTCAAGTACTTCTGCAGCATGTCAATACTGGCAGTATGATATGCCACTTTTGACATGTCATACTGTCAGCATTGGCAGGCTTTTTGTTTTGGGAGTTTTCGCCCAGAATGATTTCAACGGCTTAGTAGAAACCCCTATATGGCCCTAATCTTGCAACATCCTAAATTCAGGATCAAATGCATTCCCCCCCAAAAAAAGGGCGAACGCGTCATAAAAGAACCTGGCCGGCCGGTACGGCCGGACAGACCTGATCGGACCGTTGAGACAGGGTCGTACTCGAATTCGATGAGGAAACGAAGCTATCGAGGAGACAGACTTATGAGCCACACCCCGCATTGTGCAGATTTACCCCCTGACATTTCACTAATCCGGCGCATCATGCTCCTGGTCGTTTATTTGTTTGTCGGCTCCCTCCTCAGTTTGAGCGCGACCAGCATGGCCTTGGCTGACGACGACAGGGGCGGTGGAAAGAAACCGAAGGTCGACTTCGTCATTCCCATGAACTATGAGCTGGGTATGCACTGTACCGGCTTCGAGTTCGCCTACTGTTGTGTGCTGCCGGCTTACAACTCCATCCTGGCGCAGGTGATCAAGACCCAGGACGGCGAAGACGGCTTCGCCGAACTGCTGGAGGGTGATCCCAACCTCGGCAAGGATGGTCTGGGGCGCGAAACGGTACTGCGTGATTCGGGGCTGGATCGCGATGGAAACTTCAAGAAATACGTGCTCAAGTACGAACACGAAGCCCAGCCGCGTGACCCCGGCCGCGGTAAGCCGCAGACCTCCACGCTGATCAGTGATGAGGAACTCAACTCTCTGCTGGCGTGGAACACGGTGTTCGACTCGGCGGCAATCAATCCTCCAGCCAGAGTCTGCGACGCCGGGAATCCAGACACGGAAGGTCAAGCCTGCTCGCGCCGTAGTGACTGTAATGGTGGTCGCTGCAGAAACAACCCGGCCCACAACTCCGACTTGCCTGTCGGTGCAGTCCTGACCGGCGACTATCACGGCGCTAAGAACGTGGTGCTGGGTGACGGGGATTACGACGATCCGACCGACAACTACCAGAACGGTGTCTGGAACCACCTGTACTTTTATGAGGATCTGGAAGGCTCGAACAGCACCAACACCAGCCTGGAAGCCAATAAGATCCGCCTGGGTGTACAGGGAATGGTTGCGTACCCTGTCAACTGCGGTCCGGCGCTGCACGCCATGGGACCTGTCGGTGCGGATTGCGGTCTTGGCAAAAACAACGTCCTGACCTTCTCCGAGGACTCGGGTACCGTGGTCTTCACACAGATGAAAGTGCTGGAGAACCTGCCGATCATGCTGACCTCGCCGCGCATCTGGGAGGCCCTGGGACTACCGCTGACGCCGTTTGAAGACACCATCGGCTTCTTCGACGATCCGGGCGCAGTGGATGAAGACTCGATCCGCCCCTACGTAAAGATGAAGGCAGCCATGCATCACTTCGATCCAAATGCGCCGGACGGCGCGGGTGATGCGGTGATCGACAGTCGTGGTGGTCCGGTTGTGGCCTTCGGTACCGCACCGATCGATATTCCCAACTGCGAACGTTGTCACTCGGCACCGGCTACGGATAGCCAGGGCAACCCGAATGTCAACAGCCCCAATGTCGATCCGGTCCTCGCGGCTCTGGTCGACCAGGAGGTTGCCTTCTGGAAGGCCTATTATCCCAGTATGCAGACCGGTTCTGACTGGTACGCGCGTCTGAAGGGTGCGGCGATCAGTATCCTCAGTGTCCATGACGACGAGCACGGCACGATGTTCACCAAGGCCTATACGGTGCCCGGCTTCGGCACCACGCCCGCTTATCCGGGCGTAACCTGTACCAACGGTCTGGATGACTGCGAAGAAGGACCGCTGACAATCAACGACGACAATCCGGGCGCCGCGAACCCGTTGCCACAGAACACCCGCCTGGGTAACGAGAGCGTGATCTGCCAGAAATGCCACGCGGATAACGTCATCGCGGTGGTGAAATCTGCCAACTGCGGACCGGACAGCCTCAGCTGCGATGACGGTGACCTTATTCCGCCGCTGACCGAGGCCATACACTTCAATCACCGCAATGTCAGTGAGGGTGGCAACATTGTTTTCAATGACGCATTGGGCCGTGACGGCGGCTGCCAGGGCTGTCACCCGGCGCACCGCTCCGATGGTGACATGGAGGGTTACCCGATCACCCTGGACGGTGACAACTTCTACGCCAACGCTGACAACCGCGATGCCAACGGCGGTTGCTTTGTCGGTCGTGACGTGCACTCCAACCCGTTCAAGGACACCGACGGGGCGGAGACCGTCAGCCACCTGAACCCGGTCGGCAAATGGCTGCTGGATAACGTGGCCAACGACAGCAGCAACTGGAAGGGCATCTGGTGCACCAACTGTCACAGCCAGGCCGGTCAGGAACTGTGGAAGGCCGAAAACGTGGAAGACCTGATCCACGCCGAGCCGGGCGATGCCGGCAACGTACGCCAGCCAAACGCGAATGATCCATACGGGGGCACGCTGCTGGACGTGGTCAATGCGGTCAACGACGCCCAGGGCAGCAACTACTCTGTGGAGCTGTTCGAATCCTGGCTCGATCCCAGGAACGACCCGAACAATCCCACGGTGTTCGATCCCAACGACCAGACCCACGCCGTCTGGGCGCCCGATCCCGGACTTTGTGACTATGTCTCAGGTTACCTGGGAATCACGGAGATCGATCCGGCGCACGACGGTAATGTGGCCACTGTCAGGGTGAGCACCAGCGGCGCCTGTGGCGGACCTCCCGACGAAGTAAGCTGCGGTGGCGGCGTTCCGGATTTCTGGCTGTGCGGTTCCTTCGACGGCGACGGGGACTTCAGCGTCGATATCCTCGACTTCTGCACGACGCCTGACTGCGTAGCGGATGCCCAGGCCGGTCTGGGCGCTGGCTCGCTGGCCGTACCGGTACCAATGTCGGCGGCGACCGACGGCCGCGATCACTGGCTGGCACCGGGTGAACCGCACTGTGCGGATTGCCATGCAGCCCCCTACGTGGAACAGAGCGGTAATATCAGCAACTACCCGCCGTTCAACTACCCGCGCAAGGCTTCGCTGATGCGCTACACGCGTGGCCACCGCGACATCACCTGTCAGGGTTGTCACGAGTCTATCCACGGCCTGTATCCGGTGACGCCGAACATCGACACCACCAGCTATGCGCAGGCTGCGCAGTGGAACGCGGACGACTCGCACGGCCCGCTGAAGTGCCAGAGCTGTCACCGTGTCAACAGTTCCGAAGTGCATGATCGTGTAGACGAACTGCGTTACGACGGTGGCGAGGTCAAGAATAACCTCGACCGGGCAATCGGCTGGATGCACACTTTCACCGATGAGCATGACCCGACGCAGGACTGGTGCCAGAACTGCCACGAGGACGAGACTGACGAGGTCTGTGATTCCGGTAAAGGCGGTGATGATACCTACGAGGAAGGCTGGCTGGAGCACGCCACCAAGGGCCGCGCCTCACGCAAGCTCATGGATCAGGTTGAGCTCGATCTGTGCGGTAACCTCGCCGGTGAAGGTGACGGCGAGAACCCGCTCGACACCGTCTGCCAGGGTTGCCACGGCGACGAGCGCGACGAGGTTGCCTGCGACGAGAAGGACTGGAAGGAACACCTGACCGAGGGGCGTGTCGCCGAGTCGGTGTGGATATCCGTTTCCAACGATCTCGCCGGCTCGACCTGCGGCTGGTAACAAGCACACAGCCGCATCGTTTCACCGCGGCTTAGTGGGCTGGTCCAATGGAGGGGAAGACTGCTTCCCCTCCATTTTTGCTGTCCACGCCGGCTGCAGCGGCTATACTGGCCAGAAGATCACGCAGATCAAGCCAACCCGATAACTCCAATAAAGGTAACTGCCATGACCCCATCGTTATCCACGTCCATCCTGTTTTTGCCGGCGTTGAGTATCGCCCTGCTGCTCGGCACCATTACTGCGCAGGCCAAGGCGGTCGCCGCCGGCGAGGCGCCGGCAGATGCACTGCAGTCGGCGCCGCAGGCAGCGGTCGCCGCACCACCGCAGGGTGCGCCGAGAGACACCATCGCCCGGGTCGGTGATCAATACATCACCTTCAGTTACATCAGCACCATGTTGAACAGCTCCGCCATTGTCGGGCTGTCGGTGCCGACCTTTGGCACCCCGGAACGCGACCAGGTGCGCCTGACGTTACTGGATAAAATGATCAGCGCCAACCTGCTGTATCTGGATGCCTTGAAACAGGGCGTCGACAAGACGCCTGGGTACCGGGAGGATATGCAGCGCTTTTCCGATGCCGTGCTGGCTTCCGTATACAAGAACAATTACGTCGCCGGCGAGATTCAAGTGACGGACCAGGAGATCCAGGACTACTTCGAAAATCATATCGCGGCCGGGACTGAATTCAGCGAAGAGGTCAGAGCCGGCATTGAGGCCAGCCTGCGCAAACAGAAGTTCCAGGCAAAGATGGCCGCCCTGCCGGATACGCTGAGAGAAGGGGTCAAGGTCGTCATCAATGAGGACGAGTTGAACCCGGACGGGGACCAGGTGCGCGATGCCGCCGATGTAGTCGCATCCATCGATGACGAACCGATCCGTTGGCAGGAAGTCAGGGTCCCACTCAGCACACCGCGCAATGCAGGTTCCATGGAAAACCGGCTGCAAGCCCTGAACAGGCTCATAGATATCCGGCTTATGACCCGCAAGGCCAGACTGACCGGTCTTGAACAGGACACCGTCTACCGGGCCCGTGTTAATGAATACAAAAAAACCCGCCTCATCAATCTCCATCGGGACGCTCTTTTCAGTCAATGGGAACCGGGCGACGACACGCTCGAGGACTATTACCAGGCGAACCGCGACCAGATTGTTGTAAAGGAAGCCCGCAAGGTTCGCATGGTGGTGCTCAAGACGGAGCAGGAGGCTCAGCAGGTCAAGGACAGGATCGAAGCCGGCGACATCACCATATTCCAGGCCGCGGCTGAGTACTCGATTGCGCCGGATGCCGCCAGGACGCTCGGTGATATCGGCTGGGTTAAAAAGGGCAGCGGCTTTCCGGAGCTTGATCACATCACCTTTTCGCTGGGCCCGGATGAAATCAGTGATCCGGTGAAATCCCCCGCGGGCTGGCATCTGGTGCAGGTGACGGATTTGCGCGATGCGGCCTATGACGACATCCAGGATGAGGCAACCCGCCAGGCAACGCGGCGCAGGTATATCGATGAAAAACTCGATGCCTATGTGATCGATTTGCGCAACAAGGATTTTTCCGTTGAAGTCTATGACGATGTGTTTTTTGACCTGGCTCAGCAGGAAGTGGACTGGTACAAGGAGGTGAGCGAAAAGACGCAAAAACCGCCGGAAGAAATTATTCAAGACATCAAGAAACTGAGGAAATAAACAGACATGCAGCGTCGCCTGACAGGTAAAAACCGCGTAATAAATCCACTGAACGTAAATCCGCTGCTGGTACTGGCGCCACTGAGTCTGGGTTTGCTGCTCGGCGCCTGTGGCGAGCAGCCACAGGATCCTGTGGCGCAGGTGCCGGAGGAGAACAGCCTCACAACAGCACCGCAGGAGGCCGCCGTTCCCACAGCCCCGGCGGAGAACGCCAGCGTCGAGAAGGGCATGTTTTTCAAGCCCGGGCTGGACGGCTTTGCGTTACACAACGAATCCGATAACGACGGCGACGGTGACGGGGTTAACGAGACCCACGTGCGCCGCTATATCAACAAGGAGGGCGACGCCGTATTCAGCATGACGACGGGCGACAAACTGTGGGCCTGGAGTCTCGATACCAAGGCCGGTGATGATGCGGATATCAAGAAGAATTACGTCATCCGTAACAGCAACTGCGACAGCGTCTTCGACGAACGTTACAGCCTGAATGCCGAGTTTCATGTGCCGCCATGCCTGTTAGAGGGTGGCGCGGCTGACAAGTAACCTGCCAGTTATGTCATGAATGACCTGACAGCCTGCCATTTGTGACAGTTTGGTCGTTTGGGCCTGACTCAGACGGTTTTGGTTTCAATAAGTTATGCCGTTTTCTATTCGGCATGATTCTTGTTATCCAGTAGTTTCCACAGTCTGCCTCTCAAAACTGGCTGCCACCACGCAGCAGGAAGGGCAGGGGAACTGTACCGGGTGCAACAGTGAGTTGCCTGATGACTGCACGGAGGAGGAGAGAGATCATGCGCACTGACCGGCATAACAACCGTAATTCAAACGCAAGATGGGAAATTATCCTCGGCGTACTATTTGTTATTTCGTTCCTGGGCGTAACGCTTGCGCTGACCCTCAGCGACGCAATTGCAGTCGCCTGACTGCGACTGATTGTGCCATCGGGATGATGGCTGGAGGATTGAATGACTCAAGTGACAGAAACCGCTTGGCTGAAGCTTGTCTTAAAGCGGCATAAAATCTGTCGTGGCTGCTCGGTAAAACGAAGAAAAATCAGAAAAGGGCTGAGGCCGCAGCGTATAACTGACCGGAAATCCCTACTGTCCGGTTAACGGGTTTTCAGCTGTTTTTTCTTCTGCGCGGCAAGCCCGATCTCCAAAGCCGTCTCAAGACGGATGACCCGCCCGGTCAGGGTTTCAATTTTGATTTGTTGGTCTTTTACAGTGCCGGCCAATCTTTCTACCTTGTCATCCATGCGAATGACCGTGGTCAGGGCGTCCCACATCTTGTCTGTAACGCCCATCAGGCCGCCTCGCTGTTTTCTTCCATTTTCGCAATCCGTTTGTTTGATTCTTCGATGAACGACAGCACTTCATCAATGACGCTTTCCGCTCTTTCTGTCGCCTTATTCATCTGTCTAATCATCGCCTCCAGGGCCGCATCATCATCCGAAGGACTAAAACCTTCCGCCGCCCGCCTCATGAATTCTCCCGCGCTAAGACCCGCTCGTTTGGCTTTGGATACCAAGCGCTTTTTTTCTGCCGGTGTCATGAGAACCGGAACTCTTTCAGTGGCTGCCATAATAACCTCCTACATGATCATGTGCTGCATATGCACATGTTACCGCAACAACCCGGCAATCGCCACGTCTATAACTGCAATCACTACTGTCCCGTTAACTGCAATATAAAGCTATTGGCCACTTTGCGGGGCAATCAGCTTTTGCAGTTCGCCGATATTCTCCTGCATGCGCCGCATCGCCAACTGGTTGCGCCGCTGGACCAGTTGTGGCACATCGCTAATCACCCTCTGGCCGGTCGGCGTAATGTAGAAGGCATTCATTTCATTCAGTTCCTTCTCGGTGAACGCCTCCATGTACATGGAGGCGATCTCATTTTTCATGCTGTTCCAGCCAATGTGCTTTTGCAGAAAATCATCGAGTGCCTGGCGATGGGGTTCCAGCTGCGGACTTTGCTGCAGCTGTATCAGCAGTACATTATCCACGCTTTCGTTCACTTTCTGTTCCATCTGCGTCAGCTTGAAAAGTTTTTCGACGGCCTGGCGATGGCTGTCGGCATCAGCCACGGAACTGCCGGGGACGGCGACAATAAGTGCGATGAGTAACAGTCTGACAAGCGGTTTTTGAATCATCTCCTGGCTCCCATGAATGCAGTCTTTTGCGGTTGTGAGCGGCCTCCTTGCCGCAATATTGCGGCGAAGGGCGGTGCTCCTGCATGACACCTGTTTTATGATTGCTTTCATCATAGAATACCGACAGCCTAAAAACTATAATCACGACACATGCTGGCTCAAGAGGGATGATGATGGCCGACAAACTGATGATTGTGATGGTGAATACCGATCCGGCCAATCCGAGCGAACTGGGGGCGCCGTTTTTCCAGGCGA
>Ga0316187_10006474_pt1 | contig 10071 bp, 8 predicted proteins | sample CroRivburrow1_MG_FD_204927 | JGI IMG/M metagenome (GOLD analysis project Ga0316187, IMG submission 204927) | Coastal sediment microbial communities from Maine, United States - Cross River worm burrow 1 | ecosystem: Environmental > Aquatic > Marine > Coastal > Sediment | place: USA: Maine... | reverse complement strand
GCAGGCCATCAACGAAAGCTTCCGTTAGCACTTGGAATACGCAGCAGCGTGAGAGAACACAAAGGTGTTTTCTAAACGTGAGAGCGAGGCCGACCGAGCCGAATTGACTTTATGATGGCGTAGCCGTCAGAAAGGCAACTTCGGGGAGGGAGGGAAGCGCGGAGCGCCCGAGCGGGAGTGCACGAAAACACCTTTGTGTTCTCTCACGTTGCGGCACTACCTAATGCCTACCGTTAAGCCACGGCTTGGTGGCCTACGTGGAAGTCCTTACATCGGGTTGCATCTCATTGCACCCTATTTGCAGCCTAGATGTTGCCCTGCACAACCCAAATTCTCATAATACGCGCCCTCAAATCCCTGAGGACTGGCTGTGGCCCTACCGAGTCTCGACGACTACTTCCCCGACTGGAAAGAACGTGAAGCCCTGGCGGAGGCGATGATTCCCATCATCGGCCGTCTGTACCGTCGCAATGTGGTTTCCTACTGCTATGGACGCGCCCTGTACAACCAGAGCGTGATCCAGATCATGAAGACCCATCGCTACGTGCGGCAGCTTGCCGAGAACGAGCTGTCCGAGTTCGAGAGCTACCCGATTCTGGAAGCGCTTTCGCAGCTGGATCTGGGCCCTTCGCATATCGACGTGGGCAAGCTGGCCACAAAATTCATGGAAGAGTCCGCATCGAGCGAGATCACGCCGCTCGAGTTCTGCGAGCGGGAGTGCGCCGAGGTGATCGGTCGGCACGTGCCGCCGCTGGAGAAGCCTCAGGATGTCGTGCTCTACGGCTTCGGCCGGATCGGCCGACTGCTTGCCCGCCTGCTGGTGGAGAAGACGGGCAGCGGACATCAGCTCCGACTACGCGCGATCGTGGTTCGCGCCGGCAAGGACGACGATCTGGTCAAGCGGGCATCGCTACTGCGTCGTGACTCCGTGCACGGCAGCTTTCAGGGCACGCTCCGTATCGATGAAGAGAACCAGTCCATCATTGCCAACGGCAACGTGATCAAGATCATCTACGCCGGCTCCCCGGCCGAGGTCGACTACACGGCCTACGGTATCAATGACGCCATCGTGATCGACAACACGGGCGCCTGGCGGGACGAAGCCGGCCTCGGCGAGCACCTGAAGAGCAAAGGGGCCGCCAAGGTCATCCTGACGGCGCCGGGTAAAGGCTCAATCAAGAACATCGTCTCCGGCATCAATTCCAGCGCCATCGAGCCGAGCGACGCCATAATTGCCGCCGCGTCCTGCACCACGAACGCCATCGTGCCGGTGCTCAAGGCCGTGAACGATGAATTCGGCATCAGCACCGGGCACATGGAAACGGTGCACGCCTACACGCCGGATCAGAACCTGATCGACAACTACCATAAGAAGAACCGCCGTGGCCGTGGCGCACCCATGAACATGGTAATCACCGAAACCGGAGCGTCTTCCGCTGTCGTCAAGCTCCTTCCCGAACTGGATGGGAAGCTGACTGGTAATGCCATAAGGGTCCCAACACCGGATGTGTCGCTGGCGATCCTGAATCTGACCCTGGAGCGGGAAACGAACCTGGAAGAGGTAAACGACTACCTGCGGTATACGTCCATGCATTCGAACATGCAGCGGCAGATCGACTTCACCACGTCTCCGGAGGTGGTATCGAGCGATTTCGTCGGTAATCGGCACGCCTGCATCGTCGATGGCGGGGCCACCATCGTCAAAGGCAAGCAGATCGTTCTCTACGTCTGGTACGACAATGAGTTCGGTTATGCCTGTCAGGTGGTTCGAGTGGTTCAGAAGGTGGCGGGTATTTCCTACCCCCTCATTCCGAACGACGTGGTAGCGCAGGGCTTCTAGCCGCGAAATCCGCCGCTAAGCGTTGGCAAGGGCAGGGCACGACACTATAATTCGCGTGGCCTGCCGAGGTACGCAAGCGTTTCCGCCGACGAAACCTCTCCGAGCCATTTTTCTCGCTGATCGTGCGAGCCCGGAATGTCAGAAATGGGCCGCGCGCGCTCGGCGTCACTCTGCGTCGTGCTGTTCTAGTGAGCTCAATTGAAGAATTGGCGCGGACAGGCAGAATCGATCAATTGAACGCGATCAAAAGCTCATCATGATAAGAATTAAGAAAGGTCTCGACCTTCCCATCTCCGGGCAGCCGGAGGCGGTCGTCGAAGACGCCCGTGCCGTGCGCACGGTGGCTGTGCTCGGCGAAGACTACCCGGGCATGAAGCCCACCATGCTGGTCCAGGAAGGCGATGAAGTCAGCCTCGGTCAGCCACTGTTCTCGGACAAGAAAAACGACGGCGTGGTGTTTACTGCACCGGCGGCCGGTCGTGTCAGCAGCATCAATCGTGGCGCCAAGCGGGCGCTGCTCTCGGTGGTCATCGATGTGGATGGCGCCGCCGACCGAGAGGCCCAGATCATGGAAGCCCCGGACATCGGCGGCCTCAACCCGGAGCAGATCACCGAGGCGTTGGTGAAGACCGGCCTTTGGACGGCGCTGCGAACCCGACCGTTCTCCAAGGTGCCGGCAATCGGCTCAAAGCCGAACTCCATCTTCGTAACGGCCATGGACACGAACCCTCTGGCAGGCGATCCGGCCGTGGTCATCGCCGAGGCGCCGGACGCCTTCAGCGCTGGGCTGGACGTGCTCGCCAAGCTGACGGACGGGCCCGTGCACGTCTGCAAAGCCGAGGGAAGCAATGTTCAGGCCGACGGCGCGCAGGTTCATGAGTTCGCAGGCATTCATCCCGCCGGGCTGCCGGGCACGCATATCCATTTTATCGATCCGGTCAGTGACGCCAAAACCGTCTGGTTCCTGAGCTATCAGGATGTCATGGCCATCGGCTACCTGTTCAGCACCGGCAAGCTCAACAACACCCGGGTGGTCGCCATTGGCGGGCCGGGAGCCGAGAAGCCCCGGATGCTGCGCACCGTGCTCGGCGCGAGCCTGGAAGAACTCACTGCGGGCGAACTCGACGGCAGCGAGAACAGAATCATCTCCGGGTCCGTATTCTCCGGTCGGGCGGCGGAATCCCCGGTCGCTTTTCTCGGCCGCTACCACCTGCAGGTGTCCGTGCTGCCTGAAGACAAGGAACGTCGCCTGATCGGCTACCTGACGCCGGGTCTTAACCGTCATTCCGTGTTCCCCATTTACCTGTCCAAGTGGCTGGGCGAGAAGAACATTTCCTTCTCCACCACCACCAACGGCAGTCAGCGGGGCATGGTGCCCATCGGCACCTACGAGCAGGTGATGCCCCTGGACATCCTGCCGACCCAGCTGCTGCGGGCACTGTTGGTCGGCGATCTCGATACGGCCATTGCGCTGGGCTGTCTGGAACTGGATGAGGACGACATCGCGCTGTGCACCTATGCGTGCCCGGCTAAGTACGAATACGGGCCGGTGCTCCGCTCCGTGCTCGACACCATTGAGAAGGAGGGCTGAAGTGAGCATCCGCTCAATGATGGACAGTATTGCGCCGCACTTTGAAAAGGGCGGCAAATTCGAATCGCTGTATCCGGCCTTCGAGGCGATCGATACGGCACTTTACACCCCGGGCCACGTGACCCATCGGGCTTCCCACGTGCGGGACGGGCTGGACCTGAAGCGGATCATGATGACGGTCTGGATGTGTGCGTTCATCCCGGGCCTGGCCGGTGCCTACTGGGTTGGCCTGCAGGCCAACGAAGCCATGGCAGCGCTCGGTATGACCAGTGCGGACAACTGGCGTGCCATCTTCCTGGACGTGCTGATCGGCTATGACGCGACCAGTGCCTGGGACAACATCGTGCACGGGCTGGCCTATTTCCTCCCGCTCTACATCGTGGTCTTTCTCGCTGGTATCACCTTTGAGATCTGGTTTGCCTCCAAGCGTGGCCATGAGGTGAACGAAGGCTTCTTCGTGACCAGCATTCTGTTTACGCTGACGCTGCCGCCGGGCACGCCGCTGTGGATGGCCGCCCTCGGCATCATTTTCGGTGTGGTGATCGGCAAGGAAGTCTTCGGCGGTACCGGCAAGAACTTCCTGAATCCGGCGCTTACGGGCCGGGCCTTCCTTTATTTCGCTTATCCGGCACAGATGTCCGGCGACGCGGTCTGGGTTGCCGTGGACGGCTACACCGCGGCCACTTCGCTCGGCACCGCGGCCCTTGGTGAAGGCTATGGCTTCGGCTTCTGGGAAGCCTTCATCGGCAACATCCCGGGCTCCATCGGCGAGACCTCGACACTCGCGATCGCGATCGCTGCGGTGATTCTGATGGCCAGCCGGATCGCATCGTGGCGAATTATTCTCGGTTGCGTCCTTGGCCTGTTCATCGGCACCGCCATGTTCAATCTGATCGGCTCGGATTCGAACCCCATGTTCGGCATCCCACCGGAGTGGCATCTGGTCATGGGTGGCTTTGCGTTCGGCGCCGTGTTCATGGCCACGGACCCGGTTTCGGCCGCCATGACCAATCGCGGCCGACTGATCTACGGCATGCTCATCGGCTTCACCTGCATCCTGATCCGGGTGGTTAACCCGGCGTTCCCCGAGGGCATGATGCTGGCGATCCTGTTCGGTAATCTGTTTGCGCCGCTCATTGATCATTTTGTGGTGCAATCCAACATCAAACGGAGGCTGGCTCGTGTCTGAAAGTAACGACGATCCCGGTTTCGACAAGGAAGGCCTGAAGAACGTACTGTTCGTGGCCATCGCCATCTGCCTGGTCTGCTCGGTGGTGGTCTCCACCGCGGCCGTGGTCCTGAAGCCCCTGCGGCTTGCCAATCAGGAACTGGATCAGAAGCAGAACATTCTGCGTGCCGCGGGCCTGCTGCCTTCAGACGCCGTGGTGGACGCGGACGGCCGCACGGTTGACGAGATCTTCGCGGACTTCGAAGTCCGCGCGGTGGATCTGGAGACCGGCGAGTTCGTCGACGATGTGGACATCGCGACCTACGATCCGATCAAGGCGGCCAAGGATCCATCGCGTTCCATGATGCTGTCGAAGGATCAGGACATCGCCACCATCAAGCGACGGGAGAACGTTTCCCTCGTTTATCTCAAGCGCACGGAAGGTGAGCTGGACAAAGTTGTGATCCCGGTCCGTGGCTACGGACTCTGGGGCACGCTGCTCGGCTACCTCGCCTTCGAAGGGGACCTCGAGACCATCGCCGGTCTGGGTTTCTACTTTCACAAGGAAACGCCCGGTCTCGGCGGCGAGGTGGACAACCCGAACTGGAAGGCCCTCTGGCCCGGCGTCAACGCGTTTAATGCTGAAGGCGAGCCGTCTGTGAAGCTGGTGAAAACCCGCTCGGCAGCAGGCTCCGCGGCCGCCGCCTATGAGGTGGATGCGCTGTCCGGTGCGACCCTCACCACCAAAGGTGTCGAGAACCTGGTCCGCTTCTGGACCGGCGAGTACGGCTTCGGTCCTGTACTGGCTAACCTGAAAACCACAGGCTGACTTTTCATGAGTACGCAGAAAGAAGTTCTGGTCGACCCGATCTTCAACAACAACCCCATTGCTCTGCAGGTGCTCGGTATCTGCTCGGCGCTGGCGGTGACCATCAACATGTCAACGACGCTGGTGATGTGCGCGGCGGTGATCTTCGTGACCACCATGTCCAACATCGCGGTTTCCATCGTCCGCAACCGGGTGCCCACCAACATCCGCATCATCGTGCAGATGACGATCATCGCCTCACTGGTGATCGTGGTGGATCAGGTGCTGCAGGCGGTGGCCTACGACATCTCCAAGAGCCTGTCCGTATTTGTCGGTCTGATCATCACCAACTGCATCGTCATGGGCCGGGCAGAGGCCTTCGCCATGCAGAACGGCCCCTGGCTGTCGGCGCTTGATGGCTTCGGTAACGCCCTCGGCTACTCCGTGATCCTGATCGGCGTGGCGCTGGTGCGTGAGCCGCTCGGCTCCGGCACGCTGCTCGGTTTCGAGCTGCTGCCGAAGGTGACCGAAGGCGGCTGGTACAACCCGAACGGCATGATGCTGCTGTCGCCGAGCGCCTTCTTCCTGATCGGTCTGTTCATCTGGGCCATCCGCGCCTGGAAGCCTGAGCAGGTGGAAGAACCGGAGTACGAGATCACGCCCAACGCGCATTACAAGGAGGCCATGTAATGCTCGAACATTATCTCGGCATCTTCGTTACCGCCGTGTTCGTGGAGAACATGGCGCTGGCCTTCTTCCTCGGCATGTGCACGTTCATCGCCATCTCGAAAAAGATCAGCACGGCCTTCGGCCTCGGCGTGGCGGTGGTCGTCGTGCTGGCGATCACGGTGCCGGTCAACAACCTGATTTACAACTACCTGCTGAAAGATGGCGCGCTCGCCTGGGCCGGCCTGCCGGATGTGGATCTGAGCTTCCTGAGCTTCCTGTCCTATATCGGCGTGATCGCCGCCATGGTGCAGATTCTGGAAATGTTCCTCGATCGGTTCGTGCCCGTGCTCTACAACGCGCTGGGCGTGTTCCTGCCGCTGATTACGGTGAACTGCGCCATCCTCGGCGCCAGCCTGTGGATGGCCGAGCGGGACTACACGTTCGTCGAGTCCACCGTATTCGGACTGGGCGCTGGCGTGGGTTGGGCGCTGGCCATCACCGCGCTCGCCGGCGTGCGGGAGAAGCTGAAGTACTCGGACGTGCCGGAAGGCCTGCGCGGCCTGGGCATCACATTCATCTCTGTGGGCCTTATGAGCCTCTGCTTCATGTCCTTCGGCGGCATAGACATTTAAGGAGCATTGCTGAGTGGATATCACGATCATTCTCGGTGTCGGCATGTTTACGGCTACCGTGCTGTTTCTGGTTATGGTGATTCTGTTTGCCCGGTCGAAGCTGGTCAGCACCGGCGACGTGACCATCGAGATCAATGACGATCCGGACAAAGCCATCGTCGTGCCCGCTGGCGGCAAGCTGCTGGGAACTCTGGCGGAAAAAGGCATTTTTCTGGCCAGCGCCTGTGGCGGTGGTGGTACCTGCGCCCAGTGCCGGTGCCGGGTAACGGATGGCGGCGGCTCCATCCTCTCGACTGAAGAAGGCCACTTCACGCGTGGCGAGATCAGCGACGACTGGCGTTTATCCTGCCAGGTGGCCGTAAAGCAGGACATGAAGATTCAGATCCCGGAAGACGCCATTGGCGTTCAGCGCTGGGAGTGTGAGGTCACCTCGAATCCGAACGTGGCCACCTTCATCAAGGAGCTGAACCTGAAGCTGCCGGAAGGGGCGGACGTTGCCTTCCGCGCCGGTGGTTACGTGCAGCTCGAGATCCCGCCCTACGAGATGCAGTATCGTGAGATCGACGTGGAAGACGAGTACCACGAGGACTGGGACCGATTCAACGTCTGGGACAACTTCTCCAAGGTGGACGAGACCACGATCCGGGCCTATTCCATGGCCAACTATCCGGACGAGAAGGGCATCCTCAAGTTCAACATCCGGGTTGCCTCACCACCTCCAGGCATGGACGTGCCAGCGGGCAAGATGTCGTCTTACGTCTTCAACCTGAAGCCGGGTGACAAGCTCACCGTATTCGGCCCCTACGGCGACTTCTTCGTCAAAGATACGCCGGCAGAGAAGATCTGGATCGGTGGCGGCGCCGGTATGGCACCGCTCAGATCGCAGATTTTTGATGAGCTGAAGCGTGAAGGCCGAACCAACAAGATGAGCTACTGGTACGGCGCGCGCTCTCTGCGGGAGATGTTCTACACCGAGGAGTTCGATGAGCTCGCTGAGCAGTTCGACAACTTCGAGTGGCATGTGGCGCTCTCAGATCCGCTGCCGGAAGACGACTTCGACGGCCACATCGGTTTCATCCACCAGGTGGTGTTCGACAACTACCTGAAGGATCACCCGGCGCCGGAAGACTGCGAGTACTACCTCTGCGGACCCCCACCCATGGTGGCCGCCGTGCTGCAGATGCTCGAGGATCTGGGTGTAGAGCCCGAGAACATCCTGCTCGACGATTTCGGCGGCTAGCCGAAATCGTCGCCTTCGGCGGCTAGCCGAAATCGTCGCCTTCGGCGGCTAGCCGAAATCGTCGCCTTCGGCGGCCAGGCATTGAGCAGGGCGGTCGACTGTGGCCGCGCAGACTATTCGGTCCGGATCGAGTGGGAGCTGGCGTCGTCAGACGATGTTTCTGCCGCGAAGGTCAGCGATCTCCTCTTCGCCGTAGCCGTAAGCGCCGAGAATTTCGTCTGTGTGCTGCCCCAGCGAGGGTACCTGGCCTGAAGGCTGCAACGGCGTCAGGCTCATTCGAATGGGCGCGCCGACGATCCTGCGGGTCTCTCCAGCGGCATCGGTCGCCTCCTGAAAGTAACCGTTCTCCCAGGCGCCTTCATCGGCGACCGCCTGCGCGTAGTCTCGTACCGGTGCGTAGCGTACGCCCATCTCCCGCAGTGCCGCGCACCATTCATCGGTCGTCTTCGTCCTGAACACCGGATTGAGCCGCTCGAAGAGCTCGGTCAGATCTTCCCGGCTTGTCAGCAGACCGAGGTAGCGCTCATCCAGAGCGAGCTCGGGCTGGTCCATGGCGATGAAGAAGGCGTCCCGGCTGGCCGGCGGGACGCCGACGATGCCGATCCAGCCATCGCTGGTCTCGAAGATGCCATACACGCCGCGCAGCAGTGGGTGGCTGTAGTGGCCGCGACCGGGCAACTCGCCCGTCATCAGGTGGTGTGTATATTCTGACGCCTGCGCCCAGATCTGGCCTCCGAGCAGTGATCCTTCGATCCGCTGGCCCTTGCCGGTGCGCTGCCGATGGAAAAGGGCAGCCAGCACGCCGGAAAGGAGGTTCTGGGAGCCGATGTGATCGGCGATGGTCACACCCACCGGTGCGTAGGGGGTGCCGTCGTAGCCTATGGTGGTGATCAGCCCGCCGGCGCACTGGCCTGCCAGATCTGCGCCTTCCAACGCCGCGTCGGGGCCGATCGGGCCGAAGCTGCTTCCGGAAGCGAGGATGATGCCCGGATTCACCTGCTCGAGCGCTTCGAACCCGAGCCCCCACTCTTCCAGCGTGCCGGGTTTGAAGTTGCTGATCACGATATCCGCAGTTTCGACCATCTTTTTGAAGATCGCAGCACCCTCGGCCACCCTGAGATCTAGGGTCATGCCTTTCTTGCCCCGGTTACAGGCGACGTAGTAGGCGCTGCGGGTGTCTTCCTCTGAGCAGAACACCCATCGGGACAGATCGCCGATCATGGGCAGCTCGATCTTGATCACGTCCGCGCCCATGTCGGCGAGCGTGGCGCCGGCCTGCGGACCCTGAACGAGTTGCCCGATGTCGAGCACGGTGATGCCTTCCAGCGCTTTGCTCATCTGATTTCTCCTCTATTTCCGGTGACTACTCGTCTGTCTCGCACGCCCAGCCGTCGCTCCTATGCCGCGCCTCAGCCGGGTATCTGCATGCCGGTCGTGCCGCCGTTGGTGTTCCGTCTTCGACGCGCCAGGTGGCCAGTTGCTCGGGAGATAGATCCTTCTCGGTCCACTCGATGATCGCCGTCATGGCATCAAAGCGGTCGGGACCGGCGCCCCCGCGGCAGTGGAACATACCCGGCATCATGAACACGCCGAAATAGTCTTCAGCCCCCGGGTCCTGCTCGAGTACCCGTTCGCGATAGGCAAGCAGCGTCAGCGGATTGATGTCCGGATCTGCCCAACCGAAATAGCTCAGCAGCTTGCCGCCAGCCTGCCTGAATGCCGACAGATCGGGATCCACGGCGTCGACGATGGCGCGGAACTCCGCCAGGTTGTCGGGCGCTTCCGCGAAGTCGAATTCGGTCCAGTCGTACTCAGGACGATCCTGGACGAAAGCCATGTAGCGGAAAAAGTCGGAACCGAGCAGATCGAGCAGCACCGGGCCGCTGTCGTTGATCAGCCAGGGCACCCAGCCGCTGCGCCTGTTGCCTGAGTAGTCCGTACCCAGCACCTCGCTGCCCACGGGCATCGCAGGGTAGACCTCTTCTCCGGCCAGAGTGACGGGCGCGTAGTAGCGTTTCAGGGCGGCGCGCTCCTGGTCGTCGAAACAGGCTTGCTGGTCTGGGCCTTCACAGTGAGGCAGGTGGCGATCCACATCGAAATCGCAGCGCCTGGGATCGCTGATG
>Ga0316187_10006473_pt1 | contig 10071 bp, 5 predicted proteins | sample CroRivburrow1_MG_FD_204927 | JGI IMG/M metagenome (GOLD analysis project Ga0316187, IMG submission 204927) | Coastal sediment microbial communities from Maine, United States - Cross River worm burrow 1 | ecosystem: Environmental > Aquatic > Marine > Coastal > Sediment | place: USA: Maine... | reverse complement strand
GGAAAATAGCAACCAAAGAAAACGTATCAAAATTCTGTTGAGCCCAAGATATTCTGCTATCCCGGAACAAACACCTCCTAAAATTCTATGATTGACATCCCTGTACAATTTTTTGGATGCTGTACCATGCTGGGATGCCGTAACAGGTTCGGATGCCATAACAGGCTGGGATGCATTACCGGACTGGTACGAGGGTTTATCCTCAATTGTTTCTTTTTTTTCCGAAGGTTGTTTTATTTCTGCCTGTTTTAGCTGGTTTATTTCTGCTTTCAGGGCATTTACTTCTTCTAAAAAAATATCCTGCCTTTTTAGGAGTGTTTCCAGTTTCTTGGAAAGATTATTTAAACTATCTTGGTTTTCAGTCATTTGGCTATACTAATTGCAATGAATATATCCTTTAATAAACGCAGTCTCCCGGATTAGATTGTATAGCCAGTTTAGCTATGGTTATTTACGGGCAATAATATCCTTTTGAAGAGAGGAGAATGTTTTAAAAATATAGTACTTTTAACATTAAGGTGCCATTAAATAAGGATACCTGAAAAGCATTCTATACACACAATAGTCATGGCCAATATTTCCCTAAGATTACCTTTGATTAAAGGGTTTATTCTGATCCTGGTATTAGTCAGCCAGATAGCAATTGCACAGCAAAGGAAAAAAAAGTCTACAGTTACTCCTAGTGGAGACGCTATTGAAATATCTACCCTGGAGTTAAGGTTGACCATGGATGATTACTTCCGCGGGTTTGCCCGGACGGTTACAGAGGCAGCCGATAGTATCATGTATTTCTCCGATGATTACAGAATTGATAATCAGGCTTTATTTTGGAAAATGAATGCTATTCCCGTGGCTCAGGGTGCCATCTTTAGCAAGGATCCTTTTGCGGCCTTTATAGATGTTTCAGTTTTTAGTTATCAGATGAAACTGTATTTTGAAAAGGGGACAGGCAAGGAAATTTTTGGGGAACATCAAGGGATTGCAATCAGGGCCTCGGATAAACTCTGGAAGGAATTAATTGATATTGGACTTTATATTACTCATCCCAAAGATATTTCCAATGGGATTCAAAAGGTTAAAGATTTTGCCGAGCAGAACCCTATTACCAGTTCCTATTTCAACAGAAAATCTACTTTAGCACTTATGGCCAGTATTCAAAAGGAAGAAAAGGTAAAATTCAAAACCCTTGCCGAAGGAATGGCTCAAAGTCTAGATGAATTAAGTACCCGGATTAATACCTATACTGAGATTCTGCCAAATCAAATACGCTGGCAATCTGAATATTTATTAAATGATATTTTAGCTAATTCACAATTAAATGGCCGTTTGGATTCACTCACAACTTTATTGGAAAGAGCAGTGGTATTGATTGAATCCAGTCCTGAATTAATTGATAATCAGCGTTCAAAGGTAATGCGCGACCTTACAGGAGAGCGAAGAATTGTTTTGGAAGCGATTAAGCAGGAGCGGATGGCCGTTTTGGAGGAAATCCGGAAGGAAAGAGCAATTGTACTGCAACACTTAAGCAATGAAATGACTATTCAGCGTGAAGCGGGTTTTAAGGATTTAAATGCACTGAACAATCAGGGAATTAAGCTTACCGTGACCAATGTCAAAGATATTGCAGACGTCATCTTTTGGCGGGCGCTACTATTAATTTCAATTCTGGCAATAGTTGCATTTATCGGAATCTTCCTTTATAAAAAGTTATAAGAGTCAAACAATAGTGCAAGGTGATATTTTAAGAGTGCTTATTCCTTGTTAGGAATAATCTTTTTTAATTCAAAAATATCTTTCCTTCGATCTCTTAGATTTCTTACACTGCCAAACTGATTCAGTTCACGCAACAAATCAATATCAACATCCGCAATTAATATCATTTCTGTATTTGTGGTAGCTTCTGCTTTTATTCCATTCGCAGGAAAGGAAAAATCACAAGGAGTAAAAACCATTGATTGTGCAAATTGAATATCCATATTATGAACTTTGGGCAAATTACCAACGCTTCCAGCAATTGCAACATAACATTCATTTTCGATAGCTCTTGCCTGCGCACAATGACGTACTCTTGAATAGCCATTTTGAGTGTCTGTTAAAAAAGGAATAAATAAAATATCCATTCCTTCATCTGCTAAAATTCTACTGAGCTCAGGAAATTCTGAATCGTAACAAATAAGTATTCCGATCTTACCACAATCGGTATCGAAAGTTTTTAAATTATTTCCACCTTGCATTCCCCAAACCTTCGCTTCATCAGGGGTTACATGAAGTTTTTCATACCTTTCGGTTGTTCCATCTCTTTTGCATAAATAGCCAGCATTGTACAGAAAGTCGTCTTTTAATTCAGGCATGCTACCTGTGATAATATTAATGTTGTAGGATATCGCCAGTTCAGAAAATTTTTGAACTATCTCAGGAGTATGTTTGGCCAACTCTCTTATTGCTTCAGATTCAGGGAGATGATTGTTATCTGCCATGAGGGGTGCGTTAAAGAATTCCGGGAATAAAGCAAAATCAGAACGATAGGCAGAAACAGCATCCACAAAATACTCTGCTTGTTGCATTAATTCAACCAGGTTGTGATACAATCGCATTTGCCATTGAATTAAACCAAGACGAACCACTTTTTTCTTGGTGAATGCTTTTGAGACGTGTTTGTGGTAATACACATTATCCCATTCTAATAAAACTGCAAATTCATTTGAGGCTTCATCACCTTCCAAATAACCCTTTAAAACTTTTGAAGGATGAAAATCATTGGATATTTGAAAATTTAATACAGGGTCCTGAATTTCTTTTCTTTTAACCTTTTCTATATATTCTTTGGGGGATAATAGCTCGGAATGTTTGGAATAATTTGGGATTCTACCTCCAAATGCGATTCCTCTCAGGTTTAATTTTTCACATAGTTCCTTTCTGTAATCATACAACCTGCGACCCAGTCTTAGCCCCCGATATTCAGATTTTATAAAAACATCAATTCCATACAAAACATCTCCATCTTTATTGTGGGTGTCAAAAGTGTAGTTTCCCGTGATTTCCTTGTAGGTATGGTGATCATCAAATTTATCGTAATCAACAATAATCGAGAGTGCACATCCCGCAAGTTGGTCATTTACTTTAATTACTACCTGTCCTTCAGAAAATTTGGTAATCAATGATTGGATATGAGATTCTTTCCAGTAGGAATTGGGCATATTGGAATATGCTTCAATCATCGCCTGTTTTAACTCCTGATAGTCATTTATGGTCAAAAATTGTAATTCTATATTTTCAATGTTTTGTATCATAGTTTTATTCTAATATTATAGGAATTTATTAAACTAATAGCCCGTAAATGGAGTTTCCCATTCAGAATTAATTGATTTTCTTTGGTTTTAAATCTTTTTCTATGGCTTCTATCATCAGGCCGGCAATATCCTTTTTGGATACACCTTCAATCCCTTCAAGGCCTGGGGACGAATTAACTTCGAGTAATAAAGCCCCGTGATGTCCTCTAATTATATCAACACCGGCAACTTTTAAATTCATGGTCTTTGCTGCTAAAATAGCGATCCTCCTTTCTTCCGGTGTAATTTTTACCAATTGAGCGGTACCTCCCATATGAATATTTGCCCTAAACTCGCCAGGTGCAGCGGTTCGCATGATACTTTCAACAACTTTACCATTGATAACAAAGCATCGGATGTCCTTTCCTTCGGCCTCTTTTACGAATTCCTGAACCAAAATATTTGCTCGTAAACTCTTAAAGGCATTGATAAGACTCTCGGCTGCTTTTTTTGTCTCAGCAAGAACAACTCCTTTACCTTGTGTTCCTTCCAATAATTTAACAATTAGGGGAGCTCCTCCAACCATTTTAATTAAATCATCTGTGTCTAATGGGGAATTGGCAAAGCCTGTTGTAGGTATTGGTAAACCGTTATTAATGAGCAATTGTAATGAATATAGTTTATCTCTGGATTGGGTAATAGATGCGGCAGAATTTTGTACATAGACTCCTATGGCTTCAAAATGGCGGGTTAAAGCACAACCATAAAAGGTAATACTGGGCCTTATTCTGGGTATAATCGCATCAAAATCGTCTAAAATTCTTCCCCCGCGGTAATGCATTTCAGGGTTTTTCCCATCTAATTTAATATAGCAATCTTTTATATATAAAAATTCCATTTGGTGACCTCGTTCTTCTCCGGCCTCTATGATTCTCCGATTGCTGTATAAATCCGGGTTGCTAGCCAATATTCCAATTTTAAGCCCCGATGGTTTATTATTATAAACTTTGTAATGCTGTTTTAAAATATGGGTGGAAAGTTCTCCCAATTGAAAAGCGGCCTCCGGATCTACCAGAATTTTCCCTGCCATAGCCTGTCTTCCCAGCAACATCCTATACCCCATAGAATCTCTGTTCGTTAAAGTGATTTCAATTTCCCAGGAGGATTTCGCTATTGCCAAAGCCGTCTTTATTACGTAGCGTATTTCTCCAAATCCACTTGAACTTTTTACTTTTCTTTTATCTAATACAGGAGATTCACAATAAATTGTTGTCTTTCCTTCATTTTGTAAGGGATGCACCTCATACCTCACCCATGGAATACCGTCCTTTTTAAATGGTATAATGTTTACAGCATGTAAAGCCGATGTCTTGGCACCGGAATCTACACGAACTTTTATTGCCGGAATATTCAGTTGGGGGAGCGCACACCACTCTTCACTGCCAACAACAATTTTATTGTTACTCATTTAAAATGGTTTAAAATTTCAATTTATTATAGCTAAACCCAAGGGACTAAATGTAATTATTTGTAATTACATTCCAAATAAGACAGCGCTTTATTGTCTGGATTCAATTCCGCATTCAATTGTATGCCAAATGTCCGAAATCACCTGATAGTTTTGCCAGTTTCAAAGACTCCTTGGATTTTGCGGTGTGGTCTTGTTCGCTGACTATGCATAACGTTTAAGTACTAACTGGATTATTGCGCTTATACATTGTTTTCGGTTTGTTGCTTGTCTTTATTTAATGGCCCTGGCATTTCCAAAATAGCACCTAAATCTTAAGAATTTTGAATAGATTTCTGTGTTTCGTTTGGTTTCTTCATAACTGAACAGTCCATAGCCAACCGCAAAGTGAATATTAATCTAATTCTTCATATAAAAATCATTGATTTAAGTAGGCTATAATGAATGCCAACAGTGTGTTTAAATTGTTTGTCTATGCAGTTTAACCCTTGTTATTGGCTTCTTCTTCGGGCATTATACTGAAATTTTTGGTTCTGGTTTCACTGATTCTTTGCGGCCTTTCAAATATTTTACAGGCTCAATCCAAATGGTAAATAGAAAAGCAATTAAAAACGAAAATAAATACTCTTGTAATTGTAAAGGAGAACCGCTGAAAAAATTGGTTATGTAGGGAACATTAAATATCAACAACAGCAAAATAATTGAAATGCCTATTATAACAGGGACATATCTGTTTTTCTGTTTTATGGTCTGAAAGATTGTCTGACTGAATGAACGGTTAATAAGCGTAAGAAGTATGTTCGAGAAAATAAGAGTGCTGAAAATCAATGACCGAATTTTAAGTTCACCCAACTCATAATAGCTTCCATAATACCCGATAATTAAACATCCAACGGTTATCATTAAACCCTGCACTATTGTAATCCAGAGTTGTGATAATTGAAGCAAATTCTTGTTCCGCGAATCAACCGGGTATTTTAATTTTTCTTTAGGGATGTTTTCATTCTCATAAACAATAGAACAGGTGGGACCCATTATAAGTTCAAGAAATATGACATGTATTGGTGAAAACAGTTGTGAAGGCAGCCATTTAAAAAAGATAGGTAACATTACAAGTAGTATAATGGGGATATGTATTGAAATAATATAACGGATGGCCTTGGTTAAGTTTTCATTAATTCTCCTGCCAAGGAAGATGGCATCGATCATTTTTGACAGGTCATTATTTGACAGAATAAGTCCGGCTGCACCTTTTGCAACGTCAGTTCCCTTACTGCCCATTGCAATGCCAATATGCGCGGATTTTAACGCTGGTGCATCATTCACTCCATCGCCGGTCATGGAAACAATTTGTCCGGTTTGTTTGAGGACATTTATTATTCTCAACTTTGTTTCGGGATCAATTCTGGCAAAAACATTGACAGATGACAGCATTTCTTTTAGTGCTTCATCACTTAATTCAGCTAATTCTGAACCGGTTAAGACCTTATTCAATTTAATACCGCTTTGTTTGGCTATTGCCACTGCTGTTTCTTTGTAATCTCCCGTGATCATTTTTACATCCAGGCCTGCTGCATAAAAACCGTTAATTACATTCTTAATATCTGGAGTAGGGGGGTCCCAAAATGTTATTAATCCTAAAAATTCAAATTCAATATCTTTTTGTAATTCGGGATAATCACTACTATCCCAATGTCCCTTTGCTATACCTAATACCCGAAGTCCGTTTTTTGCGTAAATCAAACCCTGTTTATGAATTACGTCTTTTTGCTCCGGGCTCAAAGAACACAATTTAAGTACGCCCTCCAAAGCTCCTTTACAACCTATGATGAATTTTTTATTTTCATTTTGAAAAACATGTGTCATAACCGGTGGCTTTCCGGATAAAGGAAACTCTTTGACCATCCTATAATTCTTTCGTTCATCCACCTTAAACAATTCAGCATAATAGTTGTGAATTGATTTTTCCATAGGGTCAAATGGATTTTCTTCACTGGCCCACATCGCATATTCCAATACTTCAGAGGGTTTTGGAGATTTATCGAAGGCAATTTCCCTGTTTGTTTTAAGGCTAAAAGTGTGGGTAACATTCATCAGATTCTGAGTGAGTGTTCCTGTTTTATCAAGACATATAACAGTTGCGGAACCCAATGTTTCCACGGTTTTAGGGCTTCTTGTAATTATTCCATGTTTCAATAATCTATATGCGCCAAAAGCCATAAAAGTGGAAAGTGCCACCGGTATTTCTTCCGGGAGGACAGACATTGCCATGGTCAGACCATGTATTAATCCATGCAGTGCACTTCCGCTTTCCCACCAGTTATATCCCCATACGAACAGGAAAGCGATACTACCTATAATCACCATGTTTCGCACGAAATTCGAAACTTTTGATTGCAAAGGCGTTTTTTCCTTTGCCGTAGATGAAACCAGTTCTCCTATTCCGCCAAGTGTTGTTTGTTTCCCTACCGCTGAAACTTTAGCATAGCAGTATCCCCTGACTACCAGTGTACCCTGAAATATAGTATCTGTTGAAAATTTTTCAACCGAAATGGATTCTCCGGTAAGGATTGATTCGTCTATTGAAAAATCATTGGATGTAATGATTTCTGCATCAGCAGGTACGATCGTACCTTCCTCACATATAATGACATCCTTTGTGACCAAATCTACCGTATCAATTTTAATGGTCTCGGCATTGCGGATAACTTTGGTTTTAGTCTCAGTTAATCGACTTATGGCTTTTAAAGCTTTTTGGGTTCGGAAATTTTGGTAAACATCAATTCCTGCAACAAAAAAAAGCGCAAAAAGCATGGTATAGGCTTCGGAAAATTCCGAGATTGAAAAATACACGGCACAGGCTATCAGCAACAAAATAAACATAGGTTCTTTTATTACTGAAAGAAGATTTTGAAGAAGTAGATTTTTCTCCTTCTTTAATTGGTTTGAACCGTTTAATGCCCTCTGCTGAAAAACTTCAGCATCGGTGAGCCCATGTATTTCTGTTTGACTTATGTGACCTTTTGCTTTCAAATTTTTATGTGCTAATGCCCTCAGCTGTTATATCGATTCACTTACAGTAACCCATGGGCTGAAATTTATTCCAAATTTCCTCATTTATCAGAATTTGCATTTGCCAGGGAATACGTATTCAAGTTAGGGGTGGATTGGTAATTAGTGACTGCTATTTATAGAGCGTTATTTCTTTACTAACACCAGGCATTGTTTTCCAAAAACACCGGCTATACCAGCAGCCAAACCTCCAACAATACCTGTAACTAATATCAGAAGGGATGGGCTACCACCCAAAGGTAATAATACTGCTATTTTTTTGGCCAGTATAAATTCGTTATCGTTAGCCAGTAAAAATGAATAGGCTGCCCAAAATATTAAGACGGCTAAAAATGGGGTAAAGAAAACAGCTGCGCGTTTTAAGGAAAACACTACTGCGGCTATAAATGCGGCCAACATTACCGACCACCAGGGCAGAAAAAATGAAAAGACGATGGCTAAAACAATTGTGGCCACGAAATTTAGGATTTTTGTTTTCATTTAATTTGATATTAAAGTTTGTGTGTCTATTACAGCGTCAGTTTTAATGTCGGATTGCAAAAAGTTTAAATTGTGGTAGTTGCCTGCTGCCCAATCGTCTATAAAATTATCGTAATATTTACTGCCTGGATTACCAGATTGACCCCCGGGATAAATTCCTAAAGCAGTTGGTGGCGAGCTCATCTCCACAATCATTCGCCAGGAGGGACCATGATTTTTTTTGGTTGCGTTCACAATGTTACCACCACCCCCAATTGGCAGGTTAAACCTTGAAAAAGCAGGTAAGGCTTGCAGCAAATGACCAACATAGGTGCTCTTATAGGCATTCCAGTTATAATCTCCATTTTCAGCTTTCCAATCCATTAAGGATTTTGCTGCTTTTTTGAAACTGATTAAAAACAGTTCTTTGGCGGTTTCGGTTTCAGGTGTTTCTACTATGTCCATAAATTCATCGTCGCCTTTGGTTTTTAGTAAATGAATGGTTTGGTAGGTGAATGGTTTATCCAGGGCAACATTCTCAACATCATATTCATCCCAAACCAGATCATAGAGTTTGCTCCACCAAATACTATAAATACTTGGACCCAGCTCGTCTATATTATTGTTAAAGTCCCATGATTTTATTTCGTTGAATATGCTTAACTCTTCTGCGGTGAGCGTTGAGGCATCCATAGTTTCAAAAATATAGGGTAAGAGTTCTGCAGCCTTAAGGTTATAATTATTATTGTGTAAATCCTTAAAATCCTGAATATTGAAAGTCTCTTTAGAATTAAAAAAGTTATTGATTACGCGGTTTCTGTAGGTTTCGTAACCATCGTTAAATACATAGAACGGATAGGATTCATCTACAGGGTGCTGATTTGCTGAGCTCACAAAGCCACGCTCCGGGTTTTTCGTGTGGGCGTTAAAATGTTGTGGGATAAAACTTTGCCAGTCGTGCTTCGGATTACTGCCATCCATTAAAAATTTCCCTTGCCCTTTCCATTTATTGGGCAGTTTTCCCTGAACCCAAATAGCGATATCACCCTCTGTTGAAGCAAAGACAAAGTTTTGTGCCGGTGCTGTATAATGTTTAAGGGCATTAACATAATCATCATAATTCCTTCCTTTGTTGAGCTCTAAAAATGTCTTTTGATTGTTGCCCCCTATATGGCCCGACCATTTCATGGCATAGCCGGCAAGTTTATTATCACCCATAAAGTTTTTATCGTAAGTCACAGGCCCATGATGGGTATAACATACAGAATCAATATAAGCAGCTTTACCTTTTATTTTAATTTCTTCAATTCTAAAACTCACAGCTTTCCAATCATCACCATATTTGTATTGTCTGCGTGTTTCATCTTTAAATTCAATTTTGTACCAATCCAATACATCTCTGGTAGCGTTGGTTTCTCCCCATGAAATGTTAGTGTTAAATCCTGAAATTATGCCCAGAGCTCCGGGCAGTGTGGCGCCAAAAGCATTATGGGTTGGGATACTTAATTGCATCACAAACCAAATAGAAGGGAGGTTTAGCCCCAAATGCGGGTCGTTTGCCAAAATAGGATTTCCGGAATAGGATTTTTCACCAGAAATGGCCCAGTTATTACTGCCATTATCAGGATTTGGCTTGTCTAAGGTTTTTGGAATAGAGTCTAGTGGCAATTCACTTTCCGGTGTTTCCGTAATAGGCACATCAATATAACTCCAATCGGTTTCTTTGGGAATAATAGGGTCTATGACATCAAAGAAATCCGGATACAATAAATCAAAGCGTTCTTTCCCAAACATCCGCAATGC
>Ga0316187_10006472_pt1 | contig 10072 bp, 11 predicted proteins | sample CroRivburrow1_MG_FD_204927 | JGI IMG/M metagenome (GOLD analysis project Ga0316187, IMG submission 204927) | Coastal sediment microbial communities from Maine, United States - Cross River worm burrow 1 | ecosystem: Environmental > Aquatic > Marine > Coastal > Sediment | place: USA: Maine... | reverse complement strand
AGCTGGCCACCCAGTCGCGCAGTGCATCATTCAGGGCGTCTTTCAGCGTGGCCGTACCGGAATCGACCGGAATGACCTTGGCGCCGAGCAGTCGCATGCGGAACACATTCGGTGCTTGGCGCTGCATGTCTTCGCGTCCCATATAGACATCGCATTGCATGCCGAACATGGCGGCCACCGTGGCCGTAGCTACGCCATGCTGGCCGGCGCCGGTTTCAGCGATCACTCTTTTCTTGCCCATGCGGTGAGCCAGCAACCCCTGGCCGATCGTATTGTTGATCTTGTGGGCGCCGGTATGCGTCAGATCCTCACGCTTGAGCAGAATCTGGGCTCCGCCGACCTCCTTGGATAAATGTACGGCATGATACAGGGGCGTGGCCCGGCCAACGTACTGCTGCAACAGCCGGATGCGTTCGGCCTGAAAGGCGTCATCGTTCCATGCTTCGTTGAAGGCATCCTCAAGTTCCTGCAGGGGGCCCATCAGGGTTTCAGCCACATAGCGACCGCCGAATCTGCCGAAGTGGCCGCCGGCGTCCGGTTTGTGACTGGTCACAAAGCTGTAAATGGATTCGGAATCCGTTGGCACTTTTTCTCCCACGCTTAAAGGGCTTTCTAGGCGCGCAACTGAAGTGCGCTGGCAATAAGCCGACGCATCTTCTCGGCATCCTTGATGCCGGGCGATGCCTCGACGCCGGAGGATACATCCACCCCATAGAATTGGCGAACCTTCAGCGCTTCGGCCACATTTTCAGCATCCAGTCCGCCGGCAAGGATCACGGGATGAGTGTGCTCAAACCCTTGCAGCAGCTCCCAGTCGAAGCTTGCTCCGGTGCCGCCATAAACGCCCTGCGGTGCTCTGGCATCCAGAAGTATGGCGCAATCAAAGTCGGCTGCGCGTGACAAATCGGCCGCCCTCTCAACAGGTAAAGCCTTGATGACGCGCCTGCTCTGAGCCGCACAGAATTCAGGAGATTCGTCGCCATGCAGTTGCAGAACATCCAGCGGGCAGCAAGCTAGGGTGTTATCAATCATGTTTTGTGAGGCATTTACAAACAGGCCCACGACCGTTACGAATGGCGGTAGGGTACTAATAATGGCGGCAGCATCATCCGGCGAAATATATCGCGGGCTGTCCTCATAGAACACGAAGCCCAGCGCGTCAGCGCCTAGCTCAGCCGCGGCCAGAGCGTCCTGCTTTCTGGTAATACCACAGATTTTGATGCGCGGAATGTGTTGCATCTGCACAGCCTAACAAAACGATTGCAACACGCCACGTACTGAAAGTCCCTGAAATGTGAGCGGAGCGTTCTGTTCCCCCGGTTTTCAGGTTAGGGTTTGAGCATGTCTGTTGTGATGAACACCTATGCCCGTTATCCCGTCACCTTGGTGAAGGGCAAGGGGACGCATGCATGGGACGATGCGGGGAACGAATATCTGGATTTTATTTCCGGCATCGGCGTGAACTCGCTGGGCCATGCCCATCCGGAACTGGTGCAGGCCATCTGTGAGCAGGCAGCCGAAATGCTGCATTGCTCTAACCTTTTTCATATTCCTCCGCAGGAAAGACTTGCTGAACGGCTGGCCGGACTTTCCGGGCTGGATAGCGCCTTTTTCTGCAACTCCGGTGCTGAGGCCAACGAAGCAGCCATCAAGCTGACCCGTAAATACTGGCATGATCAGGGCTCTTCGCGGCGCACGGTTATTGCCGCCCACCAGTCCTTTCATGGGCGGTTATTGTCGACGTTAACCGCTACCGGCCAGGATAAGGTCAAGGTCGGCTTTGATCCGCTGCCGCCTGGCTTTGAACATGTGCCGCTCGGAGATATTGAAGCATTGCGGGCAGCCGTGAATGACGAGACGGCAGGCATTCTGCTTGAGCCCGTGCAGGGCGAGGGCGGTGTGAACGTAGCGGCTGACAGTTATCTGCAGGCCGTACGTAAGCTGTGCGACGAGACAGGCATCCTGATGATGCTCGATGAGGTGCAGACAGGCATCGGGCGGACTGGCGAGATGTTCGGCTTCGAACATACCGGTATTGCACCAGACATCCTGACCCTGGCCAAGGGTCTTGGTGGCGGCGTGCCGATTGGCGCTCTGCTGGCCAGCGCCAAGGTTGCGAAGAGCTTCACGCCTGGCAGTCATGGCTCAACATTCGGCGGCAATCCGCTGTCGTGTACGGCGGCTCTGGCCGTGCTGGATGTGATTGAGAAAGAGAGCCTGCTGGAGAATGTGCAGAATCAGAGCAAGCGATTGTTGTCAGGTCTGAATGACTTGATGGAAAAGCATGCAGCCATCCTGAATGTGCGTGGTTCCGGCTTGATGATCGGCATAGAGTTTAATGCCGAGGTGGCTCCTCTGATTGCGGGCTGCCGGGAGCTGGGCTTGCTATTGCTGCCGGCCGGTCCCAATGTGCTGCGCTTTTTGCCGCCGCTTAATGTGAGCGCTGCGGAAATCGATGAGGCGCTGGCGATCCTGTCGGCGTGCCTAGGGGAGGCATTATGAAACATTTCCTGACCCTGCTGGATATTACAGCCAATGAGGCCAGAAACATTTTGACCCGCGCCGCAAAGCTGAAGGCCATGCAGGCCAATGGAGAAGCGCATCACACACTGGCGGGCAAGACGCTGGGTATGATCTTCGACAAGGCATCCACACGCACACGCGTGTCATTTGAGGCCGGCATGTATCAGCTCGGTGGCCACGCCCTGTTTTTACAGCCTGGCGCTACGCAACTTGGGCGCGGTGAGCCGATTGAGGATTCGGCCCGGGTGCTCTCAAGAATGGTTGATGCGATCATGATCCGCACCCACGGGCACGACATCTTGCAACGCTTTGCCGAATATTCGCAGGTGCCGGTGATCAATGGCCTGACCGATCTGACGCATCCCTGCCAGATTCTGGCCGACGTGTTTACCTATGAGGAGAAGCGCGGCTCAATTGCAGGAAAGACTGTGACCTGGATCGGGGATGGAAACAATATGGCGCATTCGTGGATCAATGGTGCCGTCTGCTTTGGTTACAAGCTGCGCATAGCCTGCCCGGTCGGATATTGCCCGGACAATCGCATGCTGGCTGCAGCCTGCGATCTCGGTGCTGATGTCGATGTCTGTGGCGATCCGATAGCTGCTGCTGCCGGCACTGATCTGGTGACCACCGATGTCTGGGCTTCGATGGGCCAGGAAGAAGAGCAGGTCGAACGCGAGAAGGACTTTGCTGGTTTTCAGGTGGATGATCGGGTCATGGCCGAGGCCAGTGCTGATGCGGTGTTTATGCATTGCCTGCCGGCGCATCGCGGCGAAGAGGTGAGTGCTTCCGTGATTGATGGGCCGCAATCCGTCGTCTGGGACGAAGCCGAGAATCGCCTGCATGCCCAGAAGGCCCTGCTCGAACATTTCCTGAAATAGGACAAGGCTTGTTTCCGCGCCCGGCTTTCATAGCTTGTGCAGACTTATATAGGGACGAAGAGGTAGACAGTGAATAAAGCTCAAATCAACAAGGCGGTACTTGCCTATTCCGGCGGTCTGGATACCTCCATTATCCTGAAATGGCTGCAGGAAACCTACGATTGCGAGGTCGTAACCTTCACGGCCGACATCGGCCAAGGCGAGGAAGTCGAGGCGGCGCGCTCCAAGGCGAAGGCCGGCGGTGTTTCGTCCATTTATATCGAAGACCTGACCGAAGACTTTGTGCGCGATTACGTCTTCCCGATGTTCCGGGCCAATGCCATCTACGAGGGCGAATACCTGCTCGGCACTTCGATTGCCCGACCGCTGATTGCCAAGCGTATGATCGAGATTGCCGAAGAAACCGGAGCCGATGCCGTATCGCATGGCGCCACAGGCAAGGGCAACGATCAGGTTCGCTTCGAGCTTGGCTTTTATGCCCTGAGCCCGGATATCCGCATCATTGCCCCGTGGCGCGAATGGAATCTGACTTCGCGTAAGCAGATGCTGGCCTATGCCGAGAAGCATGGTATTCCGGTTGAGTACAAGCGCGAGAAAACCAAATCGCCATATTCGATGGATGCCAACCTGTTGCACATCTCTTATGAGGGTTACAATCTCGAAGATACGTGGAACGAGCCGGAAGAGTCGATGTGGCGCTGGTCGCTGTCGCCCGAGGCCGCTCCCGAAAAGCCGGAGTATGTTGAGCTGACTTATCAGGGCGGCGATATCGTAGCTATCAACGGTAAGGATATGACTCCAGCACAGGTTCTGACCCACCTGAACAAGTTGGGCGGCAGTCACGGCATCGGGCGAATTGATATCGTTGAGAATCGCTATGTCGGCATGAAGTCTCGCGGCTGCTACGAGACGCCGGGCGGCACCATCATGCTCAAGGCCCACCGTGCCATGGAGTCGATCACGCTGGATCGCGAGGTAGCGCACCTGAAAGACGAATTGATGCCGCGCTATGCCAAGATGATTTACAACGGTTACTGGTTCAGCCCGGAGCGCGAGATATTGCAGCAGATGATCGATAGCTCGCAGGCATTCGTGAACGGCGTGGTGCGTCTGAAGCTGTACAAAGGCAATGTCATCGCTGTCGGTCGCAAGTCGGACAACTCTCTATTCGATGAGCGTCTGTGCACCTTCGAGGACGATGCCGGTGCTTACGATCAGCGCGATGCTGGTGGCTTTATCAAGCTTAATGCGCTCAGGCTCAGGTTAGCGGCGCTGGCTGGCCGCAAGCTTTAAGCTTGCACACGGCACAGGTCTTCAAGGCACTGGGCGATCCCGTTCGCCTGCGCCTTTTTCATCTTCTCTCGCTCAAGGATGAGCTTTGCGTTTGTCATCTCACCGAGGCATTGAGCCTTCCCCAAAGCACGGTTTCGCGGCATCTCGGCGTGCTACGCAATGCAGGCCTCGTTGAAACCCGCCGCGACGGCAAGTGGATGCACTACCGTCTGGCCGATGGCATGGCCCATACCTTATCTGCAATTGTTAAAGATCAATCCGATGAAATGCCGCGCACCGATGCAGAGAGACTTTCTGCTGCGCTGAGAGGTTGCAACTAAAGCCTTATCCAAGGTCCGCTTTGGGTCGTTAGCAGTTATTCGCCTAGTGTCCGGTATGGGCTAAAAGCAGGCCTTCGAGTTATTGCCGGATCAACTCATTCTCATCGGTGTGCTCAAACACCTTGCCATAGATATCCAGTATCGTGGTTTGGGAATAAGAAAGCTTCTCTTCAGAGACTTCAATTTTTTGAGTGAACTCGGTAGTTCGTGCGTTATCCCTCATAAATGGTGATTGAACGATGCCCCAATCTTCATCTCCAGCTTTTGCAGCGACCTCCAGCACCCCATCTGCGGTCTGTTTCCCTCCGGCGAGTAGCGTTACTGCACGTGGAATCATCAGCGAGTGCATCACAGTTCCTGTCGCCGCATCCCATATCCAGTAACCCATCTGGTCATGAAACACTTCATCATTGGATTGTCGTTGAACTACCTGATGATAACGAATCACAGCAAGGCATTGTGATCCGGCATTTTTTACATCGCCCACTACCTCGAAAGTAATCGTCTCATAATAGGGGTTATCTTCAGAGCCATCCGGTTCCGGTGCCACATCAAGACCTCTGCCCCCTTTCCAGACACCGATCAATGCTTGTAAAGGCCCATAATCAATGTTCGCTGCCATATCCTACTCCTTCATCCAAAACCAAATATTCAGAACCAGCCACCCTCTTTGAACGAGATCTCCTTTGTAGCATTAATCAGAAAGCGATCAAGAGTATTTATATCAAGTGGTGCTCATACTTCAACCATACGATGGGTCAGATAATGATGAATTATCATGAAAACCACCCTCTCCCGAATGGCTGCTTTGGGTCGAAAGCCGTCATTCGTATAAAGACAAACATAAAGGCTAAGTCCGCAAAGAAAGGCATTTACACATCCGCATAGGCAGATATGATTGCGCCCGGTTCAGGAGGCCCGTCATGTCCAAAGAAAGCCAGAGCATGGGAATCTTTGCCCGCTACCTTACGGTCTGGGTCTTCCTGTGCATCGCAGCTGGCATTGCGCTCGGCACCTTCTTCCCGCCGCTCTTCCAGGCACTGGGCGGTATGGAAATCGCGCACATCAACCTGCCGGTGGCCGTGTTGGTCTGGGCCATGATCCTGCCGATGCTACTCAAGATCGATTACTCGGCCCTGCATGAAGTCTGGGAACACAGGCGCGGCATCATGGTCACGCTTGGCATTAACTGGCTGGTCAAACCCTTTTCAATGGCGCTGCTGGGCTGGATTTTCCTGCGGTATCTTTTTGCGCCCTGGCTCGATCCGGGGTTGATCGATTCCTATATCGCCGGGCTCATTATTCTCGCCGCCGCACCGTGCACGGCGATGGTGTTTGTCTGGTCGCGCCTGTGTGGTGGCGATGCACATTTCACGCTGACCCAGGTGGCGCTGAACGATGTCATCATGGTGTTTGCCTTTGCGCCGATTGTCGGCCTGTTGCTTGGCGTTGCTGCGATCACCGTGCCTTGGGATACGCTGTTCCTGTCCGTGCTGCTTTATATCGTGGTGCCGGTTCTGCTTGCCTATCTGGGGCGGAAGATCCTGCTGGCGCGCGGCATACTTGATGATGTGCTGAGTGCGTTAGACCCGATTTCGATGGGCGCACTTCTTGTCACCATCGTGTTGCTGTTCGGATTTCAGGGCGAACAGATTTTGGCCCAACCGATTGTGATCCTGCTGCTGGCCATTCCGATTATTATCCAGGTTTATTTCAATTCGGGCCTGGCCTATCTGCTGAACAGGAAGCTGGGCGTAGCGCATTCGGTGGCTGCTCCCTCGGCATTGATCGGCGCCTCAAACTTTTTCGAGCTGGCCGTGGCCACGGCCATTGCCCTGTTCGGCTTTGAATCCGGAGCCGCATTGGCTACGGTGGTCGGCGTGTTGGTCGAGGTGCCGGTGATGCTGACGGTGGTCGGTATCGTCAATCGCAGCAAGACTTGGTATGAATCGGATATGAAAATTGAGAGGGTGGAAGAATGAAAAGAAGCGTTTTGTTTCTATGCACGGGAAATTCATGTCGTTCGCAGATAGCCGAAGGCTGGCTTAAATATCTGGGTGGAGACTGCTTCGAGGTCTATTCAGCCGGTATCGTGGCGCATGGTAAAAACCCGCGTGCCATTGCCGTGATGCGTGAGGCCGGCGTGGACATTTCCGGTCAGGAATCCGAAGCGCTTGATCCGGCCATTCTTAATAAGCTCGATCTGCTCGTAACCGTCTGCGGCAATGCCGATGAAACCTGTCCGGCTGTTCCGGCAAGCTGTGAAAAGCAGCACTGGCCGTTCGACGATCCGGCGGGGGCCACAGGCTCTGAGGAGGAAATCATGGCCGAATTTTTCCGCGTTCGGGATCAGATCAGAGTCCGCATCGAACAGTTCGTCGCAGAATAGTCAGACCGCTTTCTCCTGAGGGCTCCCATCAAGTAAGCCTTAACAACGCGTGGCGTATATAAGGCTTTTTCTATATGCTGCCAACGAGTTTGGCCTTGCAGATCGTCGCCGTAATTGGCTTATGGCTGTGAGGGAGGGATTTAATATGAGGAGAACAAAGTCGTTATGAAGATCATTTATGTGGGCAATTTGTCCTTTAGCGCTACGGAAGAAGAAATTCAGGCGCTGTTTGAACAGTACGGCGAGGTAGAATCCGTCAAGCTGATCACGGATCGTGAAACAGGCCGCGCCCGCGGCTTTGGTTTTGTCGAGATGGAATCCGGTGCAGACGAGGCGATTGCAGCCCTGGACGGCACCGAGGTAGGCGGTCGAAGCCTGCGCGTGAACGAGGCCAAGCCTCGTGAACCACGTAGCGGTGGTGGCGGACGCGGCGACCGCTGGTAGTCGCTTAAGTTATTCGCAGCCCGCCCAGGGTGGGCTGCCTTTTCCTGCTGATCTCTACAAAAGCCGCCTTGCTGCGGCTTTTGGGTCGCCGGCATCAAGAATGGCGCCGATTATGGCCGCGCCGAAATTAGCAATTTCACCCCGGTTATTAACTGAAATACCACCCAGACCGATCACCGGTATGGGCGAATGTTCTGCCATTTCATAAAATCGGCTGGCACCTAGGTGCGCTGCGCCCGGATGGCTTTCGGTCGGAAATACGGGCGAAAGCAGGGCGAAGTCAGCCTCATTCTTTGAGGCGGCAGCAAGCTCATCTTCATTATGGCAAGAGGCTGAAAGCAGCATATTCGCACTTCCGAGCCACTGACGTATAAGCGGAATCTCATTGATGGCAGCGGCTGCCACATGTACGCCGTCCGCTCCCACGGCCTTCGCCACATCGGCCTGCGAATGCACAATCAGTTTTGCTTGATGCTTGTTCGTCAGCGCCCGGAGTCTGGCACAGAAAGAAAGCAGTTTGGCACTCGTCATCTCTTTTTCGCGAGCCAGCACCGCATCGACGCCACCTGCCAGGGCAGCGTCAACAAGCTCGAAGAAACGCTCACCTTCGATGCGGGAGCGGTCTGTAATCAGAATAAGTCTGGGAATCAGAAGCGCTTGATGACCCATTGCGGCGGCGATATGCGTTTGTAGCCGCCTGGCAGGCGCCGTTCAAAGACACCGTCGCCATCGTTGTCGTACAGGTAATAGGCAGGCATTCCCGCACCCGGCTCGACGCGCACCATATAGACATCTCCTCTGATGGCGTATTCGGTCACAGTGGCGCCGTCCTTGCGCTTAAAGGAACGCACTTCCACGCCATCTCCGCCTGATTCTGGAGAGCTGAATTCCTCATTCAGGTTTACATCGGCGCCCGCGGCCGGAACGGTTTCGCGTGCTTCAGGCGTGTCATGCACGCTTGTGGGTGGCGCCAGAATGGGTTCATCATCAGCGGCCAAGGCTGGGAGGGTAAGAGCGGACATGACAAGCAGAGCAGGGAATGTAATCAGGAATCTCATACCGGCAGTATAGCCGGACACAGAGTGATTGCAGCATCCAAATGAGCCCATTCTCTATACGCCCTCTCCGGCGTGGTTCTCAGCTTGCCGGTTTGGCGCTACGATGCTTTGATCAGCAAAGGAGGAAACCGATATGTCGACATACTTCTCCAGTGAGCGCGTGGGCGAAACCCTAGTGGCAGCCACCAAGGGCATCCTGACTTCCCCGGCTGGATTTTTCGAAGCCATGCCCAAGGCAAGCGATTACAAGCACAGCCTGGCATTGCTGTGTATCTATCTCGCCGTACCGGCATTGATTCTCAGTCTGTTCAGCGGCGTTGTGACCATTATCGTGATTCTCCCTGCCACACTGATTCTTGGTTTGATCAGTACCTGGCTGTGGGCCTGGTATCTGGGCTGGGCCAGTCGCACCTTCTGCAAGGTCGAACTGGAAACGCCTGCCGCGTTCCAGATATGTACCTACAGTGCCGCACCCCTGCTTTTATCCTGGGTGCCTGTATTCGGAATGATTGCCTATGTCTGGAACCTGTATCTGAACTGGCAGGGACTGGTTTCCCATGCCAAGGTAGGAGGCGGTGCGGCGCTGATGTTTATCCTTGTTGCCTTTGTTATTTTCGGCCTGTCCCTTCTGGTGCTGGTACTGCTTCTGATCAAGCTGGCATCGGATTCAGGTGTCTCCCTGCCCGAGGCGTTTATCTAGTCACAGGCACCTGGCGCCGACGGCGCAGCAAAACCAGACAGGAGCCTCCGGCCGTACCCGGCTTGGGAATAACGGCCAAAACATAAGACGCGTAAGGGCCGTTTTCCAGCCAGCCATAGACCGCTTCTTTCAAGACGGGTTTGCCTTGGCTCGAATGCAGCCCGCGCCCATGAATGACGCATAGTACCCGCCAGTTTCTGCTGGTTGCCTGTTCCATGCCTTTCGCCAGAGCGGCAAAGGCCTCGTCGCGAATCATGCCATGCAGATCCAGTTCCATATCGATGGCAAGACGCCCTGATGCAAGCTGGCGCAGCCGGTCGTCGGATATGCTACTGTCTTTTAATACCCTGGGTACCTCGGTACGGCCGGGCCCGCCAAATTGGCTGATGCTTGGCGGTTGACTGGTCGTTTCGGGATTTGAAGACGGGCTGCGGGGCTTCGGCCTGGCTGGCTCTACACGGGTC
>Ga0316187_10006466_pt1 | contig 10079 bp, 10 predicted proteins | sample CroRivburrow1_MG_FD_204927 | JGI IMG/M metagenome (GOLD analysis project Ga0316187, IMG submission 204927) | Coastal sediment microbial communities from Maine, United States - Cross River worm burrow 1 | ecosystem: Environmental > Aquatic > Marine > Coastal > Sediment | place: USA: Maine... | reverse complement strand
TATCTTATAACCTCTAAATATTGCATCATAGGGTAGTTTTGTATGTGCTTCCTTTTCGTAAGCAATAACAGAACCTATTTTTACTCCATTTAAATACACGGTTTCAATATCATCGATAAACCCTAAAACCACATACAAGTCATTATCTGATAATTTATTTGGTGTATTAAACGTGGTCTGATAACGAGCTTTCCCATTAAAATTTGAATACCCATTACTTTCCCAATATCCCGGTACAAATACTTTAGATATATTTCGAGAAACCTTATTTTTTAATCGATCCCTTAATTCGTACTCTGTTTCAAATTCCCAATACCCGGCCAAATTAAGTTCTAACAATTGAGCATCTGTATCAATAAAAATACCGATTTCACCATTGACAATGCCTCCGCTTTCATAATAATCATAAACCCTTACTGCAATAGTATTTTGTGTACTTGAATTAAAAAGTTTAGTGGGCACCAGATATTTTCTTTGAATATTAAAAGCTGTTAAAGGAGTGGGTGACATCTTACCACTAGTTCCAATTAATTTCCCATTTAAATACACTTCATCTGCATCATCAATTTGTCCCAGATTCAAGTAAACAAATTCCTGATTAATATCTTTACTAAGAATAAAATCTTTCCTATACCATGCATAACCATTATATTCACGATACCCATTATCTTCCCAACTTCTTGGAACATAAACATCATCCCAATCATTATGGTCGAAATTAGGATCTGACCAATCTGGATTATCACCGATAGAGAACTTCCATGTTCCTCTTAGATTCAGTATTTCTTTCAAGTTTTCAGCAAGCGATATTGTTCCAAAAGAAACTAATAGGAGTAATATTGTGATAATCCTGATTGATATTTTATATTGATTTTGCATAGTTTTATAGTTCAAGTTATAAATTACTTTTGATTTGTATTATTATCGCCTTTCAAAACGTAGTTTAAAAGCAATACTTGTTCCTTGCAAAACATCTGCTGCCTTAACCAGATGCTTTTCAAATACTTCAACAATTTTTTCTTTTAATAATTCTTCATCTCCCTCAATTTTCAATATATGAACATTGTTTGTTTGATCAACAGTACAATAAACAATACACTCTGCAGCATAATTGCTTTCCATACTTTCTATTACACTCCAAATAACAAGATTTGACTTTATTTTTTTATACAAATCTTGTTGAGCTTCGTTTGCAGTTTTAACTTTTGTGACCGACTTAGCTGAAACTGCCAATGTATTTGTTAGCATTATTGCTAAAACTAATACAGTTAATTTTAAAGTTTTCATGATAGTATATTTTAAAAGTTAATAACAATGTAAAACTACTATCAATAAAATCACTAGCTGTCATATGTACGTTAAAGAATGTCATAAATTGTCACCAAATTCAATGGTCATATATCTGGCTAGTTATCTGTATTTTAGTACCTAATCCTGGTGAATTAATTTGTATCCTACTCCATGCACTGTAAGAATAATTTTTGCTTGGTTTGCATCGTTTTCAATCTTAGATCTTAATTTTAATATAAAGTTGTCAATGGTTCGTGAGGTTGGCTGATAATCGAGCCCCCAAACATCGTTTAATAAACTATCTCTACTTACAGTCTGATTACGATTATTCCATAGATAATGTAAGATTTCATACTCTTTATATGACATTTTGATTTCTTCATTGTTAACCAAAGCTTGGTAATTGCTGAAATTAACTTTCAAGTTTCCTATTACTGTAAATTTGTTTTCATCCTTAACATTGGAAACAGGCGCCCTGCGCAAAACAGCTTTTATTCTTGCCAATAGTTCACGTAAACTAAAAGGTTTTGTAATGTAATCATCGGCTCCAAATTCCAAGCCAAGCACCTTATCAATTTCTTCACCTTTTGCAGTTAGTAAAATAATTGGTGTAATAACCCCTTGTTTCCGGGCCTGTTTACATATATCAAATCCTGAAATGTTTGGTAACATTACGTCGAGTAATATTAAACTGTATTCATTTTTTAGAACCTTATTTAAACCTTCATTACCTTCAGGGGCTGTATCTACTTCGTAACCTTCAAACTCAAGATTATCTTTTAACCCATTAAGCATTGCAGGTTCGTCTTCAATAACCAATATTTTATCCTTACTCATTATTGTTAGTTTTAAAATCTGTTGAGAAAATTAATCGAAAAACACTTCCTGAACCAAATTCACTTTCTATATCTACATGTCCATTATGTGCATCCATAATATGTTTAACTATGTTTAAACCAATTCCTGAACCTTTAGCTTGCAATGCTAAATTTCCTTCTGTTACTCTATAAAATTTTTCAAAAATATGTTTTTGTTCCTTTTTCTTTATGCCAATTCCGGAATCTTTAATTGCTACAAAGACTTTATTTTTTTCAGTTCCTGTAGTGATTGTTATAAACTTTTTATCGCCACTATATTTTATTGCATTATCAATTAAATTATTTATTGAATCAATTATGGCTTCGGTATCTATATTAATTTGAGGTAAATTATTTGTAAGATTAACTTCGTATTCAAAGCCTTTATTTTTAAAATGATGTTGGTAAGTTGATACAATCTGATCAACTATTTCATTTAAATCTGTTTTAACAAAATTATACTTTCTTTTTCCTTTTTCTATTTTGGCAAAGTTTAAAATTTTATTGACCATCCGCGATAAACGATTCGCTTCTTTATTAATAACCCTTACATATTCTTGTATTTTTTCTTCGGTAGGTACCCTTCCCATTTCAAGCGTTTCGGAATACATATTAATTAAAGCCAAAGGTGTTTTTATTTCGTGTGAAACATTTGAAACAAATTCTGATCTTATTTGAGCTAATCTAATATGGCTCTTTACATTACGATATACAAACCAAGCTCCCAATAACAATATTAAATCCATCACTAGTATCATAATAATGTTTGTTCTAGTTCTATCATTAACCATTTTTTCAATCGGATCTCCATTCAATTGAATTCCTATTTCGTAATTCTTAAATAACCATAACTCCTCTTTTATCCTATATTTAGGATCGATGCTGTTAAAAAAATCACTACTATAGGTCTGTAGACCAGTTGCTTTATCAAATACTGAAATAATAAATTTTTCCTGACCCATATTTTGCATTTTAGGTCCTAAATTTTCACGTATAAATGCATCTGGATTAATAACCATTCCACAAATTATAATTTCATTGTCAGCTTTTATTATTCCAAATAACAATATGCCAGAAGTATCAATACTGGTTTGTAAGGGGTAAATCTTTCTATATCCACTTTTTAGCATATAGTTTTTAAGTTTAATAAGTTCTTGGCTATTTTCTTTCAATGCTTTATTTATTGCAAGCCGATAATTTATTAAACTATCAGCAAAAATATCAAAGCCTAAACAGCTTTTTTGGACTGTATCATCAGCATAGAAAACAAAGTCCAGAGCAATATTATTATTCAATAATTTACTTAAGATAGTATCCTTTTCAATTTCAGTTCTTTTGCTTGATTCATCGATGGTATTGGCCCAACGAGTAATTATATCGTCAGAATATTCGTTCAAAGAAAATACAATTGATGACAGTTGACTTGAATAAATTGAATCGACAACTTGTTGTGTATTGCTAATGTTACTAATCTCATAAACTGAAAAAAACAATGTTGGGAAAACTATAACTGCTATTAAAATAATTCCAATTTTTGCGATCGATTTATTCATGTGGTTATATTATATGCTCCTACAATTTTTTAAGAAATATACTAAATTATCTGCTTAATTAAGCAATTAGCTTTGTAAGCAAATTTTCAATTAAATATCCTTTTGGTATTCAATAATTGAAATAACATAATTATTATTCAAATTTCTTCAGGCTTATCTTTCACATAATGTTCAAGCTCTTCTGTATCAGTATTGAAACATATAAGTTCGGATTCAGTACAATAGTACTTCATTAGGATTAAGCAGATAATTATAATTTTAGATTATTCATTTGATAGATTTTCTTTCAGAATTGGTAATATTTCTTCAATATTCGACTGTAATTGATACATATTAACAACCATGAATTTATAAATATCTGACCAATGATCTCGATTATGAAAGTTATATGCATCATTCTCAATGAATGCTCTGGAAACCACTACTTTTTCTTCTTTAATAAAATCATCTTCCCATATCAAGCCTTCTATAAATTCGTTTTCAATAAGGTTTTTATATTTATTTAATTCATAATATATTTCAAATCTCCTATTTTCACTCTTTGCATTCACCTCAAGTATTACCTGAATCAACTTCTTGGAAACCGTAAATTTTAGTTCTAAACCCTTTATTCCTGTTTTATAAAATATCCATTGAATAGGAACACCTATTTTTTTGGAATAAAATTTAGTAAAACGATCAAATCCTTCCCAAAATTCTTGTTTTAAATGCTTGGCTTCGTCTTTACTGTACATTCTTTAAATTTTGTATAAAACTTTCATTTAAATAATTATCATAACTCGCACATACTTGACCTGCAAATAAGTTAGCTAGTTTTAAAATATCTACCCATTTAATCATTTTACAATGCTTAAAATTATCTATGCTTTCATTCTGGTTTACTAAAGAATAAAGAACTCCTGCTGAAAATGTATCGCCAGCTCCTATAGTACTAATAGTATGAACTTCACTTGCCAAAGCTTCAAACTCCTGATCATTCACAAAGGCTTGTGATGATTTTTCTCCTCTTGTATATAACAAAGTTTTAATTTTATATTGTTGTAAAAACCTATATGCTTCTTTTCCTGTTTTAATCTCAAATAAATTTAATAAATCTTCATCGGAAGCTTTTACAATATCAGCAAATTCTAAATTTTCTATTATATATTGTTTCACGTTTTGTAATTCCGATAAATGAGCTTTTCTGTAATTTGGATCATACATAATAATTGCACCTTTTGATTTAGCTATACCTAAAAACTGTACAATAGAATCTCTATAATCACTATTTAAACAAAAGAAAGATCCGAACAGAATATAATCACCCTTTTTAATCTTTGGAAAATTAAACGAAATTTCCACATCTTTTTTTTCTTTATAAAAGGTGTAAGAAGCATTATTATTTGTGTCTAAATATGCTAAAGCCAAATTAGTTTTTTCTGCTTTTTGTGAAATAAATGAAGTATCAACTCTATTTTTGTGCAAAAAATCTAGTAGTTTTTCAGAGCTTATATCTTTTGAAAGATATGAAATATGACTGACCTCTACACCCAGTCTACCAAGCGATATTGCCGTATTTAACATAGAACCACCTGGACGAATCTTTACGTCGTCAAAATCTTTTATAATAATATCAAGAACCGATTCTCCAATAGTATAAACCATATTCTATAAGTGTTAGTAAAAAAATATAACAATATGTTCAATTGATTGTTATAATTTTCAATAATAACATGAATTTTTAATTAATGTAGTTATTTACATTTTTTTTTTATATTTGTGTATATAAACCTAGTATTGAGAGAAAATAATATGGCTTTCGAGTTTGATGAGTGGTTAAGTGTAAAAAGCAAAGATGAAGTTTTATTTCTTTTCAATGGAGAAGTAAACAGCACACTAATTGCAGATTCCCTAGACAAGATTGAAGATCAACTCGAAGCAGTTAAATCAAAAATTAGGAAAAAGATTTACAACGTTCTTGTAGAGTGCATGCAAAATTTATTTCATCATTCAGAAACTTTACCTGCAAAACCAGGTTTCGAAACAACAGGTAAATACGCAGCATGTATTCTTTCAAAAAACAGCGTAGGATATCATATAACTACCGGGAATTTTATAAATCACAAACAAAAAGAATTTTTATCGAAACATTTATCACATATAAATACATTAGACAGAGACGCCTTAAAAGAATTGTATAAAGAGATATTAAACAATCAGGAATTCTCTGATAAAGGAGGAGGAGGTTTAGGAATGGTTGATATTTCCAGAAAATCGGGAAGTAAACTTGACTACAGCTTTCATGAATACAAAGATAATTTTTATTTTTTTAGCTTAAGTATAAATATTTTAGAATAACATTTAATAACCAGAATATTATGGAACCAATTTCGATTGCAGGAACACCAAAAACACCAACGGTACACTTTGATGCTGAAAAAGGAAAAGTTGAAATAAAAGGAAGATCTATTCCAGAAAATTCTATAGAGTTCTATAAGCCATTAGTTGATTGGCTTGAACAATATCTATCTACCCCAGCAGCAATGACTGAAGTAAATATACAATTAGAATATTTCAACACCAGTAGTTCAAAATGCATTTTAGATGTATTTAAAAAACTAGAAGCGATATACAAAAGTGGTAATGAGGTAGTAATTAACTGGTATTACGAAGAAGACGATGAAGATATGCTGGAAGCAGGAGAAGATTACCAATCAATTATTCGCATACCGTTTAAAATGATTGAAACTGACGAATAAAATATTTTGGAGTTAATCAAATAAAAAAAGCATTTTGTTAAACAAATTGCTTTTTTTATTTGGTTTTATGCCTTATTAAAGAATTTACTTATCCTTGATGAACTAGCCTCAATTAACCATCGCAACAGTCTAAAATGGAGCATTAGGTAAAGTGAGAGATTTGATATCCATATTACTATTACATTCACCCAATAGGTATTATATTTTGCACCAAATAAGTTTTTTACTGGTGCATAAAAATGAGCTTTAATAAAACTACTTTCTGGCTCCTGATAAATCGGATCAATTTTCTGATATAATTTATTATTTAAAGCAACAATGCGATCCAGTGAGTTCGTGTTTCTTACAAACGAAGTTAAATTTTCGTTGGTATATTTTTTCTTTACTTCAAGGAATTCTCGCTTAAGCTCAGGCGTTTTCTGAAGGTTATTTATTAACTCATCTTTTAAATTATTGGCTTTATTATATTTCTTTAAATAATACCTTTTTACCAATTTTAAATAATGCTCAACATCACTAAATACTTTTTCATTAACAGTATTTAAATACAACATATTGCTGCTATTAAAAGATATTTTACTATTGACAACTAATTCATGGTTAATTTCACCACTTAATAATTCCAGTACATTTTTTACTTTTAGTTGTTTTACAGGATTATCATAATTTCGTTTACAATACGATAATTTATTAAGCATAGTATTCACCCAATAGTTTTTCTTATAATCGGAATAACTTAATACTTTATCGTAAGGATAAAACTGTTTTTCAAAATCATTTTCAATGAATTGATGAACAGCCAGTCCTTCATAAGCCCAGCGGGCGGTGATTATTTCTCCATATAATGGAATTTTAGATGGTGACGAAATTGTAGGGTTCAATTTATCAAACGAAACAATAACTCCACTAAGCAATAATTGAGGAATTACTAAAAAAGGTATCAATATATATATTGTAACAACCGTATCAAAACTATCTGAAATGTTTAATCCCAACAAATTAGCAAAAAACCAGGCACTAAATAACATGAACCAATAATGAAAATACATACCTGACAAGCCCATGATTGAATTTCCAACTATTACAAATAAAAATGCCTGAAAAGCCGAAATAACAAGTAATATTGCCAATTTAGAAAACAGGTAGCTTGTTCGTGACAAGTTCAAAAACTTTTCACGTTTTAATATTTTCCTATCCTTAATAATTTCTTCGGCACTCACTGTTAACCCAATAAAAATAGCCACAATTACTGCCATAAAAATATAAACCGGAAGGTTACTATTTCCCATTAAAGTATAACCATTCTCGGTATTGTAATATTTTATAATGAATGATAACAAAAAAGCCAATATTGGTGCCTCTGCAATATTAATAATTAAGTATTGCCTATTTGATAATTTTGATAATACATCACGTTGAACAAATACAAGGAATTGTTTTAGCTTACCTGGAATTTTATACGATATAGGTGGTAACGGTTCTTCGAATAAATCGTTCTTCTTTTCTTTATTCTTCTTTTCATTGAAATACTTATTCCATTCTTTCGGTGTTTTTCTTCGGGTGTAAGTAATATTCCCATATTCGTCGAGTACTTGAGACTCAACAATATTAAACACCTGCTCAGGGTTCACATTTCCACACAACCTGCATTCGCTATCGTTCCAGTTAGCTTTATGCACTTTCGATTTAAAATATATGATTGAATTAACTGGATTACCATCATAAATTAAATACCCTCCTTGATCAAGAATAAATAGCTTATCGAACATTTTAAATATATCAGAGGATGGCTGATGAATTACTGTGAAAATGAGCTTACCTTTTAAGGCAAGTTCCTTTAGTAAATCCATTATATTTTCAGAATCGCGCGATGACAAACCAGAGGTAGGTTCATCGAGAAATAAAATAGAGGGTTCACGAATTAATTCTAAAGCAATATTCAACCTTTTGCGTTGACCACCACTAATTTTCTTATTTAGCGGACTACCCACTATCATATCTTTAATATCGAACAAACCTAAATTCCGAAGAACTCGAAATACTTTTCTATTCAATTGGAAACGACTTAGCTTTCCAAAGCATAATTTGGCATTAAAAAATAAATTCTGGTAAACTGATAATTCCTCAATCAACAAATCATCTTGGGAAACAAAACCAATTAATCCTTCAACTAAGTCCTTATTTTCATGTATGGAAATGCCATTTATGGTAACCTTACCGGCACTAGGTTTGTAGGTGCCATTCAGTACATTTAAAAGGGTAGATTTACCAGCCCCACTAGCACCCATTATTCCAATTAAACTTCCTGATTCTTCAACAAAATCTACACTATGCAGACCTTTTTTACCACCTTTAAATTCATAATCAACAGAGTCGGCAATAAACTGGATTTTATGGTCAAGCTCATGAATAAAATAAGCACTTACAATATCGGAATAGTAGATGGGTTTCATTTTGGAATCGCGTAGAGCGGCACCCTGAGTTAAAATGTAAACCCTATCGAAATCTGTTAGCTGCCCATTTAAATACAATTCATGCTTCCCAAAATAACGAAAAAGATACATATCCGCAGGTTGAAAATGAAGAACAAGAATTTCATCTTCAAGTGTATCTTGATACAAATGTCTTACATTGGGTTTTTCCGTTGTTTTATTGCCATCAATAACTAACATTCGTGCCGAAAAATCCATTTCTTCCAATTCATTAATCACAAACTGTTTCAGTAGTTTGTAATCCTCTTGTTTAAAATGAAATATATCAGCTACAGTTAAAACAAATTCTAGTTCTTGTTCTGGTATTTCTTCTTCCGACTTAATAAACTCAAGTAAACGAATAACCACAACAACCTTTTGCCTAATATCGAGCTCTTCGTTAATATGCGTACATATTTTCAGAACTTTAACTGAGCTTAAAGAAAGGTTTTTTGCTTGTTTATTTTTTTGGCTATGCTTTTTTTGATAAAGGGCAAAAAAACCATCGAAGAATTTCAAATACTCCTCGACTAAACCTTCATTTAGTTGTTGGTTAAGAAACGATTCTACTATTTTTCGACCGCTCCGACTACTACTGCGAGGACCTGCAATAATTGCAAATAGTTGCATTAATGCTTTAAGAATCCTTTCGCTCATATATTAATGAAATATTATTGTTGAAAACCTATAAGCAGTACAGCAAAACCCGATGTGACATTCTTTGAATCTAAGCGTGCCTCAATTATACAATCCATGGAATAATCAAACTCTATATCCCAATAAGCTGAATTTTCATAGTCATAGTTTGTAAATAATAAGTTTCTTTCTCTGTCATACACTGAAAAAATAAGGTTCCCTTCAGAGCTACCACTATAACCAACAATACGGTATATACTTTCACCATAGAATGTGGTATGAAATTCGGCAACTTCATCGCCATTAAGTAAAGCTGTATAAGTTTGTCCATCGGTAACAAATGGCAAAACCATTTTTGATTTACACAGGTTTAATGTTGAATCAAGTTGTGCTTTTGATGTATTTGGAGCAACAATTAAGCCCAAAAATAATATGACTGTATATAAAATTTGCTTCATAATAAACCTGTCTTATTTTATTAATTCGTTTCTTATTATTTCTACTTTCGACTTTATTACTGCTAAAACATCTTCA
>Ga0316187_10006465_pt1 | contig 10079 bp, 11 predicted proteins | sample CroRivburrow1_MG_FD_204927 | JGI IMG/M metagenome (GOLD analysis project Ga0316187, IMG submission 204927) | Coastal sediment microbial communities from Maine, United States - Cross River worm burrow 1 | ecosystem: Environmental > Aquatic > Marine > Coastal > Sediment | place: USA: Maine... | reverse complement strand
CTTTTGGCATCTTTTTGTAATTTTTTACGTGTTTTAAGACCGCTGTCTGGTGCTGTTAATACTCCGACAGCAGCTCCTGCAAGCGCGCCTATAGCAAATCCTGCCATTACTTTTAAGGTGGTACTCATAACTTTTAGTGGTTTAAGTGATAAAAATATTAACAAAAATTGATAATTAAATTTACAATTTGTATCATTTTATACGATATTTTAATCAAAATGGATGCATTTACGTAGAAATAAATACAGAAAATGTTAATATTTTTTGTATTTTGTTTCTAAACTGGGGACGAATTTATAAATTGGAGCATGAAGTATCTGGCTGATAATATCCGGTATTTACGAAAACAACTTGGGTTGAGTCAAGAGAAATTGGCAGATCTTCTGGGATTAAACCGTGGCAATATTGCTTCTTATGAGAAGGGGATTGCTGAACCCAGAATTGAAAATCTCATTAAGATGATGCAGATATTCAAGGTTGAAGTTAAAGATCTTGTTGAAAAAGACCTTACAGGCATTGCAAAATTAAATAATGAGATCTCATCCTTGAAGGAGAATACTAAATTTTCTGAAAACCTGGTTAAAAGAGAAAAAGAGCGTTTACTAAAGAAACTGGTTAATAGAGATGAGCGTATTCAACAGTTTGTTCAACATTCAGAAGAGATGAATAAAATACTGGAAGGATTTAAGGTATTCCATCAATTTAAGATGAATAATGGTAGAACCATCTCGGAAGATGTAAAGAAGATTGCTGATGATTATGAAAAACTTCTTGAAGTGATGGAGGCTATGCTTGAAACAGATAAGAAAATGATATCATACCTGGGAGATCAGGTGGTAGATCAATCAAAATAATTTTTTAATATAATTCCATGGAAGAGTTATGCATATTTTTCGAATAATCCGATTGGGTTTTATTTTATATTCAGTTACTCTTTTCATCTCCTGCAAAAAACAAGGTCAACCCAATATAATTCTTATCACTGTTGATGATCTGGGATGGACCGATTTGGGATGCTACGGAAGTGGTTTCTATGAAACACCAAATATTGATAAAATGGCTGACGGGGGCTACCGATTCACTAATGCATATGCCGCTGCCGCTATTTGCTCACCCACACGTGCTGCTATTATGACTGGAAGATACCCGGCAAGAGTAGGAATAACCGATTGGATAAGGGCTAAGTTTCAGGGTGGTGGAGAAGAAAACAGGGAAGGATATGAAGACCTACCAGATAAAAATCTTTTATGTCCGTATAATCCATTTCATCTCGACCTGGAAGAAACTACGATTCCTGAATTACTAAAATCCGGTGGTTATGTATCAGGATTTATTGGAAAATGGCATCTGGGAACAGAATCATGGTTCCCCGAAAAACAAGGTTTTGAAATGAATAAAGGTGGTTGTGACTTTGGCCAACCTCCATCTTATTTTGATCCCTATATATCGCTGCCCAACAGGTGGCAAAAGGATACTTTAAAAGGATTCCCAAACCTGAATCCCAGGAAGAAGAATGAGTATCTCACGGACCGTGAAACTTATGAAGCAATTGATTTTATAAGGAAGAATAAAAATGAAAAATTTTTTCTCAATTTATGTCATTATGCTGTTCATACACCGATACAGGGAAAAGCAGATAAAATCGCTAAATATGAAGGGAAAATGGCAACTAATCAGAAAAGCGTTGTATACGCCGCAATGGTTGAAAGTGTGGACGATGCCGTGGGACAGATAATGAATGCCTTGGAGGAACTTGGAATAGTGGATGAAACGATGATAATTTTCACCTCTGATAATGGAGGATTGCTAACAGATATCGCCACTGATAACCGCCCTCTAAGATCTGGGAAAGGGTATCCATATGAAGGGGGCATTCGAATTCCAACAATTGTTTATTGGAAGAATAATATAGAGCCCGGATCTGTTACGGATCAACCAATTATCAGTATGGATTTACTACCCACAATCTGTGCTGCTGCAGGAGTGAGTATTCCAATGGACCTGACTATTGATGGGATTAATCTTATGCCTCTTTTAATTGATAATGAAGTACTACAAGAAAGGACACTTTACTGGCATTTTCCTCATTACCGGGGAAGGGATGTTGTGCCCTATAATATTGTACGAAAAGATAGTTGGAAATTGATTCATCGTTATGAGGGGAAGGAGATCGAGTTGTATAACCTGGAAACTGATTTATCTGAAACAAATGATCTTTCTGAATCCAAACCAGAAGTCGTTGAAGCACTATACAAAGAATTAATGGATTGGCTAGCTCAAGTTGATGCAAAAATTCCTCGGGAAAAATCTGTCCTGTAGTAGGAATCATATTGCTGAGTAATTCCCTTTTCAAATATAGATAGGTTTCCTGCTGAAGGACTTTGAGGGCAAGACTATTAGTAAATACAATGATATATTTGAAGAATTCAGATTGAATTTTCCAATTTTTCTGCAGGAAATTCTAATAAAACAGGATATCTGAGATTTATACCTAAAAGTGTTTTTATATCGCGATCCTATTTTTTAGAATATTCATCCAGTTTGGTAAAAAAGTCCCTGAACACAGGATCTCGATGGATAAAATACACCATTCGTATGAAATGTCTGGAATCATTGAAGCTATAGGTGTAATCATCTGTAACTATTGGGCTGTGTACCAGATTTGAAGGTGACCAGGATGGATCAATAACATATGAAATTGCAGCCATATCCCAAAGTACTTTTGACCAGCCAAAATGGTTCGAATGGTAGTCCTTAAATATCTCCAATAAATAATTACCAATAGCCCCTCTACCACCAACATTAACTTCCATTTCAGGAACAGTAGTAGATAAATGTGTTACTACCGGTGTGCATGGATACTGTACTAATGGTACGCCACAGTCAAAAAGGGTTCTGGACGCATTCAGGTCCTGAAAATAATTAAATTCACGCTGGTCACCCCAATTATGTCCATTGCCCCCCAGCCATACTACAACAATATTATGAATGATAGATGGTTCCAGTAGAATAGCATTTGCCACATTGGTAATAGCACCAACTGCAATTACGTATAGTGGATTGTCAGGCCTAGCTTCTTTAGCTTTTTTGATCAAATCCATTGTTGCCGGACTAGATTCAGGATTTTTTGTGTCTTTCAGGTATGAATTACTTCCTTTGAAGGCAAAATTCTCATGAGAGATATCCATTTTATCCAGGATCCTTAAAATCTCCTCATAACTTTTTTCCATCCCTTCCTTTGGATTGGATGCACGATTATTACTAAAAGGAGCAGCATACACTGCTTTTAAATCAATTTTGTCAGGTGAAAGAATGGCATAGACCAAAGCAAACTGATCGTCAATTTCATTATAGGTGTCAGTGTCTAATACAGCCTGAACCTTGCCAGTCGGAGGAATTAGTTTTTCTATTCGCAAGGATTCGTCCATGGGTTCGATACCTTGTGCATAGACATTCGAATAAATATTGAATGCTGAAAAAACAAGGATATAAATAAAAAAATTTCTCATAATAAGTTGATAAAATGTAACATAAAAATAAGGAATATCGAATAGAAAATTTGTGATATTAAAAAATCAATTGCATACGTCAGAAAAACAACTGAATATTTGTATTCTGAATAGTATATTTAATGTATGATAATATTTTTTCAGCATGAATAACCCTGATTATAAAGTATCATTTCGTCCTTTTGAATTAATTATTGAAGTTCTGGCATTAACCGGAATAATATATATAACCTATTTAGTGGTTTTGAAATATGGAATGGTGCCTGACAAAATTCCAACTAACTATAATATAAGTGGGGAACCTGATGGTTGGGGGAATAAATCCTCCCTATTATTGATATATTCTGTTGGGTTAATTTTGTATGTCGGCTTATCAGTGTTAAGTAGATATCCGCATTTATATAATTATCCTGTAAAAATTACTGATAAAAATATTAGAATTCAGTACTTATTAGGCCGATCACTAATAAATACCTTAAAGCTAAGTCTTGTATCAATTTTTCTGGTCCTTATTATTGCCGGAATTAATTATAACCAGGATAACAACAACCTTTTAATGGGGGGGTATTTTATATATTTTGCTATGGGAAGCATCTTTATTCCTATCCTGATTTACTTCGTATTATCATTCAAGAATAAATGATATTGTATTTCATTTAAGGGTAGAAATAAATAGAATTACTAATAATATTTTTAAACTTTTTCGAAGGAGACGACAAATTTCGCACCTTTGCCTGGTTCACTTTCGCAACTAACACTTCCGTTCATCATTTCAGTATATTTCTTTACAATGGAAAGACCAATTCCCGTAGAACTCTCACCTGCAGTCGGTTCCGCACTTAATTGTTGATATCTTAAGAAAAGCTTTTTCTGATCATCAATAGAAATGCCCGGGCCTTCATCTTTTATTCCAATATGAACTTTTCCTTCCTTGGTCCATAAATTCATATAAACAGCCTTGCCTGGTTGAGAAAATTTAATGGCATTGGAGATCAGGTTTTCAAGAACTTGTAAGAGATATTGCTTGTCAACATTGGCATATATTTCATTCAGGTTCAGGAATACTTTGAGTTGCTTGTCCTCTATAGGTTTTTTAAAACTCTGATGAGTTTGTTCGATCAATTTAGAAATATCAACTTTTTCAAGAACTACTTGCTCAGTCTTAGACTCTAAAGCTTTTACGTCGAGGATCCTGTTTACCATATCTTTCATGCGTCCCAAGGCATTGATAATGCCATTTATACAAATCATCTGATCTTCATCGAAAGATTCACTTTCTGATTTCAGGAGGTCTGCCAGGGAGATCGTGCTTGACAAAGGATTACGTAAATCATGAGCAATGATAGCCATCAAGTGGTTCTTCTCATCGTTCAAATCTTCCAGTGCTGATTTTTGTTTTATTATTTGTTTGGTTTGATCAGCCAATTGCTTTTCAAGCTCGTCATGTCCCCGAAGGCGGTTTACGAACATTCGTAACATAGCCTGGAGGATTTCTTTATTATCTCCAAACAATCTTGAGAAATCGGTACGGCTGAGTCGCAATAAATGAACAGATTCCTCCACATAGATAGAGGCGGATCTTGGTTTATTATCTATCAAAGCATATTCGCCAAAAACTTCTCCTTTTCCCAAAGTGGATAGAACAAATTCTTCATCTTTCACACTTACTATACCCTCAGTAATAATAAATACAGCATCACCTTCGTCTCCTTTTCGAAATATATAATGACCTTTATGATATTGCATTTCTTCAAGGAGTTGTGCGATTTTCTTTAATGCTGGCTTATGCAAGTCAGAGAATAATTTTATGTTCTGAAGTAATTTCAGTTTGATTTCAAATGATGTAGCTGAAGCTTGATCTTCCATTAAGATTATGATATCGGTGATTGATATAGCGAAATTTACCTAATTATTAGTAAATACGAAAATATTTCGATGCTGAACAAGATAAAGTAAGTAGCCAAAGAGATAATAGATGCTTTTTTTTCACAGAAATATTAGTGTAGCCAGTATAAGTATCAAGGCAATTACTTGAAGCCGGATGATTAAAAGAAGACATCTTCCGTTATTTCATTAACCATATATTTTGTCGTAGATTCTCGATATCCTGTTGAATGATTTTTACAGGATAACTGGAAAACATTTCATGAAAAAGGTCTCATTAATGTCATTAAACTTTCTTTCATCAACATTTTTCTTTAATTTTTGTATTCTATTAATGGATCTAAAGCTAAAAAATAAAATTGTTTTTATTACCGGGGCATCCAGAGGCATTGGGGCTGCCGCTGCCCTTCTTCTGGCCAAGGAGGGTTGTGATATTTTCCTTGGTTATAATTCAAAGTTTGTTGAGGCAGAGAAAATAGCTATGGAGATTAGAAGAATGGGCAGAAAAGCCTGGTTGGTAAAAATGAATATGGCTGATAAAAATGAAGTAAAGGTAGCAGCAAAGGAGGTGATTCAAACTGTCTCAAAAATTGATGTATTGATTTTAAATGCCGGAGTAAACATTATTACACCTTTTGAGGACCTGGATGATCATGAATGGGATCTGATCATCCGGACTAACCTGGATGGGCCTTTTTATATTGTGAACGCCCTTAAACATAATATTAACGATCAGGGTGTAATTCTGATTATATCAAGTGTGGTGGGTCACACAGGAGCACCGCATCATATGCATTATGCAGCTGCAAAAGCAGGATTAATTAACCTGACTCGTAGTTTAGCAAAAGCTCTTGCACCCAGTATAAGAGTAAATTGTATTGCCCCCGGATTAACTAAAACAGATATGGGAGGTGATACCCTTAGGTTTTTACCGGAAGGATATCTTGAAAAAAACCTTTTATCACAAAGGGCTGCAAATCCATTAGAAATAGCAAAAGTAATAGCGTTTATGGCAAGTTCTGCCTCTAGTTTTATTTATGGAGAAACTATTAATATAAATGGAGGGAGAGATTTTAGATAAAAAATTATGAATATACATCATATTGGAATTTGGGTAGGCGACCTGGACAAGTTGAAAAATTTTTATGAATCATATTTTTTAGCGACCTGTAATGAAAAATACACCAACCCGAGAACTGGATTTTCCTCGTATATACTCTCTTTTAACGGAGGCTCAAAAGTGGAAATAATGAATCGATCGGACATAAGAGAACTATCAGGTAATAGTATGGAAGAGTTTATGGGATGGGCGCATATAGCTATTAGCCTTGGAAGCAGGGAGAAAGTCAAGGAATTAACAGAACGATTTCGAATTGATGGTTATGTTATTGCCGGTGAACCAAGAGTGACTGGGGATGGTTTTTTTGAAAGTGTAGTATTGGACCCGGAGGGAAATCGAATCGAATTGACAGAATAAATTTTATTAACTATTGGACGTTATTTTAATATCAATAAATCTATATCGATTTTTTGTTAAAATCTTTGAAAACAGTAATATTCCACTTCTGCGATATCTTTTACCAGCATAGTTCAAACACTTTTAGCATCAAAACGTTAGATGTAATATGCCGTAAAATGTTAAGGGAGAACATAGACAGAAAAATTAGAATTGCTTGAATGATCAATGCTGTTCATCAGTTAATTTTTAATCTTATTAGAATGAGAGTAGATATAATTTATAACTGATCAGAGGTATTGCTTTTATTTACTTCGGAAGTGTGATAGGATTACCGTATAGTTTTTGGGATAACGAATATTATTGAATATTCTACCGGAGCAATCTTTTTATGATATCATAATATTGGTATTAGTTAGTTTTATAAGTTATTTATTATCAACACATTATGTTTAAGAAAGGTCTGATTATTTTTATTCATCCCTTCATTGGATGGATTTTGTGTGGAGCAATTATGTTTATAGCTATGGAGATCACCACGATCTATCTTTCACTGATAATTCATTTCATAGCTGCACCTTTTATTTTCCTGGCAATTTCAAAACATTATTTTAAAAAATGTAACTATACAAATCCGTTTATTACAGCAGTGATTTTTGTCTCTGTTGTGATGATATTTGATTTTTTTATTATAGCCCTCGTAGTAGAAAGAAGCTTGGTAATGTTTGAAAGTATAATGGGTACCTGGCTTCCCTTTCTTTTTATATTTCTAACTGTATGGCTTACCGGGTTGGAAATGACCAGAAATTAATAATTCAATAAATTCTGTATCTTTTGAATTTTTCTTTGCTTGCGGCCTTATTGAAAGTTATTTAATTTTCATATCTTATTGTCATAATTAAGAACAGGGAATATGAGTTTTCAAATAGAAATAATTAAATCCTTCTCAAGGAATATTATTATGATCTTGGTTCTGCATTTAATGCTAGTCTTTATTTCCTGTAATTCTCGAGAAGCAGGCCAAATTAATAGCGAGAAGGATGTACTTCAACCATTTTTACCACAAAAAATGAAAAAATTTCCCAATGTAAGAGATTTTGCATTATCACCAGGTGGGAAAGAAATATATTTTACGGTTGATAGTTATAAAAAGGATTTTTCATTTATAGCAACGATGACCCTGGTGGGAGAAGAATGGTCATTACCGCGCATTGCAGATTTTTCCGGCCAGTACAAAGAACTGGAGCCCGCCTTTTCTCCGGATGGCCTTCAATTATATTATGCTTCAAAAAGACCCATAACTGATAGTGATAGTACTGAGAAGACTGATTATGATATATGGTATGTGAAACGGAATGAAATTAGATCTAACTGGTCTAAACCGATAAATATAGGATTCCCTATTAACACTGAAGGAAATGAGTTTTATCCAAGCATAGCCTTATCAGGGAATCTTTATTTCACTGCTGAACGACATGATTCTAAAGGTAGAGAAGATATCTATCTGAGCACTAAGGAAAACAATAAATATAGTGAACCTGTATCACTTGATACAGCAATCAATACTCAATATTTTGAGTTTAATGCCTATGTTTCTCCGGATGAATCATTGATTGTGTTTTCATCTTATGGCCGCGAGGATGGAATGGGAGGTGGCGACCTTTATTATAGTATCAAGGATGAAAATAACCAATGGAATGCTTCACGAAATGCGGGAACTAACATTAATTCTCCTCAGTTGGATTATTGTCCTTTTGTAGATTATACCAATGGGAAATTATTCTTCTCAAGTGAGCGGAATACGATCAATTATAATGGCATAGTTGCAAAAAGCATCAATGAAATACTCCTGAAAATGAATCAATATGGTAATGGAATGTGTAGAATTTATTCTATTAATTTGGCAGAAACAGACATCCCATTTGATTTGACAAGAAATGATTGATCCTGTTCAAATCAAAGTGGAAAATTATTTGGATATCCCAATAATATTGCATAACTTTTACATAGATTATCTATGTATTTATCATGGCTGAAATATCAAAAGAATTGATTGCTGCTTCTTCCACACCTCTGATTTTATCTATCTTATCCCTCGAAGCATCTTATGGATACCAGATTATTAAAAAAGTAAATGAAATTTCTGAAGATCAGATTCACTGGAAAGAAGGCACTTTGTATCCAGTTCTTCATAAAATGGAGAAATCGGGTATTATTGACTCTGAATGGCGGGTTTCGGAGAAGGGAAGAAAACGTAAGTACTATATCATTAATTCAAAAGGGCAATCTGTTCTTGATACGGAATTAGATAACTGGAGGATGATATTTGGTGCTCTTAAGAGAGTTTGGAAAGCGTAAGCAGTTTCATTTCAGAGGTTATAAGAACTACAATTTAAAGAGCATTACTCAATCAATCGTCTGTGATAATTGATTTGACCCAGATGATAGGTGAGATGGGAGTGAAGATGAATTAAAAAGAAGAGGTTTGTCATTTCATATCCAAATACATTGATTGGGTACACATCACCAAGTAATTCCGTGTCTAATCCCCCCATAGTATTATATATGGTTGTTTTAACTTCATCAATTTTTCTTTTCAGATCCTGTACCGGGATATTTTTTTCAGAAAATTCAGCTTCACGATCTCTGCTATATTCAGAGTTACCAAGAGTATGGCCAATAAAATGATTTAGATTTCCAATAATATGCAAGCAAAGATTACCTGCGGAATTATTTATATTCTTATGTGTTTTCCAGAGGTTCTTTTCCTTCTGATAACTGGATATCTCTTTTTTTAATTTGTCAAGATCACGATCAAACAAAGCTTTTAGCGAGTCAATTACCATATTTTTGAGTTTGTCCAAAAGTATATAATAAAAAAGGAACGCCATAATTATGGCGTTCCAAATCCTATCATGCTGGTAATTATTTATTTAAAATCGATTGATAGGTTCGTTATTTCTTTTGGATTGTATGGACTCATGTCGGGCAATCTGGTAATCAGATCATCATATTGTGGACCAGGAGAAGTACCACCCTGTACAAATCCATTATTACTGAAGAATCCTGGTGCTTCGGTATTATATAAATATGCCTGTACAACCTCATCGTTTATGTTTGGCCAAACCGAATAAATTTCATTGGTAAAAACATTTTTTATTGAATAGTCTCCTAAAATCACGGACCTGTTAGGACTGTCTAAATTACTAGATGGCAATCCTACCTCAGCA
>Ga0316187_10006463_pt1 | contig 10081 bp, 7 predicted proteins | sample CroRivburrow1_MG_FD_204927 | JGI IMG/M metagenome (GOLD analysis project Ga0316187, IMG submission 204927) | Coastal sediment microbial communities from Maine, United States - Cross River worm burrow 1 | ecosystem: Environmental > Aquatic > Marine > Coastal > Sediment | place: USA: Maine... | reverse complement strand
ATTCTGATCCTTAACAACAATGGCTTCGCCAGCATTGGTGGCCTCTCCGAATCGGTAGGCGGGAAAAGATTTGGAACGGAATACCGCTTCCGGGATGAAGACACAAAACAACTTACAGGTGATCAATTGCCTGTTGACTTTGCTATGAATGCCAGAAGTCTGGGAGCTTTTGTAATAGAATGTACTGATATAGCATCTCTTAAAGAGGCATTAAAAGAATCAAAAAAGCAGAAAAGCACCACGGTAATAACGATTGAAACGGATTTGTATAAAAATGTAGAAGGTTATGGATGGTGGGATGTGGCCATCTCAGAAGTATCCACTGAAGAAAGTGTCAGGGAAGCTTATAAAGAATATATAAAAGGTAGAAAGAAACAACGCTATTATTTATAAATATGGAATTGCTTAAAAACTATATAAACGGGTCCTGGACAAAGAGCTTTTCTCCTGAAAAAATCGATGTAATTGATCCCGGCACACAGGAAATATTGTGGGAAGTTCCCCTGGGTAATAAGAAGGATATTGCCACTGCGGTTAAAAGTGCTTCAGATGCAGCAAACAACTGGCGAAATACCCCTGCTACTGCGAGAATTCAATATCTTTTTAAGCTGAAAGGATTACTGGAAGCTAACCGGGAAGAAATTTCCAGAATATGCACTTTGGAATGCGGAAAGACCCTGGTTGAATCAAAAGCAGAGATGCAAAGGGCGATCGAGAATGTAGAAGTGGCTTGCGGCATACCCGTTCTTATGCAAAGTGAGTTTTCAGAGGATATAGCAGTTGGAATAGATGAATTTATTATCCGGCAACCTGTGGGTATATCAGCGTGCATCGCACCTTTTAATTTCCCTATTATGATCCCCTTCTGGTTTCTGCCTTATGCAATTGCCTGTGGAAACACATACATTGTAAAACCTTCGGAAAAGGTGCCCAAAACCATGCAAATGCTTTTCGAACTTATCGATCAACTTAATTTACCGGATGGTGTTGTTAACCTGGTACATGGAGGTAAAGAGGCTGTAGATTCAATATTGGATCATCCCGATATAAAAGCTGTCAGTTTTGTAGGTTCTTCAAAAGTGGCGAAATACGTATATGAACGTGCAGCGAGAAACGGAAAGCGTATACAGGCGCAGGGAGGGGCCAAAAATCCGATCCTGGTGCTTCCGGATTCTGACATGGAAGTCACGACAAAGATCATCAGTGACAGCGTATATGGTTGTGCCGGGCAGCGTTGTCTGGCTGCTTCCACTATAATTCCGGTGGGTGATCATAAACGGGTATTTACCGATGCCATTGTCGAGGCTGCAAAAAACAGGATATGGGCTGGCCCCGGAAACCGAAATGGGTGCTTTAATCAGCCGCGAAAGTAAAGTACGTACTGAACATCTGATCCAAAAAGGTCTTGATGAAGGCGCGAATTTGCTTCTAGATGGCAGGAATGCGAAAATATCCGGGTACGAAATAGGAAACTATATCAAACCAACGATCCTGGAAAATGTAAATCCCGCTGGCGAGCTTAACAAAACTGAGATATTCGGACCTGTTATGGGCATCATTCATGTCGAAAATATCGATGATGCCATCCGTCTCGTCAATGAAAATAATTATGGGAACGCGGCATGTATTTTTACAAGTAATGGGGCCTATGCCCGAAAGTTCAGGAATGAGGCCAATGCCGGAAACATAGGAATCAATATTGGTATCGCTGCTCCGATGGCTTTTTTCCCTTTTAGTGGCTGGAATGACAGCTTCTATGGAGACCTGCATGGACAGGGAAAGCATGCAGTGGAATTTTTTACCCAAACAAAGGTAGTTATAGAACGTTGGCCAAAAGAATGGACCAGGAAATTTTAAAAACTTTATATCATGATAAAAATAGCAAATGCTCCATGTTCATGGGGTGTGCTTGAATTCGAATTAGAGGGAGAAGCTGCTGGTTATGAACAGGTGCTGGACGAAATCCGGGAAACTGGTTATTCAGGTACTGAATTGGGCGATTGGGGATTTATGCCTACGAATCCTTTCCAGCTAAGGAAAGAAATAAGCACAAGGGACCTTGAATTGCTGGGTGCTTTTGTCCCAGTGGCATTATCTGATCCCTCCAGTCATGCCCCTGGAGCTGAAATAGCTGTTAAAACGGCCAAACTGATAACGAATTCAGGATATTCAAATGCATTTATCGTATTATCGGATGACAATGGAAAAGATCCTGTCAGAACCCAAAATGCAGGCAGGGTGAAGGCAGATATGGGTTTAAATAAAGCTCAGTGGGACATATTTGCATCAGGTGCAGATGAAATCGCGCATAAAGTAAGAAAGGAAACCGGATTACGTACTGTATTTCATCATCATTGTGCCGGATTTGTAGAGACCTACGAAGAAGTAACAACACTTATGAAAATGACTGATCCATCTTTTTTGGGGCTGTGTCTTGATACCGGGCATTTAAAATTTGGCGGAGGTGATCCAATGAAGGCCCTTAAGGAGTTCCGGGATCGTATCTGGCATGTGCATTATAAAGATTGTCAACCGGGTATTGCTAAACAATCTGCGGAATCCGGATGGGATTATTTCGCTTCAGTTCAAAATGGAGTTTTTTGTGAACTGGGTAAAGGAGCGATTGATTTCGCGGAAATTACAAATGAATTGAGAGCAACTGATTACAATGGCTGGATTGTTGTAGAACAGGATGTACTACCAGGTATGGGCTCACCAAAAGATTGTGCACTGAACAACAGGGAATTTCTTAGATCTATTGGACTTTAAAATTGATATATATGAATACTTTAAAACTGGGGATTATAGGTGCTGGCAGGATCGGAAAGGTACATGCAACTAGCATATCACAGCGGATCGAACAAGCTGAACTGATCGCTATTGCAGATCCTGACATTGAAGAAGCTAAGCAACTTGGGGAAAAATTAGGAATACCTATGGTATTAGAAAACCCACTTGAACTTCTTCAACATGCAGATATTGATGCCGTCATTATTTGCTCCCCAACAGATACCCATACGAATTATATCAAACTTGCGGCAAGTAAGAAAAAGCATATATTTTGTGAAAAACCTATCGATCTCGACCTTCATAAGATCAAAAACGTTTTAGATATTGTTCAGACTACTGGTATTCGAATGATGGTAGGCTTCAATAGACGCTTTGATCCCAACTTTGCTAAAATAGAAGCGCTTGTTTCCGAAGGTAAAATTGGAGATCCTCAGATCCTGAAGATCACGAGCAGGGATCCTGGGCCTCCTCCTCCACATTATATTAAAAGCTCAGGAGGTTTATTCCTAGACATGGCCATCCATGATTTTGACATGGCCCGTTTTATAGTCCATGATGAAGTTGTTGAAGTTTATTCGAAAGGAGCCGTATTGATAGATGACGAAATCGGCAAACTGGGCGATATTGATACCGCCATCACTACACTTCAATTTAAGAACGGTGCGATGGGTGTAATCGATAACACCAGGAAAGCGGTGTATGGCTATGATCAGAGACTGGAAATATTCGGATCTAAAGGCATGGCGAAAATTGACAATAATTTACCAGAAAATCATGAGCTATTTGATGGTTTCGGATCACATAAATCTCTTCCCCTGAATTTCTTTATGGATAGATATACGGAATCCTATTATCTTGAAATGCTCGAATTTATCACCGCCATCTTAAAAGATGAACCATTAAGTGTTTCAGGAAACGATGGATTAATGTCAGTAGCCATTGCCCTGGCTGCTAAAAAATCAGTAGCCGAGAAAAGACCTGTCAGGATAGAGGAAATCCTTTGAGTTCCAGATAATACTCATATTTAATTAGGATTTACCCAGGTACAGGGAATCCTTGAAAAATTTTCAAAAGCTCCCTGAAATAAAATTCACAAAAAATTGCATTTCCTTCAGGAAAACACGCCTTGACTGCCATTAAACAATGGACGGCAGGCATGTACTTTCAACTTTGCGGAAATTAATTATCCAGTTTAGAAACTACACTTATTGAAGTTTTAGCACCTATATTCTTTAAAACATCAACCGACCAGACATAAGGATCCGGTAACTCGCCTAAAAAAAATATCTTCGTGGGATTGAGCAATGCCGGAACCTGATAATTATCCGTGATCTGAAGTGCATTCAACATTTCAAAAGAAGCATCCCTCCCATCGCTGGCGCCAGGCAAATCCAGTGTCGGTGGTGTATCCTTAAGAATCAAAGTATGACATTCCCCATCCAATAAAGCAGCATACATAGCGACAACACCCATCTCATTTCGTCCAGCGATCCCAATCTTAGAGGCATCTACATTGTCCATCGTTCTGCAAAACTCAAGGCATCTTAAAACATCATAAATACGCATAGAAGCTATAGTCCTACCCGTCCAGGCGGAAGCTCGTCGAATGTGCCACTGGAGTTCAGGAGCCCAGCCATTTTCTCCAACACCCCTCGTCTCAAAATATGCAATATTCCAGTTTTCATCTAGGCCGGATATAAAATCTGCGGATTCCCAACGGGATTCACCAGGACTTTTCAATACGATCATTAATGGTTTCTTTTCATTTTTTGGATTCTGCCATCGAAAATCCACTTTTAGTCTCCATCCTTCTTCAGAAACAAAACTGTAAATATCACTGCCGTACCGGGCGCGGTCGAGCGTCCTGAATTCCAAAGTACTATCGAAAGGAATAGGTTTATCAGGAAATTGATGAAAGGTCTTTTCTTTTAGCATGTAAACTACCGTTTTCCGATGCTCATTCAAATCTTCAATATCTTGTATTTCAGGAGGATCAGGCAGGACGATAAATGAATCCTGTATATATTTAGTGCGGTCGTTAACTGGAATCCCCTCCTGAAACACCATTAAAGTTTCATTATCAAGCATTGCCTCAGGTGACTCATCAATATCTCCGACTTTTTCCGGGGAGACATCTTTACCCATAAGATGCTTCATGAAAAAGGAAAATATTCCTTCTCTTGAATTTTTATGGTATGAATGTCCTCCCGGGGTAGAAATAAAATCAATATTTTCTTCAGCTCCCATTAGTGAATAAAATTCACTTAGCTCAGTATATACTCTTCTTGAGGACTCAATCGTATTAAGTCCGTCTCGGTCAGCTTGTGCTATATAAAGTGGCCGGGGAGCAATAAGGGCCCCGATATCCTGAAAATCCCATCCGTATGTGTTGAGGATCATCATACAATCACAATGACCATCTATAGTTCTTTTAGAAATTTGATCATCAAGGGTACTATTGCCACAAACAGGGGCCACCACCTTGACCCTTTGATCTGCAGCTGCGAGGAACCAGCTTATTGCCCCACCACCGGATATACCTGTGATCCCCATCTCTTCAGGATCAACCTCAGGCAAGGTGCTGAGGAGATCAAGTCCCCGGATACCATTCCAGACTTCCACACCGGCTGGAGTATAGCCCCTGCTGTACCAGTTGAACCAGCCACGGTCATAACAGCCCCAATGTTCACCCCATACTTCTCCATATTGTACAGTTTCAACAATCAGGCATACAAAACCAAGTTCTGCAAATTTCCTGGGATGTGCCTGATAGTGTGTTTTTTGGGTCCGTGCATGACCACAGAGGTAAAGGACAGCAGGTACTGATTCTGTTATACCGTCAGGTATGTACAGGTTGGCCTGTACATACAAGTTTGGCAAGGATTTGTAAGACAATTTCTCGATGCGGTAACCATCCATCTGTATGGTTCCTGTATATTTTACATTCAAAGGAGATCTCTCCCCTTCTATTGGCATACTCACCAGGCTGACCATACTTCGGAATTCGTCCAGCTTCTTTTCCCGTATACTTTCCCAAGCCTGGAGATTATTAAGATTCAATGAGGCATTATTCGTCATTTCACTGGCCACTCTGGATAAATAATGGCGGATATTATTGTTATTCCGGTCTATATCGTCAACCTTTTCAGTTTGGCCCTTTTCAGGCTGGCATGAATATGAAAAAGATAATAAAAGGGAAAAAATGATGAATCGGTACATGTTTGTTTATGTTTAAATGAAATGAGCAGTAAAGTGCTTCAAGATAATAATATGCTGGATTATAAAAAAATATGAGAAATATTTGAACACTTAGAATTGTTGCTTAATGGAAAAAAACCGATAATGACCAGGTTATTGCGTTCGGAGGTTCTTTCTTTTACCATCCTACATGGGCTTGAAGTGCATGCCAGACGATCTCCACTGACTGGCGGATGGTGTTTATCCTGGATTCAGGAATGTTGTGGAAGTGGAGAATTCAAATTCGAGGATAATTTTAATTATCTTTATCAGGATTTACTATTGGATTGATATTTCATCACATGAGACTTTTTATTTTCAGATATACAATTCACGTTGCATCGATACTTGTAATTGGCAATTTCTCTGAAGTAACCAAAAAACGTTACTTTAATGCTTAAACCAGGGTATATACAAAACCTGGAAAGGAAGCCCCTTTTTGCTTCATATATTCAGGATTTCCAGGATTCAACTTTTTTTAAATCCGGCGATAAAATCAGAGTTGAGGCAAAAAAAGGATGGTTGTTAATTCTCGGAAAATAGTATGATCTTTATCTTTAAGAAATAATTCGGAAAAAGGTCATTTTTTTAAATCCGTAATATGATGCTTAAAAAGAAATTCAAATATATCCTGATCTTAACTATTATGTTTATCCAGGGCTATCATGCAAATGCCAAGGAACAGACTAATGAAAGAGCAAAATGGTTTGTAGATTCCAGATTTGGGATGTTCATTCACTGGGGCGTATATAGCGGAGCCGAAGGCTACTGGAAAGGTGAGAAATTACGCTATGACAATGATTATGCTGAATGGATCCTTTACAGAAACCGGATAAACAGAGAAGAATACCTTACCCTTCTTGACAAGTTTCGCTGGGATGAAATCGATCCGGAAGAATGGGTACTGCTGGCTAAAAAAGCAGGCATGAAATATTTGACCATCACGGCAAAACACCACGATGGATTTGCATTATGGAACAGCGAGGTGAGTGATTACGATGTATACAATCACACTTTTCCTCATAGAGATATTATCAAGGAGTTATCTGATGCATGTCAAAAACATGGAATTAAACTGGGACTATATTACTCTCATTGGGTTGACTGGGAGCATCCTAATGGCTGGGATCACTCCAAAGAGATCTACGGTATCTCGGAGGTAGATTATGATGATTACTGGCAAAATAAAGTAATCCCGCAGATGCGTGAGCTATTAACCAACTATGGCCCGATTGGTATTATCTGGTTTGATATGTGGATACATCATTCCAAAACAGTGGTCACCAAGGCACAATTGACACAACTCAAGGAAATGATACGGGAACTTCAACCCGATTGCCTCATTAATTCCAGGCTTGGATTATCAGTAGAAGAAGACAGGGATATTGATTTTCAAACGCTTGGTGATAACCAGCTTGGGAGTATGAAAAAAGACCATCCTTTTCAAACAGCTGCAACAGTTGCTCATTCCTGGGGTTTTCATTCTAGCGATACGGAGTGGAAGTCGACTACTACTCTTCTAAATTCATTGATAAATAATGTTAGCCTGAATGGGAACTTCATGTTGAATATCGGCCCTAGGGCAAATGGGGATGTCCCATTTGAAATTGAGGAACGATTACTAAGTATGGGTGAATGGTTGAAAATCAATGGGGAATCTATATATGGCTGTCAGGCGAATGACCTTCCAATGGACATGCATGACTGGGGAAGAATCACATCAAAACAGATTGATGAGGATCAATACAGGTTATATCTGCATATAAAGAACTGGCCCATCGTCCAAAAGATCCACCTTACCGGAATAAAATCCCGACCGGTAAAGATCTATCAACTTGCTGACAAACAGAAAAAAGCACTGGATTTTGAATTCAATGAAGTAGTCACGGCAATTTCCTTACCACAACTGCCACCTGATCCATATATTTCAGTGTTAGTTGTTGAATACGAAACGGAACCTGAGGCGGCCGTGGGAATAGTGGCAGAATCTGTTTCCGGCGGATTTCTTCTGACTCCCAGAAATATATCATCTGCAGAAGGTAATACGAACATTTCTTTAAGTCAGAGGTTTGGTTCAATTCCGGAGCATGTTGAGATTAGCGGGAAGTCGGATTATGTCTGGAGAGTCTATCTGGAAAATCCTGGGAAGGTTTTTGTTGATGTTTCATATAGCTATCAGGGGAAAAACAGTGGTGGTAAGATAGATTTGACGATTAAAGGATCCAATTTGAATCAAGAGTTTCATCCTACAGGGATGTTTGTAGGGGAACCGAATCAAAACTGGCAAATTGAAAGTTATAATGCTTCGAGACTTGGGGCCATTGAAATCACTGAAAAAGGTTACTATAATGTTAATTTAAATATTGAACCAAAAAAAGGGGAAGTTGTCAAGTTTCAATGGGTATGGTTAGGTGTTGAATAGAGGATCACCCTTCACTTAGGATATCTTCAAAATCTTCCTTCAGAGCCTCATAATTGATATATCCCTCGGACACCATCTCAACCTTTTTTTCACGCTCAAGCAATATTGCAGGGTAATTGGTTGCACCCCAGCCCTTGACCAGTTCAAAATCTTCCTCTGTAAACCGATCATACATCGGATCTTCATACCTTTCCATAAAACCGAATTTATTCACTCCGAATTGCTCGGCTACCTTGAAGTATGGCCGGATATTATTCAGGTCCATCCCATCAACATAGTGAGTTTTTTGGATGGCATGGGCTATATCAAATGCAAGATCAGGTCTGAAAGATTTAAACACATTAAAGGCAATCGATGGAGGAATGGAGTTGCTGACATATTCTCCCTCATCCAGAAGTTGAAGAAATTTTTCTCCGAATTTAATATCGGAGATCCTTTCTACACTTGGGAGGGATTTCTTCAGGTATTTCGCTTTTTCAGAGATCTTGCATATTCTGTTACCTATAACTAATCCACCACTTTTAATCTCAAACTCCAATTGTTCAGAATATTCTTCTTTCAATTTCTTTATCACGGCATTAAAACCAAAACACCAGCCACATAAAGGATCAAAAGCATATATAATTTTTTGTTTATTCACCTTTAATAATCAAATTGCAAATGAAATTTCAATTTAAGCTGTTTTATACAATTCTGCCTAACGTTTTTTAAATAAGATTATTAGATTTTTTGTGTATATGAAAAGACATTGGATACTTTCAATAACCTTACTCAGTTATTTGGCATCCTCCTGTGTGCGTCCATCAGATCAAGATCAGCGTAAAATGATCAATTTTGATCCGGCCAGCCAGTTAAAATTCAAGCCAAATATAGTTTGGATAGTTGCAGAAGATCTCAGCCCTATTCTCCCGGCATATGGAGATTCAACTGTAAAAACACCCAATATCGACCGCCTGGCAAAAGAAGGAGTGGTATATACCAATGTTTTCTCTCCATCGGGAGTGTGTGCCCCCAGCCGTTGTGCTATTGCTACGGGCATGTACCCATCCAGTATTGGAGGTCATAATATGCGGGTCCAATACGTCAAATCCCATATGGACCAAATTGGCCTGGTCCTCTATGAAATTGTGCCTCCGCCAGAGGTTAAAATGATGAGCCAGGTTCTGCGTGAAAATGGATATTACTGTTCAAATAATGACAAGCAGGACTATCAGTTTAAACCTCCGGTTACCGCCTGGGATGAAACCAGCCTGAAAGCACATTGGAGACATCGGGAAGGAGGTCAACCTTTCTTTTCAATCTTTAATATTGGTGTTACGCATGAAGGACATGTGACAAGGCCGTACAGGAAACAGCTTTTACGTTATCACGATCCTGAATTTCCTGAATCAACTGGGAATACAGCTAATTTTGGTGAAATGATCTCAGAGGAGAATTGGCCTTTAAATATTCCTGAAGATATGGATGTCCCGGTCTCACCTTATCTACCCTCCACAGATATTGCTTTAAAAGATATCAGAAGAGTATATTCAAATGTTATCGAACTGGACAGACAAATCGGGATCATCCTGAAACAACTGGAAGAAGATCAGTTACTGGATAGTACGATTGTTTTCTTTTACTCCGACCATG
>Ga0316187_10006458_pt1 | contig 10084 bp, 12 predicted proteins | sample CroRivburrow1_MG_FD_204927 | JGI IMG/M metagenome (GOLD analysis project Ga0316187, IMG submission 204927) | Coastal sediment microbial communities from Maine, United States - Cross River worm burrow 1 | ecosystem: Environmental > Aquatic > Marine > Coastal > Sediment | place: USA: Maine... | reverse complement strand
GGAGATGATGACGAACGTATCGATATGCGCTTTTGTATAACAGAGGTCCAGCGCATCCACGACCATGCGGATATCGGCTGAGTTCTTTCCCGACATCCGGACATGCGGTATCTCGATGAGTTCGAACGCTGCTTCGTGCATTGTCGCTTTGAATTGTTTGTACCGATCCCAGTCACAGTACGCCTTCTTGGTTACAATGCTGCCCTTCACCAGCAATCTTTCGAGCACCAGCTGAATGTCGAATTTGGCATATTTTTCGTCCTTAACACCCAGCGCTATGTTCTCGAAGTCGCAGAATAGTGCCAGGTTGTCCTCATCACTCATGTCGTTGTCCTTGGGGCGGGTAGATAGCGGCGCCAGAATTGCTGCGGCATGTTGCCGGAACGCAATGGCTGCTGCATAAAAAGTCGATAGTGAATGGAATAAATCAAATGGCGGCCTGAGTCGAGCAGATTATACATGGCCGAACAATGTCGGAATCGATTGCACATAACAATCTTGATTGGATGATTCCCGGTTGCTTACCCCGCCCTGACTGCGGTGCTAACCAGGCCGTCATCATGCGACCAACGATGCAGCAAGTAAATCGGCTGTCCCTGCGCCTCGCTTTCGTCTACTCCCTTGCGCACATCCACAGCGATGCTTGGCATGATGCGAGCTTCGGTTCCAGCCCACTGGCACTCGACCGGCCAGTGCACGTGGCCACAAAGCAAACCGATGACTTGCGGATGCCGCTTCACGATGGCTTCAAGCGCCGTTGCCTCGTCGGGGAGACGGTAGCCGCCGACGTAATGATCGCCGACATCGAAAGGTGGGTGATGTATAAACAACAGCGTTGGACGGTCGGGCTGCTCGCAAAGCGTCGTGTCGAGCCATGCCTGCCGCTCTTTGCACAAACGCCCCATGCGCTCGCCAGCCAGCGTCGAGTCGATACCGACGAGGCGAATGTCGTAGTCATCGATTGCATAATGCAGAAATTCACCAGTCGCCGGCATACAGGCCTGGTCGCAAAGCGCGGCACGCAATTCGATGTTGTTGTCACGATTTCCCGGCACGAGATAAAGCGGTGCCTCAAGCGGCGCCAGCAGTTCACGCAGACGCGCATACTCCTGGGGCTGACCGTGTTGAACCGTATCGCCGGTGAAAATCACAGCGTCGGGCCGCTGCCGATTGATATCCGCAACGGTGCGCCGAAGGCAATCAGCCCGCAGCTCGGCCGCGGGGTGATCAGATTCGGGCACCAATATGTGCGTATCGCTGATCTGGGCGATTAACAAAAAACGCTCTTAGTCGACGATGTGATAGACGGGAGCCTTTTCCATCTGCCAGTCGCCACTCTGCTTGTCGTACTGAGAGAGTGTAAAGCAGTGCCAGTCCTGATCGTCCAGCTTCATATGGTCGCCGCGATAGTAGTATCCAGGCCAACGCGTTTCCTTGCGGTACATCGTATGGTGGGTCACGCACTCTGACGCCAGAACCCGATGTTGCAACTCCCACGATCGTTGCAGCTGATGCAAGTCCTCAGCCCCGAGGTGTTCCAGGTCTTCTTTAAGCATGGTCAGATGCTCAAGCCCGCGAGTGAGCAGTGGCTCGTTGGTAATGTAGTGCGAGCTGATGCCGCCGACATACTCGTCCATGATCTTCTCGAGACGCTGCAGACCCTGAATCGGCAGAATGTAGCTTGGCGAAACGGTGCCGGCGACGATCTCGTTGCGGCCGACTTCGTAATTTTCCATCGGCTGGAAAACCACTTTTTTCAGGTTCTGATACTCGTCCTCACTGACCTGCGGTTCCTCTCTTCCAAGATCCTTCACATAGTTAACCGCCGCCTTCGCTGCGATTCTTCCTTCTGCAAACGATCCCGAAGAGAACTTGTGAGCGGTGCCACCGATAGTGTCACCGGCACCGAACAACCCGTCGACGGTCATCATCCGGTTGTATCCCCACTGGTATTCGTCGGGAGCATAGTCTTCAGGACCACTCGCCCACGCGCCGGAACAGGTGGCGTGTGATCCCATGACGTAGGGCTCGGATGTCGTCAGTTCAGGATTGGTGTACTTGGGATCGATGTTTTGCGATGCCCAGACCACTGCCTGGCCGATGGTCATACCAAGGAAATTCTCCCAGCCAACCGTTTCTTTGTGGGGGTCCTGGAATGCTTCTTTGGTCACCATGCGGATAGGTCCGCGGCCGGCCTTCACTTCTTCCAGGAATGCGTGATTTCGCAGGCAGGTCGGCACCGGATGCCGATCAATATAGTCGCCAACCAGTTCCTTGGTGTTTTCATACCAGGTGGATTCGTATTCATTGCCATAGGCATTTTCGGTATAGGTCTTAAGGTGCAGGAAGTAAGCACCGACCGGTCCATAACCATCCTTGAAGCGAGTGAGAACAATGCGATTCTCCATCTGCGTCATCTTGGCGCCGGCCAGGATAGGCAATGCATAAGCCGAGGCGCTGCTCCACGGCGCGTACCATGTGCGACCCATGCCTTCGCCAACGGCACGCGGTTTGAAAATGTGGGACGCACCACCGGCAGCAACGATGACAGCCTTGGCGCGGAAAACGTAAAAATCACCTGTACGAACATTGAAACCAACGGCACCGGCGACCCGATTCTTCTTCGTTTTGTCCATCAGCAGGTGCGTCACCATGATCCGGTTGTAAACCTTGGTGGCGGCTTTGCGAGCAGCTTCGGCGACGATTGGCTTGTAGCTTTCGCCGTGAATCATGATCTGCCATTTACCCTCGCGGACATACCTGCCGGTCTCCGGGTCCTTCATCATTGGCAGGCCCCATTCCTCGAATTTGTGCACTGAGGAATCTACGTGCCGGGCAATGTCATAACCGAGGTCCTCGCGGACGATACCCATGAGGTCATTGCGCGCATAGCGCACATGGTCTTCAGGCTGGTTCTCGTCCCACTGCATGCCCATGTAGCAGTTGATCGCGTACAGGCCCTGAGCAACGGCGCCGCTGCGCTCGATATTCGCCTTCTCAACACAAACGATATTGAGATCACGACCCCAGTGGCGGGCTTCGTAGGTGGCGCCGCAACCGGCCATGCCACCGCCGATCACGAGAACGTCGGAATCTACGAATTTTGTTTTTCTACTTGAGAACAGACCCATTAGACGACTCCCTGCTTGAGTTTGTCCGGCGTCAAAGCGGGCAATTTTTCGATATTGAGTGCTTGTGGCTCGTGCGCGAGTTCCTGGCTCTTGAAGTCGGCTTCAGTCGGCGGAGGAAGTTCGGCAGGCGACGGGATCGACCCCCATGGAGTGGTTCGAATCGGTGATTCGAAATTCTTCTCGCGACCATCGCGGAACTTGAGCTTCCATGAAATCGTGCCTTTCTCTTCTTCCCTGAGCACCCGCACACTGTGTCCCATGGGTGCGAAGTCTGCATAACCGCGTACGTCGATCGCATTTTGTGGGCAGGCTTTCACACAGGAGTAGCACTCCCAGCACATATTCGGTTCGATGTTGTAGGCACGCCGATAAGTCTTATCGATGTGCATGATGTCGGACGGGCAAATATCGACGCAATGTCCGCAGCCATCGCAACGAGTCATATAAACAAATGTCGGCATGGTATTCCGTTCCTTTTAATAGTGTCGGGGCTGATGACCGACCTTGCCCAACGTTGCGGGGACATCAGCGGGAGCCGGCAGGTTACTTCTCGAGCCGTTGGCTGCAGATAGCCGCTTCTCGAAAGCGGCAGCGGGCTTGAAGAACATGTGTGCGAATTTGGACCACGGAACGGATCCGAACAGCACCGTCGTAAAAATGATGTGCAGCCAGAATGCGATCATCGTCCAGTCATGGCCTTTGGACTGCAGATAGCCCCAGACCAGCGCGAAAGTCGCGCTTCCGAGCAATGAAAGAATAAACAGGTCCGCGCGCACAATGCGAAAAGGTGAACTGCCTTCTGCAGCAACGTCAACGCGGATGAAAAACCAGAACCAGTAACCACCGACGCAGACCATTGCAGCGCCAAGCCACCATAGTTGCGGCCAGATTGCCGGCGTCATGGTTTCGCTCGTCGGATAGCGGAACACCATGACAGCGGTCGCGACAGCGAAGAAAACGAAGCCGTACATCCCCAACAAGTGCGCAATACGGCGCTTCATGTTGCAGAACTCACCTGACGCAGCGACATCCACAATGGCGGTTTTGATCGCCATCGAGACCATGGCCCCGCCACCTACCTGCTCGGTCGCGTTGGACTTGGCTTTTTTCATGTTTTCTCGAAAATAGCGGGCGCTTTTTTTATGCAGCACGTCGTAAATCGTACCGACCGCGACCAGAACTATCATGACGACAATGTATGTCTGCATGATAGTGGGAGAAATGAACGCCGGGACCGCGGCGAAGGGATTGCTCGTGAACATTTGTTTTCCCCCGGAACTAGCCAATTATTCTAGAAATCACACAGCGCGCCAGCGCGACTGCCATCATTAACGCGCAGAGCCCTGAAGTAAATATCGGTGTATACGCATTGCCGCCGTCGGCCCCCAATCACAATTTCTGACGTCCGCCTGGTATCAGGGCCGTTTAAGAATATGCGATTATTCTAATTTATGAAAGCCTGATGATGCATTTTGTTGCGATCGGGGGCCGCATGGCAGAGCCGGCTATCGGATCAGGGCGATGCCACCAATCACAAAGACGGCAAGGAATATGGTCTGAACCACCATCACACCCACGGGTGCGGGTCCGACTTCGACCAGCGCCTTGAGTGAGGTCTTGACCCCGAGAGCCGCAACGGCCGTGAGCAGGCACCAGCTCGAGACCGGCGTCAAAAAGGCCTCTACTTCGCCGGGGACCCAGCCCAAACTGTTAACGACGACGAGCACGACGAAAGCCACGAGAAACCACGGCAGCAAGGGCTGGTCGCCGGTTTCCGGGGTCCGCCGGCGATGCATCACCATCGAGATTGAAAGTACAACCGGCACCAGGCAAGCAACACGAATGAGTTTAACGAGCGTGGAAATCTCGCCGGTTTGGTCCGAGATGATGTAGCCGGCTCCAACCACCTGCGCGACATCATGAATCGTCGCACCGAGAAAGATGCCCGCGGTAGCGTTGTCGTAGTGCAGGTACGTTACGAAGACCGGATAAATAATCATCGCGATCGTGCTTAGCGCCGTAACGCCGGCAACGGTCAGAATCGTGTTGCGCTCATGATCTTTGTGCACTGGCAATACTGACGCGATCGCAAGCGCCGCGGACGCACCACAGATCGCAACCGCGCCTGCCGAGAGGATCGACTGGTCGTTATTCAAACCGAAGACACGTCCAATAAGTCCGCCAATCACAATGGTTGCAGCCACGCTGACTACGATCAGAGCGACCACGGGCCAGCCAAGGTCCATTACGTCGCCTGTCGTAATTCGCAGGCCCAGAAGCGCGACGCCAATTCGCAGAATATTGCGGCTCGCAAAGCGAATGCCGCGTTCGAAGCGCTCATCCTCGCAGAGAAAGTTGAACGCCATTCCAAACAACAAGGCATACAACATCGCAGGGCCACCAAGCCGGTCACTGACGAATCTCACGGCAAGTGCGATGGTCGCACTCAGCAGCAAACCGGGCAGCGCATCCTGCAGAATATTAGGTGTTTTGTTCATTCGGGATCACTTGCGGGAGTCTGGCCGATATTGTTGGCAAGCTTCCATCGCACCTTCATCTTCCTTGCGCGGTAACGCATGGCGATCAATTTCTGCGCCGTAGACTATACAACTACGCTCATTATTGAAACGCAATCTGCATCTTTTGGGCTGATCCAATTAAGAATTCGCGTCGATCAAATTTAGAAATTGCAATACTGCAGTCTCTGACGCTGGCAGGGAAAATCCAGGAAATTGGCTCGACCTCTTTTTTTCACCGCCTCCTCTCCGACCTCAGGGAACAGAAGAAGCACGAAAATCAGAACGCGGATATTCATTGTTGGCAGCTCCCGGGAGGTCTGTCGGAGCGGATAAGCCAGCATGCGTTGGCCTGGCGCGGCCGCAGTCCGTGTCGCCTGAGTCGCTTGAGCTGTCCGTGTATTTTGGTCCGGGGCGAAATAACGACTGTCAATGGGGAGGATACGACTGGCGATCAGAGCAGTTTTTCAGTCAAAATAGGTGGCAACGGGCCAGTGACTTGCGCGACCCGACTTGGTCGAAAGTGGCCCCGACCAATTTCGCGTGGGCGTCAAACAGTGCTTTTTTCGGGCCGTAATATGCCCCCTGGAGCTGCTATGAAATTTCATATTCTTTGGATCGTTGGTTTCGCGCTTTGCATGACAGGGTGCGCTGAAAAAGAGCAGGCCGCTCCCGAGCAGGACGACACACTCGAAATGGCCACGCCGGTGGCCGAACCGGCAGTAAGCTTTGACGAGGCGTTCATACAGCACATGCACGCGCACGCGGAGAAGCTCGACGACCTGAATTTTTCCCTCTCCGATGGCGAGCTCGAAAAAGCGAAACTGTCAGCCTACTGGTTGTCGCGGCACGAAACGGTGGCTGGAGTGCCCGAGGACTGGCAGCCGTATGTCGTTGGCATGCGCGAGGCAGCACGCGCGGTTGAAGACGCGCCCGATTTTGCGGCCGCACGCGCCGCAGCCGAACGCATCAGCCAGCAGTGCCAGAGCTGCCATGTCGCCGCCGGTATTTAGCATTACTGGAATTTAACGATAAGCGACCGTCGGCCCCGTAATCGGGGCCACACGCTGTGCAAACGGGACGGACCTCGACTGCGGTCCGCGAATATTCCTGGTTTACTGCCGTTTCCGAACCTCGTCGATCTTCGCCTTAACGATCGGATCCCACAGATCGTACCCGAGCTTGTTCATGTGCATTCCATCACCCAGGAATATCTCATCCTTTAAACGTGTCTCATCAACAAACATGACTTCACTGATATCCACGTAGTGAAGATTTTTCTTTTTCGCACTGTACGCCGCGAGCATTTCGTTCGTGACCAGCTTGTTTTTCCGAACGTCTTTGCCGAGTACATCATCAATCAACGTCGGCTTCATTGAGAGAAAAATGATTTCGGTATCAGGAAAATCCTGGTCAACCCGATCAACCAGTTTCTTGAAGGCGTTAACGGAGTATTCCGGCGACTCCCCATTTTCAACATCAATATCACAATACACAACCATCACCGATGGATCGTGCTTCTTTATGACATCGTCGTAGTAATGAATCACTTCCGGCAGGCTGGCGCCACCGAAGCCACGATTGATCACGGGGTAGCCCGGGAACGACTGCGCTGTTTCCCAAAAAACGATACTTGAGCTGCCGACGAAAAGAATGGGGTTTTCTGCCAATGCGTTGCGCGCATCGAATCGCCGATACTGCTCGATCGTATCTGCATATCGATCGACTTTTATCGTTCTGTCGCGGCGATACTTCTCCTGGTTCTGATGATAGACAGACATCACCTTCCGATACTTCTCCGGATTGGCGTTGTAGTCCACCGCATGCGGTATCCAGAAAGCGAATGAACGCTGGCGGAACTCACGGGTCGCCGCTTCATTGACGACACCGCTCGCCAGCGCATCTTCCTGGTACGCGAGGAACTGCTCCAGCGAGTCCTCCGCGACAGCAATTGGGCTCAATGACAGTCCCATAAGCGCAACAATACTTGTGAGTCTATTTAGCAAAGCGAGATTCCTCTGTCTGTAAAACGTAAGATCGACCATTCTCATCCACAATAAAAGCTGGACCGATGGATCGCAACAACACTTCGATGTTTGCCGAGCCAAAAAAGTTAGCTGAAGGAAGATCGTGAATACAGCAAAAGTGCGCGACTGGCTCGAAATCATCGGCCTGTTTTCCATTGCCGCTTCCCTGATCTTCATCGGACTGCAGATGAAACAGACGCAGGAAATCGCGCTGGCAAGCCAGTCATGAATCGTGCTTGTCCTTTATCGCTACTCGGAGGCGGTGCGGTGTCTCTGCTTGAGCGTTGCCGTAACGTCCTCCAGAGACAAATCTCTCTCTCGTAAGAGCAGCAACAGGTGAAATATAAGATCGGCAGACTCCTCGAGCACTTCGTCAGCTGTGCCGCACGCCCCTGCAAGAGCCACCTCGACGCCCTCTTCACCAACTTTCTTGGCGATGCGCTCGATGCCCGCTGCCACCAGTTGTCGCGTGTAGCTGTCTTCGCTTCCGGACGCAACGCGACTGTCGATTACGTTCTCGAGTTGCCCCAAAAAGCCCGGTCCCGGTGATTCTTTATCGGTATCGAAACAACTGCTTCGACCCAGGTGACACGTCGGCCCGGCCGGAGTCGCACTGATCAGCAATGTGTCGCGGTCGCAATCGAGATCTATTCGATCGACGGCAAGCAGGTTTCCCGAAGTTTCGCCCTTGGTCCACAAGCACTGGCGCGAGCGGCTGAAAAAAGTTACCTGTCGGGAATGTTCTGTAGCCGCGAGCGCTTCGCGATTCATGTAGCCCAGCATCAGGACCTTGCCAGTCAGCGCGTGCTGAACGATGGCGGGCACCAGGCCCTGGCTTTTGTCCCAATCAATTTGGAGCATGTCCTTACTCATAAGCGAACCTCGATACCGCCCTGTTGCAGTTCATGTTTCAAGTCCTGGATATCAATATCACCATCGTGAAATACGCTTGCTGCAAGTGCGGCAGATACCTCAGTCGCGCCGAACAGTGCAGCGAAGTGAGCGCTGGTACCGGCACCCCCTGAGGCCACCAGGGGAACATCGCAGTGCGCCAGCATGTAGTTAATCTGCTCGATATCGTAGCCCTGGCGTACGCCATCCTGATTCATGCAATTCAGCACAATTTCGCCGGCGCCGAGATTCTGCACCTCTGTCAGCCAGTCGCGTGTCTTGTACGAAGTTTTCTCGGTTCGCGATTCGTCGCCCGTCAAATGGTAAACCTGCCAGTCGTCATCCACATGAAGACTGTCAATGCCGACAACAACACACTGCGTGCCAAAACGGCGCGCCAGATCGGTAACCAGCTCGGGATTTGCGAGTGCCGGGCTGTTCACTGATATCTTGTCGGCGCCGCCAAGCAAGACCTGCTCGGCGTCGCCAATGCTCCGGATGCCGCCGGCCACACAGAATGGAATGTCGATCACTTCGGCTACTTTTCGAATCCAGCTTCGATCCACGGTTCGCCCCTCCGGGCTCGCCGTAATGTCGTAGAAAACCAGCTCATCGGCGCCGCGTGCGCTGTAGTGTTGCGCCAGTTCGACGATATCGCCGACCACGCGGTGGTCACGAAAGCGGACGCCCTTGACGACTTTGCCATCTCTTACGTCCAGGCACGGAATTATGCGGCGGGCAGGAATGTTCTTATCTCCGCATCAGTAATTTTGGAATCCAGCAGTGCGCGCCCGCTGATCGCCGACGTCGAACCAATTCGACGCAAAGCGAGCAAGTCCTCCAGATCGCGTATACCACCTGACGCCTGCAGTTCTATTTCCGGATAGCGCTGCAGCAATCCCGTATAAAGTTCAAGATTCGGCCCGGCAAGCGCGCCGTCGCGGCTAATGTCAGTACAAAGTACGTGCCGCAATCCGGCAGCGGCGTATGTATCCATACACTCGTCCAGCGTCTGACGGGTGCGTTGCTGCCACCCGTGGGTGGCGACAAAAGCGCGCCCGTCGGGTTCGACATGAACATCAAAGGCGAGAACGATCGCGTCAGCGCCGTAGTGTGACAACCAGCCGACTACTTTTTCAGGCTCGGTAACGGCAACGCTGCCGATGACAACCCTGTGGACCCCGACATCAAGCCAGGAATCGATAGTCGAACTCGAACGTATGCCTCCGCCCAATTGCACGGAAAGCGCCGTTGCATTGACAACCCGGCGCACGATTTCCTGGTTCTGTTGCTGACCGACGCGCGCGCCGTCGAGGTCGACAATATGCAGGTCGTCCACGCCAAGCCCGGCATAACGTTCCGCGAGCGCCGCCGCGTCAACGTCATAGCGCGTGACACGATCAAAATCACCGTTGCGCAGACGCACACAGTTGCCGTTGTGCAAATCGATGGCCGGGATCAGCTTCATGCCTTCATTTCCAGGAAGTTGGCGAGGAACCGTGCGCCTGTTTTTGCCGAG
>Ga0316187_10006455_pt1 | contig 10086 bp, 10 predicted proteins | sample CroRivburrow1_MG_FD_204927 | JGI IMG/M metagenome (GOLD analysis project Ga0316187, IMG submission 204927) | Coastal sediment microbial communities from Maine, United States - Cross River worm burrow 1 | ecosystem: Environmental > Aquatic > Marine > Coastal > Sediment | place: USA: Maine... | reverse complement strand
CCGCCACCGATCCCGGTTACCACGCCGAGCAACGCGAAACCCACCACGTCCATGCGCGCCCGCGCGGCCGCCAATGCGCCCGATACGGCAAACACAACGATACCGAAATAATCCAGCAGTTCGATCACGAGACTCACGTTCGACTTCTCCCAGCAATAAAACGGGGTACTAGCCCCGCGAAAAATTATTTTCCCCGGACCAGGCGAATTCTGCCGACGGGGTCGTGATTGCGATGGCGGGAAACGGACTGACCTGCGCCCTGCTCCGTCGCCCCGGAGTCACAGCGCGCGCACGCGGGCAACGAAAATACGCGCCTGCTGCGGCGCATCGCCCAACTGCGCCGCGGGCGTGGCAACAGCGCTCCAGTCGATATCGGGAAACTCGCGCGCGACCAGCCCGGGCAAGGCAATGCCCTGCTCTACGGCGTCCGCACAGAGCTGCTTTACGCGCGCCTGGGCATCGGCACGCGGCATCAGCTCGGCGAGACGAAAGCTGATTGCCTCGGCATAGCTCAAGCCGAGCAGACCTTCCAGGTTCGCGCGCATTCGCGCCGCGTCGGGATTGAGTTGCGTCACCATGGCGATGGACAACTGCAGCGCTCGACCACAGGCCATGCAGATCTGCGGCAAGGCGTGCCACTCCAGCATCCAGGTGGCGCCATCGCGTTGTTGCCGATGCAACAGTGCCTGTGTCATTGCCCCGTCGAGCGCGGCGGCAAGATGGAACAGGCTGACCAGCACCTCGGCCTGCACCGGGTTCTGCTTTTGTGGCATGGTCGAAGAACCGCCGCCCGGCGCCAGAATCAATTCCCCGACTTCGGCCTGCGAGCCGAGCATACAGTCTTCGCCCAGTTTCGCGAGCGCAGCGTTGATGCGGGTCAGTAGCGAGGCAAACTCGGCCAGTGCAGCGCGATCACTGTGCCAGGGCAATTCGCTGTCGGCAATGTCCAGTTCGGCCGCAAGCGCGGCACGCTGCTCTGACGCATTTTTCCCGAGCGCGCTCGAGTTGCCCGAGGCGCCGCCCAGGCTGACCTTGAGCAGGCGTGGCCTGAGTTGCGTCAGCGCTTCGAGCTGACCCAGTAACGGCGCTCCCCAGGCGGCTATAACCGCGCCAAAACTGGTCGGTGTCGCCGGCTGCCGGCGGGTGCGCCCGGCGAGCGGCAATTCGGCGTGTAGATCGGCGAGATCGGCAAGCGCAATCAGTAGCAGCCTGGTTCGCGCATCGACGATGTCACAGACCTCTCGCAGACGCAGCACCAGGCCCGTATCGATGATGTCCTGGGAAGTCGCACCATGGTGCAGATAGCGAGAATGCTGCGGTGCCTGCATCCGCTTGCGCAACGCATCTAGCAGGGCGGGTATTGGCACGCCGGCGCTGCGCGTGCCCGCAGCCAGGCTCGCCGGATCGATGGGTAAATCCCGCAGTGCCCGGGCAATCTGCCGCCCGCTCTCCTCGGGAATGACACCCAGGCCACCCTGCACCCGGGCCAGCGCGGCTTCCACCCGGATCATTGCGTCGACCTCGGCCTGATCGCTGAACAGTTGCCCGATCTCGTCGTCGTGCAGCAGTGCGCGGTAAAGCGTCGAATCGAACGGGGAAACGGTCATGGCTAGCGCAGCGCTCGCGCCAGGCGTTTAGTCATTTGTGCTATTTGCATCAGTCGCATCACTTATCAAACATTACATATCAAGGAAAACGGTTTCATCGGCACCCTGCAGGTGGATATCGAAGCGGAAACCACCACCCCCTGTCGATTTTGCGATCAGGGTTGCAACTCGATCCTGCGGATCGACCTGCACAAGAAGCGGATCCACCGCGTTGGCTGCCGCTTCATCGTCGAAATACAGGCGCGTGTGCAGGCCGACGTTGATACCGCGCGCGACGATCCACAGCGTGATATGCGGCGCCTGCAACCGGCCGTCGGGATAAGGTACCCGGCCGGGCTTTATCGTAGCAAAGCGAAACTCGCCGGTTTGCGGATCGCAGGGCTTTCGCCCCCAGCCGCCGAAGTTTACATCGGCCGCGCCGCGAGTATCCTGCGGGGATGGGTACCGACCCGCCGCGTCCGCCTGCCAGGTTTCGATCACCGCGTCGGTCAGCGGGGCGCCGTCACCGTCGTAGATGTATCCGTAGATCCTTATTCGTGTGCCGCTGGTACGCGCATCGAGTATTTGCCTGCCGGGATCCTCGGCATAAATACCTTCGATGCCACTGTAATTCGGCATGCAACCGATATGTACGTAGGGCCCTGCGGTTTGCGACGGGGATTCGGGTAGGGGTTTATTCGCCCTGGCCATCAAAGTCCCTCCGATCGATTTTCGAAAAGGGTCTGTTCGAGGCCGCGCAGCGTGATGTCGAAGCGCCACGCGAGCATATCCATCGACACGGCAGCGTCCATATCCAGCCTGGCAATCAGGCTTTCGACCCCCTGGCGATGCGGAATCGCGTTGACGATCGGGCACATCCAGATCAGCGGGTCACCCTCGAAATACATCTGCGTGATCAGGCGCTGCGCAAAGGCCGGGCCGAATAGCGAGAAATGGATATGCGCCGGGCGCCACGCATTGGGGTTGTTCGGCCACGGGTACGGCGCCGGCTGGATAGTGGTGAATCGATAATAGCCGTTCGCGTCGCTCAGGCAGCGCCCACAGCCACCAAAATTCGGATCCAGCGGTGCGAGATAACCCTCGTTACGGTGGCGATAGCGGCCACCGGCGTTGGCCTGCCAGACTTCGACCAGAGCGCCGGCGATTCCACGGCCCGACTGGTCGCGCAGCTGTCCGTGCACCAGGATGCGCGGGCCGAGCGCGCTTTCGCCGGCGGCAGCGTAATTATGTATCAGATCATCGTCCTGCGGCCCCAGCAGCGCATGACCGAATACCGGACCGGTCTCTTCCGACAGCGTCGTCGGTAAGCGCAACAACGGCTGTCGCGGAGAACGCAGGCGACTGCTGCGGTATTCCGGCGTCAACCCCGGCGGCTGCCAGCTGCGGTCGCGCGGCAGGTATGCGTGGTGCCCAGATTCGTCACTCACAGTTTTATTCCCATTTCGGCGTAGGTTGCACGCGCAATCTTGATCGCCTGGTTGGCACGCGGCACGCCGGCGTAGACCGCGACATGTAGCAGCGCTTCCATCACGTCATCCGGGCTCGCGCCGGTGTTGGCGGTGGCGCGGATATGCATTGCAATCTCTTCGAAACTGCCGGTCGCGGCGAGCAGCGCCAGCGTCAGCATCGAACGCTCGCGCAGCGAAATGGTATCGCGTGCCCAGACGCTGCCCCAGGCTCCCTCCGTGATCAGGGTTTGAAAAGCCTCGTCGAACGTCGTCCGGCTCGCCTCGGCCGCATCCACGTGCGCCGCGCCCAGCACCTTGCGGCGAATTTTCATACCCTTTGCGTATACTTCAGACATGTCCGCTTTGCTGCAAAAAATCGCCGAGAACACCCGCGTATTCACGCGGATGCTCGACACAGGGCAAGTGAGCAGAATCGTCAAACAATTCGAAACGCGCCCCCGGGATCAAGTCGGCGGTAGCACGCGCCACGGCAGGCGGCACCGAACCGTCTTCACTACCCGCGATCACCAGCGTCGGCAGCTCGAGCGCCGCAGAGCTCGCACTGAAGTCACAGGCGGCGATCGCGGCCGAACACCCGATGTAACCAGCCGCCGGCGTGCGCGTCAGCATATTTCGCCAGGCGCCCAGTTCAAGCGCGTGCTGCTGGTGGAACGACCTGGCAAACCAGCGCTGCATGATATTGTCGGCGATCGCTTCGATCCCGTCGGCGCGCAGGCTGGCGATCCGCTCACGCCACAACTGCTCGCTACCGATGCGCGCTGCCGAATTCGAGATCACCATGGCGCGCACCAGGTCCGGGTGGCTGGCAGCGAGACCCTGAACGATGAGGCCACCGATCGACAGCCCGACAAAAAAACTATCCTTAAAATCGAGAGCGCGCATCAACCCGGCCGTATCGTCGACCAGTTGTGCCATCGTATAATCGCCCTCGGGACAACTCGATAGTCCGTGACCGCGCTTATCAAAGCGCAGGATTCTCAAACCTTGCGGTAACAGCGGAATGATCTTGTCCCACAGGCGAAAATCGGTGCCAAGCGAATTGGCGAATACGATCGGCCTGCCGTCGGGATCGCCTTCAACCCGGTAATGCAGGGTCACGTCACCCAGGTTAATCATTTCCATAGACTTCTCCGCTGTTGATGCTATGCGAGTTTGATTTTCAGTCAGCGAGGCCGACGCTGCAAGTGATGATATCAGTATTTGGTTACGGTTTGGCGAACACGAAACGCCCAGCAGGAGATCATCTGAAGTGACTCCCCGCTCAGGTCGAATCGGCAGGTTGCCGTTCACCCAGGCGAGGTTCAATCCGCCCACCCTGAGCAGGAGGCTTACCTGCGGAGACAGGTTTCTGCTACCAGTTGAACATCCCGGACCGACTCTCTTCCGCCACCTGCCTCGCTATGGTAGATTGCCGACAGGATTCTTAGCCGAACATCTTCCATTGACCGAATACCTGACTACCAGAGAACTCGCCGAATTACTGCGCATCAAGGAACGCAAGGTCTACGATCTGGCGGCGTCCGGCAAGATACCCTGCTCTCGCGCCACGGGTAAGTTGTTGTTTCCACGCAAGGGCATCGACGAGTGGCTGGCGCGCAGCGAATCGAAGCCGGCCGTTTCCGCCGAACGTCCGCTCGTCATCCTGGGCAGCCACGACCCCTTGCTGGAGTGGGCACTGCGAGAGTCCCGGTGCGGGCTTGCCAGCTACTTTGACAGCAGCCTTGACGGTTTAACGCGCTTCGCCGGGGGCGCTGGTATCGCAACCGGCCTGCATTTGTACGACGCCGAAGCCGATAGCTGGAACCACAATGCAGTGGAATCGCGCTTTGCCGACTCCCCCGTGGTGTTGGTGGAGTGGGTAAAACGCTCGCGCGGCATTATTGTCGCGCCCGGGGCAGCGGCCAGCCATGCCGGATTGAGCGATTTGCCGGGGAAAAAAGTCGTACCGAGACAGGCGGAAGCCGGTAGCCAGGTACTGCTCGAAGCGTTGCTGCGAAACCAGGCCGTCGACACTGCCGAAATAAAGTGGACGCGCCCCGCGCGCAGCGAGATGGATGCGGTCATCGAGGTGGCCGAGGGCCGCGCGCAGGCGACTTTCGGCCTGGCGACACTGGCGCACCAGTATCGCCTCGATTTCGTGCCGATCATCGATGAACGTTACGACATACTGGTCGACCGCAAGGCCTGGTTCGAGCCCACCTGGCAATCCCTGCTCCAGTTCTGCCGGTCAGGCGAATTCAGACAGCATTCGAAGGAACTTTCGGGTTACGATACCGCCGATCAGTTCCGCGTCCATTTCAACGGCTGCGAATGAGACTTTCGCCGCCAGAGTCATCAATTGCCATTTGGGAAAAATAGCTGCTGGCCATCGAGCTGGTAGGCAGCAATCGCATCCTGACCCTTTTTCGACAGCACCCAGTCGATAAATTTCTGTGCCGGCTCGCGTTTCACATTGCTGCATTTTTGCGGGTTCACCAGAATAATGCCGTACTGATTGAACAGCTTGTCATCACCCTCGACGACAATTTGATAATCCTGCCGGTTCTTGAAACTGATCCAGGTGGCGCGATCGGTCATGGTATAAGCGCCGCTGCCGACCGCGGCGTTTAGCGTCGCCCCCATGCCCGAGCCGGTCTCCAGATACCAGCCGCCGCTGTCGCTCGTGGGATCGATGCCGGCCTGCTTCCACAGGGCCACTTCCTTCTTGTGGGTGCCAGAGTTGTCACCGCGAGAGGCGAATTTCGATTTCGTCGAGGCAATGCGAGCCAGGGCCGCAAGCGCCGAGTGACCGCCCGCGATCGCGGCCGGATCGGCCGGCGGACCGACGAACACGAAATCGTTATACATGACGTCGTGGCGTGCAACGCCATAACCCTCGGCGACGAATTTCTGTTCGGCGGCCCTGGCGTGCACCAGCAACACATCGCCATCGCAGTTCTTCGCATTCTTGATCGCCTGGCCGGTACCCACCGCGACGACGTGGACGGTGATACCCGTATCGCGCTGGAAACGTGGCAGAAGCTGGTCGTAAAGACCGGAGTTTGCGGTCGATGTCGTTGACTGGACGATGATCGAAGACTCCGCGGCGAAAACCGAACTGCAAAACGCCAGGCAAATGCCCAGACAGAGGTTTATGTGGGTGAGTTTCGTCATTTTTTCCCCTATTTATAAGCAAAGAACGAGTTACAAAACAATCCGGCCCTGGAGGAAGTCCCGGGCAGATTCACTTGCGGGAGCGTTGAAAAAAACATGCGCCGCCGCGTATTCGAGCAAGCGCCCGTTGTGCATGAAGATAACATCATCGGCCAGGCGTCGCGCCTGGCCGATATCATGGGTTATGAGAATGATTTTCACACCGCGATCGCGGGTCTGCTGCAGCAGTTGCTCAATTTTCAGGGTGGTACCCGAGTCGATACTGGCACAGGGCTCGTCAAGCAACAGCACGCCGGGATCAGTCGCGAGCGCTCGCGCCAACGCCAGCCGTTGCTGTTCACCGCCAGAAAGCAGGCGCGCCGGCTGGTACCGCTGCCGCATCAACCCGGCCTCCAGCAGAATTTGGTCGCGCCGTTGCCGGTAGTCACCACCCAGCGGTTTCAACACGAAGTCGATATTCGCTGCTACCGAGCGGCGCAATAACACGGGTTTCTGAAATACCAGCGCCTGACGTCGGCGCAGGGCCAGATCGAGATTTCGGCCCTGCCAGTGGACAGTGCCGGAGCTCGGTGCAAGCAGCCCGTGAACCAGGCGCAAAAAAAGACTTTTACCGGCGCCGTTCGGCCCCATGACGACCGTAATGCCGGGATTCTCGATGGTAACGCTAATGCCGTCGAGCACAAACTCATGCTCCGTGCGATAACTCAGCGCAGAGACCTCGAGCGGCAATAGCGAGTCCGCAGGTTCGTGTATGCCCGATGCAGAAGCGTCAGGCATAGGACAGGCGTCTCGCGCTGGCGCGCAGACCGTAGACCGCGGCGTTGACCGACAGGGCCAGGACAAGCAGGATTATGCCGAGCGCCAGAGCCAGTGCCAGATCGCCTTTCGAGGTTTCGAGCGCGATCGCCGTCGTCATCACCCGGGTGAGGTGATCGATATTGCCACCGACAATGATCACCGCGCCGACCTCGGCGATGGCACGGCCGAACCCGGCCAGGGACACGGTTAGCAAGCTGTAGCGTGAATCCCAGATGAGCGCTGTTATTACCCGATGGGTCGGCAGACATAGCGAACGGAACTGCTCATCGTATTCCTTGTGCATGTCCTCCACGACCTGGCGCGTCAGCGCCGCGACAATGGGCGTTACCAGGATGGTTTGCGCGATGATCATCGCCGCGGGCGAGTAAAGCAGGTTCATCCACCCAAGTGGTCCGGCGCGTGAGATCACCATGTATACGAGCAGGCCCACGACCACCGGCGGCAAGCCCATCAACGCATTCAACAGCACCGCCAGCGCCTGCCGCCCAGGAAAGCGGATTACGGCGGTCAACGCGCCCAGCGGAAAACCGATCAGGGCCGCGAGCAATACTGCGCTGATACTGACGCGCAGCGACAGGCCGATGATTTCGATCAGGTCGGCGTCCGCCGAGATAATCAGTGAAAACGCGAGGCCGAAAGAGGCGGAAAAATCCTGCATGGGTAATTAATTCTAAGTGCATTATTTACATCTATATTAATGTTATTGGGAAATTATGCAATTTATTTACCAAAACGCTAGATTGGGTTTGACCCGATCATGGCCTGGCGCCAGATCATGCGCAGGGGCCGAAGGCCTGCTCGCAGACAGCGTCTCGTAGAGGGTTAGCCCGCATATCTCAACGATTTCGATTTACCCTGGGGCCTCCCAAAGAAGGTGTGGCGGCCGCAAGACCGCAGGGATGCAGCGGCCGGCGCTCCGGTGGGCGGCAATCCGTCGCACCGGGGGTAGAGCTGCACAGGATTCGCAGCAAACTACCTGCAAAAATATTTGTGGCGCTTACTGCCATTGCTCGATTTGAGAATATTGCGCTGCATGATCCAGGATTGCCGTGCAGCAGACACTAAGTTTCAGGCCTTCGCCAGTGATCGTCGACCTTACAATTAGAGAGTCGAGCCTGTTGCGCTGTCAAAAAAGCGGGAGGATAAATTTCTGCAGCCAGATACTGGCTTCAGCGTGTGGGATCCGCGCTTACCTGGATCAGCAATTTTCCAAGATTGTTACCTTCCAATAAGCCCTGGAATGCGTCTACAGCATTATCCAGGCCTGCAACAATATCCTCCCGGTAGCTGATTTTCCCGGCGCCGATCCATTGGCTCATATCACGCAGAAAATCCCCCTGCTTATGGGCAAAATCACTTACGATAAACCCCCTGATGGTGACGCGCTGGGTAAGTACCACCCGCATCAGCTTTGGCAGTAGATTGGGTCCGGTGGCTAACCCGGTGTCGTTGTAGTGCGCAATCAGACCGCATACTGGAATCCGCGACTGAAAGTTGAGCAGGGGAATTATCGACTCAAAAACCATGCCTCCGACATTTTCGAAATAGACATCGATACCGTCGGGGCAAACCGATTTCAGCCGGTCACGAAAATCCGCATCCTTGTGATTCACGCAGGCATCAAATCCCATCTCGTTGATAGCGAATTCGCATTTCTCCCTGGAGCCAGCGATGCCCACCACCCGGCACCCTTTGAGCCCGGCGATCTGTCCAATATTACCGCCCACCGCTCCGCTAGCCGCCGCAACTACCACGGTTTCTCCCCTTTGCGGCAGTCCGATTTCCAGCAGCCCCATGTAAGCCGTCATTCCCGGCATGCCGAGCACACCCAGCGCCGTTGACAGCGGGGCCTGGGCCGGGTCCAGTTTGCGAGCACCCTTGCCATCGGTTACTGCGTATTCCTGCCAACCGCCATAAGTCAGGATGAAATCGTCCCTGGCGAATTCAGGATGGCAGGATTTCACTACCTGGCTCACCGTGCCGCCACACATGGTTTCGCCAATTGCCACCGGGGCGGCGTAGGATTTGCCCTCATTCATCCGGCCGCGCATATAGGGGTCGAGTGACAGGTAGATCGTGCGGCAAACAATCTCTCCCTCACCGGGTTCGGGAATCGGTTCCGAAATCATCGAAAAGTCGCCACTTTGAGGAGCACCCCGGGGACGTGCTGCAAGGACGATACGACGATTTGTTGAGCTGTTCACCCAGGCACTCCGAATAATGTTTACGATAGCCCAGTCTACCGAACAACCAGGATATTGCGCGTCTGATTCCCGCGTTCAGCGAGCGAGGATTCATTCCCTGAACCCGCGCCAACGCGGAAATTACGGAAAACACGTTACCGTGGCAGGTTATCCGCTCGGTGCGGGGGTATTTCGACCGGGAATGACGCCTCCGCTCGCCCCTGGCAGCTTCAAACTTGATCAAGATCAGTGCTCAGCCTGGCAATTGTGGTGTACTGGTTTCATTATGACTATCAGGGTAGCTATCCTATTTTTCGCCTGCACTACGCTTATTGTTGTGGGCAGCGGCTGTAGCACCACATCAAATGATTCCACGAGTATTGAAACTGGCTCGATCCAGCAGGCCCTGGTCAACATATCGGGAAGCTATAACCTGGTTTCCGTAAACGGGGCCACTGTTCCTGCTACTGTCGCCCACGGTGCTGCAAATATAAAGGTGCACTCAGGCACATTTATCATCAGGCCAGATGGAACCTGCAGCAGCAATACGGAGTTCAGCCCGCCCTCAGGCGGCAAGGTCAGGCAAAAGGTTCATGCCAGCTACAGCAGAAATGGCTCAACGTTGGTTATGCAGTGGGAAGGTGCCGGCATGACCAGGGGAAGTATTGACGATGGAACATTCACCATGGACAACCATGGAATGACCCTGGTGTACGCTCGTTCCGCTAGAAGCGACGATAGTATAAGTCTCGATCTGGAAAACGAATGTGCCACAGCGATCGAGAAGTCCCGGGCTGGTGTTTTTGACGATTTCAACTCCGGTTTGCAGGCGGGTAGAAACCACGACGGAATCCC
>Ga0316187_10006453_pt1 | contig 10087 bp, 9 predicted proteins | sample CroRivburrow1_MG_FD_204927 | JGI IMG/M metagenome (GOLD analysis project Ga0316187, IMG submission 204927) | Coastal sediment microbial communities from Maine, United States - Cross River worm burrow 1 | ecosystem: Environmental > Aquatic > Marine > Coastal > Sediment | place: USA: Maine... | reverse complement strand
CCGTGCGCAAGCCATTGCGGCAGCGTTCCGTGGCCGTAGCCAGCAGCGTTCCATGCAGGCCTTCCGAGACCAGCGTGCGACGCATTTCAATTTCCAGCCTCGCCATGTCCGCTTCGGTGAAGGATTCGACGCCGCGCATGCCGATGTGCTGCAAAGCGGCGTGCACGGCATTACCGATCGGCGCTGCCTCCGGGCCCGCCCAGGCGAATTGGGGAATGGCTTGCTCTTCTTCAGGGGCGTTTACGTCCAGCTTGATCAGCGGCGGGGAGGAAGCGCGCAGCCACGGCCCAAGTTCGGCCGCATTGCCCGCGGATGGCATCAGCTGCACGACGCTGGCCCCATAACACCCATCTTCGTTCTGCCACAGGCGGGCAAGCAGCGAAGCCCTGGCTGGCGTTGGTCCATCTTTGCGTTGTTCAAGGTGGCCGATGAGGTGAAGATGTCTCCTGGCACGCGTACAGGCTACATACAGCAATCGATCCACTTCGAATTCACGCTTGTTTTTTTCGACATCCCTGATCAGATCGTACATGGGAGCATTGCCGCCCGGATCCGGCTTTGCCGCCAGCAGCAGTGCCTCGCCATCGGCCAGCGGCGCATCGGTCCACGCCAGAAGTTGCGATGAATCTCCTCGCGGTTGCTTCCCAAGTCCGGGCAGGATCACCACATCCCACTCAAGCCCTTTGGCGCCATGCATGGTCAGCAGTTCCACGCCTATGGCATCGTCCGATGCATCCGGCACCGCCCTGAGATCGGCCAGTGCCCGATCAAGTCGGACAAAATCGATTTGTCCACCCAAATCCTGTGCGTCCAGAACATCCAGATATTGTCCGGCGGCAGAAATCTGCGCCGTTGCAAGCATGGAAGGCGCTGCAAGCCGCAGCCAAGCGCTTTCAACCAGCTTTCGCACACACGTCCTTCCGGACTGCGCCAGTGATGGCGCAAGAGCGGCATATAGATGCTGCGCACGCTGGCGCCCGTCCTCCGACAATTCCGCCAGCCGCATCGGATTGGCCAGGATGTCGGCGACTGCCCTGTCATCACCGGCCAGCAACGCATGCAAATCGGGCATCGACAAGCCGCAGAACGGGGCGCGCAGCAGCGCCGCCCATGATTCCCGATCCAGCGGATGCAATAATGCCCGCGTCAGGGCGCGCAGGTCGCGCACTTCGGGCCGTTCGTCCAGAGGTTGCACTTCCACCGCCCGATAGGGGATGTTTTCATCATGCAGCGCGCGCATCAGGTCGTGTAAATGAGCGCGTGATCGCGCCAGGATGCCCACACTCAGCGATGCGCTCCTGGCATTTTGTACGAGATCGATGATCGTCGCAGTTTCGGCCGCATCGTCACGCCCTTCCTGCCAGTGCAGCGCGACATTGCCTTCCATTTCCAGCGCCGACTCCGAGGGCGAGTAGGGCACCGCGCCGATGGTCGCGTTCTGCAGTGCGGGAAGCATCCCGGAAAATGCCCGGTTGACCCATTCCACGATAGCCGGCGAAGAACGGAAATTTCGGCTCAAACGCAATGGTTCTGTGGGTGGAAGGCCGGCGAAGTCATTGGCTACGGCGCGCAGGAACAGTCCGACCTCGGCCTTGCGAAAGCGGTAAATCGACTGCATCGGATCGCCAACCATGAACAGCGTTCGTCCGTCACCCGCCTCCCAGCCTTCGGCAAGACGCAGCAGCAAATCGATCTGCGAGAATGACGTGTCCTGAAACTCGTCAATCAGTACGTGCCGGGTTCGTCGGTCCATCCGCAGCAGTAAATCCGTCATCTGCCCGTCCGCACCCAATGCCGCCTGAGCGTACAATGCCACGGCGGTGAAGTCCGCCTGTCCCTGACTGGCGATGATGCCATCCAGCTCCGACGCCGCCAGTTTCAACAACACAAACAGTCCGCGTACGAACGCCCAGTCTTCATCCGGAAGGGCGAGCGGTTCCGGCAGGGCTCGCACCGCATCCAGGGCCGGGGCGAGTTCCTGGATTTCGCTCAATACCGCCAGCAGCTCCGTAAAAGTATCCTTTTCAGCCTTGTTATCTTTACCGGCGGGAAAACCCTGTGTTTTGCTGATCCGTTGATAGAACGATCCGTCTTTTTTCAGCAGCAGGGTGATAATCGAGCGCCAGGCAGGTAGTGACGGAGGCGCTGCATCCGGCCACCGATCCAAAGCCGTCAGTATGCCGACAGCATGCTGGGGATCGTCGGCCGTGAGGTTGTTCGCGGCAAAGCGCAGCAGCGGAAGTAGCTGCTGCCTCAATGGCTCGGGAAAAAGGGCGGCTGCATACGCCATTCGGTCGCTGGCCAGCCTGCACAGATTACCTTCCAGTTCGGCGCGCATCGCTTCATCCGTCGCATGCCTGTGCAGCAATGGCAGCCATTGCTCACGACAGGCCAGCATATCCGCGATCAGGGCAAGCACGTGGCTGGTACGATGATCGCCATGCAGGAGCAGTGCATCCAGAGCGGCATTTACTGAATCCGGCCAGCGGTTTTCGCGTACCGCGCGGAGCAGACGCTCGGCTGCTTCCAGATACAGCATGGCGGCGTCATCGGCGATTTCCGGCATTTCGCCGAAGCCTGCCGCCAGCGGCATTTGGCGCGCCAGACCGGAGGCAAAGGCGTCGATGGTCATGATGTTCAGGCGCGCCGGATGCTGCGGAAGCCGCCAATTTCTTTTCTCAGAACGGGTTCGTGCTGCGCACGCCAGTTTCCAGGTCAGTTGCGCATGCGCCTCCTTTGGTTCATGACCGGCCGATGCTTCAAGCGCCTGGATGACTCGGGTGCGCATTTCACCGGCGGCCTTGCGCGTAAAGGTCAGCGCTAGAATTTCCTCCGGTTCGTCGACCGTGGCAAGCAGCGCCAGAATGCGCTGAATCAGAAGCTCGGTTTTGCCCGATCCGGCCGGCGCCTGAACGATAAAGGAGCCTCCGGTGTTGATCGCCGCTTGGCGGATGCCGGCATCACTCATGCCAGCCCCTCGCTCAGGGCGTCGATCCTGCATACCGCCTTGAGGTCGCAATAGTCGCATGCTCTTTCATCGCGTGGCGCCACATCGTTACGGCCATCGACAATTTCTCCGGCCAGCCTCGACAGACGATCCCGCCAAAGTTCAACCAACTCATCCCATTTATCGGGCAGGTCATCCTTGCCCCTCCACGTCCGGATACCCTCGATCCCGGCATCATCATCAGCCAGGCCCTCAAATCCCAGTTCCCCGGCCCGGATGCGGGCAAAGGCAACCGCATGGGGCGATGAACGTACCTCCGCTTCGATGACGGCGTAAAGCGGCAGTTGCGGTTCATTCGGTCGCTCGCCCAGCCAGTCGCTGGCGCTGCTCCTGCCGCTGGTCTTGTAGTCGAGGATCAGCATTCGTCCATCGGCATCGCGGTCCACCCGGTCGAGCTTCACACTCAGGCGCAAATTGCCTCCATGATGTGCAACCATCCATCTTCGCCACGCCTCGCGCTCGCTAACCGTAAATTCCGGGCGCTCGGCTTCCAGTTTCAGCCACTGTCTAAACAATCCCTGCAGGCGCCGGCTTTCAAGTCGGCGCACATCGCGATCCACCGGATGCTCGATTGACGGCCATGCCTGATGGATGGTCTCATACACCAGTGCGAGCACATCGTCGGGCCTGTCGAGCAAGGCCAGCAACGCCTTCTGGTTCCCAATCCTCGCCCAGATCAGCTCCATCGCCCTGTGTACCAGGGTTCCGCGATCCATGGCCGACAATCCGGGCTCCGTGGCTGATAACGCCTTAATACCCAGCCGCCGCGCGGCAAAATAGCGAAACGGACAGGCCGACTGATCCTTCATTCCGCTGGCACCGCCTGCAATCTTGCCGCCAGTCAACGGCACTGGTTCAAAACCAGCAGTTTCGACCTGCACCTGGGGCATATATGGCAACCACAGTGGTTGCAGCCGCTCAATCGCCTGCGCCTGGATGTCCAGCATCGGGCTGGGCAAAACTTCCTTGCCCTCGCGCTGGCGGGCGTAACAGACATCGATCTTGGGCGCTGCCTGGGTCAGGTGGCGCCAGAGGCGTTCTGATTCGGCGAATGCCTGCTCCGCAGTCGACCTGGGCAGGCCGGCCTGTTGCTGTGCCGATACCGGGATAAACGGATTCGGATTGCCGGCCAGCGGCCAGCGCTCTTCATCCAGACCCAGCACGAGGACATGATCAAAGCGTTGTCCTGATGCCTGCTCGATGGCCAGCAGTTCGATCTGCCCTGAAGCGGGGAACGGAATTTCAGTATCGGCCAGCGTCTGCCGCAGCAGGCCCAGAAACTCATGCCAGGACATGGGCCTGTCGCCATGATCCAGGGCTGCGAGCACAGTCAGTGCCTCGCCAAGCGCATTGATCTGGCTGATCTCGAAGGCCGAGCGCTCCGTGCGCTCATTCAGGCCGAGCAGATTCTGCCAGAGAACGCGCAGCTTCCGGGTCCACTCCGAGGCCATGCAGGGTGCGGTGTCCCACTCCAGCAATGAACGGATAAGCTGGACGAATTCCGGCGTATCCAGCCATGCAGGCCGTGTAATTGCCGTGGGTAGCCAGATAATGTGCTGATTGTCCGCTCTTAAGCCTGTTTCCAGATGAGCGCGGGCAAGTCGCTCCCGCGCATGGCCGCGGACGTAGGGGGAAAGCAGCAGCGGCGAGATCTCGCTGAACGGTACGGTTTTGCTGTCGCTGATGGACAACAGGGCAATGGCGAGACACCCGAGCGGTGTTTCCGTCAGTCGTTTTGCCGGAGCTTTGAGCGCTGCCAATGCGTCCCGGGTGTGAAAGGCTTTAACGGGTGAAATCGCGGTTTCCAGTTCACGAGCCAGTTTTGACGAGATCTCACGCGGCGATGGATGAAACAGCCCGATGCGCGCCGCAGGTTCCTGCTGCAACAGCTTCGCCATATGCATGGCGGCATGGCGAAGTTCCTGCGTTTCATCCTCGCAGGCGCTCAGCCGGATGCTTCCCGGGGCCGCCTCATGCGCCACGGCTTGGATGTCCATGCCATGGTTTTGCATGGCCGCCAGCAGCCGGTTCTGCGCCGGTGTCGGTGCATCGAAGCCATCCAGAAGCACGTGGGTTTCGGAGAAGCCGCCATTGCAGTCGGCAAGTAACGCAGGAAGGTCGGCGGCGAGCATGCGATCCGGCACGCTTTTCATTTCACGACGCATGCCCTGAAGCCAGCGGTGAAAGGCCTCATGCTCGGTGTTTCCAGGTAAAAGTTCCTTTGCATCAATGGCGTAATCGCACATCATGGCGTAGGCGCGCATCGCCTGCCTGGCCAGAGCCAGCAGCTGTTGCGGCCTAGACTGCCATGCATCGCCACGGTCTTTGGCAATGACGTTCCGCCAGAGATCGAGTTCCTGCAGCCGTGAAAACGGCAGCGGCAACCCGGGGTTTCTGCGCGCAAGCACGCGCAGCCATTCACCCCAGGAGAATGCCTGCGGGGTTTCGCACACGCTGTTGCCGGAAGATGCCCTGGCCTGGGCAAACCGGCGTTTCCAGTCGCTGGCGAGGTGCCCACTCGTCGTGATCATCGGCCAGCCCCCGGACAGCCGCGCATGCGCTTCGGTCGGTGAAAGAGTGGGGCAGGGTATGATTTCGCGAGTCATCCGGCCATCAATATGCTAAGGTTGTTGTGCTTAGCTTAAGGAAGGAGTCGCCATGAATCACGAGGTGCAATGCCCACGTTGCCAGCATGAATTTTCTACGGACGATGAGCCAGTGTGTGAATGCCCCAAGTGCGGCACCAGCATTCCGGTAGAGGGTCAGGACGACAAGGAATTCACCCAGACCACGATCTTCGAAGCCTGACATCCCTTCGGGGGTTATTTTCCCCTTCATTCATAACGGCCTGGTACGATGCCGCCCTTCTCGTCAATACGGGCAGGCGCGTATTGCTTCTCAATCGTGTCTTCGGCTTCCGAGGTGATACGCTCCCACGCCAGATAGGCGAAAATCGACCCGGCGACCAGGGTAACCACGATAAACAGCAACGACGGCGGTTTCGGTTTTTCAGGCGTGATGTCGATGACATCCGGCTGCGATTTTCGGTGGCGGCGAACCATCAGCCAGATGCGCAGCAGCAGGGCGGCATGGCGCAGGACAAACATGAGAATGACCGGCCCGAAAAAGAACAACAGCGAAATAATCAGTGATCGCATCTATGCCTCGTCAGTTTGCGTCGATAATGCCGCGCAGTTTTATCAGGTAGGTCGCCACATCGGGTTCCCGGCCCTGTCTCTGGGCGTGGTAGATTTCCTCGGCCAGAATCTCCAGCAATATGTGCAAGGCGTCGTGACGGCTTAATCCCCGTAAACGCATCAGCATTTCCAGCGCGGTTGCCGATTCGCCGGGCTGAAGCGTGGCGATCTGCTCCTCCAGGGCCAGATGCAGGGAAAGATGCAGATAGGGGTTCATACCGCCGTCATCCACGCTGGGCGTGTGTGTGAGAAACCGCTCCTGGTCACGGAACAGGGAATGATATTCCGGATGCATGGCGATGCACTCGGCGATGCGATTCTCCAGCGCATTGAGCGGAAGATTGCCTTGCATCTTGCTCCAGGTGTCCCAGAACACCTGTCGGTGGGCGCGCAATTGCGCTTCGGATGATTGAGCTCTCATGATCTACATGCGCCTGTGGCTGAGTGCGGGAATTATGCCGCGCACCTGCTGGAGCCTTGCTTTGTCGATTTCCGCCACGATCAGACCCGCGCCCTCGCCGCACTCGGCCAGCACCACGCCCCAGGGGTCGATGATCATGGAATGGCCCCAGGTCTTGCGTCCGCCGGGGTGTTCGCCGGCCTGAGCCGCCGCCAGCATATAGCACTGGTTCTCGATGGCGCGGGCACGCAGCAATGTTTCCCAGTGGGCCTTGCCCGTTGGTACGGTAAAAGCCGCCACCACCGAAAGCAGCTGGCAGCCATTGGCCGAATAGTGGCGGTACAGCTCGGGAAAACGCAGGTCGTAGCACACGCTTAAGCCCGTTTTCCAGCCATTGATGTCAACAGTTTCTGGCGACGTTCCAGGCGTCACGCTGGCCGATTCCGTGTGCGTATCGCCGGGAATGACCACGTCGAACAGGTGAATCTTGTCGTAGCAGGCGATCTCCTTCCCGCCGGGATCGAATACAACGCTGCTGTTGCGCATGCCGGGCGCTTCGTCGCACAGTAGCGGTGCGGTGCCGCCGATGATGGTCATGCCGTGGTTTTTGGACTGCTCGGCCAAAAAGGCCATCGCTTCGGATTTATCCGGGTGGGCCGCGGCTCTGCGCTTGGCCCGCTCTTCGGCCGACATGAACGAAAAGTTTTCCGGTAACACGGCGAGTTCACAGCCACCAGCCTTCGCCTTTGCGATCAGTTCGGCGGCGACGCCGAGGTTCTGCGTAACGTCCTCTCCCGAACACATCTGAACACAGGTAACACGCATGACGCTCAACGCTTTTCCAGCACCAGGGTTTCACCCTGGCGATCTACGGTCATGTTGTAGCGATCCAAAAAACTCATACCCAACAGACCAAGGCCCGAGGATGTACCCAACTGGTGCACGGCCGCCGATACACCGGACTGATCGGCATCGCCGACCTTGATGCTGTCGAGCTTCACCATGGGCGCGCTGATATCGCCGCCTACCGTTTTGAGCGTCACTCGGGGCGCGTCCTTGGTCTTGATTCCGGCCTTCTCGGCGACAGATGGCGGGATCACCACGAAGCTTGCGCCCGTGTCGACGATGAATCGGGCCGCCACGCCGTTCACGCGGCCATCCACGATCATGTTCGAGCCATCAGAGCTGAAGGGCACACGGATGGTCTGAAGGTTGAAATGCGGATTGGCAATGACGCTGCCTGCACTGGGGTTCACTTTCCTGGGCAACTCCCACGCTTCGGGCGTTACGCCGGTCGGGGTGTCGCTGAAATGCGTCTGGCCGTATTCATCGACCCATTTGTAGATGTCGCCGGCTGTCGCTGCTCCTGCAAACAGCAGTACGGACAGCAGAAGAAGCGCCTTATACGCCGGCAAAGCGTCCGATCTCCAGGATGGAGGCGATATTGGCGTTCTCGCTGAGTATCGGCACCAGCACGCCCTGGATGTCACTCATCACCGTCATCATGCCCGGCCCATGGCCGGCCAGCGGCGAATCGGAGTGGATGACCATGCCGATGGTGATCGCGCCCTTGCGGTAGGTGCGTCCGTAGCGGTTGTCATGGTCGAGCACGGCGACGAAATCGCCGAATCGCAGTCGGTTCAGGTCGTATTCCTTCACCGTATCCGGATCATGGCAGAGGATGTCGTAATCGCCGGTGGTGACGGACAGCGCACCGATTCCCGAACCCATTGCATGGCCTGGCACGATGACGGATACAGGCACCTCGATCTTGCCGCGGCTGCTTTGGCGCAGGCCCCATTTCTCGAACAAGTCGGGGTCGATGTTGTAGATGTGCACGTCCGGATGGTCAATGAGCTGCAGTCCCTGGCCGAAGCCGCGCACCAGGAATTTGTCGTCGAGCGAGAGCTTCTCCAGCACCTTATCGGGAAAATCCAGCATCAGGTGTTCCACGCCGCCATGATGGCCGATCACGGTGCCCATTTCGCCCTTGGCGTCGCCGCTGATCACGCGAGCCTTGTTGCCGCAGCAGGCGAGAAACTGGAAACCGGCCTCGGCCTTCCTATTTTTATGCGTGAACGTGGCCGAAACACCCGGTTCGATATGTTCGCCGACCCAGCCGAACACCGAATCACCCGCCTTGACGTTGTAGGTGATGCCGCCGGTCGAGGGCCAAGCGAACACCTCGCCGGATGCGCCCACCTCGAACGGCGCCCACTGGTTGGCCGGCGCCACCGAGCCCTGCACGGCAATGGCCACCAGCTGATCGCGGTTGGTCCTCAATGTCATCGCGGCTTCCTCCTGTATTCCAGAAATATGCTGTCCAGACCCGCCATCTGTCCACGTCTTTCGAATTTGGTGAATGGCCGGCCGGGTTCGCGCTGGATGAAACCGCCCGCGCCACCGGTGTTTTCCAGCATTGGCTCGGCATCGAGGATGTCGCGCATCCATTCGGCCAGATCGCGTTTGTCGGTGGCCAGCCGGATAAAGCCGCCGGGTTCCAGCCGGCTGGCGAGCAGGGCGGCGAAATCCTTCTGAATCAGGCGGCGCTTGGCATGGCGTGCCTTCGGCCACGGGTCGGGGTGGTTGATGTAGATGCCGTGCAGCGCGGCTTCCGGCACCTGTTCGCTCAACACGTACTGGGCCGGGTATTGCGAGATGCGCACACGATCCAGCACGCCAGCCGTCTCCAGCCGCGACAGCCCCTTGGCCACGCCGGGCAGGTAGACCTCGATACCGACGAGATTCCACTTCGGGAACGAACGGCCCAGATGGGCGAGGAAATCGCCGTTGCCGAAGCCGATTTCCATGACGATGGGGCCTGCCTCTGCAAAGAGTGAGGCGTCGATTCTCGCCGTATCATCCAGGCCTACGAGCGGCAGCAGCCTTCGCAGGCGTTCGCTCTGGCCCTTGGAGATGAAACCGTTCTTGCGCCCGTAGGTGCGCATGTGATGCTGGGAAAACTGGTCGCGCAATTGTCTGGAAAGCCGCATGAGGGGTAATCGTATCAGCAGAGGCGGGTAAAGGGCAGGCGGGGTTTCAGGGAAGCGAATCATAGATTCTTCGAAAATTACCAAAAAATATATCTAGCTAATTGGTAAACAAGCGTATACCGTGCGCCGCGATGCAGATTTTTGTCTCTAAGCAGTTCCGGTAGTTCCTCGTAGTACCTCATCGTACAGAGTGCAACCCCTTCCGAAATTTCTCAGCAGCAACCTGCACATAAAAACTTAAACGTAGAGGTAATACAGAAATGGCTACAGGTACAGTAAAGTGGTTTAACGATAGTAAGGGTTTTGGATTTATTGCTCCTTCGGATGGCAGTGACGACGTGTTCGTCCATCACTCCGCCATTCAGGCTGACGGCTTCAAGTCGCTGGCAGAAGGGCAGTCGGTGACGTTTGAAACCGAGCAAGGCGCCAAAGGCCCCAGCGCGGTGAATGTCATTCCCCAGTAAGCAATCCTGATCACGGAAAAGCCCCG
>Ga0316187_10006451_pt1 | contig 10087 bp, 8 predicted proteins | sample CroRivburrow1_MG_FD_204927 | JGI IMG/M metagenome (GOLD analysis project Ga0316187, IMG submission 204927) | Coastal sediment microbial communities from Maine, United States - Cross River worm burrow 1 | ecosystem: Environmental > Aquatic > Marine > Coastal > Sediment | place: USA: Maine... | reverse complement strand
AGCCATCTATGCCGCTGTCTCGTCGGCTACACAATCTGTCGCTGGCGAATCGAATCGATTCCCCTCGTTTGGATGCGCGCCATGCGCCACAATTGCTTATTCCAAACTTTCCCGGGGAACAATCACCATGCAACCGTTTCGATCCATACCGGTTGAGTTTCCAGGCCACGACGGTGGCATGCTGGCGGCCCGGCTGGAACTTCCGGAAGGGCGAGTTCGCGCTTACGCCCTGTTCGCACATTGTTTCAGTTGCTCCAAGGATGTCACCGCGGCTGTTCGAATCAGCCAGTCACTGGCAGAGCAGGGTTTTGGCGTTTTGCGTTTTGATTTCACCGGGCTTGGCAACAGCCAAGGTGACTTCGCCAACACCAACTTCAGCTCGAACATTGCCGATCTGGTCAAGTCCGCGGACTTTCTGCGCCAGTCCTATCAGGCCCCGGCGCTGCTGGTGGGTCATAGCCTGGGCGGCGCGGCGGTGTTGGCGGCGGCCTCTGAAGTGCCCGAGGCCCGCGCTGTTGCAACCCTCGGTGCACCCAGTGACCCAGGCCATGTAACCCATTTGTTCGCTGAGGTGATCTCCACCATTGAAAAGCAGGGTGAAGTTGCGGTTCAGCTTGCGGGCCGCAGCTTTCGCATCCAACGGCAGTTGCTGGATGATCTGGCCGAGCAACGATTGCTCGATCGAGTCGGGTCTTTGCGACTGCCGCTGCTGATTTTTCATGCCCCGCTGGACGCCGTTGTCGATGTGGCCCATGCCCAGACCCTGTTCCAGGCGTCCAAGCATCCAAAAAGTTTTGTGTCACTGGACGGCAGCGACCACATGATCGCCGACGAAGCGGATGCGTTTTACGTCGCCGACGTGATTGCCGGATGGGTGGGGCGGTACCTGGGGGAAACGGGCCGCCGGCCTCGCCCCAGCGCGGTGCTGCCGGACGGCATGGTGCGGGTCAGCGAGTCGGGCGAAAGCCTGTACTCCCAACGCATTCATGTGGGTGGGCATCTGCTCACCGCCGATGAGCCAGCGTCTGTGGGTGGTGGCGATCTCGGACCAGGTCCGTATGATCTGTTGCTGGCGGCTTTAGGCGCCTGTACCACCATGACGCTGCGCATGTACGCTGATCGGAAAGGCTTGCCCTTACAACGTGCAGAGGTGCTGTTGCGGCATCAGAAAGTCCATGTGCAGGACTGTGAGGATTGCGAGTCTACCGAAGGCAAAGTGGACGAGATCGAACGCGAACTGCATCTGCAGGGGCCCTTGGACCAACAGCAACGGGATCGTCTGTTGGAGATTGCCGACAAGTGTCCGGTGCATCGCACACTGCATTCGGAGATCAAAGTCCGCACCCGGATGACGTGAGTCCGCCACAAGCATAACCCGGTTGGGGCCGGGGGGGCGGGACAATGGGTCGGCTGTTCCGGGTATTCCCGCACTGTGTGGTCGCTTGGTGGCAGGCTGAATGGCCGGTAGAGCGTTTGTTGTCCATGGTGGGCGAGGGATCTGTTTCGACCGACCGAGGTCTTAAATCCGCAGAGAGCTGATTCGAGGACCGTTGGGTGCGGTCCCGGTCTAGCGAGATTAAGCACAGGCCTGTGCGCCCAAACAGAATCTTGGAGGGGTTGGAATGAAAGAGGGTGCGACCCGAAATGATATGGGATGGGACGCCCCCGACGGCCTGGACAGGAGGTCTTCTGCAATACTGGTGGTGGATGACGAGCCAGGCATCCGTAAATTCCTGAGCCGAAGCCTCGGCAAACGGTACGCCATGGTGGAGACGGCCGAGACCGTTGAAGAGGCGGAGTCGCTGCGTCAGAGATGCCATTTCGATCTCATCATTGCGGACATACGGATGCCCGGCGGCAATGGCATGCGGTGGATGGAGTCTCTGCGCGAACAGGGCAGTGTGACCGACGTCATCTTTATGACCGCCTATGCGGATCTGGAAACCGCCATTGGCGCGATACGAACCGGAGCGGCCGATTTTCTGCTCAAACCGTTTCGCATGGAACAGATGACAGCGGCGGTCTCTCGGTGTCTTGAACGGCGTAGAATGACGCGCGAGAACTTCGTTCTGCGCCGCCAGGTGGACCAGGTCTACGCGGCCCAGGAGGCCTTCGTCGGCCAGTGCAAGCTCATGCGGGATGTGTGCAACACCATAAAGCGCATCGCCACCATGCCCTCGACCGTCTTGATCCAGGGCGAGTCGGGTACCGGTAAGGAGTTGGCCGCGCGTTCCACTCATGAACTCAGTGGTCGCAGCGGACCGTTCGTACCGATCAACTGCGGGGCGATATCCGCCGAACTGATCGAGAGCGAACTGTTCGGCCACATGAAGGGCTCGTTCACCGGCGCGCATCAGGCCAGAGAGGGGCTGTTCAGCTATGCCGAGGCGGGTACGCTGTTCCTGGACGAAATCGGTGAGATGCCATTGCCGATGCAGGCCAAGTTGTTGAGATTCATGGAGGAGCGGACCATCCGCCCGGTCGGCTCGAATCAGGAGATCAGGCTGGATGCGCGCATCATTGCCGCCACCAATCGGAATTTGGCCCAAGATGTGGTCCAGGGGCGATTTCGGCAAGACCTCTTCTACCGCCTCAACGTGGTCACCCTGCCCATGCCGCCGCTGCGGGAACATGTTGAGGACCTGCCCTTGCTCACCCGACATTTTCTGGCGACCTTGAGTGCCGAGTTGGGTTTACCCGCACCCCAGGTCAGCGAGGCTGAATTTGCCGAGATGGCAGCCTACGCCTGGCCTGGCAACGTACGCGAGCTGCGCAATGTGATCGAAAGGTCTTTGCTGCTGGGTCAGCCGCCGACCCAATACCTGCTCAGTCAGATCCCCGCATCGGACATGCAGACCTCGATATCGGACGGGGCGGGCCTGACTTCGGGCGAGGATATGACGCTTCAACAGGCGGAGAAACAGCATATTCTCCAGGTGCTGGATCGCTGCTCCGGGAACAAATCCCGCGCTGCGCTGCGTCTTGAGGTGTCGCGCAAGACGCTGGAGCGCAAGCTGAAGACCTGGCGTCTCGAGAACGGCGGCACCGACTGAAGCGCCTGCAGGCGTGCCCATGCTCAAGGGATTCCCCCTAGTCACCCGGGTCCAGCGCAGCCTGCGCTACAAGCTTCTGATGCTCGTGTTGTTTCCGATAATTCTGGTCATGCCCATCACCCTTGGCTTAGCGGTCTACTGGAGTGACAAGGCCACCTATGACCAGCTGTTCATCAAGGTGGATACCGATCTCGCGGTTGCTCAGGATGTATTCGCGCGCATCCGCGCGGACTACCTGGCGACCCTCGCCCGCATCGGCGAATCGTATCTTTTCCGCTCCAATCTGGCTGACCACGATAGCAGGGCGATACAGGCCCAGCTCGATGATATGGCCCGTCGCCAGGGGTTCGTTTATCTACGCATGGTGGACCTCGACGGCCTGAACCCGAGCGCTCCGGAACAGACTTTTGCCGGCGGGTTTCGTCTACCCGGTGAGCTTGCGCGCGCCCTTGCAGGTGAGGCGGTCAGCGGCGTTCAGGTGTTAGGGCCCGATGAATTGGCTGGCATCGCGCCGGAACTCCCGGCAATCATTCGTCTTCCCCTGGTGGAAACGCCAAGAGCCCTGCCTACACAGCGAACGTTCGAGGATCGGGCCATGGCCATGCGCATGGTGTATCCGGTCGCTGACATTGGCGGGCGCGTCGTGGCGCTGCTGGACGGCGCGGTGCTGCTGAACGGCAACTTCCCTTTTGTCGACACGATCCGAGATCTGGTTTACGGACCGGGCAGTTTGCCTGAGGGCAGCATCGGCACCGTAACCGTGTTTCTGGACGACGTGCGCATCAGCACCAACGTGCCGGTCCGACCTGGGGAACGGGCCTTGGGCACCCGTGTCTCCGCGGAAGTGCGAGCCCAGGTTCTGGAGCAGGGGGATCGTTGGGTCAACCGTGCTTTTGTGGTGAATGACTGGTACGTGTCGGGTTATGAGCCAATCTATGACGTGGTCGGCAAACGCGTCGGCATGCTGTACGCCGGATTCCTGGAGGCGCCGTTTCGGGCCAGCCTGGTGCGAACCATTCAATTGATATCGTTGCTTTTTCTAGCCTTTATGGGATTCTCCGCCACCCTCGCTTTCTACGGCGCCAAGTCTATTTTTCGCCCCATAGAGAAAATGAGCGCCGTGGTTCGGGCCACCCGCGTGGGAGAGGACAGACGCATCGGCAGTCTCGCATCCCGCGACGAGATTGGGGAATTGGCGCGGGAGTTCGATGTCGTGCTGGACCTGCTGCAGGAGCGCAATCGGCAGATTCAGCGTGCTGCAGGCGAGTTGGAACTCAAGGTGGATCAGCGCACCCGCGAACTGCGTGAGAAGAACGCCGATCTTGAAACAACCGTGGCCCTTTTGCAGCAGACCCGGCAGCAATTGCTCGTGGCGGCAAAACTTGCCGCCGTCGGTGAATTGACCGCCGGCGTAGCCCACGAGATCAACAATCCTACGGCCGTGATTCTGGGTAATCTCGATTTGCTGGTGTCGGAGCTGGGGCCGGCCATCGAACCGGTTTCCGAAGAGGTGGAGTTGATCGTAGCCCAGGTCTATCGCATCCGTGAGATCATTAATAATCTGCTGCAATACGCCCGTCCCGCAGAGTACGCGGGCTACATCAACGACATATCCATCGATGAGGTGATCACAGACACCTTGGGGCTGGTGGCCCATGCCATAAAGCATGGATCGGTCGAAGTAACCACCTCGATCCGGACCGAGCGCGGAATTGCCATCAATCGGCAGGAGTTGCAGCAGGTGCTGGTGAACCTGATGGTGAACGCCTGTCACGCGGTCTCGGACAAAAGGGGCAGGATTGAAATCCGTGCCGAGGACTGGGACGAGCGAGGCGTCGTGATTTCGGTGCGCGACAACGGCCCCGGCATCCCGAGTCATGTGTGTTTACGCTTGTTCGATCCGTTCTTCACCACCAAGCCGGAAGGGCAGGGGACCGGCCTCGGCCTGTCCATCAGTTACGGCCTGATCAGACGGTATGGGGGAAACATCACCGTGAGCTCCAGACTGGGTGCCGGCGCTGAGTTCAAGGTCTGGTTGCTGTCAGATCCGATTCTGGATGAAGACGAGCAGGCCATCATGGACCGGGTTCGAACGACCGGGTCGGCCTAGCAGCCTGTTGAAAACGCCCTCAAGATGCTCATTTACGGGGTGTAAACTGCGTTTTGGCCCTCGTTTCCGCCTTGCCTCGTACTCAACCGAGACTGTTTAGGCAAGCGCAGGTGTTGAGTCATTCAGGAGACAGCGCAGTAGGGCCGTGAGGCCTGGTAGCATTGGTTGAGGAAACCCCTCTATTCGCACGGTCGCATTGGGGCGGTCGCACGCTTGGACCCGGTTGGCGTCTTGCGCCAAAGATCGTCACGGGGCCGGTCCTACAATGACAATTCTGCTGAATTGTCTGGGTTCAGATGACGTGCCCGGCCGTATGCTAATGTTTCCTTTGCGCGTCAGCGACTATATTCTGGCTATACAGGCGTCTAAACGCCCTGCCGACGGTGGCGGCGGCGCAGCCGATTTGAAACTGCATAGAGTCATATCTTGGCCGATCCAGCGCACAGGGAATCCGCCAGAACGTTGCCGAAAACCGGCCGGCGGCTGGACGGCGCTTTGTTCATCTTGACGATTCTGGTCCTGTTTCTTGCGACCGGTATGCTCCTGTATGCGCTGGTTTGGCCGCAGGTGTACGGGGAAAACCCCGTTGGCACCGTTCGCCTTGGGCCGTGGTGGGTTATTGGGCTGGTGGTGGTGCTGGTCTTATTCGCGATCGCCATGGTTCGCTTGAGACAGGCGAGGCATCGCGCATGGCGCTTGCAGGACGCGCACAGCGATTTGTTGGACAGTCAGCGTCGATTCCATGCCACATTCGATTCAGCATTCCAGCATATGGCCCTGCTGGCGCCGGACGGGCACTTGATTGAGGTCAATCAGACCATGCTCGATTTCGCCGGCCTGGAGCAGGACGACGTCGTCGGCAGACCTTTCTGGCGCACCCACTGGTGGTTCGGCTCTGACCGCACGCAGCACCAGCTGCAAACGGCCCTACGCGCCGCAGTGAACGGCCAAGTGACTCGGTTTGCCGCGGAACTCCGTGGGCGGGATGGGCAGCTTGCCCACGTGGACCTGTCGCTGAAACCGATTCGCGACAAGGACGATGAGGTTGTGTTGGTCCTGTTTGAAGCTCGGGATATGACAACGCGTCTGCGGGGCGACGATTTGTCCCGACAACAGGCGCAGATCATCGACCAGATTCACAGCGCCGTCATCGTTTGCGATCTGGAGGAGCGGGTGGTGAGTTGGAATCAAGGGGCGCAAAGGCTGTTCGGTCTGCCTGCCCAGGCCGCTGTCGGCCAACACCTGTCCATGATTTACCCCAGCGACCTGAATGTCCGCGCGCGTCTTGGGGAGGTGTATCGCGACCTCTGGAAACAGGGTTGGTACGAAGCGACTTTGCCTATGGTCGATCACTCAAGGCAGCGATTCAGTGGGCATTTGTCACTATCCCTGCTTCGTGATGCCAAGCGCCGGGTGATCGGCACGGTGGCCATCGTATCGGATTTGACGCTATGGGAAGGCCAGGTTCGAGCCGGTGAGGAATTGGCAAGGTTGATGGCGGAGACCGACCTGGAAACCATGATTTTCGAGGCCGAGGGGCTGGCGCTGGTCTACGCCAATCCCAGAGCCTGCCAGGCGGTGGGTCGATCTCTACGCGAACTGGTTGGAACCCGTCTGACCGATTATACCGAGGACTACTCAACAACCCTGGTCGAGCGCTTGAGCGGGCACATCGATCCCGGTAGTGGAATCGAGATCCTGGCTGGGCGACAGATCTGCACCGATGGTTCGGTGCGCCTGGTGGAAATGCGTGTAGAGGCAATCAACTGCGGGGCCGAGCGGTTCTATGGGACCCGATTATTCCCTGTGTCCGAGGAGATCGAGCGGATTCGCCGGGAAGGCGAGGCTGCGGCTGGCAAGATCATACACTGACATAGCGCGGGTGAGACCAACCCACCCGTTTGCAAGCGTATCATCAAGCCTTAACATGGGGCCAAACCGGGTCTGAAGATGGGGCGCAACACCTTGGACGATGCAGAGAAAAAGCGCAGTCGCAAGACTGAACGGGCGCTGGAGTTACTTGCCCGATTGTGTGAGGCATACCCGCAGGCGTTCGTCGCCCGGGGCGGTGGTCGCTATCCGGTGCCCCTGAGCATCGGCGTACACGAGGCGATACGGGCGTGCTACCCGGATGAGGCTCGTCACGTCATAGCCGGCGCTATGCGTATCTATACCTCAGGCATAGCCTATCAAAGGGCCCTGTCCGGTGGGGGTGTGCGGGTGGGTCTAGACGGGCAACCCAACGGCGAAGTCACTGCAGAGCAGGCGGAACTCGCCAGGCAAACCGTGGCCAAGATGGCTGACGCCCGCAGTAAATCCAGCAAACGTCCTCGGCGGGAGGCGGTCATCGACGCCAAGCTGGAACGTCTCAAGCAGCATTTCACCCGCTGAGCCATGGGTTTGGTTGACCCGGACGTCTTAAGGAGTCTCTGATCTATTCTGGACGAAGCAGATTGGAGGCTGAAATGCACAGATTCAAGGGGCGGATCGCGGGGCAGATCGCAGGTAATAGTTGTTCTATTGCCAAGATCTGCAACGATGAAGCTGTACATTTCGGTCCCAAGATGCAGGTTTACGAGTAGATCAAAGGCTCCCTTAAGGGCTTGTGGACGTTTGGTTCGAGTCAGCTGGGCATTCGGGACGTTCTCTTCGGGAAAGGCGATAAGCGCACAGCCGCGTTGTTGTGCGCGCTTGAATGAGCGCAGGCAAGCAGCGTGTTGAAAAAGCGTCACTCGGCACGATACGGCGTTGAAAACGCCCTCAGAATGTTCATTTACTGGGTCTAATCTGCGCCTTCTCCGTCGTCTTCGCCTTGCCTCCCGCATGGCCCTCTAGGGCAGCAGCACGGTGGAGCCCACCGTTTTACGGGCCTCGAGATCCCGGTGCGCGTCGGCGGCGTTGGCAAGTGGGTAGGTCTGTTTGATGTTGATGCTTACAGCACCTGCCTGCACCACCTCGAACAGATCAGTCGCGGCGCGCTCCGTCTCCGCCCGGGTGACGGTGTAGTCCATTAACGAGGGTCGGGTCAGGAACAGGGATCCTCGCTTCCCCAGTTCCGCCGGTGTGATCGCGGGTGCCTGGCCGGAGGCGTTTCCAAAACTCACCATCATGCCGCGCCGGGTCAGGCAGTCCAGTGAACCAAAAAAGGTGTCTTTGCCGATCCCGTCGTATACGACCTGCACGCCGTTGCCGTCAGTCAGTTCCCTTACCCGCACGCCGAAGTCCTCCCGGGTGTACACAATGGTGTGGTCACATCCATGGTCCAGCGCCAAAGCCGCTTTTTCGTCGTTTCCCACCGTGCCGATGACAGTCGCCCCCAAGTGTTTGGCCCATTGGCACAGCACCAGGCCGACACCGCCTGCGGCGGCATGCATCAACACCGTGTCGCCGGCCTTCACCCGATAAGTCTGGCGCAGCAGATACTGCGCGGTCATGCCTTGCAGCATCATGGCAGCGGCGGTCTGATCATCGATGTCGTCGGGCAGTTTCACCAGACGGTCCGCAGCGATGCATCGCACTTCGGAGTAAGCACCCAGGGGTGGGCTGGCATAGGCCACCCGATCGCCCACCGCCAGCCCGGTAGCATCCGCTCCCAGTGCCTCCACAACGCCGGCGGCTTCCAGGCCGATGCCGCTGGGCAGCGCCGCCACCGGATACACTCCGCTGCGGTGATACACGTCGATAAAATTCAGGCCGACCGCTGTGTGGCGCACCTGTGCCTCATGGGCCGCTGGCGGGGCGACCGGCACCTCCTCCCAACTCAGAACCTCGGCGCCGCCGCTCGTGTGGAATCGAATTGCCTTTGACATGAAACGTTTCTCGTGTGGGGCCGGGAAGGGCGGTGCGCCCCCGGGATGCCTCCTATTGTACGTTACTGTCCGCTGCGCATCCTCATGTCGTCGCGTCGCCCAGGAATGGGCGCTCCTCGTCCCGCCCGAGTTGACGATTCCTTCAAACGCCCACCACTTGACCAAATGCTCCGAACATATCGCGCCGCGCGATTGCACACGGCGGCGCACAAATGAAAACCGTTGCGTTGGCCGTCCAAAGCCCATGTGACCCCAAATTCGTGTGGCTGGATCAGCTAATCGTCCTGATTCGAGTCTTTATGGATCATCCCCCAGTCCGTTGCGAACGAGGGTGAGACTCATCGGTCGGGTCTGAGGGCACAAGGGTAGGCAAGATAGGATGAATCAAGAGCCGCGAGAGAATTTTCTCTATCTGTTGGCCGCGTTGTTCCTGCTGACGTTTGTCGGACCGGTGATGGAGGTGTCGTTCGGGACCGTCGGCGGATTGTTCGCCGAGCTGTCATTGTCCCTGACACTGGTCATCGCGTTATGGAGCCTGCGCTCGACCCGCACCGAATTCTTCACCGGGGTTGCAATGATCGGGGTGAACATAGCGTGCACCGTGGCCTGGTTGTGGTTCGATCGCCCGGTCGCGGGCATTGTGGCCCACCTTAGTGGCTTGGTGTTCCTTTCCCTCACCGCCCTGGTGGGCATTCACGCGATCCTGCGCCCGGGTCCTGTGAGTCGGAACAAGGTCATGGGTGCCCTGTGCGTATATGTCTTCATCGGCGTTCCCTGGGCGGAGTTTTGCCACTTGCTGCATGCGTACCGACCCGGATCTTTGTCAGGTATACAACCGCAATCCGGGCAGGCTCTATCCGGGCGCTTTTTGTACTTCAGTTTTGTCACATTGACGACCCTGGGCTATGGCGATGTACTCTCGCTGACTCTGTATGCGCAGACCCTCACCGTCATTGAGATGGTGATTGGGTAACGCTGTCTGGCTGTTCTTGTAGCCGCGCTGGAACCAGATACCCATGGTCTTGACAAGACCAACACTGCTGTTGTCGGTGGCAGGCATGCTGCCGATCATGGGATGCGGTGGACGCGCGCTGATCGAGGCCGCCGACCTGCCG
>Ga0316187_10006449_pt1 | contig 10088 bp, 3 predicted proteins | sample CroRivburrow1_MG_FD_204927 | JGI IMG/M metagenome (GOLD analysis project Ga0316187, IMG submission 204927) | Coastal sediment microbial communities from Maine, United States - Cross River worm burrow 1 | ecosystem: Environmental > Aquatic > Marine > Coastal > Sediment | place: USA: Maine... | reverse complement strand
CGGGCCGGGTGGGCTCGTTGTTGTTGTACCACAGCAGATCGTGGCGCGGCAGGCCCGAGCGGTGGGTCACCAGGTCGCGGGGCGTGATCCGTGCCGTCGTCATCGGGTCCGAGAGACGGAAGCTCGGCAGATAGGTCTGAAGCGGAGCGTCCCACTCCATCTTGCCCTCGTCGGCCAGCATGCCGAGGACGGTGGCCGTCATCGCCTTGGTCGTCGAGCCGATGGCGAAGAGCGTGTCGGGCGTCATCGGCAGCTTCTCGTCGACGTCGCGGTAACCGAAGCCCTCGGCGTAGACCACCTCGCCGCCGGCCACCACCGCGATGGCGAGGCCCGGGACGTTCATGTCGGCGATGGCCTTCTCGACGACTTCGTCGAAGCCTGCTAGGGCGGCGCGGGCGTTGGCGGCGGCGTCGGTGTCGGCCGGCGCGGGCACGCCAAGGAATAGGGCGAAGAGGGCGAAGCAATAGATACGAGCTTGAACGCGCATGAATCGGCTCCTTGTGGCTGCCGTGGCGGAGGCCTCTCAGTCTAGACGAGACGGCGCCCCATCAACGCAATCCGTTGATCCCAGGTCCGAGTCCCGGTGGGCCCACCTTCGGCAGATCGGCTCTACCGGTTGTCGATATCGACCAGCGTCAATCCCATGAGCCCGGCATCGCCGGTGTGCGAAACCGCTCCGAGATACCAGCTGCCTGCGGTCGCACCGCTCCAGCTGATGTCGACCGTGCCGGTCGTTCCCAAGGTTGCCGAGGCGGGCGCCGAGTCCATGTTCAGACTGCCACCAGATGCCAGCGGGATTTCCCATGTGTACAGGTCATAGTCGGAGTCGCCTCCGGGCGTCGACCAGCCGTGGACCCACACGGTCCAGGTGCCGTCCATCGGCAAGGCGATATCGACCCGTTCATCCGTCCCGCCCTGGGTGCTCGAGGCCACGATGGCCCCGGTCGGATCCTCGACGAAGATATCGAGGTCTGCGCTGGGTTCCGTCGCATCCAGCGGCAAGGCGACTCGCAGGTGAGCTGCTCCTGAGAGGACAAATGGGTGTGGGTTGCTGAAGCCATCCAGAGGATCGAAGCTCTGATCCGGATCCTGTAGCACGTTGTCGCTCGTTACCGTGGCAGCTACCAGGCCATGCGGTGCTGCGGAATAGGCGCCCGTGTACCCGAAGCTGACGTCGAAGTTGGCGGTACCCGATTCTCCACTGCCGGACACCTCGTCGGGTGCATTGAAAAGGGAAGCGCGCACGGCGATGGGGCTGTAGACGTCGTAGTTGCCCGTGTTGTCGGTCCACGTGAGGCTGCCGAAGCGCCATTCCCCGATGGGCGCGCCGTTGTTGGTGAATGTGACCTGATACTCCGCCGTCTCGCCCTTCCTGAGCTGGAAGCTCGCGGGCGAGACCGACACGTCGAAGCCGGGTGGGGGGTCCACGGAAACGGTGTAGGTCCGCTTGCCGTTTTCCTTCGCCACGCTGGTGACCGTGCGGTGGACGGTCCTGGCGCCGGGCAGGTCGGCCACGCCGAGGGAAGCGAGGTTGAGATTGTAGGCCTCGATCGGAATCCCTATGGATTCCAGAAACGCGCAGGTTGCCGGCGGACTCGCGAACGCGTCAGGGGCCGCGTCACACAGGAATCCCAGGTACTCGAAGAAACCGGCGTCGTAGGCCAGCCCCGGCTGGAAGGCGGAGCCCTTGTTCGCATGGTTGTCGGGGTCGAGGTGGCCGGCGCCCATGTCGAACGGACCGGCCGGCGTCACGCTGTCCTCCTTCAGGACGTCCTGATACGCCGTGGTCATCAGAGCCGATTTGGCCACGGCCGGGCTCCAGTCGGGATGGGCCTGCTTGAGCAGCGCGAAGACCCCGGCGACGTGCGCATTGGACGGCGACGTGCCCGTAAAGGCCTGGAACAGCCCGCCCTGTACCTGTGGCCCCGTGTGGATCGGGCTGGCACCCGCCAGGATGCTGACGCCGGGGGCTACGAGATCGGGCTTGATGATGTCCAGGGCGACGGGGTCCGGACCCCTCGAGCTGAACGAGGCCATGACGTTCGGCACCACCCGGGCATCCTCCCCCGCGTAGTACGCCACGCTTTCGGTAAAGCTGATGCCAACCTGACCGGGATGGGCCACCAGGTAATCCTTGAGCGGTTGTCCGACGGCGTTGAGCATGTGAACCGTGGGCAGGGCATGGTTGTCGGTGTGCATCGTGTTCAACGCCGGCGCGTTGTGAAAGACGACCGCGCCACCGCCCGCGGCTGCCACGTTCGCCACCCGTTGCGAGCGGCTGACCCCGTAGGTGTACTGGTTGCACACCACCGCATCCGTGGCCTGGAAGGTGCCAATCGGGAAGGCATTCAGACACTGCCCGGAGGTGTCTGAGGCGACATCGGCAATCCCCTGGGCGTCCACGAGGTCGTAGTTCTCGATGCCCGCGGTAACGGAGCCGCCCCACAGGCCGGTGGGCGGTGTTTCCGGGCCGCTCAATGTAATGTCGCTGAGGAAGGCCCTGCTGTGCGAGCTCGCCCCGACCGCCGTAATCCAGGGCACGGCTGCCGGTCCACCGATGGTCCCGGATGTGGGCCCCGCGTTGCCGGTCGTTGTTGCGACGAACACGCCGGCATCGGCGGCGAACAGGAAGGCGATCTCGTCGGCCCCGGTCAGGCTGGCTCCGCCACCGACGGAGTAGTTGATCACGTCCACGCCGTCGGCCACGGCCTGGTCGATGGCGGCCACCAGGTCCGAGGTGAAGCCGCCCAGGTCTGCGAGCGCCTTGTAGGCAACGATGCGCGCCCGGGGCGCGATGCCGGAGACCGTGCCTCTGGGGATCCCGAAAATGCTGGATGCGACTCCGCCGTTGCCGCCGGCGACGGTGGCGTTGTGGGTGCCGTGACCGTCATTGTCGCGGGCCGAGTCGAACTCGTCGGGAGCGAATCCGATGAACGCGCGGTAGCTGTCCAGGTAGGTGCGGGCCCCGATCAGCTTGTTGTTGCAGACAAAGGGCGCGTCATTGGGATTCCACGCCGTGTTACCGAATTCGCAGACCGGATGGCCGCTCACATCCGACAGCATCACCGGCGGCGTTCCATAACTGCCGTCGTCCTGAAAAGACGGATGCTCGGGCCAGATGCCGCTGTCGATGACGCCGATGACGACGTCCTCACCGGTAATGCCCTTGCCCCAGATACCTCCATCGACAACGTCGGTCAGGCCGAGGAATGCGGGACTGCTGTCCGTGTTCTTGTAACGCATGGCGTCGCGCCTGACCATGGCGACACCGGGCTGCCTGGCCAGCTCCGCGGCCTGGGACTCGGTCAGTTGTGCGGCGAATCCGTTGAGGGCATAGGTGTAGCTGTAGACTCTGTCGCGTTCGCCGGCTCCCGACGCCACGAGCGCCTCGTTGTGGGAACGCTTCAGGAACTCGGTGTACCTCCTTACATGGGCGCTGTTGGGATTGATCTTCTTGCCTTTCGCCGGGCGGGTCGCCGGCAGATCGGCACCGTCGCCTTCATAAGCCACCGCCGGTCGCAGCTCCATGATGGCGATATAGGAATCGACTACAGGCTGCCTGGCGGCAGCACCGGTTGTCGAGTCTTGATCGGCAATGGCCGTAACAAACAATCCCAGTGTCACTGCCACCAGGAGCAGGCGAATCATCGTCTTCATCACAGGTGTTCTCCCTAGTTGTTCGTTAGGTTTAGATGAATCAACCGACCGCGCCCCCAACCTCGATTTACGGATAGGGAGCGAACGCCCTAGCGGCGCGCCCGAGTTTTACGTGCCTTTGACCCGAGTCTACGCCAAAACAGCCTGTCGTGGAACGCTGTCGCGCGGATTAAAGGGCGGCCTGAATCGCTCAGGCGGCAGGCTCGGCCGACCCGCCACGCAAGCCCCTGAGGACAGGATCTGCAAGAGCTCGGCCTGGGCAAAGAAAAGGCCTGGCATCCCATCCTGAAAGATCGGTGGGAATCGTTGCAACCATTTTGGAAAAAGGATCGTATTGGTATTATTAAGAATTCCATACATGAGGGGGACCCATATGAGTACCGGGTCTGGAGCCTGGCGCAGGGCGGAATCCCGGCCGGCGCGGATCCGATCTACCGCTTCGGGGCGAACTACGGGATCAACAACCTCAACGATCTGAACCATCTGCTGAAGCGGAATTCGAGCTTCCGCATCCTGATCCGCGCAACGGGGGTGAACGAAAACGGCGACGTCGTCGGCTACGGAAAGCTTCACAACGGCGACACCCGTCCGTTCCTGATCGAGCAGCTCGGGCAGGGTCCGAGCTCGGGGCTCTTCGGCCATCCGAGAACGCCGGCGAAACTTCGCTGAGCTTCTGACCGATCCGGGCCGCACGCGCGCCGACCGACTCGAGTTTCAAGGCGGGTGGACGACGCGGCTCACCGGTATCGAGGCGCCGGCGATCGACATCCCGGGAGGTTCCTCGGGCGATGCATCTTGGGTCGGAGGCTCTACCGCCGAAGGTCCCCGCGCGGGGACGGCCGCGCAGTGACGAATCCCGGACCGCTTCAGTGTCTCGGTTTACTGCCCTGTGATCTCCTCGCCTGTGATGGTGCCACCGTCGGAATGAGCTCGAGGTCGAGCGTTACGTTCACCTGGCCCGCCCCGAAGGTCTGCCTCTCGCTGCTGGCCATGTAGTCGATACCCGGCACCGGGGCGAACACGCCCCCACCCTCCATGAACAGCACGGCCACCACGTGGTAGTCGCCGGTGAGCCCGACGTCCTCCACGGTGAGGGTCAGATCGCGAGATCCGTTCAGGATGCGGTCGACGTCTCCGATCCCGTCCCCGTCGTTGTCGACGTTCTCGATCGTCGCGAGAACGGCCGCGGGCGGGCCGGTCACCGGGAGATTGCTCGCCAGGGTCAGCATCAGCGTCGTGATCTGCCCGTCGAAGTCGTCCGGCACCGAAAGGGTCGCCACCAGGCTCGACGCCGGCTGCACCTGTTCGACGATGAATCCCTGGCCCAGGCTCACCGAGGTCCCGATCCAGTCCAGATCTCCGTCGCCGTCCGCGTCCATCATGGCGAAGTCGCCCGGTAGCAGAACGTGCGGGAAGATCAGGTTGGGCTCCCACAGATCGCTGTTGCCCGGTCCCGGGTTCTTGTGCCAGACGCCTCGATGTGCGGTGTGGTCGGCGCTGACCACGTCCATCAGGCCGTCGAGGTCCATGTCAGCCAGCCACATGTCGCTGGGGGACGCGAGGTTAGAGATGATCACCTCCGGCACCCACGGATCGGCGAGGTTGGTGCCGGGATGGCGGTAGACGGTCACCGTGCTGTCGAAAATCTGGTTGGCCACCAGATCCAGGTAGCCGTCACCGTCGAAGTCGTGGAACCACATGTCCGCGGACGCCCAGTTGTCGAGATCGATGACCACCTTCTGCCACGGGTCGTCCCACCCCTGCGGTCCAGGGTTCACCGCCAGCCAGATCTCCCCTCGGAACTGAGGTGGATCCGTGTTGGCCACGTCGAACATGGCGTTGTACATGACCTCGGGATACCCGTCGAAGTTCAGGTCGACGCTCTTGTAGGCCAGGGTTCCCCGGATGTAGGGATCCGTTCCAGGCTCCATGGGCTGCAGATGAGGGATCCAGGGAGTGTCGACGTTACCGGTGTTCTCCATCCAGCTGCCGATCGCGGACGTCCCGAACGCCCCGCTCAGTGCCAGGTCCTCGTCGCCGTCGTTGTCGATGTCGGAGGACACGACGATCATCGCATTGTAGTTGGTCACCGTGGGGTCCGGATTTTCCCGGACCACCTCGCGCACCCACGATCCCTCGTGCCTGCGGTAGGACAGGATCCTGCCGGTTCCGTCTTCCAGCGGTGCCAGCTCGGGGATGTTGGTGCCGACGACGATCATCGGTTCACCGCCGTGTTCGATGACGTTGACTCCCCAGGGACTGTAGAGCATCGGGTCCGCTTCCGACCACTGGTCGATGATCTCCGTCTCACGAACCGTCAGGTCGTCATTCATGTAGTAGACCCCGAGTTTCAACGCGGTGAGAGGCAGATCCTCATCCTCGAAGTGGGGTTCCCCGACCATCACGAGATCGTTGATGCCGTCTGAGTCGAGGTCGGCGAAGTCCATGTAGATCGCCCCGGGGACGAAGTTCTCCTCGCCGAGCATGTGCTCTTCCCACAGCAGCGCACCACTCAGACACCAGGGGTTGTACGGATTCACCTCGCACAATCCCTCCGGCACCGTCAGCTCGACGTCGCCGTAGTTCATGATCGCTCCCGTCTCGAAGACGAGCGTCGATGCGGAGAATCCGCGGGCATCCGTCGGGTCGACGATGAAGTTCGAGGCCACCCCGGTCACCACGGCCAGACCCAGCCTGGCGCCCTCGATCGGCTCGCTCGTGAAAGCGTAGAGGTTTTCGAGGAGGTTGATGCGGATGTGGATCGGGAACGTCTCGGGCACCGGCGTCGTCTCGGTCACCACCCAGCTCGGGGTCGGGAGGCTCAGGAACTCCTGCGGCCACCCTTCGTCGGTCGCGATGTAGAGCAGCATCTTGATGTCGGGCCCGGTGGTTTCCTGCGCCGTTACCGTGACGCAGATCTCCCCCGGCAGGCAGATCTCGTCCTCCGGCGGGATCGCCACGTGGACGGCGCCGAAATCCATCCCTTCCTCGGAGTGATGGACGACGGTCGTAACCGAGAATCCGCGGGCGTCGGTGGGCTCGACGACCGGGCCATTCGTCGAGGCGATCGCCAACCCCAGCCGCGCACCCTCGAGCGTGCCGCCGGTCACGGGCAGGAGGTTGTCCTCGAGAGGGATCCGGAGCCGGACGGGGAATTGCTCCGGCATCGGCGGAGGTTCGATCACGACCCAACCCGGGGCGGGTAGCTCCTCATAGGCCTGCGGCCAGTTGCCCTCGGTCGTCTCGTAGAGCATGAATTGTAGATCGCCTCCGGTGATGTCGTCCGCCGAGACGGTGACGCAGAGCACTCCCGGTTCGCACGGTGTGTAGGCGACGTAGTCGTCGTCCCTTCCCTGCTCTTTCAGAGCTTCCATCACACCGCTCACGCCCATGAAATCGAGCCCGTCCCGGAACGAAGCAAGCCCCGGGCCGAAATCGGCGAGGCCCGCCGACGTGTAGTAGACCTGCATGCCCGAGGGCCGTGTGCTCGTCACCACCCCCTCTTGCGGCAGAACGGCTCGCCCGACGGACGCAACGGCCACATCCCACATGGTGTGGATCGCGGGGGTCGGGAACGCGGATGGGATCACCATGACATGGGTGAACCCGTCGGCCTCGAATTCCGCGAGCGCTTGCTCGATGGTCGGGGACGAGTAGGCCATTCGACCGGTCCGGGACATCCAGGGAAGCCTCTCGGCGATCTCGTCGTGAAAGGCATCCTCGGTCGGGACCAGATCGGAGTAGATCTCGCCCTCCTTCCAGCCGAACTCCGGCAGCGCGGGAACGTACGGTGATCCGTGGGACGCAAGCACGACGCCGATGTTGAAGTCGGGGACATCGGGGGGAAGGGCAGCGCGAACGCTATGCGCCATTGCCAGCGTGGCATCCCTGAAGCGCCGCTGCACGAAGGGCACCTCGAAGAACGGCTCGGTCACCACCCACTCCATGTCACCGAGCAGGTGTGCCGACTCCTCGACCAGCGCGTCGACCTCCTGCGTATGGGTCGAGTCGGCAAGCAGCATCGGGACGACCACCAGCTCCCGATACTCGCGCGTCCGGGTGATCTCCCAGATCACGTCCCGGATGCGGGGAACGGCGTCCAGGTAGGCGAGGTAGGCGTCGACTCCTTCTCCACACACCTCGACGTTCAGACTCTCCACATGCGCGCGCAACCAGTCGTTGTGCGGGCTGTAGTTGTCGCAGGCCTGGTAGTGCTCGTAGATACTGGCGTGAAACGCGGGCCAGACGAAGAACGCCGGGACGTCACCCTCCGGAACGATCGCGACCTCGTGGGGAACGCCGTTCCCGTTGGAATCGTCGAAGATGTACGTCATCGCGGTGGCAATCTCTTCGTAGGCGGCGGCCCATTCCGTGTACTGAGCCTCCGGGGGAACCCCCAGGCTCGCAGCGTGGGGGCCGAACGGGGTGCCGTCCGCAAGGGTGATGGGCACGTCCCCGTCCGCCGCGGTTGCGGGCTCCCCGTGGCCGACAAACAGTAGCGCGATCTTGTCGCCGAGGGCGCCGCCGCCGTCGTCGCAGGGCCCCATCGTGTCTCCGTGCCTGAGGTGTCCCTTGAGCAGATTCCGACCGCCCACGACGATGGTGTGGGCCCCTTCGGGATTGCCGGGCGGCACGTGACAGACGACGAACTCCGTTTTCGAGTTCGATTCGACCTTGGTCTTCCCGTCCGCGCTACCCGGGACGAGCAACAGAAACAAGCTCACGGCCACCATCGATCTCATTTCTTCCTCCTACCTCGATCCACAGGGTCACGCGGGGTGCCAGAACTGAGCCGACGATGGACGGGCGGGTCGCGCTGCGTTTCACGCGATCCGCCCACGTCCAGACGGTGCCAGGAGTGCGTGCCCGGGCCAAGCTGAAGCGTCAATCAGGCGCAAGTAACAGCGACCATATACGCCGTTCGGCCGTGGGCTTTCTGGAGTGACTCGGTCCGGTTCCGAGGCAACCGGCCGGTCCAGCCTTTGACCCAGGAGATTCGAGGAAAAAACTACTCTTCGACCCGCGGCGCATCGAAGACACCGCCAGGCTGGTGGAGCACCCCTTGGTCACCACACCGGAGTCATCCACCTCGAACCCGACGCTGACCACCGGAACCTCCTTCAACACGAAGCGGCCGGTCAGCGCGGGCTCCAGCGTGTAGGTCGGCTGCCCCGGGATGCTGGCGGTCAGCGCATCGCCCGAGATCGCGATGGTGATCTTCGTTCCCGTGGCGGTCTCGTAGGTTCCGACAAAGCGCTCCAGGTAGTCGGGATCGAGTAGCCGGGGGTCGGTTCCCTTCTCGAAGACGATCGGCTCGGCTCGCGGCTCGAGCTGTGTCTCCACCGCCGAGATCAAGCCGTCGACGTTCGTGCGAAAGAGGAGCTTCTGGTCGGTGAACGTGGGATCGTCGTCGTTCTCGCCACCGTTCCACACGTCGTAGTGCCAGTGCTCTAGAGGTGTCGTGATGTCGTTGATCTCGAACTCCAGGCTCTCTCCCACCAGACGGACCTCGAGCGCGCCGTAACCCGGATCGGCGTAGCTGCCCGCGTAGTCGGCCAGCGGATGGGAAGGGCTCGTGCCCTCGATCCGGGTGGCCTCCTTCTTCTCCTCGGCCTTGTCCTGTTCTTCCTTGCCCTTCTTGCGGTTCTCGAGGGCCTCGCCGATCCAGTCCTCCTCCTCGAGGCCGAAGATGCGGTCGGCGGCGTGCTGGTTGACGAGCAACGGCAGCCCCGAGCCGCGGTTGTTGAACGCCACCAGGCCCAGGTCGTCGTCGGGGAAGAACATCACCGAGGTGATGAAGCCGTCGATGCCGCCGCCGTGGTGAATCCGACGGTGACCGCGGTAGGTGTCGATCATCCAGCCCATGCCGTAGGTCGCGACCGAAACGTCCGCGCGGTCGGGGGTGGCCCCGGTGGTCATCTGGGGCGAGTGGATCTCGGTCAGGGTGGCGGCCTGGATCAGCTCGCGATCCCCCACCTTGCCGCCGTCGAGGTTGAATAACAGCCACCGGCTCATCTCGTTGACCGTCGAGTTCACCGCACCCGCCGGGGCGACCAGATCGATGTTGCGGAACGGGATCTCCTCGATCTCGTCGTCGTCGTTCTCACGATACGGCTGGGAGAAGTTGTCGTCTTTCTGCGAGTCGGTGACCGAGAAGTTCGAACGCTCCATGCCCAGGGGGGTGAAGAGCCGCTCATCGACGGCCTCCTCCCAGGTCGTGCCGTTCAGCGTTCCGGCAAGGTAGCCCGCGGTCATGAACATCAGGTTGTTGTACTGAAACTTGACGCGCAGGTCGGCGGTGAGCTCCAGGTAGGCAAAGCGCGCGATCATCTCGGGCCGGGTGGGCTCGTTGTTGTTGTACCACAGCAGATCGTGGCGCGGCAGGCCCGAGCGGTGGGTCACCAGGTCGCGGGGCGTGATCCGTGCCGTCG
>Ga0316187_10006447_pt1 | contig 10090 bp, 12 predicted proteins | sample CroRivburrow1_MG_FD_204927 | JGI IMG/M metagenome (GOLD analysis project Ga0316187, IMG submission 204927) | Coastal sediment microbial communities from Maine, United States - Cross River worm burrow 1 | ecosystem: Environmental > Aquatic > Marine > Coastal > Sediment | place: USA: Maine... | reverse complement strand
CTGGCGCGGGAAACCGCCGGCGCACAGGTCAATGCCATGGGCGGCGGTGAGGTCAGCTTTGCAGAAGATGTCGAGAAGTTCCTGCTGCCGGATGCGGTTGATGACAACGGCCTGCTGCGTGCCACGGTGAAGATCGAGGCAACGGCGCGCCCGGCGCTTTTACTGTGACGGGTGCTGATCCCATGGATCACAAACGACTGCTGGCATCCCTGAGCGGTGAAGAGCGCAAAAGTTTGACCGCTTTGGCTGACTGGCCGGGGCTGTTCAAGCTTTTCCAGCATGGTGCTTGCATGGTTGTATTGGTGTGACTGATCCTGGCAGAGGTGCCAGGCTGGCCGCTTTTGATGCTGGCGCTTGGCATTCAGCAGGTGTTCCTGTTCACCCTGCTGCACGAGACGGTGCACCGGACATCGTTTCGAAGTGTCTGGCTCACCAAGCTGGTCGGGCGTATGTGCAGCTTCATTGTCATCCTGCCGGCCGACTGGTTTCGGTATTTCCATCTGGCGCACCACCGGTTTACCCAGGAGCCCGACAAGGATCCGGAACTGGCAGAGGCGAAGCCCGAAACCCTTCGGCAGTATGTGGTTCATATCTCAGGACTGGCCGTGTGGCGCGGGCAGATAACGGCGTTGTTTCGTAACGCCATGTGGGTGAATGATGATAATTTTGTGCCGGCGCGCGGCAAGGCGAAAGTCATGCGCGAGGCGCAGGTCATGATCGTGATGTATGTAAGCCTGCTTGCCGGGTCGCTCTGGGCCGGGTCGGCGATATTGCTCTGGACATGGATTGTACCACTGCTTGTAGGTCAACCCTTTTTGCGGCTTTACCTGCTCGCTGAACACGGACGTTGTGCATTCGTGGCCAACATGTTTGAAAACACCCGCACGACCTTTACCAACCGCGTGGTGCGCTGGCTGGCCTGGAACATGCCGTATCATGCTGAACATCATGCCTACCCGGCGGTGCCGTATCACAAGTTACCGGCGTTTCATGTCAGAACCCGCGAGCACCTGCAGGTAACCGAGGACGGCTATGCACGGTTCAATTCGAAGTTTGTGAAACAACTGGAGCGCTAGGCATCCACAATCAACCGCGCGCCGATGAGGCCGAGGAAGCCGCCCATTGCCCGGTCGATCCAGGTTTTGGAGGCAATGTAGGCGTTGCGGGATTTTTGCACGGAAAACAGCATGGCTACGACGGCGTACCAGCCAATTTCGTTGCAGAACACGATGGTGACGGCAACGAAATAAACCCACAGGGGCGAGTTGGCGGGCAGCAAGGCCACAAAAATCGAGCCGAAAAATACAATCACCTTCGGGTTGGCCAGTTGCGTGGCAAGGCCCAGCATGAAGGCAGGCCATGGCCGCAACTGCTTTTGCCTGGCTGGATCCAGTTCGACAGGGTCGCGGGCGTGCCGCCACAACATGATGGCCAGAAACAGCAGGTAAATGCCTCCGGCGATCTTGAAGGCCGTGTAGGCCCAGGCAGCGTGTTCCAGCACGATGGCGAGACCGGCAATCGCTGCGGTTGACCAGATGATCGTTCCTGCACCGAGCCCCAGGACCGCGGACAGGGCAACAGGGCGCGGGTTCGACAAGGCAAGCTTGGAGATCAGCACGAATGATTGACCCGGGCTGATGGCCGCCAGCAATTGTGCGGCCCACAGGGTAATCAGGGGGATCAGAAATTCCATGCTTGCCCCATCATCAGAACATCACTCAACCTCATTACGCGAAACATCCATGATTTTGCGGATGCCTGCAAGCTGCTCGCTGACAGCTGCAACATCAATGCCTGCCAACAGACCGGACAAGTGCTCTATGTCCGGGTCCATGCCGGCAATGGCGTGGTCGCGAAACTCGCGACCCTTTGTGGTGATCCAGACATGCTTGCTGCGGCCGTCTTTCGGGTTGGGTTTCATCTCCACGAGATTGTGTTTCTCAAGTACGGCAAGCGTGTGGGTCATGGACGTCTTGGGCACCTGAAACGCTCTTGAGATATCTTGCGGTGTGCGACCGTCCTGAACGCGTATCAGGTGATTGAGCACGGAGAAATGCGAGATCAGCATGCCGTCAGGCAGGCGGCTTTCCAGAATGGTGCGGCTGAGCTGGCTGATGATGCCGATCTCGTTGAAGAAGGTGAAGTAGATCGATCTGGTCTTGTCATCCATGCGCTATTCGGGTCTCAAGTGGCCACCGGGGCGTTTCTTGTACCTCCGGCCCAAAACCAAGTCGACCCAGCATTTGTACGGTGTGACCGGGTTGGGCCAGCATGTCATGTGCCGACTTATAATGTGCGGCCATTTCGGGATACTCCTGCAGGGCCTGGCTGACCGGGTGCAAGGCCAGGCCGAGACGGGTGGTCATGAGGTTGAGCCGAAGCCATTTGCGCCCCGTGTCAATCTGATCTGCACGGGTGTTGGTCGCGCTGGCAAGAACGGCATAGGCAGGCGTTGCCGCCAGCATCTCGCGGTATATCTCGACGCCTTGCTGGAAGCCGTTGGAAGAAGGATCCAGCTGATCCTCGCGGGTGAGCTGGCCTGCCAGCATCAGGGCTTCGAGAAACGGGCCACCCAGGTCGATGCCGTCGGGATTGGCGTTGATCTCAGCCTTGCCGAAGCGCATCAGGTCTACGCTCTCGCGCATGGTGTGCGGGGTCAGAGCCTCGACCATCCAGGCGTCCCAGGTCAGTTTGCGAAGCGCTGCGACCGGCTCCGGTTGGTCAATGATCGTTGCGAAGTCCGAAAGGCTGGTTGCCAGATCGGCGGGAACAGGCCGGTCGTCGAAGGCTTCCTTGCAGGATCTCCGTTTCATGGCTTGCGTGAACAGGGGATCAGGTTGTGCTCCCGGTCTGAAGGTTGAAACGGCAACCGGGCCATCTTCGCCTTGCGGGAAAACATCATGAACAACATCAAACCCCTTCTGTGCCGCCGCAATGCCCATCAATTCCAGAAAGCAGCCCAGTCCAATGATGATTTGCCGGTTGTGCGGGTCTGTTATCGGCAGGTCGCGCTGTTTGTCACGCAGCAGGATGACTTTTCCGTCCTGGGTAAGATCAACAAGCCACGGCTGCCGGTTGTGCGGGTTGGGGGCCAGGATGGCGTAAGACAGCGCGAACCTTCTCGGTTCCTGATAGCTGCCTGCGGTCTTCCACGGCTCAAGCGCTGAGTGCGGTGTCCGCGTCGTCAGGAAGCCGGCTGTGGCTGCAGTTGCGGCGAGAACTACGCCGCCGCCGATCAGGCTGATTGCCTTGCGTCGGGATATTGTCATGGCGTTGCCTTTCAAATAAGTGCGATATCGAACTAAATAATACGATATCGTACTAAATGCAAGTGTCAAGTTGAGGGTGGAAACGCCATGCCGGTCAGGGTTAAAAGATGCAAGCCAAGCCAAGAGGAAGTGACCATGCCGGGATTTGACAAAGCCGCAGCCACCTATGACCGCTCGCGCCATGCGCTGATACCGGACTATGACGATCTTTATGGCGCCGCCGTTGATGCACTTGAGCTTGGCCGGGTGGAGAACGCCAGGGTGCTGGACCTCGGGGCCGGTACGGGCGGATTTTCACAAGAGGTGATAAACGCCCATCCCGGCTGCCAGGTGGAATTGTCCGACCTGTCTGTACCAATGCTGGAACAGGCACGTGCAAGATTTGGAACCGACCCCCGGTTCTCGTTTCGCGAGCTGGACATTGTCACCGGAGAGTTCGGCACCGGCTGGGACCGGATCATCTCGTCCTTTGTCATTCACCATTTGCCGCATCAAGCCAAGCGCGAGGTGTTTGCCAATGTATGTGCTGCCCTGAAAACCGGCGGCCTGTTCGTCAACATCGATCAGGTGCAGGCGTGTTCGCAGGCCGTGCAGGACATTCACATGCGGTTGTGGAGGAAGGACGCCCTGGCTGCCGGTGCCCTGGAACAGGATCTTGCAGATGGTGTGGCCCGTATGGAAGCCATGGATATCAATGCCGACCTGGATGATCAGGTGTTGTGGTTGCAAAGGGCAGGCTTTGATCAGGTTGACGTGGTTTACCGCAATTATTTCTGGGCGGTTTTTGTTGCGCGCAAGGCGCCCTGAACCATGCTGTCGTCAAGCTCCAGAAATTTTGTGCTGCTGATGCTTGCGCTGGGTGCAGGGCTGCTCGGTTACCGGCAGTTGGTGGCTGGACCGGCACAATATGTGCTTGCGGTCAGCTGGCAACCGGCGTTTTGCGAAGGCCGCTCACGGTTGCCTGAGTGCCGATCCCAGACTGAAAGCAGATTTGATGCATCGCATTTCACGTTGCACGGGCTTTGGCCGCAACCGCGCAGCAAGGCCTATTGCGGTGTGTCTGAAAACCATATCCGACTGGACAAGAAGCGGCGCTGGCATGACTTGCCGTGGGACAGGCTTGAACAGAATACATGGCGCCGGTTGCAACAGGTCATGCCGGGAACCCGGTCCGGCCTGCACAAGCATGAATGGGTCAAGCACGGCACCTGCTATGACGGAACAGATGCAAATGAATACTTTACCGATTCACTGCACCTCATGGACAAGCTCAATGCTTCAGAGGTTCGAAACCTGTTTGCGGCCCGAATTGGCGATGAGCTGAACGGCGAACAAATCCGTGCAGCCTTTGACAAGAGCTTTGGACCGGGGGCGGGGAAGCGCGTGCGTATTGCCTGCAAAAACGATCAGGGCAGGCGCTTGATTGTCGAACTGACCATCGGGTTGTCCGGCACGGTTTCACCGGACAGCAACATGTCCGATCTGATCGCGGCATCGTCGCCAACCGACCCGGGCTGTCCGTCAGGCGTTGTTGATGCAGTTGGCCTTCAGTAAGTCCAGGTTCATCCGGACCAATCAATTCATTGTGCTTCCTGGCGGCGTTTTCCTGATCCAGACGGCGTTGATGGAAATTTTCCACATGCTTGTGCCGCACGATCTGCAGGGTGAATATGAGGATAATCTCGTCATGCGCGTGGCTTTCTGCGCGTTAGTGTGGGTGCTGATCATGGCTGTCGAGCTCTCGCTTGACACGGTGTGACCGACAATTGCCCTGACCGACGTGGTCTGGGTCATAGCGCTTGCCACCGTGGCGTCGGGCGTCGTGAGGGTTGCGACGGCAGAGCAGGTGGCGTGCTTTCTCGAAGGCAGCCGAATGTACGAAGTACTTGGTCTTTTTGTGCTTTTGCTGGTCGGCATTATGCTGATGAGTGACGGTGGCCATCTGGCGCATCTGGCATTGTTCGGCTACGAGATCGATCCCATGAACAAGGCCACGTTCTACTTTGTCCCGGTCATTCTGGTGCTGCTTGATTTGGTGCAGGGACGCCATCAACGCAAAGTCATGGCAGAAGCCGCCGCCAAATCCACCAGCCGTCCGGCTGCAACCCAGTGAAGCTTGCATCCTTACGTTGTAATTCCCTACGTGACTTCGCAACCGAATCAATTTCTTGTGGCGAGCGTTACTGAAACAAACGTTTTGGGAGAAGGTCGGCGATGGCTGATGTGAAAACGGAATACTACGAAGATAAAAAGGGCGAGTGGCGCTGGCGCAAGAAGGCCAGTAACGGTGAAATCATCGGGGCATCGTCAGAAGGCTATGTGAACAAGAAGGACTGCCAGTCAAACGCCAATCGCGGCACCAAGGCCGGCGACAAGTGGGAGTTCTACAAGGACAAGAAGGGCGAGCACCGCTGGCGCTGTTTTGCGTCCAACGGCAAGCAGGTCGGCCGCGCCACCGAAGGCTACAAGGGCAAGAAGTCTGCCGAGAACAACGCCATGGCCAATGGCTGGGCCGGCAAGGGCTAGAGCAATACGGGTTCAACTGAACCCATGAAGTTGCTCTGTCACCTTGAAAGCGATCAGGCTTATGTTTTTTGGTTGATGCAACCAAAAATCAACCCAATCTGAGTTTGCGGCTGTGCCGACGAAGCCGTGATCTGAATTTCGATTCGGACTGAAAGCCCGGTGCAATCGCATGCACCGGGCGTCTTGTCGTGATGCACGTGTGAATGATTGCGTAAACCGCGCCCATCGGCTAAAACCCGCTCATCAATTCCATATTATCTGTTCAAGAGGGGCACGAGCCTGCCATGGCGCGTCAATTCATCTATCACATGCAAGGCATGTCGAAGTCTTACTCCGGCGGCAAGAAGGTGCTCGACGATGTGCACCTGAGTTTTTACCCCGATGCCAAGATCGGCGTGCTGGGTCCGAACGGGGCCGGCAAATCCACCCTGCTGCGCATCATGGCCGGTATCGACAAGGAATTCAGCGGCGAGGCCTGGCTGGCCGACGGTGCAACATCCGGCTACCTGTCCCAGGAACCGCAACTGGACGAGGCCAAGGACGTGATGGGCAACGTCATGGAAGGCGTGTCTGAAAAGCAGGCCATCCTTGATCGCTACAATGAACTTGCGATGAACTACTCCGACGAGACCGCAGACGAGATGACCCGCCTGCAGGATGAGATCGATGCGCAGAACCTGTGGGATCTCGACAGCCAGGTTGAACAGGCCATGGATGCGCTGCGCTGCCCGCCGGGTGATGCTGATGTGTCGAAACTGTCTGGCGGTGAACGCCGCCGCGTTGCCCTGACCCAGCTTCTTTTGCGCAAGCCGGACCTTTTGTTGCTCGATGAACCGACCAACCATCTGGATGCTGAAAGCGTCAACTGGCTGGAACATCATTTGCGCGAGTATCCAGGCGCCATCCTGATCATCACCCATGATCGTTACTTCCTCGACAATGTCACCGGCTGGATCCTGGAACTCGACCGTGGCCGCGGTATCCCGTACGAAGGCAATTACTCCGCCTATCTCGGCCAGAAGGCGAAGCGTTATGCGCAGGAAAGCCGTGAAGACGTGGCCCGCCAGAAGGCGTTGGAAGCCGAGCAGGAGTGGATCGCCGCTTCACCAAAGGCTCGCCAGGCCAAGTCCAAGGCGCGTATCAAGGCTTATGACGAACTGGTCAAGGCCAATGACAACCGGCTCAAGTCAACCTCGGCCCAGATCGTCATTCCACCAGGCGACCGGCTTGGCGATGTGGTCATCGATGTCGAAGGCCTCAAGAAGGGCTATGGCGACCGGTTGCTGATTGACGGCCTGGATTTCCGCCTGCCGCCGGGCGGCATAGTCGGTATCATAGGTCCCAACGGCGCCGGCAAGACCACGCTGTTCCGCATGATCACCGGTCAGGAACAGCCCGACGAAGGCTCCATTCGTATCGGTGAAACAGTGCAGCTTGGATATGTGGATCAAAGCCGCGATTCGCTCGATCCCAACAAAACCGTCTGGGAGGAAATTTCAGAGGGCAGTGACATCTTCTATCTCGGCAAGCGTGAACAGAACTCGCGCGCCTATTGTTCGGCATTCAACTTCAAGGGTGGTGACCAGCAGCAGAAAGTCGGCTCACTGTCCGGCGGTCAGCGCAACCGGGTGCACCTGGCCAAGATGCTGAAAAAGGGCTCCAATGTACTGCTGCTCGATGAGCCGACCAATGACCTGGATACTGAAACCCTGGCTGCGCTCGAAGAGGCGCTGGAAAGCTATGCCGGCTGTGCAGTGGTGATTTCGCATGACCGCATGTTCCTGGACCGTCTGGCCACTCATATACTGGCCTTTGAAGGCAACAGCCATGTGGAGTGGTTCGAGGGCAACTTTGCCGATTATGAAGAAGACAAGAAGCGCAGGCTGGGTGAAGACTCCGTCATGCCCAAGCGGATTAAGTACAAGCAATTCTCACGGTGAGCGACGAATGCTCCGGCGCGGATGTCATTGTCATTGGCGCCGGGTTGTCCGGTCTTGTTGCAACAACGCTGTTGCTGGAGCAGGGGCGTTCTGTGGTTGTGCTGGAGGCAGCGATCAGGCCTGGCGGGCGTATTCAGTCACTCCGTGACGCTGAGACCGGTGATGTGCTGGGCGATCTGGGACCCACATGGGTGTGGCCGCCTTTTCAGCCTGTTGTTGTTCAGTGGCTGCAACGGCTTGGACTGCATACATTTCCCCAGTTTGAAACCGGCAATGCAGCACTTGATCATGGCCCTGCGGCACCCGTGCAGTTTCAGCCCCTGCCCGGTCAGAATGGCATTGCGCGGATTGCGGGAGGTCCGGTTGCGTTGATTGATGCGCTGGCGGCACGGCTGCCCGAGGGCGTCCTGCGCACTGGGCTGGCGGTCACCGCTGTTTGTGTTGATGAAAAAGGTGTCAGGGTCGAGGCGTCAGGCAATGCCTTTTCTGCTAAAAGGGTGGTTGTCGCCGCCCCCTTGCGGGTGGCTGAGAATTCCATCAACTGGTCTCCGGCTCTTCCTGACCCACTTCGTCAAGCCATGCGGGCGACGCCTACATGGATGTCGGTGCATGCCAAGGCGCTGATTGTTTATCCCACCGCCTTCTGGCGTGAGGCAGGATTGTCGGGCCGCATCGCCAGCCAGGCGGGTCCGCTGGTTGAAGCCCATGACGTCAGTGCTGAGAACACCATTCCCGCTGCCCTGTTCGGATTTGTCGGATGGCCGCATGACATGCGGGTTGCACACAAGGACAGGCTGGATGCAGAAATCATCGCCCAGCTTGTGCGCTGTTTTGGAGAAGCGGCGGCGCGCCCGGCGCAGATCCATGTAGAGGATTGGGCGGCCAACCGGTTTATCTGCACACCCGGAGATATTGCAGAGCCAATGAACCATCCTGATGTCGGCCCAGATGTTCTGCGACAAGCCCATGCAGATGGACGTATCGTGTTCGCAGCCGCAGAGACTTCTGACGTCAGCCCCGGCCTGATTGAAGGGGCGTTGACTGCGGGTATGAGGGCGGCACGGCTGGTACTTGGCTCACGTGCCTGAATCCGGCAAGTTGATACCAAAGGAGCCAGCAAGCCTATGCCGCACGCGAAAAATCAAGATGTTCAAATCCATTTCGAAGATAGCGGCGGTTCCGGACCGCCGCTGTTGTTTCTGCACGAATATGCCGGTGATCACCGGTCGTGGGCGGGGCAGGGCAAGGCCTTGTCCGCCGGCTGGCGGTGCCTGTCTGCATCGGCTCGCGGCTATCCGCCTTCCGATTGCCCGGACAGTCCCGAAGCCTACAGCCAAGACGCCATGACCAATGATGCGCTTGCGGTCCTGAATGCAGCAGGGGTGGACAAGGCGCATATCGTTGGCCTTTCAATGGGGGCGTTCACGGCGCTTCAACTTGCACAATTTCACCCCGAACGGGTGTTGTCGGTGACCGCTGCTGCCGGTGGTTCAGGCTCGTCGGAAGAGCAGACGGCACGCGAGGGGTTTGTGACAGAAGCTTTGGGCCTTGCCGCGATGATGGAAAAAACCAAGGCAATTCCCGCCGAAGCGATGTGCAAGGGCCCGACTCGGGTTCAATTGCGTTGCAAAGACCCGGCGGCCTGGCAAATGAGTGCGGATCACCTGGCGTCGCATCCCTGGCAGCCGGCGGCCCATATGCTGCGCGGTGTGCAGGTTGGCAGACCGTCATTGCGTGATCAGGAGCATACCTTGCGGACTGTTTCAGTGCCGGTGCACCTAATGGTCGGAGACGAGGATACGTCCTGCCTGAATGTGAATATCTGGCTCAAGCAGATCATGGCATGTGCGCGGCTTATGGTGTTTCCGGCCACCGGCCATGCCTTGAACCTGGAGGAACCGGACTTGTTCAACAACAGTCTTTTGAATTTCCTGACACTGGTTGACAGTGGCGACTGGCGGCCGCGTGACCCTGGCACCATGCCGGCGGCAGGTGTTCATACAGCCCTTGGCCTCGCTGAAGACGATTAGAAGAACATCTCGCCCTACATCAGTATGTTTTTTGATTGAATCAATCAAAAAACATAAAACTGAACGTTTTCAAAGTGCTAGAGCAACTTTATGGGTTCAAGTGAACCCATGTTGCTCTAGGCGGCGTCAGAAACGGTATTTTCGATGTCCATGCAGGCGAAGGCTATTTCCCGCATCAGGTCATCCCATGGACCCGGCGTTATCACCAGCGCGTCAACCAGGTTCGTCAAAGTGTGGTCCAGTGAGCCCGGACGGTTGGAAATGCCTATTGTCTTGACATGGCGCGTTCTGGCTTCGGTGAGGAACCTGTTGACCTCAACCGATG
>Ga0316187_10006446_pt1 | contig 10091 bp, 7 predicted proteins | sample CroRivburrow1_MG_FD_204927 | JGI IMG/M metagenome (GOLD analysis project Ga0316187, IMG submission 204927) | Coastal sediment microbial communities from Maine, United States - Cross River worm burrow 1 | ecosystem: Environmental > Aquatic > Marine > Coastal > Sediment | place: USA: Maine... | reverse complement strand
TGGGGCCTTTTTGCGGTACATAGCTAAACCCTGTCAGCAGGTATCACACTACAACTACGGTGTGACGACTCATCTTTTTTTATCGCTATATAGCTTTCCTGGGCATTTTCCGGCTTCGATCCATTTAAACCCTTGCCACCATTGGGCTGAGGGCTGTTTTCCTTACCCTGACTTGGCCCTAACTTGGGGCTAACTTGGCCCTGACTTGGGGGTGACAACTTGGTTTTTTGCCCTAACTTCTTTTCGTCATAGCCTAAGTTCTTCGGATCAATCAGCCCCATGAGGTGCTTTCGATTCAGCAGGTCACCATCATAAAGAAGCTCGTACACCAGACTTTGGCCACGTCTACCACGATGGATAAGCAGGTATTCCAGCTCGGTTAATCGTGAGCAATGTATCTTGAGTTGACCATCACTCCAGCCGGTAACGGCTCTAATCTCTTTGCGGCTAAAACGATAATCGGCCTGATCCATTCCTTGGGCTTTGCACTGCGCCTCTACCATTTGTTTGATGTGTTTCAGCAAGGTATGGGTTTGCGGTGGCAACTCATCCAAGGTTCTGCCCAGCACTTCATGAGCCAGTTGGTTGGCGACTTCGATATCCTGGGGAATCACTTCGATGTATTCCAACACCTGGCCTTTGTGGGCTACCGTTTTCACTTCCCGCTGATACTGGTGAAGCAAAGCCACCGTTTTAATCAGTGTTAAGTACTTCATGTGATCCCGGCGGGTTCGGGTCTTATCATCGATAAAGGTCAACTGCTCAGCAAAGGGATTAGCCACTAAAAGAGGACGTAACAGGCGTTGGGCGTTTCGGTGTAGCTGGATGATGTGCTTTTTATCTTCGGCCTGTAGCAGCCCTTCGAGCGTTTGGGCTTTCCGCTGCATGGCGTGGATAGCTTGGGTTTGCTCTCGACTCTCGTTAACAGTCAGCACCACACAACGATTCATCAGCTCTTCATCAATATCAATAGCGGTGGTGGTTAAGAACAACATCACCGGGCCTTCTACGTGGTATTCCTTGGTGACCAAGGTTCCCGTATTGTCATCTTTGCCGGTGCTGGCGATGGTCAACTCACCTTCACTCTGCAATAGCTTCAAGGCATAGCTGGCGTTCTCTGCACCTTCTTCCTCTGCTATGGCCAGTATCTTATTTTTGAGATTGGTTTCACCCATGTAGAACAGGCTTTGGCCGGTCATCGCTGAGTATTGGACACGCTCTTCTTCTGGCATCATGTTCAATACAGCATCCATTAACGAGGACTTACCGGCTGCACTGGTTGACTGGATGATGACGGCCAGCGGCTTATCCAATTTCCTGGACACTGCCGCCAAGTAACCCACAAGCTTGTTAGTCTCTTCACCGACAACCCCAGCTGTTTCAAAGTCATCCAGGATACGACCCAACAGGTTTTTATCTTTTAGTAGCTTTAAGGCTTCGCCTCTTTCCTCATCATCCAAGGATTTACTTTGAGCCTTATTTTCGAGGGTCTTTTCGATATTCTCTTCTTGAAGGGCTTCGCATTTAAGCAGGACTTTTCCGAGGTCTTTTTTGATCACTTCTTCAGTCACACCCAGTTCAACTGCCGCTTGTTTAATGAAGCCATAACGGGCTTTGGCGCTGTAAAGATCGAAGGTATCAACATGAAGTAACTCTTCTTGGTTTACCAATATGTTGACCTTGAGTTGGTTGGGTGTGGTGTTGCTCTTTAGCCCTCTCACCCGGTATCGTCTAGCAGCTAAAAGAATAATGATCTCATCTTCCTTTACCTCTGCTTGAATATCTGGCTTGGGTAGGTCTGGCGTGACTACTGCCGGTAATGGCTCAACTTCATCAACTGGTTGAAACTGTATTTCTTCAGGCTCTACCTCCAAATTTGGCTTTGATACTTCTACATGCTCAGGTACACCCGTTTGAGTCTCGATATCAAGTTGATGCTCTGGCGCTTTACCTTTACCCAGCCATACCGCCCCACGTATCGCAGTTCCTAAACTCTTATTGGCTGGCTTAACCTGCAAGGCGTATTCATTGGCATCCATCCCCTTGGGGAAGTTCACCCGGTAACCGTCGATACCGGCCTCAAGCAATTTAGCCGCTAAAGAAGAAGTGGCCTTTTCTCCGGCCTCATCCCGGTCATAAGCAATTAGCACCCGTTCAGTACCATGAGTTTTAAAGGCTTCCAGAATGTCACCGGTAAAGCCCTCAATCCCATAGCTGGTAGTGACATTGCGAAAACCGGCACTCCAAAAAGTAAGTGCATCAATGAGGCTTTCACACAGGATAATCTCTTTACTGGCTTGCAAGGCTTTAAGGTTAAACACGCCTTGATGTGGCCCCGGAAGGTAAAGATGTAATGGGGTGCCTTTGCGTAACCGGCTACCGATCTTACGGCCATACATCTCCAATACCTGGTTATCGTTGATGATCGGCACCACCACGGAACCGGCAAAGTGTTCATGGCCGGTATTACGCAGAATACCCAGCCTTTGCAGGTGGCCGCGAATGGCGGCCCCTTCTTTGCGGTTCTTCTCTGGCAGTCGATAGCCTAAGGTTCTATTGGCCAAACCTAGTTTGAAGTATTCAACGGCTTCACCACTGATGCCTCGATTTTCCAGATAGGCCAAACCTTCACTATCGCCAAGCAAGGCTTGGTGATAGAACGCCACAACCCGGTGGAGTAGCTCTTGATCCTCAGCACTCTCTGACAAGGGATTATCCAGCTTAGCCACGGTGGAGCGTTTCACCGTTTGGACAACAGGAGCCGCTAAAGAGGGATTGTCTTCCCTCAGCAACTCAACCGCATGTCTAAAGCTGACACCTTGAGATTTCATCACCCAGTCAATCACCGTGCCACCGGTTTGGCAGGCACCCAGGCAGTGCCACAGGTTCTTTTGGGGGCTGATCACTAACGAGGGAGTTTTATCGTCATGGAAGGGACAGTGGCCGATTCGATCCTTGCCGGTGCGTTTGAGCTGGATACCTTGGGATTCCACTAAACGCTCTAGGGAAACCTCCTGTTTCAATCGCTCGATTTCTTGCTCGGCAATACGTGCCATCTCCGCTACCTCCCAAAATCCTGTCAAGGATAATATTGACTCTTCATAGGAGTCATTTATATACTTATCAGGAGTATTGGTCAAGGCCAGTTAGGAACATAGTCATATACTGCGGAGGTGTTTAGTTGAAGATGGATTTATTTACCATGTCGCAGAGTACAGAGTTCCGTAAGGCTTTGGGCACTCGCCTTAAGAATCTCAGGAAGCAGAAACGTTGGTCTCAAAAGGAATTAGCAGCCAAGGTGGATTTACGCTTTCAGCAGCTCAACAAGTACGAGAGCGGGCTTAACATGCCCCCAGCTGAGATGTTGATTAGCTTGGCAGATGCTTTAGGTACTTCGGTGGATTACCTGCTAACCGGCAATCCTGCTGAAGAAAGCCCATTGAGCAATACTCGACTGTTTAAACGCTTCCAAGAGTTGGAGCAGTTCGACAAGGATGACCAGGAGGCCGTCATTACCATTATTGACGCCATGATTACCAAGCGCCGTGTGGAGGGAGCTATCCAGCCAATGGATGAGGAAAGCAGCTAAAGAAGATAAGTAATAAGGCGCTGGGCCAAGGTGCGCCAACACCAAGACCCAGCTAATCACAACAACCTGTACTAGAGGTTATTATGACTGACACACATGATAAGTCAGAGGCACGCCTGACTCAAAATAAAGCCTACCCAGAACGTCACATCAAGGTAAACCAAACCTACTACATGAAGCCGCTAAAGGATAATCCCGGTGGTGCTGGCCGCCCGATACCGTGGATTCAGCTTAAGGGCTATTGGCTGCAACAGGCAGGCTTTGAGATTGATACCCCGCTTAAGGTTAGGGTCATGCCGGGGTGTTTGGTGGTGACGGTGGAAGGATAAAGATAAAGTAAAGGGGCCGGTTTTTCGGCCCCTTAGCTTTCAAACCATGAAATCCCTTCATGACTAATAGAGGCAAAAGAAACTTCACCATTAATATAAAAAGCTAGATCTTCTGGGTAATCAGGGCTGATAAATGCGTATATGCTGCTTACACGCCTCAAAACATCAAGAGATTCTCGGCACACTTTATATAATTTCATAGTAGCCTTTTCTTCCATCAACTCTGTACCTGGCCATTCTTTTACTCTCTTTTCTTTGAGTAAATATGGGGCTATCTGCTTATCAAAATCAACAGCAACTAAGCTATAAGTACACTCATCACGCCATATTAAACTAAATTCTGAACATGCATCACTTGCCCATGAAAGAAGCTCTGGAAAACTTTTATCAGCCATCACTCTTTCTCATAAAAAAATTCGGGAACCAGTGCCTGCCCTTCATGATTAAATACACACATAAATTCCATTTCTTTATCACAAACAACTGCTTCAATTTGATTGAATAAGTTTCTATTAATCGAGCTTATATTTTCCACATAGTAGCCATATGTGGGGTCATGTTGTGACGGTGTTACAGGAAGGTACTTATAGTTAGGAACATTAAAAATATACACTCCACTTCCTAGCATTTCTCTTAGGCTTGAAATAGCCATATCACCTTTAGCTTGGTAATACCCACCCATCATTAATGACTCAAATGTACTTTTCCATGACTGTATAAGACTCCTATAGTCAGAGTCTCTCAATGAACTCCACTTACAGCCTTGCTCATCAAGAAACTCTTCTAATTGATAACAGCGCTTAACAAATCCCATTAATATCATTCACATCTATAGCTAAAAGAATATATGAGCACCGTTTCTATCAGCCGTATGGTAGTGCCACCTATATGCCCCTTTATATGGAATAGGCCATTTATTCCCTTTCGGTGTATGCTTTTCTGGCCCAATAGGTTGGCGGCCTCCTCCAGCCAACAGCGCAATCTCTCTAGCAAGCTCTTGGCTATACGCCATTACATCAGCGCCTGCCCTAACCTCTAAAATTGCTTCACCCATTCTCAATTGCCTCGAACCTACTTTTACATCCCCGCCAACAAGCTCTGCCTCTCTAGCTACATACTTTCGGCTCTTGTCTGAACTCTCACCTTTAGCCTGGATCATCTTAAGCAATGGGGAATCTGCACTCACCATTGATGCGAGAATAATCATGCCCGTTAAAGATGATGTGACATTGCCAGTAGTAAGAGAGCCATTCCAGGTATCAACATGGCTTTTCCCCATCATGGAAAAAGCATTTGCCGCTACCGCTGTTGTCGCAAGGATGGCAAAACCATTCATTCCTGCACCAAGAGATCCAATACTAAAGTTACCAGTAGGATCGGTATACATTGCCGGGTTAGCATTGGCGTAGAGGTACTTGTTCAGCGTGATAGGTTCGTTTGGTCGACCCATCCAAGTATCCTGCTGAGTAAACCTTCCCACAGATTGATCATAGTAACGCGCACGTAGATAGTAGTTGTTCAGATTCCCGTCATACTGTTCCCCCGTATATCGATAACTGCTCTCCGTCGCGCCGCTGCTGGCGATGAGCTGGCCGTAGGAACTGTAGTCATAGGTATCGGTGACTATACCCGCACTGTCAGACAAAGCTCGGGTACTACCCAGCCCGTCATACAGGTAATAGCTGTCATTGGCCGCTCTGGTTTGACTAATCAGATCATCGCCATACAGGTAACTCACCGACGGATTATTGGCGCTGTCTAACTCTTTGATAACCTGGCCGTAGTCTCGGTTCCTGTCGACGAGGTAGTTGGTGACGATGCCATCGTCGTTCTTGGCAACCCTGAGACCGTCTGCATCGTATTGATAGCTGACGGTCACCCTTAAGCGGTTAGGTTGTATTTGTGGATATTGGTCAGCCATCTGGCAGAAGAATGCTGACACCTTATCTGTTTTGGTCTACTTTAAGTCCAATCATTCTTTATGCCCGGCACCTATTATTTTTTTCATATTATCGCTACCAATTACTTCAGCAAAACTAAAGACTGATAGCTCATCATTATTTTTAATTGATATATTAGCGCCGTTTTTTAGTAATGCCTCTGCAATATCACAATTATCTTGCTCAACAGCTTCATGAAGGGCCGTATAACCATGTTCACCCTTTTGATTAACATCTGCGCCCGCCTCTATTAAGGCCTGGACATAATCTATATTTCCCATAGAAACAGCAACATGAAGCGGGTAATCGCCGAAGTTTCCTTTTACATTAGGCCCATCAAGTCGAACACCAACAAACTCTGGCATTTCATTCATTTCATGCAAGATTGTTATTATTGAAACATCCATATTGCACACGCTCACTTATTTGCACAGTTTTTCAATATCTTCCAACAAACCATCAATCGCCACTTGTAGGTTAATTATCTCACCTACATGATTAGGGTCGTTATCCTTGTACCATTTCTCTGAAAATCTTTCTCTCATTTCTTTACAGTCTTGGTTGCGTTTGAGTAACCAGCGTAACCGATCACAACCCGATAACCCTGGTGGTTCTGGTTCTGTACATCTACTTTTATATGCTTTTCTTTCAGTAGATTTTTCTTTAACCTCATTTGAACTAAGACTTTGATCTATGCTTAACGCAATATTATTATTCCTTACTATATAATCACCATATACAATGCTCGCAGCAAGTACTGCTACTCTAATCCCGACTCTCGCTATATTAGCTGTAGCTAATATTCCTGCAATACTATTATTTAATGAAAGTGTTATAGCAAAATTCCCACTTGGATCAATTTTATTGACTGGGTCAGATTCAGAGTAAACGAATCTATTCAAGCTGCTAGTTCTGTAACCACAGCCTACCCATGTATCCATCTTCGTAAACCTGCCCACACTGGGATCGTAATATCGGGCGCGCAGGTAGTACTGATCCAGACCGACATCAAACTGCTCCCCCGCATACCGATAACTGTTCTCGGTCGTCCCACTAGAGTCAACCAACTGCCCATAAGCATCATAAGTATAACTATCCGTCACCACACCACCGGCATCCGCCAGCGCCCGCGTACTCCCCAACCCGTCATACAGGTAATAACTGTCATTGGCCGCCCGACTCTGACTAATCAGATCATCACCATACAGGTAGCTCACCGTCGGATTATTGGCGCTGTCTAACTCTTTGATGACCTGACCGTAGTCTCGGTTCCTGTCGACCAGATAGTTGGTGACGATGCCATCGTCGTTTTTGGCCACCCGGAGGCCGTCGGCATCGTATTGATAGCTGACGTTGTCGATGGTGACGCCATTGTCGGTCTTGACCATCTGGATCAGGCGGTTGTTGTCGTCATAGCTGTTCGTCGTCAACGTGACGCCGTCGCTGACGGTCAGCGTGTTGCCATTGGCGTCGTAGCTGTAGCTCTCCCCGCCTGCTGTCAGCAGCCGGTCGTTGGCATCATAGCTGTAGGTCCTGCTGACGCCGTTTTCGAGGCTGTCGGTGCGGTTGCCGACCGCGTCATAGGTATAGCTATTGCTTTGTGTGCCCAGCACCGGATGGCCGCTCAGCGTCTCGCCTAACAGCCGGTACAGGTCGTCATAGCTGTAGCTCGTCGTCGCGCCTGTGTGGTCGACGACCTGGGTGCGGTGACCCGAGGCGTCGAGCGTGTAGTCAAAGCTCGTCAGGACATTGTTGAGGCCGTCCGTCGTTTGCAGCGCGGTCAGCCGGTTCAGGCTGTCGTAGCTGTAGGCCGTGACGTTACCGTTCGGATAGCTGACGCTGGCGCGGTTGCCGACAGTGTCGTAGCCGTAGGTCGTGGTCTGACTGTTCGCATCGGTGACGCCGGTCAGCCGGTTCAGTGCATCGAAGCCGTAGCTGACTGTCTCAACCTGCGTGCCGACCGTGGTCGTCACCGCCGTGCGGTTGCCCTGTGGATCATAGGCATACTCAATCACATTGCCATCCGGCCCGGTCTCGCTAATCAGCCGGTCACGGTTGTCGTAGGCATAGCTCGTCGTACCCCGACTGTCGGTGACGCTGATCCGGTTGCCGACGGCGTCATAGGTTATCGTCTCTTCCGTCAGATCGGCATAGGTCTTGCGAATCATCCGGTTATTGACGTCATAGGCATAGCTCGTGGTATTGCCGTTGAAGTCGGTATGACTGAGCGTATTGCCGTTGGCGTCATAGCTGTAGCTCTCGCTCTGACCCAGCGGCAGGGTTCGCGTCAATACCCGGCCCAGCGCGTCATAGGTCCAGCTGGTGGTATGGCCATTGGCGTCCGTCTGCGTCAGCTTGTTGCCGGCCGCGTCATAGCTGTAGGCGGTCGTTTGCAACAGCGCATCGGTGACTTTAGTCAGCCGGCCCAGCGCGTCGTATTCGAAGCCGGTCGTTTTGCCGGCCTGATCGGTACGACTGATGACGCGGCCCAGCGCGTCATAGGTCTCGCTGCTGAACGTGCTATCGGCATAGGTGGTCTGGGTGCGACGATCCAGCGCGTCATAGCCGTAACTGATGCTGTGGTTATTGGCATCGGTCTGGCTGAGCAGGTTGCCGTCTTCATCATAGCTGAAGGTGGTGGTATGGCCGAGCGCATCGGTGGATTGCGTGCGGCGACCGGCGGCATCGTACTGATGTTCTGTACGGTTGCCGTTGGCGTCGATCTCGGCCGTGACGCGTCCGGCGGCATCATATTCGGTTTGCGTGAAGCTGCCATCCGGCGCGGTAACCCTGGTCTGCCGGTTCAGTGCATCGTAGGTATAACTCGTCGTCCGCCCCAGGCGGTCGGTGGTGCTGAGCAGATTGCCTTCGGCATCGTAGCTGTTGCTTTCGGTCGTCAGGTCCGGATAGGTCGTCTGGATCAGGCGTCGATAGGCGTCATAGACCATTTCGGTGCGGTTACCCAGCGCATCGATCCTGGCGGACTCGTTACCGGTGATATCGTATTCAGTACTGGTGACATTGCCCAGCGGGTCGGTTGTCTGTATCAGGCGGTTCTGCGCATCATAGACATAGCTCGTCGTCTCGTCGACCGGCAGGCCACCACCGATCAGGCGCGTGTGGGTCTCGGTCAGCACGTTGCCGTTGGCGTCATAGGTCTTGCTGACCGTGTTGCCGAGCGCATCGGTCTCGGTCAGCACGTTGCCGTTGTCGTCGTAGGTGAACGTGGTGTCATTACCCAGGGCATCGCTGCGCAGGCTGACGTTGCCCTTGGCGTCGATGTTCTGCCCGGCCAGATTGCCGAGTGGATCGGTTATGGTCAGCAGGTTGCCATAGCTATCATAGACATTGGTGAAGGTATTGCCACGGGCATCCTGCACCGTCAGCTCCTGGCCGCGGGTGTTGTAGCTGAAGGCCACGGTGTGACCGAGTGCATCGGCCTGCGTCAACTGGTTACGGCGGTCGTCATAGGTCGCCGTTGTCGTCTGGCCCAGCGGGTTGGTCTGCGTCAACGGGTTGTCATCGGCATCAAAGGTGAAACTGGAGATACCGCCCAGCGCATCGATACTTTCGGTGACATTGCCGCGGTCGTCATAGCTCAGCACCGTGATTCGGCCCAGGCGGTCGGTGACCGTGGACTGGTTGGCGGCGAGGTCGTGGTTGAACGCGGTAAAGTTGCCGTCGGCGTCTTCCTGGCCGATCAGGCGACCGTCAGTGTCATAGATATTCCTTATCGGGGTCCGGCCCAGCGCATCGACCAGCGTCAGCATCGCATGGCTGCTGTTGTAGGTGTACTGCGTGTCGTTCTGCGATGCATCGGTGCTGGTGACCAGATCACCGTTGGCATCAAAACTGTAATTCAGCACATTGCCATTCGGATCGGTGATCGACGCAATCCGCCCCTGCGCGTCGCGATTGAACAGCACGCTCTTGCCGTCGGAATGGAAGATGCCGTTGTCGGTATAGGTCAGCGTGTTGCCGTTCGGATCGGTGACGGTCTCGATGCCGAAGGCCTGGTTGAGGATATAGACAAAGCCTTCCTTGGTCGTCAGGCGGTAACGGTCCGGGTTATACGGCGCGGTGTCACCCGGCAACACCAGATCGGTGCCGTCGAAACGGGCCGTGATCGGGTTGACGATTTCCAGCGTGCTCAGCGTGCCGCTTTGCGGCGTGAAGCTCAGGTCGACATCGAGGATCGGCGAGACATCGTTACACACCGGGCTGGCGCCGACA
>Ga0316187_10006445_pt1 | contig 10092 bp, 6 predicted proteins | sample CroRivburrow1_MG_FD_204927 | JGI IMG/M metagenome (GOLD analysis project Ga0316187, IMG submission 204927) | Coastal sediment microbial communities from Maine, United States - Cross River worm burrow 1 | ecosystem: Environmental > Aquatic > Marine > Coastal > Sediment | place: USA: Maine... | reverse complement strand
GCCAAGGAACTGCTGGGGGGATTCTCCCGCGCCCTGGGCCGGATGATCGGTTCCAGCGCCCTGGAAGCGGATGCATGGCACCACCGCTCCGATGCCTTGTCCACCGGCGTGGTAATCGCCGGGTTGTGGGGGCGCAACCTGGGCTTGCCCTGGCTGGATGGCGCGGCCGGGGTGCTGGTCGCCCTCTGGATCATCTACACCGGGTTCAAGATGGCCTGGGACGCGGTATCGCCCCTGCTGGGGGAAATGGCTCCGCCCGAGGATATCGAGGCCATTCGCGCCATCGCCGCCAGTGTGCCAGGGGTGGAGAACACCCATGACATCAAGGTCCACAATTATGGGCACTTCAATTTCACCACCATTCATGCCGAATTGTCGGACCGGCTTGACGTCCACAGGATGCACGAGTTGACCACCCTGGTGGAAATGCGAATCCTGAATCGGTTTCCCGGCGAATGCGTGGTGCACATGGACCCGGTCAACCTCCATCATCCTATGTTCCACCTGGTTTTCGATGCCTTGAAGGATGCCGTGATCGCGCATCCGGAACTGGTGGAATTTCGCGACTTGAACCTGTGGAGCGATGAAGGCCTGGAACGGGGAGGCGTGGAAATCACGGTGAATCCCAATACCCCCGAAGGCCGGTACTTCGACCTCGCCCGCGAGGTGGAACGGGAAGTGCGGCAAAAATTTCCGGCCCTGGATTTTTCCGTCCGCCTCAAGGTGGATTTTTCCGCCGAACCCCTAAAAGCCCTTTGACCAATCACACCCGGCGGGTCAGGGGCCCATTTTTACTGAAGGCTCCATTCCCCGCATCCAAAATTAGATAATCATATCAGCACACTCATTCTTTCTCTGGTTGATCGGCACTTTCCAATTGGGGGGGTGTGGGGGGACGAGTTCCCCCGCTGCTTTGATTGTTGAACACAACGTTCCGCTCCCTTGGTTGACCCCTCCGCGCCTGGCGGGATAAGGTGCGCTCAATTCGGTGCTTGCCAGTCGCCGTGCTTCCCTTCTTCCTGCGCATGGATGTGCCGGAGCCGAGCCCATGACCCCCCGCTGGACCCTTCAACCCGCCGCCGCCCCGGAAGTGCGTGAACGCCTCTGCGGAGCGCTGGGGCTTCAACCCCTGGTGGCGGATATCCTTGTCCGGCGCGGAATCGACACGCCCGAGGCCGCCCAAACCTTTCTGCAACCCCGCCTGGCCGATCTGCACGACCCATTCTCCCTGTTGTCCATGGATCGGGCCGTGGAGCGCATCGTTCATGCCCTCCAGGAGGGTGAACGCATTGTCGTCTCCGGGGATTACGATGTGGACGGCATGACCTCCACCACTCTGCTGACGGGATTTCTCCGGGCTGCGGGGGCACGGGAGCCCCTCTATTTCATTCCCAACCGCTTCGAACACGGCTATGGGCTGACCGGCAACTCCGTGGACGCCCTGTTGGCCATGAAGCCCGACCTGATCATCACCGTGGACAACGGCATCACCGCCATGAAGGAGGTGGACCGCCTCAACGCCGCCGGTGTGGACACCGTGATCACCGATCACCACCTGCCGCGTCCGGAGGGCATTCCCGCGGGCATTGTGGTCAATCCCCAGCAACCGGGCTGTCCCTACCCCAACAAGGCCATTTCAGGCTGTGGCCTCGCTTTCAAGCTGGTGATGGCCCTTCGCAAGCAGTTGCGCGGCCTGGGCTGGTGGAACGATCAACGTCCCGAACCCAACCTGCTGGACTGGCTGGACCTGGTTGCCATCGCCACCATTGCCGACGTGGTTGCCCTGACCGGGGAAAACCGGGTGCTGGTGCACCATGGGTTGGAAGTCCTGAACCGGAACAAGCGCCGGGTCGGGGTCGCGGCCCTGCTTAACGGCACGGGCAAGGTGGTTGCGCGCACCGTGGGCTTTCAGATCGCCCCCCGCATCAACGCCGCGGGCCGCATGACCGAGGGCGCCCTGGCGGTGGAACTCCTACTTAGCGAATCGGAAGAGCAGGCCGCCCCCCTGGCCCAGCGCCTGGAAGCCGAAAACGACGCGCGGCGCGCCAAAGGGGAATCCATGTTCCGGGAGGCTGTTGCGGCAGTGGAGGAGCAGAGCGGGGAGGCCCCCGCCGGGATCGTGGTCGCTTCCGCCGATTTTCACGAAGGCATCATCGGCATCGTGGCCAGCCGCCTGGTGGAGCGTTATCACAAGCCCGTGGTCGTGCTGGCGGAAAACGGGGCCGGATACAAGGGCTCGGCCCGGTCCGTGCCCGGGGTCAACGTGACCGATGCCATCGCCTCGGCCGCCCCCCTGCTGGAGGAATACGGCGGCCACGAAGGCGCGGCGGGGTGCAAATTCCTCCGGGAACACCTGGATGAATTCCGGGCGCGCTTTGCCAAGGCCTGCGGTGAATTGGCGGCGTTGGCCGATCCTCCCGCCGTGCTCCTGGATGGAAGGTTGGACCATGGAACCATCGATGAAGCATTGGTGGAGCAGGTGGCCGCGCTGGCTCCCTTCGGTCATAAAAACGAGGAACCCAGGTTTTTGCTGGAGCCCGAAAAGGACGCCAAAGGGCCCGAGGTGCTCAAGGAGAAGCACCTGAAATGGAAGATGCCCGGCGGGGTGGAGATGATCGCCTGGAACAAGGCGCGGGAATTCGACCGGGGAGCCTCATGGAGCTATCTCGTGCGGCTTGGGTTCAACGAGTTCCGGGGCCGCCGCACCGTGCAACTGACCGTCGAAGACATGCGCGATTCCCCTTGAAATCAAAAAGGCCAGGGTAAAAGCAAAAAGCTGTGGGGGAACAAGTCCCCCACGGGTGTTTTCTTTGGTCGTAAGCTTTTTTTCCCGTCCGGCATCAGGGGGGCTTTATGGAATTGAATTTGTCCTTGCTGGTGCTGTTCGCGGCCTTTCTTCATGCCTGCTGGAACGCGCTGGTGAAATCGGGGGAGGACCCCTTGCTCACCGTGGCCACGGTGAGTGCGGTGGCCTCTTTTCTCAGCGCGCTGCTCACGCTCTTCTTTCCCGCGCCTCCGTTGGCGGCCTGGCCCTGGCTGGCCGCCGGGGTCGTCGCCCACAACGGTTTCAAGATCTTCCTGGTGCTCGCCTACCGGACCGGGGACCTGAGCCGGGTGTATCCCCTGGCCCGGGGCAGCGCGCCCCTGGTGGTGGCGGCGTTCGCCGGCCTGGTGGCCGGGGAGCGGTTGAGCCTCTCGTCCCTGGGGGGGGTGGCGCTGGTGTCGGGTGGGCTGGTCAGCCTTGCTTTTGAGCGGACCCCGGCTGCCACGCCCCCGTCCGGGGAAGTCCCGCTCCATGAAGGGCATCCCTTCCGCCCGCTTATGTTCGCCTTGCTGACCGGCATATTCATCGGGGCTTACACCCTCATTGACGGGATGGGCGTGCGCCTATCGGAAAGCGCCTTGGGCTACAGCGCCTGGCTGTTCATGTTCGACGGAGTGCCCATGGTGACGCTGGCGCTCCTGCTGCGGCGGGGTGCCTGGGTGAGATTCCTGCGCCGGGGGGTGCTTCCTTCCATCGGCGCGGGCGTGCTTTCCCTTTTTGCCTATTACGCCGTGCTGTGGGCTTTGAGCCGGGGAGCGATGGCGCCCATCGCGGCCCTGCGTGAGACGGGGGTCCTCTTTGCTGTGTTGATCGGCTGGCTGGTGTTGAGGGAGCCCCTGGGCATCCGGCGGCTGGGCGCGGCCCTGCTGGTTTCCGCCGGGGTGGCCCTGCTCCATGTGGGGGGGTGAATCCATGATCTTTCGTGATCCTGCAAAAAGTCCAGGGCCATGAACACCCTCGATCCCGCCGTGACAATGCTGGTGCTGGGCTCCGCATTGCTCCATGCGGCCTGGAATGCCCTGGTGAAAACCGGCGGGGATCGGCTCTCGGTGATGTCCACCATTCACCTGACCTGGGGCGTGATTGGGGGGGCCGGGATCTTCCTGGTGCCCTGGCCCCTGAGCGCTTCCTGGCCCTTTATTCTTCTCTCGGTGGTCTTGCATTGGCTGTACATCGCCGGCTTGCTGACGATGTACCGCGAAGGCGATCTGAGTCTGGTCTATCCCCTGGCCCGGGGCAGCGCTCCCTTGATGTTGGCCGTGTTGTCCGCGCTGTGGGTGGGCGAGGTGCTGACGATTCTGGGATGGGTCGGCGTGACCGGGGTCAGCCTGGGAATCGGGGTGTTGACCCTGGGGGGCCGCCGGCGGGCGGGCGGCGACCTGGATGAAGCCGGGGCGGTGGCGGCACTCCGGAAACGAAAGGCCCACCGGCGCGCCGTGTGGTCCGCTCTCTTCACCGGCATGACGATCGTAGGCTATACCCTGGTGGACGGCGTGGGTGTGCGGCGTTCGGGTTCGCCCCTCGGCTACGCCGCGTGGCTGTTCCTGCTCCAGGGGGGCGGTTGGGGGTTGGGATGGCTGGTGTGGCTTCTCCTGGCGCGGCGGCCGGCGGGAGGTGTCCCTTTGAGGAGGAGATTGCCCACGGAGTTGATGGCCGGCGTCATGTCCCTCGCCGCTTACGGCATGGTGATCTGGGCGATGAACCTGGCGCCGCTGGCCGTGGTCTCGGCGCTGCGGGAAACGGGAGTGATCTTTGCCGCACTGATCGGCACGGTGCTCCTGAAAGAGCCTTTCGGCCGGCACAGGGTTGCCGCCGCGGCCATCGTCGCCTTGGGAGTGGTTCTGCTCAACTGGCCACAATAGAAAGGTTGTGACTAAAGCAAAAAGAGAAATGCCTCCGGCGGGTTAAGGGCTTTGCCCTTAACAAACCCGATAGGGAAGGGAATGCGCAATATTCAATATTGGTTTGATTAAAACAGATCATTGAATATGAACAGTATCTTTAGATCCTTCCGTAAAAGGGGGCCTGCTTCATAGTTTCGGGGGGACTAGTTCCCCCACAGGGCTGTGGGATTTCCATCGCCGGTTAAGCGTTGGATTCGGCTTTCTTTTTTGCGGGCTTTTTGGTGGTGGCCGCCTTTTTCCGGGTGGTGGTTTTCTTTGCCCCCGCACTTTTGGCGACGGTTTTTTTGGCGGCTTTCTTGATTGCGGCTTTTTTGGGGGCGGCCTTGCGCCGTGATTTCTTGGCGGGACCCCGGGCGGCCCTCTCGCGCAGCAGTTCCAGCGCCCGTTCCAGGGTCACATCGTCCGGGTTGTCGGCCCGGGGAATGGAGGCATTGATCTCGCCGTCGGTGACGTAGGGGCCGAAGCGGCCATCCATGAGATTGATCGCGGCCTCGGTTTCAGGGTGCTTTCCCACCTCGCGGAGGATGGCCGGGCCGCGCCGGGCAAACTTGGGCTGGAGGAACAATTCCGTGGCTTCCTCCATGGTGAGGGTGAACAGCTGGTCGGCCGAGGCGAGGGAACGGGTATCCTTGCCCCGCTTGGCGTAAGGCCCGAAGCGGCCCAGGTCCACCTGCACCGACTCGCCCGATTCCGGGTCCTCGCCCACGATGCGGGGCAATGTGAGCAGTTTCAGGGCGTCATCCAGGGTCAAACCCTCGGGGGATTGTCCCGGGAGAAGGGACTTCATCTTGGGCTCTTCCCCCTGTTCGCCCAACTGCACATAAGGTCCGTAACGGCCGACCTTCAGGTAAATGTTGCTCTTGGATTGGGGGTCGACGCCCAGAATGTCGGGCGTGGATCCTTTTTCCAGCAATTCCCGGGCTTTTTCCAGGGTCAACTCGTCCGGGAGCAACTCCACGGGCAGCGGAGCCCGCTCCCCGTCGGATTCCAGGTAGGGCCCATAACGCCCGATGCGCACGGAGATGGGTTTTTGGCGGTCCATGTCGCCAATGGGGATGGTGCAGGCCGCGCGTGGGTCGATCTCCGCCAGGAGCATTTGCTTGAGCCCCGGCCGGGAAGCTTCACCCTCGTAGAAACCTTTCAGATAAGGGAGGCGATCCTGTTCGCCCCGGGATATGGCGTCCAGCTGGTTTTCCATTTGCGCGGTGAAGTCCACGTCCACCAGTTGGGTGAAATATTCCTCCAGCAGGCGCACTACCGCGAAGGCGGTGAAAGAGGGCACCAGGGCATTGCCCTTCTTGAAGACGTACTCGCGGCGGGTGATGGTGTCGATGATGGAGGCGTAGGTGCTGGGCCGCCCGATGCCCTGCCCTTCCAGTTCCTTGATCAGCGAAGCCTCGCTGAAGCGGGCAGGAGGCTGGGTGTTGTGCTCCTGGGGCTCCATGTTCCGGCAGGTCGCCTCGTCTCCTATGGCCAGGGGGGGCAGGAGGCGTTCCTGGTCCCCCAGTTCGGCTTCCGGGTCGTCGGAGCCTTCCACGTAGGCGCGCAGGAACCCGGGGAATTCGATGGTCTTGCCGGTGGCCTGAAAGAGGGCCCCGCCCGCCTCCAGTTGCACCACCAGGCGTTGCCCTTTCGCGTCGGGCATCTGGCTGGCCATGGTGCGCTTCCAGATCAGGTCGTAGAGGCGCCATTCCCGCGTTTCAAGCTCCCGCTTCAGTTCTTCCGGGGTGCGAAAGGTCTCGCCCGCGGGGCGGATCGCCTCGTGGGCTTCCTGGGCGTTTTTCACCTTGGAGCGGTAGACCCGGGGCTGGTCGGGGAGAAAGCCCGCGCCGTAACGTTCAACAATCTGCTTGCGGGCGGCCTGGACGGCCTGATCGGAGAGGGTTGTGGAGTCGGTACGCATGTAGGTGATGTACCCTTCCTCATACAGCCTCTGGGCCTGGCGCATGGTTTCCCGCGAACCCTGGCCGAACTTGCGGTTGCCTTCCTGTTGGAGGGTGGAGGTGGTGAAGGGCGCGGGCGGATGACTGGTGTAGGGCTTCTGTTCCACCTTGGCGACCCGCCAGGGGGCATCGCGCAGACGATCGCGCAGGGCCTCCGCGGCGGATTGGTCCAGGTGGGTCATCTCCCGGCTTCCTTCCTTGAGCAGTCCCGTCCCCTCGTCGAAATCCCTGCCCGAGACCAGCCTGCGCCCATCGAGTGAGATCAAGGTGGCCTCGAAATCTCCGGAGGCATTTCCGCTTCCGGAGAAGGTGCCCGCCAGATCCCAAAAGGCCGCGGAATGAAAGGCCTGCCGTTGCCGCTCGCGGTTGACGATGAGCCGGATCGCCACCGATTGCACCCGGCCCGCGGAAAGCTTGGGGGCGATCTTCCGCCACAGGAGGGGGGAAATCTCATACCCGTAAAGCCTGTCCAGAACGCGCCGGGTTTCCTGGGCCTTCACCAGATCGTCGTCAATGTCACGGGGAGCGTCCAGGGCTTTTTCGATCGCCTCCCGGGTGATCTCGTGAAAGACCAGCCGGTGGGTGGGCACCTTGGGTTTGAGCACTTCGAGCAGGTGCCAGCTGATGGATTCTCCCTCCCGGTCCTCGTCCGTGGCCAGATAGAGCCTGTCCACGTCCTTGAGCAGGGCCTTCAGCTTGGAGACCTGTTTCTTCTTTTCCGCGGGAATGACATACAGCGGCTTGAATCCGTTCTCGATGTCGATTCCGAGCCGGGCCCAGGGCTCCTTTTTCAGTTCAGCAGGGATTTCTCCGGCGGAATTGGGCAGGTCGCGGATGTGGCCAATGCTCGACTCGACGATATAATCGTCTCCGACGAACCGGGAAATGGTACGGGCTTTGGTTGGCGATTCCACAATCACCAGCGATTTCGGCATGAGGCCGGCTCCCTCCTAGCGACGAACGATTATCAAATCAAGGATCGTTTGCGCGGAATCGTAGTGGCCCGTGGCGGGCCGGATGAGCATTGGCGTTGAACCCCGAAAAGGGCCTGATTGCGGGGCGCCATGGAGTCATGCCAATGCGTAGTGGTTCTCAGCGGTTTGGACTATATCGCCAGAAAGTTCAAGTTCTAGCAACAAGCCAACCAGTTTCCCGATGGAAACGCCAGTTTCCCCGGAAAGGTCGTCTGGGTGAAGAGGGCCGGCCCGGAGGGCGGCGATGATGCGCCCCTTGTCCCCCTGGAGCGCCGACGGTGCGCGCGGGGAGGGGGGGGCGGGGGTTGGTTGGGGCGGAATGGGATCGGCCGGGTTTTGGGGTGTAAACCAGTCCAACTGGGTGGGTCGCGGGGCGGGTGAAGGCAGAAGAGCCCGTGCCAGGTCCTCGGCCGATTGCACCAGGGCGGCTTCCCCGCTCCGGATGAGGCGGTTTGTGCCAAGGCTGCCCGGAAGATCCACGTTGCCCGGCAGGGCCAGCACCGGCCGGCCATGGGTCAGGGCAAAGCCCGCCGTGATCAGCGCCCCGGAGCGGTCACCGGCTTCGACCACGAACACGGCGTCAGCCATGGCCGAGAGTATCCGGTTCCGGATGGGGAAATTTCGTGCCCGGGGGCCTTCACTCATGGGGAATTCGCTGATGAGCGCGCCTTGGGCGACGATTCTTTCAGCCAGATCGGCGTTTTCGGGAGGGTAGATCCGGGCCAGCCCCGTCCCCAGCACGGCGATGGTGGCCAAGCCGCAGGCCAGCGCCTGGTCATGGGCGATGGTGTCAATGCCGCGGGCCAGGCCGCTCAATATGACCGTGTCCGGGCGGAGGCGGGCCAATCCCTCGATCAGGAGGCGGGTCGTCTTTTCTCCATAGCGCGAAGAGACGCGAGTGCCCACTACCGCCAGAACCGGGCCGGAGGGCAGGGCCGATTCCCCCTGGTCGAATGCCGCCGCGCGGCAATAAAGCACCGTGGGCGCCAGGCCGATCTCCAGAAGCCGCGCGGGATAGGCAGAATGGTCCTGGGGGAGGAGCACCGCGCCATGGCGATGCAGGAGCGCCTTTTCGGCGTCGAGGGATGGGTGTTCCCGGGCGGCGGCAATCCGCTCGGCCAGGTCCGGACGCACTCCGCAGTTGCGCGTCAAATCGGTGGCGGTCGCCTCGCCGATGGCTTCGATGGTCTGATAATGCTCCAGAAGGCGCGCCATGGTCTTGGCGCCCAAACCTTCCACCAGGCGCAAGGCCAGCCAGTGCTCCTCGTGGGGTGTCATGATGGCTGGGTTCGGATCAGGACCCGCCAGCGCGGGCGGGGTTGTCATCCCAGGCGATCGGCGGGGTGGGGGAATGAACAGGATCGATGCCAGAGGCGGAGTTAACCGATGTCCGGAACCGTTCCTGGAGGATTCGTTCCATCTCTTCGGCCAATTCGGGTTGCTGGTTGCGGCGGTAGGCCTTGATCAGATCGATGAGGATGGCCTCGGTATTGGGATAGTCGGGAAAATTTCTCAGCAGGTGGTAAAACCTGAATGCCGCGGCATTGTACAGTCCGCGGTCGAAATAAAATTCACCCACCAGTTGCTCGTACTCGGCGAGGGTTTTTTGGGCAGAGCGGTAATAGGTGCTGACCTCGTCCAAAAAGACGCTCTTGGGGTAGAGAAAGAAAAAGCGCGTGTATTCCCTCATGATCTTGCGGTTGGGGGCCATATCGCGATCCACTTCGCGCTCCTTGAAGAACACCCCGGTAAAGCTGCGTTCGTGTTGCGCCACGATCAACCGGTAAAGCACATAGGACGTCATGCCGCTGTTCCGGTGAAGGGTCAGGAAGATGCGGTAGTTGGTTTCCGCTTCCTCCCATTTTTCCTGGAGTTCGTTGATTTCCGCCAGTTTAAGATAAGCGAAGGACGCCAGCAGGGTGCCGGGATTCTGCTCGATGACCTTGTTGTATTTTTCGATGGCGTCGGAATACAGATCCTGATCGCCGAGGGCCTGGGCCTGTAAATAGAGCAGCCGCGCCGGTTCCTTGGATTTGGGCTGCGTCGACTCGCAGCCTCCCAGGGCCCATGAGGCCAGGAGCATTCCCGCCACCAGCCACCACACGGACAAGCCGGAACAGGAGGAACTATGAAGGTTGTGGAGCCTCGGGGTCATCTGGAATCGGCTTGGATTTGGCGGAAGTTGGCGGATGTTGGACACTCGCGGGCAACGGACAGGAGTGAAGTAAAGCGGCCATGAAGGGCGCAAGGGGGTTTGGCCCATTATGCCGATGCTACCCCGGGTGGGCAACCGCCCGGGCCAGGGATGGGGTGCGGGTAGGATTAACCCCCGGCCGCCAGGTTGCGGCGCTGGTGGAGAATCTCGATCCGGCCCTGGCTGCCACAGTGGGTTTCCAGGTGCGATGTGACGCTGGCAAGCCGGATATGGCCCTGGTCCTCGACGGTGA
>Ga0316187_10006444_pt1 | contig 10093 bp, 6 predicted proteins | sample CroRivburrow1_MG_FD_204927 | JGI IMG/M metagenome (GOLD analysis project Ga0316187, IMG submission 204927) | Coastal sediment microbial communities from Maine, United States - Cross River worm burrow 1 | ecosystem: Environmental > Aquatic > Marine > Coastal > Sediment | place: USA: Maine... | reverse complement strand
TGCTGCCGTAGCTGGCCGTCTCACTGCCCCAGCTGTTCAGGCTCTTCGGATCATCCGCAAAGCTGTTGTCGTTGCTCAGCACGTTGGCTGTGATGCTGTTGGGCACCGCATCTTCGGTAATTGAATTGGTGTCATCTGCCGCAAGCGGTAGATCATCCACGATCCGGATGGAGAGTGTGGAGGTATCGTTGCTGCCATCCTCATCGATAACTTCAACACCAAAGTTGTCATAGGCGCTGTTCGCGCCACCCGCATTTGCGTGATTGACATCATTCACCAGGGTGTAGCTGTAGCCCACTGTGCCACTGAACTCATCACCGGTATAGCCAGTCAGGGTCAGCTGGCCTGCAGCTGTGGTAATCAAGACTGGGAAGGTGCCCACCGTTTGCAGCTGGGCGATCATCAGGGTCTCGCTGCCCACCTGCAGGGTAGCGATGCCGTCTTTGGCTTCAACACCAAAGCTACCCGCCTGGGTCAGGGCCACTGCATTCGGGCTGCTGCCATCCGCCAGGTCGTTTTCGTAGACCACCTCATCACCACCTTCAACGCCAATGCCGGTGATGGTCACGCCATCGTCCGCACCCTGGATGGTGATGGTCAGGGTTGCCGGGCTGATATCCCCATCGGCATCCTTCATGCTATAGGTGAAGGTCTCGGTCAGCGTCTCGCCCACCGATAGCTCCTGCACCGCCGTTAGGCCGTTGTTGAGCTCGTAGGTGTAGCTACCGTCACCGTTCTTGGTCATGCTGCCGTAGCTGGCCGTCTCACTGCCCCAGCTGTTCAGGCTCTTCGGATCATCCGCAAAGCTGTTGTCGTTGCTCAGCACGTTGGCTGTGATGCTGTTGGGCACCGCATCTTCGGTAATTGAATTAGTGTCATCTGCCGCAAGCGGTAGATCATCTACAATCTGAATCGACAGCGTGGCCATATCATTGCTGCCATCCTCATCTGTGACCATGACTTTAAAGTTGTCATAGGCACTGTTCGCGCCACCCGCATTTGCGTGATTGACATCATTCACCAGGGTGTAGCTGTAGCCCACTGTGCCACTGAACTCATCACCGGTATAGCCGGTCAGGGTCAGCTGGCCTGCAGCTGTGGTAATCAAGACTGGGAAGGTGCCCACCGTTTGCAGCTGGGCCAGGGTCAGGGTCTCACTACCCACTTGGACTGTGGCGATACCATCCTTGGCTTCAATACCAAAGCTGCCACTCTGAGTCAGGGCCGCAATATTCGGGCTGCTGCCATCTGCCAGGTCATTCTCGAAGACAACCTCATCAGGGCCTTCAATACCAATGCCGGTGATGGTCACGCCATCGTCCGCACCCTGGATGGTGATGGTCAGGGTTGCCGGGCTGGTATCACCATCCGCATCCTGCATGGTGTAGGTAAAAGTCTCAGCCAGCGTATCACCAACCGAAAGCCCTTGCACCGCACTCAGGCCATTATTGAGCTCATAGGTGTAACTGCCATCGCCATTTTTCGTTATCGTGCCATAGCTGGCTGTCTCCGTACCCCAGCTGGTAAAACTCTTTGGAGCATCTGCATTGCTGCTGTCGTTATTCAGTACGTTGTCTGTGATGTAGTTTGGCTGCGCATCCTCGGTAACCGTGCCAGTGTCATCAACTGCTAGTGGCACATCATCCACAACCTTAATAGTTAAAGTATCACCCCCAATATCACCATCGAGATCCTCTACCTGAAGCGCAAAGGTGTCGAGTACGGCATCATTGCCCTGCACACTATGATCCTGGGTACTGGTGGTGAGCCCATAGACCCAATTGCCGCTGGCATCCACATTTAGAGTGCCGTATGTACCTGTGACCGTGCCGCCATTCGTAACATCCTGCCAGACACCATTGGCATCCTGAACACGGATTGCTGCAACACCATCCAGGCTTACGATATCGAAACTGCCGTTGGTTGTATCGACAATCTGGGCCTCTTCCACCTGCCCAGCCTCTGGCCCTATAGAGGGAGTATGATCAACCTCCTCTGGCTCTGGCTCCTCTATAGTAAGCAGTGGTTCCACCTGCGGTGGAAACTCAACCGTTGGGCCAGTGGTTGGAAATCCACTGGTAGGTGTAACTTGCTGGCCTGTTAGATCTACCTGTACAAACTCATGACCACCTTCAGCTCCAGGAGCCCCCTCACCTGCGCCCGGACCGGCAGCAGCGGCTTCCAGAATCTGAGTCGGATCTTCACCAGCCAGGATGGCCTGTTGGACGGCTTCAATAGAGGCCATGGCTTCCTCATAAGCTTCAAAGCCAGCCGGATCAAACACTTCACTATCCAATACGGCGGTTGAATCACGCCCCAGATCCAGGCGGGAACCATCTACAAACTCAATAGCAACGACACTCATGGCGCCCGTGGTAATGACCTCATCAGCATAGACGGGGTCACCAACCTGCAATTCCCGCCCTACTCCCTCTGCTGAAGTGGCAGTTAGTGAACCAGTGATAGATGTTACGAAACCAATTGGTTGTGACGTGTTAGTTGCCATGGTTGATGCACCTCAAAAGATTGTCCAAAAAACACTTTTTACAGATCAAATAATCCTGCAATAGATTAAGGATGGTAGCTCGCAACGCTTCCTGCTACTGGACCTTGGTACTAATTGCACGAAACCAGGAATTTGCTTCTGAAAAAGAGGGGATTGCTGCGAGGGAAGGCAGATATTATTTCACCAAAGCCGCAACACTATCAGGCCGTAAGATCCCGTATTAATAAGGCAAGGTGAAGCCTGTCACTAACACCTGTTTTCTGGAAAACAGAGCCCAAATGTGCCTTTACAGTGCGTTCTGTAATACCAAGACTGGAGGCAATAAGTTTGTTGTTCAACCCACGGGCAACATTCAGTGCAATCTCCCTTTCACGCTCAGTCAGATTGTCCAGTGTCTGTTGGGCTTTCTGCATATCTTCCCGTGGACGCTGCATTACTCCATTGGCCTTGATCAGGCGCTGAATCAGGCTCCAACCCACCCAAACCCCATTCTCCTCTACTGCCTCAACCGCCCTGGCCAGCAGGGGGGGGGCTATGTAGGTATTGCAATAGCCATGGATGCCTTCTCTGAGGAGGGGCAATCCTTCGTTATCATTTGGACGGTCACTAAACACGAGGATGCGGATTTGAGGGTAATCTCGTCGGAGAGTCGTGATACCAGCAAGCCCATCAAGCTGCGGAAGAGAGAGATGCAATAACACAAGTGTCGGCGCCCCCGTATCCAATAGATGTTTGAGAGCATCAAGCCCATCTACCTCACGCAAGTGGGCACTTTGCCCCAGAGCATCTTTCCAACGCTGGCGAACAGTAGAATTAGGGCTGCATAGAATAATCATATTTCCCTCTAGCGCTCTCTCAGCGCATACTCTTTAGCTCTAAGGACAGGTTTCAGCAGGTATTCAAGCACCGTTTTCTTGCCGGTTAAGACATCCACTCCCGCCAGCATACCTGGGATAATGGACAGTGGTTTCTCCTTGGACCCCAGGTAGTTCTTATCTGTACGCACTTTTACCAAATAGTAGGGATCACCCTTTTCATCAGTGAGGCTGTCCGCGCTTATATATTCAAGATTAGCTTTTAGCCCACCATAAATAGCAAAATCATAGGCCGTGAACTTTACAACAGCATCCTGACCTGGACGCAGAAAACCAATATCACCGGGCCGGATACGAACCTCCACCAAAAGCGTGTCTTCCAATGGGACGATCTCTACCAGATCCATCCCGGGCTGGATGACACCTCCTACAGTATTGACCATAAGACGCTTAACCTTGCCCCTCAGCGGTGAACGGACTACAGTGCGCTGCACCCGATCCTCTAGCGCCAGATTGGATTCCGAGAGCCGGGACAGTTCACCCGTGGCATCATTAAGCTCACTTCTCACTTCATTAAGAAAAACAAGATTGGCCTCTTCTACCTTCCGCTTGGCCTCCTGCTGTCTGGATTTCACGCGGGGAATAGCAAGACTCGTATTCTCTAATTCACCATTAATCTCGTTAGCACTTCGTTCGAGCCGCAGCAGCTCAACTTCCGATAGCGCACCTTCCGCAACCAGTGGCCTACTCAGATTCAGCTCTCTCGACATTAGATTGTAACTGCGTTGCAGTTGCGCCTTTTTTGCACGCAGCTCCACCAGCTCTTGAGCCCGTTGACTAACCTGCTGCTTCAAGATATTGATCGTTGCTGTCTGCTGCTGGCGGCGTGATTGAAAGAGTTCAAGCTCCCTCTGCACAATCTCCGGTTCTACCTTGATCAGTTCCTCAGGTGGCTGGAAGAGCGCCCCTTCCGCTTCCGCCTTTAGCCGCACTACCTTAGCCTGCAGTGCCAGATGTCGTAGCTGGCTCTCACGGTAGGAAGAGGAAAAACGGACATCATCAATCTTAAGTAGTGCCTCTCCTGATTTCACGATATCGCCTTCCTTGATAAGGATCTCAGAGACGATACCACCCTCCAGATTCTGCACCACCTGTATTTGACGGGAAGGAATCACCTGGCCATTACCGCGCGTCACTTCATCTAGTTCGGCCCGGTGGGCCCACATCAGCGCAAAAGCAAGAAATGCCACCACAACCCAAAGTATCATGCGGGCTCCCCGCGGAACCTGCTCCAGCGAGGCAGCACTGGTATCAGGCATAAACTCCAAATCAGCAATATCTGCAGCTTTTAACTGCACCGGCTTCGCCTCAGGCACAGAAGCGGTATCCGTATTCTCCTTATTATTGGAAGTCATTGAGCTATTACCATCCCGCTACCGACGAGCCACTCGCAGCTTGCCTTGCGCCAGGGCATCCAATACTTGTTGCTTGGGGCCATCAGCAATAATCCTGCCGCTATCCGCCACAATAACGCGCTCCACCAATTCAAGCAGCGAGGCTCGATGAGTCACCATAATCAATGTCTTATCTTCAATTTTATCCGCCAGTCTGCGCTTCAACCGTTCTTCTGTAGAGTTGTCCATCGAGTTTGTGGGCTCATCTAAAAGTAGTATAGGTGGGTCAAGCAGTAATGCGCGTGCGATAGCTATGGTCTGACGCTGACCACCTGACAGCCCTTCCCCACGCTCTCCCACCTGCATATCAAAGCCCTGAGGATGTCTGTTCACAAAATCAGCGACACCTCCCATATGAGCTGCATGCAAAAAGGCATTGTCATCTGCATAAGGTGCTCCCAGCATGATGTTGTCACGCACACTCCCATAAAACAGCATAGTATCCTGAGCTGTATAACCGACATTGCGCCGTATGTTAGCTGGATCAATTTGCCGCAAATCAGTGCCATCAATCAGCACAGACCCCGTATCAGGTTCATACAACCCCATGATGAGCTTTTCGATTGTAGTCTTGCCACTACCAATCGCCCCGATGAGCGCTACCTTTTCCCCCTGCACAATCCGGAACGAGACATCTGTGAGCACCGGGCTAGATTGTTCCGAATAACTAAAACTCACATTATTGAACTCAATGGTGCCTTTAAATACCGGACGATGGAGGAAGGACCGATCTGTAGGGCGCTCCTGTGGCAACGCCATAATTCCATTCAGGCTTTTCAGCGCAGCCTTTGCCTGATGATAGCGGGTTGCCAAATTTGCAACTTGGGCTGTGGGTGCCATCGCCCTTCCGGTTAGGATGACGCAGGCGATCAGGCCACCCATACTCATCTGCCCTTCGCCAATCAGATAGACTCCAAACACCACTGTGCCCACAGATGCCAGCTGCTGCAGCGTGACCGCTAGATTCACAACTGAGGCCGATAGAAGCCGGGAGCGCACCGCCCAATGGGCAATATAACCAACAGATTGCTCCCATTTGCGTTGCAATGGACCTTCAGCCCCCAGTCCTTTTACCGTTTCAAGGCCGGTAAGCGCCTCCACCAGCGTGGCATTTCTCTGGGTAGACATGCGGTAAGTTTTTTCCACCGCCTTACGTAAGGGTGACTGGATGACCAAGCCGTAAAGCATAATGAGTGGCATACCCACAGCAGGCACCAGCACAATAGGCCCACCGATAAAATAGATGACTGCCAGATAGAGCAAAACAAAAGGAAGGTCGACAATAGTGGTGATGGTGGCCGAGGTAATAAAATCCCTGATGCTGTCAAATTCCCGCAGGTTGCTGGCAAAAGCACCCACAGATGCCGGGCGATCCACCATTTTTAGCCCCATCACCCGCTCAAAAATTTTAGCAGAGAGGGCTATGTCGGCCTTTTTTCCAGCCACATCAATAAAATACCCCCGAAGCGCCCGCATCATTAGGTCGAACAGGTAGACTACAGCCACTCCTGACGCCAGCACCCACAAGGTTTCAACCGCATTATTTGGCACAACACGGTCATAGACATTCATGATAAAGAGAGGGCTGGCCAGGGCAAACAGGCTGATTAGGAACGAGGCAACCAGCACATCACGGTAGATCCGCCAGGAACTGAACAAAGTGCCCCAAAACCAGTGACGGGAACTAAGCTGAAATTGCTCGGGAGCCCGCTTATCAAATCGGTGCTCCGTACGGACAAAAATAGTGTACCCAAGATAGCGTGATGCTAACTCATCAAGATTTACCGCTACTTCACCTACCCCAGATTCAGGCTCCAGTATAAGGGCTCGGCCCGTGCTCTCATTGATTTCAAATAGCAAACAGGCCTGTCGATTCTTGAGGAGCAGAACTGCTGGTAATACAAGATTCTGAATCTTGGCAAGCGGGCGTTTAACCACACGCGCAGATAGCTCTGCACGTGTTGCCGCCCTTACAAACAGATCCGGAGTAAAGCGAAAATTCTCCAGCGGCAATCCTGCTCGCAATGCCTCAGCAGACAGAGGGCGATCATGATGCTTGGTTAGTACCACTAGACAATCTAAAAGCGGATCATCAAACGCTGACCCATCTTCTGGGATCTGCCAACCTTCACTCTCTGTTTTAGGTTTTTGGTCGGTCATAATCTAGTTGGGCACCATTACAGGTAAATCAGGGCATTGGGGTGTAGCACCAAGAATACAAGTCAATTCTCTTCCCCTTCTTCTTGTTTCTTATCGACATTACGGCCCTTTCCTTAAGTAGTATGGCAACTAAATGAAATCTTGGTAGAAATGTAGAAATATAGAATCAAAAATCTCAAAATTGACAACGCCATTTGAATAATTGTCAAACTCGGCGTATATAGTATGTATATCCTGTCTAACATTGATGTAGAGACCTTAGCTATGCCGTATGTGCTTCGTAGCAAAGATAAGAAAATCATTGCCCTGTTCCGTGAACCCACGGGTGACACGGTGGAGGAGCTATCCTCCAGAGACCCTGAAGTGCTAGAGTTTTTGATGGGAAACAACCCCCCAGGAGAGACGCCAGAACATTATCTATCGTACACAGATAAGGGGATGGTGCGTGTTCTAGAGGACTTAATTGGAGTTCTGATCGAAAAGAATGTGCTCCTGCCAACAGACCTCCCCCTGGATGCACAATCCAAGCTTACTGTCCGTCACAGGGCTCGAAAAGACCTAAAAAAGCACTCTCAATTAATCATTGCCCGAAAAGATATTCTTTGATTATCACCTAGCCAAATAGGCAACCACGACAAACCACTCCAAACAACCTCAAACAGGGCAGGCTCGACCTAATGCCCAGTAATGCCGTTTTTTCATTTCCATTAGGAAGATAGTTCCTATAAAATCCGTCAGCTAAACATTCCATCTCTGGATATAACAATAAGGCCGCGGCAATTCTAATGCAGTAGGCTTCGCCCGGCAGGCAAAGGATTCATCTTGGCGGATGTGAAAAACAGAGCTACATACTCTCTGAGGAAGAGAATAAAGAAGCGAGTAATCTTTTTTAAATACTCGCTTCGTGCTTGCCTGCTCCTGCCAACACTGGCTGGCGCATCTGCGCAGATCCCCCTATCCTCACCCCTGCCCTATAAGGCCATCACAACGATAACAGCCAAATATGGCAAATCTGCCAAGCAACGCATGCAGGCATGGCAAAAGCTAATGACCGCGGCCACCGATAAGAGTGAGTCCGAAAAGGTTTTGTTGGTTAATGAGTTTTTCAATCAGCTGCAATATGTCTCCGACCGGGATCACTGGGGACAAAAAGACTTCTGGGCCAGTCCACTGGAAATGCTGGCAACAAATGGAGGGGACTGTGAGGATTTCTCCATTGCAAAGTATTTTACGCTGAAGACAATGGGTATACCGGTAGAGCGCTTGCGCATCACCCACACCATCACCCGGAGGCAAAAGCAATCCCATATCGTTCTCACATATTACCCCGCTGCAGAACACTCCTCTCTGGGTGCCGAACCACTGGTGCTCGATAATCGACAAACCATGATTACCCCACTGTCTCAGCGTTCAGATCTGCTTCCAGTCTACAGTTTTAACAGCCAGGGAGTATGGATACAAAAGAAACAGGGGCAGATCAAAACTGCCAACCCGCACAGCATAAAACCTTGGAGCACTTTAATTACAAAAATGCAGCGGCAAGGGCTCTATCTATAAAAACGATCATCTCTTAGGGAAACCTCTGAATTAATCAGTGCTACACTCCTTCTAGGAAAAATATTACTAATTAGGGGTAAAGAATAATGAATCACATACCAAGAATTAAGCTAGCTGGCCTTGCATCTGTGCTTTTGATTGCATTTGGTGCAAGCCAGAACGCTCATGCGGCTTACTGGACAGATGGCAAGGGTCAAGTCGTCAAAAACAGTTATGGTGAGTGCTGGGTAGATCGATGGGGTGGAGAGGAGCCGACCCCAGAATGCGGAGCTGATTCCAAACCAGATGCAGGCCCCATAGATTCTGATGGCGATGGCGTGACCGACATTAAAGATCGCTGTCCAGGTACACCAGCAGGGGTTCCTGTCGATAAGGTGGGCTGCCCTCTGGATTCCGATAGCGATGGCGTAACAGATGACAAGGACCGCTGCCCAGGCACCATGATGGGCGCACGAGTTGATAAGCACGGCTGTAGGCATGCAGCTGCCAAAGCAGCCCCCCCATCTCGCCCAGTTGCAAAAGCACCCATGGTGCTGAAGGGGGTTAACTTCGAGTTTGATTCCGCGATATTGACGGCTAAAGCCAAGGGGATTTTAGATGGTGTAGCCAAGACGCTGAAAGCCCAGTCAGGGCAGCGCATTACCATTACTGGCCATACCGATAGTCGTGGCGATGACAGCTATAACCAACAGCTTTCTAAACAGCGTGCCCAGGCCGTTGTTGACTATCTTTCATCTCAGGGCTTAACACGCAGCAACCTCACCGCTATCGGTTATGGTGAGGACAGGCCAATAGATAGCAACGATACTGAGGCAGGGCGTGCGGCTAATCGAAGAGTGGAGCTTCACACCAAATAAAACTGCACGCGTCATAGTGCAATGCGCTAATCAAGGGGGGCTCTGCCCCCCTTTTTCAAGAGAAAGCGCAGTATCGACTTATTAAAAAGCTTCATGCCCCAACCGCTTGCTTTCTCCCATATGCTGCAACCAAGAAGATTGCTTCGGCTTTTCACACAACAGCACCATCGACTTTAGAGCGCACGCTTAATGGCTGCGATCAATTGATCAATCTGTACCGGTTTGGTTACATATTCAATAAACCCTGCCTTGATTCCTTTTGCAACGCACTCCGGCATGGCGTGAGCACTGACGGCAATTACAGGAATATCAGCCATATCAGAGTCTGCACGTAGCCTCTTCAGAGCCTCAAACCCTCCCATATCTGGCAGATCAATGTCCATAAGGATCAAATCAGGATGTTGTTCCTGGGCAATATCAAGGCCCTGCTCTGCATTGGGAGCAGATAAGAGTGTGCAATTTGACAGTTTTCTAAATATTGACTGCATTAGATTTAGACTGGCTGGATTGTCCTCCACATACAGAACCCGCTGTACACTGTATCCAGTATTAAGCTCAGCGACAGATAACACTGCAGCATCCTCTTCTGTCAGCTCTGCTGCCATCGGCAGCACTTCAGGCAGCTCCACCCAGAAGGTACAACCCTGACCATACTCACTCTCAACACCAATGCGCCCATCCATGGCCTCTACAAGCTTCTTTACCACACTGAGGCCAATGCCTGTGCCCTCAACTGTTTCACCT
>Ga0316187_10006441_pt1 | contig 10096 bp, 8 predicted proteins | sample CroRivburrow1_MG_FD_204927 | JGI IMG/M metagenome (GOLD analysis project Ga0316187, IMG submission 204927) | Coastal sediment microbial communities from Maine, United States - Cross River worm burrow 1 | ecosystem: Environmental > Aquatic > Marine > Coastal > Sediment | place: USA: Maine... | reverse complement strand
TTCACCGGCAAAGGGCCGTGGATGCTGCCGGTCACAGGGCCGCTTGCGGCAGGTCCGCATTCGGGTTTTCCAGAGGCTGATTCACCTGTCGCGCTGCGCATTTTTACAGGCGCACCGGTTCCCGCCGGCTTTGACGCGGTGGTGATGCAGGAAGATGTCGGCAGAAATGCAAACCAGGCAGTGTTCCAGCGCCGGCCAAAGCCAGGCCAGAATGTCAGGCGCCAGGGAGAAGACATCGCGCGGGGCGCTGTTCTGGTCACAGCCGGCACCCGGCTTGGGTCCCGGCATATAGGCCTGCTTGCCGCCAACGGATATTCAGCAGTCAATGCATATCGCAGGCCCAGGATTGGCGTCTTCTCAACCGGCAATGAACTTGTCGAGGCTGGCCAGCCAGTGTCCCCTGGCCAGATGTTCGATGCCAATCGGCCCATGCTGGTCCATCTTGCAAGGCAAGCCGGGGCGGCGGTGACCGACCTGGGCATCATCGGTGATACGCTGGAAGAGACGACCGCCTGTTTTACCGGCATAGGCGGGACATTCGACCTGATCATATCGTCCGGTGCGGTGTCTGTCGGGGGTCATGATTTCATCAAGCCTGCGCTGGAAAAAGCCGGCGGCAACGTGGCGTTCTGGCAGGTCGCCATGAAACCGGGAAAACCGGTTATGTTCGGAACAGCAGGCGATTGCGTTGTGGCCGGTTTACCGGGCAATTCGCTGGCCGCCTATACGGGTTTCAAGCTGTTCGTTGGCGGTATGGTGGCAAAACTGTCCGGCCGGCAGGATCAAATCCATCTGACGACAGTACCGGCTGTTGCCGGATTTGACTGGACCAGATGGCCGGGGCGATCCGAGTACTTCCCCGTTAAGCGGGTGGGGACCGACAGGTTCGGGGTGCCGGTGATCGAACGCCTCGGCAAGGGCGGTTCGGCGTCGCTTTCGCCCCTGTGCCAGGCAGATGGCATCGCAATGGTTGCATCTGACATCGAGGCGGTGACAAGGGGAGACATGCTCAGATGGCATGACCTGTCAGACATCGACTGATACCGGAGATCTATTTCGTGCCGAACATGCGGTCGCCCGCATCGCCCAGACCAGGCACGATATAACCATGATCGTTGAGATGGCTGTCGATGGCGGCAGTAAATATCCGCACGTCGGGGTGGTTGGCCGACAAGGCCTTGATGCCTTCGGGTGCAGACAGCAGGCACATGAAACGAATGTCTTTTGCGCCAGCCTGCTTGAGGCGGTCTATGGCTGCTGACACAGAATTGCCGGTTGCCAGCATCGGATCGACCAGGATGACAGGGCGGCTCTCGATTTCATCCGGCAGCTTGAGGTAGTATTCAACGGCTTTAAGCGTCTTTGGATCGCGATACAGCCCGATATGGCCGACGCGTGCTGACGGCACCAGATCCATCATGCCCGACAGCAGGCCGTTGCCGGCGCGCAAAATGGAGACAAGGCACAGTTTCTTGCCGGCCAGAAACGGCGCTTCCATTGCCTCAATGGGGGTCTCGATGGTTCTTGTTGTCAACGGCAGGTCACGCAGAACCTCATAGGCCAGCAACAGCGATATCTCGTTCAGCAGTTTGCGGAACACCGCAGATGGTGTCTCCTTGTCGCGCATCAAGGACAGCTTGTGCAGCACCAGGGGGTGGTCGATCACGGTAACCGGCGATGTCATGATTGAAACCTTTTCAAAGCTTTGCAGAGACAGCAGATGGCCAGATCAGGTTCATGATTTCCGGTTGAACCAACCAAAAATCATGAACCTGATCGCTTCCAAAGTGTTAGAGCAATTCTACGGGTTCAGTTGAACCCATGTTGCTCCAGAGGCAGTGGATACGCACTCAATTGGATTTGGGCAAGTGGCGGGTGTGGATAACAGCAGGAAAATTTACCAATTGATAAATATTTTGAACTTGCATAACCTCACGACAATTGCCTGACACGTCGGGCCGGAACGACAAGCATCAGCTACTGGCCAGGGAGGTAAGTCCATTGAACGGCAAACAGCATGAAGGCGGTGTTGTTGCAGGACGATTGACGCCAAAAGATATCGAGGCGAATTTTCAGGACCTGCACCCAGCACTGAGCACGCACGAAGCGGTGGTTGCCGCTGACAGATGCTATTTCTGCCATGATGCGCCGTGCGTGACCGCATGTCCGACGTCGATCGATATTCCATTGTTCATCAGGCAGATATCGACCGGTAACCCGACGGGGTCCGCACAAACCATCTTTGACCAGAACATTCTCGGCGGCATGTGTGCCAGGGTTTGCCCGACGGAAACCCTGTGTGAACAGGTTTGTGTCCGTGAAGTGGCTGAAGGCAAACCTGTCAAGATTGGCCTGTTGCAAAGATATGCAACAGATCATGCAATGGACAGCGGGACTGAATTCTTCCAGCGCGCGCCGGCTTCGGGAAACAAGGTTGCCGTGATCGGGGCTGGTCCTGCCGGACTGGCATGCGCGCATCGCCTTGCGATGCACGGGCACGATGTGGAGATTTTCGAGGGCAGGCAAAAGCCGGGGGGCCTGAACGAGTTTGGCATTGCGGCCTACAAGACGGTGGATGATTTTGCCCGGCGCGAGGTCGAGTTTGTGCTGTCCATCGGCGGTATCAAGATTCACTACGGACAAAAACTTGGACACGACGTGTCGCTGCAGCAACTGCAATCGGATTATGACGCTGTCTTCCTTGGCCTCGGATTGGCGGATGTCAATGCGCTGAAGATGGACAATGCAGCAATTGAAGGTGTCGTTGATGCTGTCGATTTCATCGCGCGATTGCGCCAGTCGCCGGACAAGACAGACATTGGCGTCGGAAGACGAATTGTGGTGATTGGCGGCGGCATGACCGCGATTGACGCCGCGGTGCAAGCCAAACTGCTCGGTGCCGAAGACGTCACGATCTGCTATCGTCGTGGCAAGGAGCAGATGAATGCGTCGGTGTTCGAGCAGGACCTTGCCACATCGCGCGGCGTCATGATCCGCCACTGGCTGCAACCGGAAAAAGTCAACACTGTGGACGGAAAGCTGCAATCGGTCACCCTGCAATACACATCACAGGACGGCGGCAAGCTGACCGGTACCGGAGAGTTGATGACCATCGAGGCTGACCAGGTCCTGGTTGCCATCGGACAGAAGTTGCAGGCGTCAGATCTGGGCTTGCCGATCGAGCTTGATGGCGGACGCATTGCGACGGATGCCGACGGGTGCACGTCTGCCGATAAAGTCTGGGCGGGGGGCGACTGCACCAACAATGGTGACGATCTGACGGTTACAGCGGTTGCCCAGGGTCGAAACGCAGCTGAAGCGATCAACCGCGCGCTCAAGCAATAGGCCGAGTTCGCACAGGCGCGTCAAAGGAGATTATCATGGCTGATATCAGAAGCACTTTCGCCGGCATCAAATCACCCAACCCGTTCTGGCTGGCATCGGCGCCGCCCACTGACAAGGCTTATAACGTGGAGCGGGCATTCAAGGCCGGGTGGGGTGGTGTTGTCTGGAAGACTCTGGGTGAAGCAGGGCCACCGCTGGTCAACGTCAATGGCCCGCGTTACGGCGCGGTCTGGGGGGCTGATCGCCGGTTGCTCGGGCTCAACAATATCGAGCTGATCACCGACCGCGACCTGCATGTCAATCTGCGCGAGATCAAGCAGGTCAAGAAGGACTGGCCGGATCGGGCGCTGGTGGTGTCCATCATGGTGCCGTGCGAAGAGGCGGCCTGGAAAGCCATCCTGCCGCTGGTTGAAGAAACCGGGGCAGATGGCATTGAACTGAACTTCGGCTGTCCGCACGGCATGAGCGAACGCGGCATGGGATCGGCCGTCGGCCAGGTGCCGGAGTACATTGAAATGGTCACGCGCTGGTGCAAGGCAAGCACCCGCATGCCGGTCATCGTGAAGCTGACACCCAATATAACCGACATCCGGTTTCCCGCACGCGCAGCTCAGGCAGGCGGAGCAGATGCCGTCTCGCTGATCAATACGGTTTCGTCGATCACATCCGTCAACCTCGACAATTTCTCCCCTGAACCGTCGATTGACGGCAAGGGCTCGCATGGCGGGTACTGCGGCCCGGCAGTCAAGCCAATCGCGCTGAACATGGTGGCCGACATCGCGCGTGACGCCGAAACCAGAGAGCTTCCCATCTCGGGCATTGGCGGCATAACCACATGGCGCGATGCCGCGGAATTCCTGGCTCTTGGTGCAGGCAATGTACAGGTCTGTACCGCTGCCATGACCTACGGGTTCAGGATTGTCTCGGAGATGATCGAGGGACTTGAGGACTGGATGGATGCCAGGGGCCACGCAGGCCTGGATGACGTAATCGGGCGTGCAGTTCCCAATGTGACCGACTGGCAATATCTCAATCTGAACTATGTGACCAAGGCACGGATTGATCAGGAGATGTGTATCTCCTGTGGCAGATGTCATATTGCGTGTGAGGATACATCGCACCAGGCAATCACCCATGAAGTGAATGGCCGCCGTCATTTCGAGGTGATCGAGGAAGAGTGCGTTGGCTGCAATCTGTGTGTGAATGTCTGCCCGGTTGAAAACTGCATCACCATGGAACAGCTTGCGGCCGGTGAGACAGACAAGCGGACCGGGAAGACGGTAAGCGGCGATTACAGCAACTGGACGGAGCATCCGAATAACCCGTCGCATGTAGCTGCTGAGTGACCCACACGCCTGCGCCGTCAACCGGGTTTGCCACCGGGCGACAGAAGCTACTGGGTCATTTGGCGTCCCTGATGTTTGCCCTGCTGATTGCCGGTTCGTTTTCAATCGGTCATCTGGCTGCACCGTTCATAGCGCCGGCTGCGCTGAACGGCGTGCGGTTTGCAATTGCAACCGGTGTGGTTGCAGGCGTTGTTCTGGTGATTGCAAAAAGGCCGCTGACCAGGCCCGACGCCATGTGGCGCTATGGTATTCTGGGTGCCTTGATGGCGACCTACTTCATCCTGATGTTCGTTGCGCTGCAGATCGCCAAGCCGGTTTCAACCGGTGCAGTGTTCATGATGGTTCCCCTGATGAGTGCAGGTTTCGGTTGGTTGTTCCTGCGCCAGACACCGCCGGGCATTGTCTGGCTGAGCTTGCTGATTGCGGCAGCCGGCGCCATCTGGGTGATATTCCAGGGCGACATCAATGCGGTTTTGAGGTTTGAGATCGGGCGGGGGGAGGCGATCTTTTTCGTGGGGTGTGCCGCCCATGCAGCTTACGCGCCGCTGGTTCGCAAGTTCAACAAGGGCGAACCGGTACTGCACTTCACACTTTATACCCTCATCGCATCGACCGTGTGGATCGGCGCCATCGGGGCATCTGATATCGTGTCGACAGACTGGATGATACTGCCCGTCATCGTCTGGCTGGCGGTCGCCTATCTGTCGGTGTTCGCGACGGCGGGTACATTTTTCCTGATCCAGTTTGCCTCGCTGCGCCTGCCGGCATCAAAGGTACTGTCCTATACCTATTTCACACCTGCCTTTGTCATCCTGATTGAAGGCAGTATCGGACATGGTTGGGTTGGCCCGTCAATTCTTGCCGGAGCGCTGGTGACGGCGGCGGCGATGCTGGTCATGGCCCTCGCACCGGATCAGTGAACTGAAAATCAGGGCTTCAACCCGTCCAGGAACAGTTTTTCGAGATAGCGGGCCGCGTCCTCAAAACGGCCTTCGCCAGCCTTGCCCGGGTCCAGAATTGCGCGCACCTGCACGTCAAAATCGGCATAATGCTGCGTGGTAGCCCAGATCGAGAAAATGAGATGGTGGGGATCGCACCTGGCAAGCTTGCCGTCCTTCATCCATTTGCGCATGATCCTGGCTTTTTCGTCCACCAGTGACTTCAGATCATTCATTTCTTCCTGGATGTGGGGTGCACCGCGCAATATCTCGTTGGCAAACAGGCGGCTTTCGCGCGGGTAATCACGGGCCATTTCAAGTTTGCGCCTGATATAGGAGCGGATCTCCGACATGGGATCTCCATCAGCCTGCATTTCCCGCAATGGATCAAGCCAGGTATCCAGCAGTCGTCCGATCAGCAGCCGGTGGATCGCTTCCTTGGTGCGGAAATAATACAACAGGTTCGGCTTCGACATATCAGCTGCCCTGGCGATCTGGTCAATGGTCGTACCGCGAAACCCGTGTACCGAAAATACATCGAGAGCAGCATCGAGGATGCGATCTTCCTTCTCGCGCTGGATGCGGGTGCGTTTGCGGGTCTCTGCAGCTCTGGGTCTGGCCAAACGATGGGTCTCCTGCGGGCTGGTTTTGGGTCAGCTTACAGCCTGCTGGCTGAATTTTACATCTTGAGAGTCAAACTGAAACCTGTAACCTTTACCAAATGATCAAATTTTTCACTTTTGCACGGGAAACCAAATGACTGCACCTGGCGAGAACCTGCGTATAAATGGCGAACGGCTTTGGGATTCCATTCATGAGATGGCGAAAATCGGCCCAGGCATCGCCGGTGGATCCAACCGCCAGACGGTGACCGATGAAGACGCCGAGGGCCGCAGACTGTTTCAGCGCTGGTGCGAAGACGCCGGCTGCACCATGGCAGTCGACCAGATGGGCACCATGTTCATGCGGCGCGAGGGAACCGACCCTGAAGCCTTGCCGGTCTATGTCGGATCGCATCTGGATACACAACCCACCGGTGGTCGTTATGACGGGGTTCTGGGGGTCCTGGCCGGGCTCGAAATAGTGCGAACCCTGAACGATCTCAACATCAAGACAAAGCACCCGATTATCGTGACCAACTGGACCAATGAGGAAGGTGCCCGCTACGCACCGCCGATGCTGGCGTCAGGCGTGTTTGCAGGCGTGCACAAGCAGGACTGGGCATATGGAATTGAAGATTCCGAAGGCAAGAAGTTCGGCGAAGAACTGGAACGCATCGGCTGGCGTGGCGAAGAAGAGGTCGGTGCCCGCAAGATGAAAGCATTTTTCGAACTGCACATCGAACAGGGACCGATCCTGGAAGCCGAAGGCGTTGATATCGGCGTGGTAACCCATGGCCAGGGCCTGTCGTGGACCCAGTTGACCGTGCTTGGCAAGGACTCCCATACCGGCTCGACGCCGATGCCGCTGCGCAAGAATGCCGGGCTGGGCATGGCGCGCATTCTTGAACTGGTTGAAGAGATCGCCTGGTCGCACAAGCCCAATGCGGTGGGCGCTGCCGGTCATATAGAAATCTATCCCAACTCCAGGAACGTCATTCCCGGCAAGGCGGTGTTCACCGTTGACTTTCGTTCACCCGATCTTGCCGTGATCCAGGACATGGAACAGCGGCTTGCCGAAGGCGCCAGGAAAATCTGCGATGAGATGGGGCTTGGCCTGGAAATTGAGAAAACCGGCGGATTTGACCCGGTGGAGTTTGATGAAAACTGCGTGCAGGCCATCCGTGATGCTGCCGAGCGTCTGGGCTATTCCCACCGCGACCTCATATCGGGGGCAGGCCATGATGCATGCTGGGTCAACCGGGTGGCGCCAACGGCCATGGTGATGTGTCCGTGCATCGGCGGACTGAGCCACAACGAGGCGGAGGAAATCACCAGGGAATGGTCGACGGCCGGTGCTGAAGTGTTGTTTCATGCGGTCGTCGAAACGGCCGAAATTATCGCGTAAGAGGACCAGAAATCATGGCCAGTACAGTCATCAAGGGTGGCACGATCGTCACTGCAGACCTGACCTACAAGTCCGATGTGAAAATACAGGGTGGCAAGATTGTTGCCATTGGGGATGGACTTGAAGCGGACAAGGTCCTGGACGCCACCGGTTGTTTCATCATGCCCGGCGGCATCGATCCACATACCCATCTGGAAATGCCGTTCATGGGTACATACTCGTCGGACGATTTTGAAAGCGGAACCCGCGCGGCACTTGCCGGCGGAACGACGATGGTTGTCGATTTTGCCCTGCCGGCGCCGGGCCAGTCGCTGCTCGATGCACTGCAGATGTGGGACAACAAGTCGGGACGCGCCAACTGCGATTACTCGTTCCACATGGCGATCACCTGGTGGGACGAGCAGGTGTTCAATGAAATGCAAACCGTGGTTCGCGACAAGGGCATCAACACGTTCAAGCACTTCATGGCCTACAAGGGGGCCTTGATGGTGGATGACGACGAGATGTATTCGTCGTTCCAGAGATGCGCCGAACTTGGTGCGATGCCGCTTGTGCATGCCGAAAACGGCGATGTCGTCGCGCAACTGCAAGCCAAGCTGATGGCTGAAGGCAATGACGGTCCCGAGGCCCATGCCTATTCGCGCCCGCCGGAAGTCGAAGGCGAAGCAACCAACCGGGCGATCATGATTGCCGACATGGCAGGCGTTCCGCTGTACGTGGTGCACACCTCGTGCGAGCAGTCCCACGAAGCCATCCGCCGTGCCCGGCAAAACGGCATGCGGGTGTACGGCGAACCGTTGATCCAGCACCTTACACTTGATGACAGCGAGTATACTCACGCCGATTGGGACCACGCGGCACGCCGGGTCATGTCGCCTCCGTTTCGCAACAAGCGCCACCAGGACTCGCTGTGGGCGGGCCTGCAAGCCGGGTCCCTGCAGGTGGTGGCCACCGATCATTGCGCCTTCACGACCGAGCAGAAGCGGTTCGGTGTTGGTGATTTTACCCAGATTCCCAATGGCACCGGTGGCCTTGAAGACAGGATGCCGATGTTGTGGACCTATGGCGTCAAGACTGGCCGCCTGACGATGAACGAGTTTGTCGCGGTGACGTCCACCAACATTGCCAAGATTCTCAATATCTATCCGAAAAAGGGTGCCATCCTCGTGGGCTCCGATGCTGATCTGGTGGTGTGGGACCCGAGCCTGAAGAAAACCATCACTGCGGACAAGCAACAGTCAGCAATTGATTACAATGTGTTTGAAGGCAAGCAGGTCGAAGGTCTGCCGAGGTTTACCCTGACCCGGGGCGAAGTGGCTATTGAAGAAGGTGCTGTCAAGACCCGCGAAGGCCACGGACAGTTCGTCAAGCGCGAGCCGTTCCAGGCGGTAAACAAGGCACTGTCTGAATGGAAGCAGGTTACGGCGCCACGCAAAGTGCAGCGTACGGGAATTCCGGCGAGTGGCGTTTGATGTCGCAAGCTGTTGTGACGGCAAACGACCTGTCCCTGACGTTTCAAACCAATGACGGGCCCGTGCATGCGCTGGCGGGTGTCAATCTGAGCGTTGCAAAAGGCGAGTTCGTTTCGTTCATCGGACCGTCAGGCTGCGGCAAGACAACGTTCCTGCGGGTGATCGCTGATCTGGAAAAGCCGACCGGCGGTGAGATCAAGGTCAACGGCGTCGACCCGGAAACGGCGCGCAAGGCGCGGGCCTATGGCTATGTATTCCAGGCAGCGTCGCTATATCCGTGGCGCACAATCGAACGCAATGTCGCCCTGCCACTGGAGATCATGGGTTTTTCGGCAGATGAAATGCGACAACGCATTGCCCGCACGCTCGACCTCGTCAATCTTGCCGGCTTTGAGAAAAAGTACCCCTGGCAGTTGTCCGGCGGCATGCAGCAAAGAGCTTCGATTGCGCGCGCACTGGCGTTTGACGCCGACCTCTTGTTGATGGACGAGCCGTTTGGCGCGCTCGACGAGATTGTACGCGACCATCTCAACGAGCAGTTGCTGAAGCTGTGGGACAAGACCAACAAGACGATTTGTTTTGTGACTCACTCCATTCCGGAGGCGGTTTACCTGTCCACCAAAATCGTTGTCATGAGCCCGCGGCCCGGCAGGGTGAGCGATGTCATCGACTCCACATTGCCGAAACAACGCCCGCTGGACATTCGTGAAAGCCCCGAGTTTCTGAAAATTGCCCACCGTGTGCGCGAAGGCCTGCGGGCAGGGCACAGTTATGATGAGTGAGCCCGTCTGATCATGGCTGCCAACGGCAAAACCATTCCCGTTCTCACCGTCATCTCCGTGATCGTCGTGATCTGGTATGCCTGCGTCGTGTGGATGAATGCGCCGTTTGAATATGACAAGGCAGAGCGGGCGGGCACACAAATAGGGTTTTCACAGCTTGTCTCCAACACGATGAGTCAGAAACGGCCCGTCCTGCCGGCGATCCA
>Ga0316187_10006439_pt1 | contig 10103 bp, 7 predicted proteins | sample CroRivburrow1_MG_FD_204927 | JGI IMG/M metagenome (GOLD analysis project Ga0316187, IMG submission 204927) | Coastal sediment microbial communities from Maine, United States - Cross River worm burrow 1 | ecosystem: Environmental > Aquatic > Marine > Coastal > Sediment | place: USA: Maine... | reverse complement strand
AGCTTTGCTTTTGGGCGCTGAACGATAAACAGGCGATGCACTGCAACAAGAAGAAAGCGGAGGGGCAACAGCAACGGTTGCGAGTGCTGGGGCGTTACTTCCCGCAATGTCACGCGCTTTTCGAGCAGGCATGCAGTATGTTTCTACGGCGCGAGGTTGCACGCGATGACATCATCGATGCCATGGTATGCGCAGTCACGGCTAAATTTGGTTATGGCCAGTATCTGACGGCGCCAGACAGTCCTGCGCAAGACGGGCAGGGGTTGCCGATGGAGATAGTGTACTACCTGCCAGATCGACATGCCGGCTGATGGTCAGCATCCTTTGCATTGAACAAGATGGATTATTCGCTTCGCTCACCCTGCGGGAAGCCTTTCAGTGTTATGACTGGCGCATGTGGCGCGCAAGGCAGTGTGTGATGCGTTGTTCAATGGCCCCGGCAGCATCGGCCGGTACTGCGCCGATGGTCAGTACAGCCAGCAGCAGGTCCTCGAGTGAGTCCTGTGTGCCTTGATCGTTTTTCAACGATGCGCTGAGTCGTTCGACCTGGTAGGCCATGCGTTCTGCCTGGCATTCTGGTGGTGATTCCAGTTCCAGCAAGACTTCCAGCCTGAGGCAAGCGGCCTGCTTGTCTGCCAGGTTCTTTGACAAGGTTGTGTCATCGGGCCGGCTGAGGGCCTGCCTGAAGCGTTGCTCCATTGCGTTGGCATGGGCACTGGAGAGCGTGGGCAGTTCATCCCATTCGGCCTTGATCGCATCCGGGTCAATAGTGTTGCCGGCCAGCATTGCCTGCTCCCACTGGCTGCACAGCGCGGCACGCCGGGCGAGGTTGTCGAGCGCGCAGGCCTGGCTCCGGGTTTCAGCGACCTTGAGTGCCTTTGAGAATTGCTGCTGTGCGGCACGCCAACGGCTATTGAGGCTGTTTTCGTGCGCGCGCGGTACCCAGCCAATTTCCTGCCAGCGAGCCTGGGTCCGGGCAAACGCCGAGGCATTGGCGAGCAGTTCCGCGTCACTGGTGGCAGCGATCTGGGTCAGTTCTTCAATCAGCGCCTGCTTCTGTTTCTCGTTTTCATTGCGTTCGGCAGCCTGCTCGTTGCGCTCGGCATCGCGGCGCTGGTAAGTGATATCACAGGCGGCCTGGAACTGTTTCCACAGTTTGTTTTCGAGGGTGCGTTTTTCAACGACCGTGATCTTCCACTGTTTCTTCAGCGCCTCGAGCTGCTCAAGCGCGTCGCGCAGATTGTCCACCGTGCCCAGTGCCTCGATATCGGCGATGAGTTTCTCGCGGACTCTCAGGGAACGGCTGCGTTCGCGGGACAGGTGCTCCTGGTATTGTTCAAATGCTTCATCCAGTGCCCTGGCGAGCGGCTTGCGATGCTTGTGATCGACGTTGCCGATTTTGTAGTAGTCACGACGCGCCTGGCTGAGGAATTTATCAATGTCACGCCAGTCCGGTTGTTTCCAGTCGGTTGCCTCGTAGCGCGCGTTCAGACTGTCGATAATGGCCTGGCGTTTGCCGAGGTTTTCAGCGCGACGTTGCTTGAGCTTTTGAAAATGTGCAATGCAGGGTTTGTAGGCTGTCTCGCAGGCCCGGTCGAATGTTTTCCAGAGCGCCTTGCCGGCGTGATCGCCGGATTTGTCCCAGTCATGCCACTGATCGCGTGCCTGTTGTATGCGCTTGGCAAGTTGTTCCGGTGGCAGGCCTGCGTCTGTCAGCTGCGTGACCTCGCTGATGAGATTCTGCCTTGCCTGGGTGGTACCCCAGTGACGCCAGGATTCGAGTTTGCGCAGCTGCGGGCGGACACGCTGCAGCCGTGTTTCGATATCCTTCCAGCGCTGTTCGGAAAGGCCCGGGATATTGCCCATGATTGACAACAAGCGGTTATTGGCTCGTTCCGCCTTCTGCAGTTCCTTGTCCCTGAGCGTGGTCTCCAGTTCATCCATCAGCTTGAGCGCTTTTTCATAGTCACGGCTGCGGCGCTCCACCTGTTTGTGTATGCGCGTTCTGAGCGTTTCCAGCCCGCTATCTATTTTCGCCTCCAGTTCGCTGTCTGGCGCATCATTTTCATCCCCGGCCGCGAGCGTATCGTCGCTGTTGCGCAGGGCGTCGATTGCCTTGCGTACTTTCTTGGCGCGCGTTTCGTCGATGCCATTGGATGCCTCGAGCAGGGCGTTGATTTCACCGAGAATGGCCTGGCGATCATCAAGGTGGATGGTTTCTGGTTGTTTATTCATGGTGGCGGTCATTGCAATCCGATGCGGGTGGTCAAACGGGATTGTGACATAAAAGTGAAGATTCGAGGGACAGTCGTGAGCATGAGGCCGGTTAATTCATTGCGATTCACCGATAACATCAGTGTTAGAGGCAGGTGGCAGCGTAAACAGTTCCTGCGGAGTACTGACACCACGCAGCGCGTGCATGCCGAGCGAAACCAGTCGCGCCGGGAAATGGCGGGCAAACTCCGCCGATAACAAAATGTTTTGATTGAGCGCCTTGCAGATGCCTTCGATGCGCGAGGCTTCATTGACGGCCGAGCCGATGACGGTGAAATCTAGCCGGCCCTGCGTGCCGATATTTCCGTACATCAGGTTGCCGATGTGCATGCCGATGCCGAAGCCGATGGTTTGCTCGCCCCGTTCAGCGCTGAGTTGATTAGCCAGCGTAATTTCGCGTTGCGCAGCCTGCGCGGCATCGATGGCACGTTCGGCTGCCTCCGGACTGTCAGGATCCTCGATCGGAAAAATCGCCAGTATTGCATCGCCGATAAATTTCAGCACCTCGCCACCGTGATTCAGCACCGCCCCCGCCATGCAGTCGAAAAACCGGTTCAGCAGTGCCAGATAGTCTTCACGGGCAAGCGCTTCCGTCAGCGATGTGGAATCGCGCAAGTCGCAAAACCAGATGACCGCATGGATGTTTTCACCATCACCGCGCTTGATTGAACCTTCCAGTACCCGCTGGCCGCTATGTTTACCCAGATAGGTGTCGAGCAAGGTAATCGCCGTATGGCGCAAGGCATGGACCTCGAAGAGGCGACTCAATACCGGCAGGATTTCATAGAACTGGCCCAGTTCTTCCGTTGAAAAGCCACCCGAGCGATCCGAGACGAGGGTAATAATGTTGATCTGTCCATCCGAGAATAACAGCGGCATGGCGACGTAATCAGTGCCGCCCCTGGCATGCAGATCCCTGAGAACCGGAAAGTCGAACTGCGGCTCGGGTCCCTCCATGGAGCGCCGTACACCACCGGCGCCGTTCAGGATGGGTGTATACGGGCTTTCCTTGTGCTCGCGTGTCTCCAGTACATCGTGCGGGGCAGTGAATATTTCCACCTCGTCGGTATCGCGCCACCAGGTATAGCCGGTGGCGAACAATTCCGGGTGCAATGTGCGTATCAGTAATTGCAGCCGCAAGACCGGTACGCCGGTTGAGAACAGACAATGCGATAACTGCATGACCAGCTCGCGTGCCGACGCGGCATTCGAGGCATCACTTAATAACCAGTCTGAAAAAATATTCAGGTTGGACGGGGTCGAATCCTGCGTTTGCTCCAGCAGCAGCTGTTCATCCTCATGCCAGGACTCCATGGCATTCCAGGTAAAGGCAAGATAATCCTGGATCGCGTGCGCGTCTTGCAGCGGGTTCTCATAACTCCAGACCACATTTTCCGCGACTTGATTACCGGCCGCTATGCTCCAGTACGATGCGTTGCCCTTGAACGGGCAATGGGTACGATGTTCCGTGCGCTGCAACAAGTCCATGCGCACATCCTTGCGCGGAAAATAGTACACCTGTGGCAGCCGGGTTTCGTGCAACACCAGTGCCTCTGTGCTGTCCGCAATGACCTCACCGGCAAAGACGACCCGCAGCCGCTTCTCGCACGGCTCCACGACAACACGATAGGTCGCATCGGTTTCTAAAGGATTGTCAGCGGACATTTCGGTTATTTCCGAAAAGTCCAGTAGCGTCCCTGTCCGGTTTCCACGGCCTCGAGACCGAAGCGATTGTCGGCGCGCTGTCCGGTTTGCAGCAGTCCGTAAATGTCTTCCATGATGCGGCGGTCCTCGGCGTAATAGGAATGGCCAAGCAGCCCGCCCGAGGCATCGCTGGCATCGACGGTTTCCGTGCCCTCCACGACGACCAGTGCCTCGCCGGAGTCCCCGGCGCGCGGGTAACCGTGGAATGCCTTCGAGGCCAGCAGGGCGCGATCCCTGGACGAGGCATACAGCGTCACGTGGATGCCGGTGCGTGCCAGGCGCGGTGCCATGTCCTTGCGGAACACATCCGCGTCGATGTCCGGTGCGATCATGATGATTTCCCGAAACAGCATCAGGTCACTTTCCAGGCGATCGCCGGACAGTGTGATCATGGCGTTGCCGATGATGCGGTTGCCCATGCTGTGTCCGACCAGGTAGATGCTGTGTACCGGAATCTGTTCCAGCAGGTCTGACATCAGCTCCACGAAGTGTGTCTCTGCCCATTCCGCATTGGTTTCATCCACGGTGTAGCTGGTCAGGCCACCCTGGGATGGCCAGCTGAACAGGACCACGGGACCGGGGAATTTCAGGTCGTCGGCAAACTGCGCCACCCTGCGGCTGGTATCAGGAAAATCTTCATTGTAACCGTGGACGAAAACCATCAGCTTGTTACTAGGAGAGGCCTCGACGGCCCGGCCGAGGCGGGTAGTGAACTCTTCCCGGTTCAGTTTCAGGACGTCGCGCACATTGATGTGCTTGTTTTCCTCGGGCGACCACTCGAGCTTGAGCAGTGATGGTTCCTCGTGCTCGCCCATGACGTGGTCTGGTGGAATGCTGACCTGGGAGATCCCGTAGCTGAGGTCGCCGCGTGTGCCGCTGAAATACAGGTCGCCATCAGCATCCGGTGCGCGGTCCGTGACATAAAAGAGATCGACCACGCGCGGTTGCGGCGCTGTTTCTGCAGCTTGCGGGCGTTCGCCACTGCTCGTTGAGCAACCATTCAGTGTCATGATTAGAATGAGAGCCAAAAATATGGCACATCGTTGGGTGAGTCTGTTTTCCATAACGTGGAGTGTACTTGGGTTGGTGGGGCAGGATGAACCGAATGTTTCCGACCTTGCGGGACAGGATATGTTCCTGTAGATGTTCCGGGAGTTTATCAATGGTGCCAGCCAGCTGTTTGTTTTCTCGTTGTTCTGTGGCCGACAGGCTGATTATCAGGCAGTATTTCAAGGCATGCGCAGGCTTATCACAGGGTTACTGATTTTTTTGGCGGGCTGGGGCCTTGGCTGGTATTCGTACCAGCACTGGGGCATTGCTCCGGGGCAGTCTGCACTGCCCGTTGTGCCTGCTCCAGCACATTCCGCAAACCCTGAGGCTGCAGCGGTCATTGTAGCGCCGGCGTCCGGTACCGGGGATGACATCACGCGGCTGTTGCAGCGTAATGACTTCGATGCCGTGCTGGAGCGCTATGAATCATTGCAGCGCCAGGCGGGTGATGCAGCGGTGGCGGCTGCCAGGGCTGAAATTCTGGCGCATGCACGCCGGCTCATCAGCGAGGGTCGCTACAGTCTGGCAGAACAGTTATTACAAAAGTTCCTGGTGACTGTCTACCGTGATGTCGAGGCGCGTGTGCTGTTGGCGGAAGCGTATCAGGGACAGGGCGATTTTCTCGCGGCGATCGACCAGCTGTATGAAGCGAGGGGCTATGCGTATCGCCCGGCCATGCTGCAGCGCATCAGTGATCGTATTCGATCCATGGTGGCCGAACTGGTGCAGTCATTGAAACGCAACCATGATGACAGTGCGTTGCTGGCCTTGTACCAGCACCTTATCCAGCTGGAACCCGACCATGCCCCCTGGTTCATGGGACTCGCTGCCGCGCAACTGGCGCTCGACGACAAGGAGGCTGCACGCCGCTCTTTGTTGCTGGTCGCACAGGACCCGGATGTCGGTACGCAGGCACAGGCGATGCTCTCGGAGTTGAGCCTTGCCTTCGCCGGGATGCAAGGTAGCGAGCCATGGGATGCGCTGACAGAGGTCGTCGGTATACCGTTACAGCGCAGTGGCAATCATTTTATTGTCAATGCGAGACCGGCCGATGCTCGCAGCGTACAACTGCTCATCGACACGGGTGCCTCCCTGACGATCTTCACGCCGGAGGTACTGGAGCAACGCGGCATCCGCTACCAGGATACCGGCAGGAGCGGACTCTTTAATACCGCAAACGGCCCGGTCGAGGCACCGATCTATACACTCGATGCCCTTGCAGTGGGTGACTGGCATGTCAGGCAGCTGGACATCGGCGTCATGGACCTGGGTATCGGACCCGGTGTGGATGGCCTGCTGGGTATGAATTTCCTGAACCATTTCCAGTTCTTCATTGACCAGAACGAGTCCATGCTGCGTCTTTTTGCCGATTAACCGGATCTTCCTTTGCTGAGTTTGTTGCACGTCCTGTAGCGCCGTCCCGGCGCGATTCGGGGCATGACAAAAACTATCGCGCCGGGACGGCGCTACAGGAGGATTTATGCAATCATTCATGCATGAAACATGACAACACTACTCCGTCCGACCGGTTGCAAGCCGTGTTCGATTACCACCAGGCGACCAAGCACCGCTTTGAATCCTTTGCGCCAGGGCCGGGCTACCTCGACTGGGCAACCCAGCCTGACCCGTTCCGCCGTTACGAGGGCGCGCATTTGATCAGGCTGGAAACGGTTGCGCCGACCGATGAACCCGGCTACGACGCCATCTTTACGCCAGCGACTATGCCGTCTGCAGCGACAGTAAACGTGCATTCCATTTCACAGCTGTTCTACGATAGCCTGGCGCTGTCTGCCTGGAAGAGCACCGGCGCGGCCCGCTGGGCGTTGCGCGTCAATGCCTCCAGCGGCAACCTGCACCCAACCGAGAGTTACCTGGTCTGCGGGCCGGTCGAGGGGCTGTGTGAGCAGCCCATGGTGTGCCACTATGCCGCGCAGTTACACGGTCTGGAAGTGCGCGCCGAATTTGACGGTGTGCTCTGGGATCGCTTGTGCAGTGGTTTTCCCGAACATACGTTTTTCATCGGGCTGAGTTCCATTCACTGGCGCGAGGCCTGGAAGTATGGCCAGCGGGCGTACCGCTATTGCATGCATGATGCAGGACATGCGCTGGGCGCGCTCAGTATGGCGGCCGCCGGACTGGGCTGGCAGATGCGCCTGCTTGATGAACCCGGCACGGATGAACTGGCTTGCTTGCTGGGTACGTCGCAGGCACACGATGCCGAGCCGGAAGAACCGGATATGCTGATTGCCTGTATGCCGACGACAGCGGAGCAACCTTTGCCTGACTTTGCCGCCACTGCACTGCAGTCTTTCGAGTCGCTCACCTGGCAGGGGCGTCCCAACCACCTGAGTCCCTCACATCTTGACTGGGGCATCGAGGCGTTCGCGGACCAGGTGCGCAAGCCGCGCGGGGTGTGTGCTTACCCGTCCTTTGCCGACCCGCCACAGTCCTGGTCGCCATTGCCGCGACCGCTTGCACTGCGTCGCATAATCCGCCAGCGGCGCAGTGCCGTCGCCATGGACGGGGAGACGCGCCTGTCGCGCGAGAATTTCTACCGCATGCTCGACAGGACTCTGGCCGTCCCCGACGCGGTGCCGTTCAGCACCTTGCCCTGGAAGTCACACCTGCACCTGGCGTTGCTGGTGCACCGGGTGGACGATCTCACCCCGGGGCTGTACCTGCTGGTGCGCGACCCGGCGCAGACGACGGCACTGCAGCAGGCGCTCACACAGGCAGACCCGTGGTACAAACCGCCGGGCTGCCCGCAACAGTTGCCACTGTATTGCCTGATCGAGCGGGATACCCGGGCCGCTGCACGCGAGATTTCCTGTCAACAGGATATCGCCAGTGATGGCTGTTTCAGCCTGGCAATGCTGGCCGAGTTCAGTGACCCGCTGCAACGCTACGGTCCCTGGTTTTATCCGCGCCTCTACTGGGAGGCCGGCATGATTGGCCAGCTGCTCTATCTCGAGGCCGAGGCGGCCGGCATCCGCAGTACCGGCATTGGTTGTTTCTTCGACGATCCGATGCACGACGTGCTGGGACTGACGGACCACACTTTCCAGGACATCTACCACTTCACCGTGGGTGGTCCGGTGGAAGACACCCGGTTGATGACTGAGCCGGCATATGAATGATACTTTATTACATCGATCGACTAACGGAGAAACACTATGTTTGAACCTATTGAAATACCCTTTGGCTGTGTGATGATGTTCAATGTGGTTGACCTGAAGGACGGCGTCACTGTCGAGGACGTCGAGCTGGTGCTTGGCGAGATGTGCAATGTTGTGAAAAACACCTACGGTGACGACAAGGGCGGTTTCATCGCGGGGCAGGTCTACAAATACTCCGGTTTTGTGTCTGCAGAGGGCACCGTCGGTGAAGCCCCGGAAGACAACGAGACGGCCGCCAAGATCAAGCAGGGCGAGATGGCAATCGTGACCTTCTGGAAGTCGTTCGAGCAGCACGAGAAATCACACGCCGACAAGATCTTCAATGAGAAATTCTCGGCGCTGGTGGAATTCTGTGATGAAACCTATGAGCTTGGTTACCAAATGCTCTGGCAGGGTGTGCCAGAGTAGTATGTGAAAAAGTGCCGTTCAACCAATAAACACCAATCGCGCATGCGATGCGCTCCTGCAAGTGTTGATTGTAGACAGCAGCAGTTCGTATCTTCAGCACAGATGTTTGGTAGATTGCAGGAGCGCATCGCATCCGCGAATCAGAAGCTAAACCACCTGTCCGGCACACCAGCCCGATGACCAGGCCCACTGGAAATTATAGCCACCCAGCCAGCCGGTCACATCGACCACTTCACCGATAAAGTACAGACCCTCGACCTTGCTGGATTCCATGGTCCTGGAAGAGAGTTCGTTACAGTCGACACCCCCGAGAGTGACCTCGGCAGTGCGGTAGCCCTCGGTGCCGCCGGGTTTGAGCTGCCAGTGTTGTAGCTGCAGGGCGATCGCTTCCATGCGACGTTGTGACAGTTCCTGCAAGGGTTTGCCCGCGGTTTCCTCTCCCAGCAACGTGGCGATGAGTCGTTTCGGTAACACCTCAGCCAACAGCGTTTTCAACTTGATGTTTGCCTGGGCAGCCTGGCGTGTCTTGATGAAGTCCATCACATCGAGCTCTGGTAACAGGTTGATGTGGATCATCTCACCCGCTTTCCAGTAAGAGGAAATCTGCAGAATGGCCGGACCACTCAGGCCGCGATGCGTGAACAGGATGTTCTCTTTGAATTGCATGCGCGCGTTACTGACGATGCTTGCAACGGCGATCCCTGACAGGTCTGCAAGCTGTTGCTTGTCGTGTGGTTGCAGGGTGAAGGGGACCAGTCCTGCCGTGGTTGGCCAGATGTGATGACCGAACTGCTCGGCCACTTGATAACCCAGAGGGCTGGCGCACATCTTCGGTATGGACAGGCCGCCGCTGGCAATGACCAGTGAGCTTGCCTGGAATAGTCCCAGTGAGGTCTCAATTTCAAATGCCTTGTTATTTTTTTCAAGTGCACTGATCTTACAGTCAAGGCGGATGGTGACGCGTGCTTTTTTGCACTCATCGAGCAACATCTGAAGAATGTCTTTGGCGCTGTTATCGCAGAATAACTTGCCAAGGTCACGTTCATGGTAGGGGATGCGGTATTTCTCTACCAGGGCGATGAAATCCCACTGTGCGTAGCGACTTAAAGCCGATTTGCAAAAATGGGGGTTATGGGAGATGAAGTTGTCGGCACTGACTTCAGTATTGGTAAAATTGCAACGCCCGCCACCCGACATGAGTATTTTTTTGCCGGGCTTGTTGGCATGGTCAAGCACCGTGACCTTGCGACCACGCTTGCCCGCCTCGATGGCGCACATCAATCCTGATGCGCTGGCACCAATGATAAGGACGTCTGCGGTCATGGATTCAGCTGACATGTTGCAAGCTTCAGAAGAGGTTTCTGGTATGAATGGTATTTACTTAAGAACTTTGCCACGGAAGCACACGGAAGGACACGGAAATATACCCGCAAAGGCAGTATTTTCTTCCGTGTTTTTCCGTGTGCTTCCGTGGCAGATTATACGCTTATA
>Ga0316187_10006438_pt1 | contig 10103 bp, 10 predicted proteins | sample CroRivburrow1_MG_FD_204927 | JGI IMG/M metagenome (GOLD analysis project Ga0316187, IMG submission 204927) | Coastal sediment microbial communities from Maine, United States - Cross River worm burrow 1 | ecosystem: Environmental > Aquatic > Marine > Coastal > Sediment | place: USA: Maine... | reverse complement strand
AACCAAATGGTTATCGCGAAACGATGCCACCCCGAATTTTACCACAACCCCCAGTCCGTTAAAACGCTCGACCGAATCGTGATGCTGAATGGTAGAGACCACCTGTTGAACCCTGCCCCTGACCGCTTTGAAATCGACGGGCTGAGGGGTTACCGGCGGTAACCCGAATATTTCCTGACGGCCCAGTTGATGATAGACAGAAGCACTCTTGATCAGGGTTTTGCTGGGTACACATCCGAAATGCAAACAGTCGCCACCCAATAGCTCTTCCTGCTCGACAAGAACCGTTTTGGCACCCAGCTGAGCAGAGCCTGAGGCCACCGTCAAACCGGCGGCGCCGCCGCCAATCACACCTATGTCGAAGTCAAATGCAGCCATGTCAGTCAGTTATCAATCGCTCATTCGAGAACGCCGATATCTCTCCATCAGTTTTTTTACAGTAATGGGAAAGAGACCCAGCACTGCAAAAGAACCAATCAGGCTTGGCGAGACTATGCCACCGAGTGAATCTATCTTGGCCAGTTCATTGCCGGCATTCACATAGACGATGGTTGCCGGCAACATGCCGAGTTGCGATACCCAGAAATAGGTGCGCACCGGCATAGTCGTTAGCCCCATGAGAAGGTTGATAATGAAAAACGGAAAGACCGGTATCAACCTCAGTGAAAACAGATATAAGGCGCCCTCTTTTTCTATACCCTCGTTTATGGTGTGCAGTTTTTCACCAAACTTACCCTGCACCCAGTCACGGAGAAAAAACCTGGATACCAGGCAGGCGCAGGTGGCCCCTATGGTGGAAGCAAAGGAAACCGCAATGGTACCGGTGACCAGTCCGAACAATCCGCCGCCGGCAAGGGTCATGACGGCGGCTCCAGGCAGAGACAGGGCAGTAACGACAACGTAGAGCAGCATGTAGGCGCCGAGCACCGCAATATGATGCTGCTGGTAGAGTTGTTGGAAACGGACCTGCGATTCTTTGAGGTAGTCGAGGCTTAGAAATCGGCTCAAATCGAAATAAAAGAACAGTCCGACAAAGACGACCAGCACTCCAAGAAGGATAACTTTTTTTAGGGTGGAACTATTCATCTTCGCCATCAGGCCAGCCAGCCTATTCCTCTTCCCAGTAAATGCAGTTTTCAGGGCAAAATTTCATAGCTTCTTCGACTTTTTCCGCATCGTAGTGGTCTAGATCACATACCTCCAGATAGCCACCGCTTTCAGAGAACCTGAAAATCTCTGGAGCAACTTCGATACATCCTCCACATTTTGAACAACTGCTGAGGTCAACGGTCGGCCTCTTAGAGGTTATCATGATATAAATGTTGGCCTTGTGTCCGTTACAAAATAGCTTTGAATATTCACCAAATTGCAGTAAAAAGTGCCGAACCTACTTGCAAAGGATAATTATTCTCAATTATAAATCAATTTGTGGGTGGCCAGGGTAACCGCCCTACTAATCGTTAGGAGCCGTTGAAAAGTCGTTAGAATATGCTATATTTCGTCATTTGACGTTTTGATGACTTTTTTTAAAGATATTCACCCTGTACAACTACTACTTTGTAATAATCGATCAACTACTATCAGCAGACGGAGAAGAAATGAGCAACAAGGAACTGGCAAAAGGCATTCACTGGGTAGGGGCCATCGACTGGGATGTGAGAGATTTTCATGGATATTCAACTCTTGCAGGAACCACCTATAATGCATTTCTGATCATCGATGAAAAAATAACTCTAATCGATACGGTAAAACGTTCCCACTATCAGGATATGATGCACCAGATCAGGGAGATCATCGATCCAGAAAAAATCGATTATCTGATAATAAATCACGTGGAGCTCGATCATGCAGGGGCGCTGGCAGAAGTCATGGAGGCGGTAAAACCTGAGAAACTGATCTGCTCTCCCATGGGTGAAAAAGCCATTCTCGAGCATTTCCACCGGCCGGACTGGCCTTTCGAGGTGGTAAAAACAGGCGAACAGCTCAGTATCGGCCAACGTACCTTCTATTTCCTCGAAACCAGGATGCTGCACTGGCCTGATTCGATGTTCACTTTTGCAATGGAAGACGGCATTCTCTTTGCTTCCGATGCCTTTGGACAGCATCTTGCCACCAGCGAACGATTCGACGATCAGGTACCGCTTTCCGTAGTTATGGATCAAGCCGCTAAGTATTACGCTAATATTTTGTATCTCTATAACCCTCTGGTCAGAAAGCTATTGGCCAAAGTAGCCGAGTTGAACCTCGACATAAAGATGATTGCACCGGATCACGGCGTCATTTTCAGGAAACATATCAGCGATATTCTCACCGCTTATGGCGAGTGGAGCAAAAACATGTTTGACGAAAAGGCGCTGATCATTTACGACACCATGTGGCAGTCGACCGAAAAGATGGCCAAAGCCATCTCCAGGGGTATTGAGCAGGAAGGCGTTTTCGCTGAGATGATCAACCTCAAGGTTCACCATCGCAGCGATGTAATGACCAAAGTACTCGATGCCGGAGCACTGGTCCTTGGCAGCCCCACTCTCAACAATGGGCTGCTGCCCCGGATGGCTGGCTTTCTCATGTATATGAGAGGCCTCAAGCCCCAGAACAAGATCGCCGCCTCATTCGGCTCCTACGGCTGGAGCGGCGAGTGTGTAAAGCTGCTCAACGAGTCCCTTGAAGATATGAGGCTCGAACTGGTCCATGAAGGTATTCGCCTCAAATACGTTCCCACCGACGATGACCTTGAGGAGTGCGTTGCCATGGGACGAATCATCGGCAAAGCAGTCAGAGAGAGGAAGCTTCAGCAGGAAAGCTGATCGTCGCGTCTGCTCTTTACCCTATGGAACTACTAGCCAGACACATGGTCCTCAGCGAGGGCGAAAGCCCTGAGACCTGCAGGACTCAAGTGGTCAATTATTTTGAGAGTACCTCGCTGGTCCACTACGACAATATTGTCATTGACGAGGACATACTTTGTGGAAGTGACCCCAAATTTGGACAAGAACTCGATCTGGGACTGAAAAGAAACCGACAGACCCTGCACAAGTTCATCGAAGAGCTGGGTGCCACCGGCTTTGAGAAGCGGGACGATCTGATGGGATTAAACCAAGGCTACCAGAGCAAGATTTTACATATTATCGCCCACTTTGTGGACGGCTTCATCGGTATCGACTCGGTATTTTATAACCTTGTTGACGACAGCCACTGGCTTTCCGCCGCCACGAAGAAGCAGATCGACCGCGAACCGGAACGATTTAAGCTACTGTTTTTAAAATGCTATTCACTGACCCCCAAAGAGGCCTCGCTCCTGCATATGTGAGCAGATGAGTGAGAGGTTCATAAACAATCAGGTTTAAAGATATGACTGCTGTCCTAAATTATAGTCTTTTTCGAGATAAGATCGATTCCATCAGCAGTGCGCAGACCAGAAAGATTGTTTCCTCCCGAGACTTTGACCAGTACCAGCTGATCGATGTCAGGCAACCCGGAGAATACGCCAAGGGACATCTTCCCGGCGCACTGCTCATTCCCCTGGGTGATCTGGCGACCAGGGCAGCCGAGCTTGATGACGACAAACAGACCATTGTCTACTGCCGCAGCGGGGTACGCAGCAAGACCGCCTGCCAGATTCTGACCAGACTCGGATTCGACCAAGTGCTCAACCTGAAAGGCGGCATCACCTCCTATAATGGTGAGCAGGTAGAAGGGGGTGTTGATGCTGGGCTAGAGTTCTTTATTGATCACGATTTCGATTCGGCTTACGAAATGGCCTTTACCATGGAAGCCGGACTAAAAAACTTCTATCTGGTCCTCGCCGACGAAGTAGAGACAGATGAAGAGCGGCAAACTCTGATTAAGCTTTCTCAATTCGAAGACGGCCACATGACACTTCTACGCAAGAAATTCGGCGAGGTCTATTTTGACTCCGAATCGACGATCATTGAAGGCGGCATCGATGTCGAAGAGATGCTCTCCTATTTCGGCGATCAACTTTTCAGCCGACAGAGAATCTTCCAACTGGCGATGAAATTGGAGGCCCAGGCCTTTGACCTTTACAGCAGACTGGCCAGGAAACACCAGGGGGAAGATACCGAATCCTTCTACCAGGCCATGGCGGCTGATGAGCACAAGCACCTGGTTAGAATATCAAAAGAACTGGATAATCTACTGTAAAACTTATATAACGCTTTTAACAAGAGGCTCAAACAAGACCAAGGAGAATTAACCATGTCAATCTTTCCGTATAGTGCCGGCGAACTCTACCAGTGGATCGTCAACAAAGACAAGTTCGTACTCCTGGATGTGCGCAATAAAAAAGATTTTGGCAGATTCAAAGTCGAAGGTCCCTATCCCATTGAGATGCTCAACGTATCCTATTTTGATTTCATGGAGATAGAAGATGAGTGCATCGAGCAGATGCCGGAAAAAACGACCAGCATCCGCATCGTCTGTGCCAAGGAAGGTTCAGCCAAATTCGTCGCCGAGATTCTTGAAAAACATGGGTTCACCGATGTTGGTTATCTGAGCGGCGGAATCAAATCATGGGGCAACCTGCTGGTTCCAAAACTTCTCAGCCCCGATGCCGGTTACGAGCTCTACCAGTTCATCCGTCCCGGTAAAGGTTCGTGCAGCTACGGACTGATCTACAACAAGGAAATCATCTTGTTCGACCCCACGAGAAATATCGATTTCTACCTGGATTTTGCAGCCCAAAAGGGTTGTACGATAAGCAAAACCGTCGAAACCCACCTGCAAGCAGATTATATAGCTGGAAGCAGACAGATCTCAGAAAAAACAGGTGCGAGCATTTATGCAAATGCCGAAGATTTCAATGGAGCCAAGCTCGATTATGTGAAGCTCAAGGACGGAGATCAAATTGGCTTCAGTCCTGAAGGGCCATCGGTACAGATACTGTTTTCCCCAGGGCATACACCGGGCAGCACGATGTTTGTCATAGACCGGCGCTATGTGATATCGGGCGACATCATCTTCATCAAATCCATTGGCAGGCCGGATCTGGGTGGCAAGATTGACGAATGGTCCAGAGTACTTTTCAAGACTATTGGCAACATTAAATCATTGGATGAAGCGATCACTGTGCTTCCGGGCCACTATATCAACTGGGATGAGGCCAATAGTGAACTCAACTTTGCCCGGCCGCTCAAGGAAATCAAGAAGATTAACGAGTCCATCTACTCGATAGACCAGGAAGAGAATTTCGTCGACTTCATCAAATCGAATATGCGGGACCAGCCGCCCGAATATGCGACCATCCGGCTGGTTAACGCCAATCTGGAAGTCGTCGACGATGAAAAGGCAGAAGTTCTCGATCTTGGCAAAAATGAATGTGCCGCCTCGGCCTATGCCGCCGCTCAAGCGCAGTAAAAAAAGGACTCAGAAGTAAGGTAAGCCTCCGCAATATTCTGCTCTCCAACAAAGAGCTGAGTATTACGGAGGTTTGAATTTTATGGTTACGATTGCTACCCATCGGTTTATTTGTCGCTGCAGAGAAAACACTATTACCCTGTCATTCAGTGACGGTATGCCCAGAGAGGTTGTCGGTGAGGTCTATTGTCCGCATTGTGAAGAAAATGGGCACCCTCCTCAAAAAGGCTGGCCTGTTCCCGGAGACTGGTTTGTCCATTTCGATCTCGATGTTGCCAGGATGTTCACCGCTGCCAAGCTTGAGATCGATCCAGCTCTGGTCAATCCGGGATTCATCATGGATAGGGGTTTTGTTCACTAAACTCAGATACGATCTTTCGCCTCAATCTAGCAATGGTTGTCAGGCTGCCAGCCCATTCCAGTTATTCTCTCAATTGAATAATGTATCCGGCTGAACCCACGGGCTACGAAGACGAACCCCGGGAACAATTTCACCCGCTGCCTGCCGATCTTCATCAGCTCTTTTATCATTACGAGCGTCTCAGTCACAAGCTGCATACAGAGCAGTGCTATTATAGGACCAGACTGCAGGGCCGCTGCAGCCGCCTACTCGAACTTGGGTGCGGTGCCGGCCTGCTTGCTAACGATCTGCAGCTTCAGGGATTCAAAGTTACCGGCATCGACATAGACCTGAAGGCATTGTCATTATCACAAGCCTCTTCAGGGTGCTGTCTGGTGCAGATGGATATGTGTGATCTAGGTTTTAAGCCTTGTTTTGAAGCAGCTTTGATTGGTCAAAATACCCTCAATCTCCTGGTCGATCTGGAAAAGATACTCCGCTGCCTCAATGAGATTAGAAGAGTGCTGGTTCCTTCGGGGCTGCTGCTGGTCCATCTCTTTTGCGCAGATGATGATCAATTGACAGAACCGGGAGAACGTGTACTGCAGTTCTGCCTGTTCGATAATCCTGAAGGGGGGAAAATCATCAAGGAAACGATAAGATCATTCGATCCTGATCAGCAGGTGCTGCTGTTGGAAGAGCGATACAAAATTCGGCATTTCAACCCCGAGCTGACCGACATGAACTATCGACATCATTTCCGGCTGGCCGCCATTTCCAGGTCCGGTTGGTTCAAGCTATTCAATTCCGCAGGGTTTACCGTCGAATCCTGCACCTCAGGATTTTCAGAATCCAGTCCTTCGTCTGCTTCAACTCTTCATCTGGTTGCCCACTCTGCGAGACGCTGAACCCGACAAACACTGGATTATTCGATCTGACTGACCGAATCTGTTTTTTTTCTTGTCAAAATTTAACGGCATCGCTCACTCACCTCGTTGACCTCCTGTTTTCAATGCTCATTGTAATACAATACACCCCGGCCACTGACTCTTTGAGAGAGGGTCTCAACGGTGGCACTATTCGGAATGATTGCCGCTTTTTTCATCTTTTTAAATGGTCTTGACCTAGGTCAAAGAAAATACTGCTGCTCCGGTTATGTTGGTCTTAACAATCAGGGTTGCAGTCAAACCCGGCTTTAAAATCAGAAACTCTTAAAGGAGGATTCTCCATGTTTTGCAATCAATGTGAACAAACCGCAAAAGGTACCGGCTGTGATAAGATCGGTGTCTGTGGCAAGAGCGAAGACGTGGCAGTATTGCAGGATCTGCTCACCCACGCAACCCAAGGGCTGGCAATTGTCGCCGTTGAAGGAAGGAAGCAGGGTATCGTCGACAACGGTGTTGACCGATTTATCTGTGAGGCAACTTTTGCCTGTTTAACCAACGTCGATTTCGATCCGGCCCGATTTGATGCCTGGATCAGAAAGACCGTTCAGCTGCGCAATGATTTAAAGGCAAGAGTTGAAGCAGCCGGTGGCCGAGTTACCAGTGATGCAGCCACCCTGAGCTTTATACCGGCACCTGACCTTGCTGGCCTCGAGGCCCAGGGAGCAGAACTTGATTTCATCAACAACCTTGATGACAACGAAGATCTCAGATCTCTGAAGCAGATTGCCCTCTATGGAATCAGAGGACTGGCTGCCTATACCGATCATGCAGCCATTCTAGGTCAGTCTGACGACGAGGTGTTTGCGGCTGTTAACGAATTACTTGCTGTGCTGACCCGAAAGGATCTAGGTGTCGATGATCTGGTCGCAGGTGCGATGAAGATAGGAGAAGTCAACATCCGGGCCATGCAGTTGCTCGATGCCGGCAACACTGGAACTTACGGCCATCCTGTTCCCACCCCTGTGCCCCTTGGCGCCAAAGCGGGTAAGGCAATTCTGGTTACCGGTCACGATCTCAAAGATCTGGGGTTGCTACTTGAGCAGACTCAGGGCAAAGGTATTAACATCTATACCCACGGCGAGATGTTGCCCTGCCACGCCTATCCAGAATTGAAAAAATACGATCATTTTCACGGTCACTACGGAACTGCCTGGCAGAACCAGCAGAAAGAGATGGATGCCTTTCCTGGTGCCATTCTGTTCACCACCAACTGTATCCAGAAACCGCGCGACAGTTATAAAGACAACGTCTTCACCACCGGTCTCGTAGGCTGGCCTGATGTCAGCCACATCGGTGACGACAAAGATTTCACACCGGTGATCGAACGTGCCCTGGCTCTTCCCGGTTTTGCGGCTGATGAAGACAAGGGTGAAGTACTCACCGGATTTGGCCGTAATACGGTCATGGGTGTTGCCGACAAGGTAATCGAGGGGGTAAAGGCAGGTGCCATCAAGCACTTCTTCTTGGTCGGCGGCTGCGATGGTGCCAAACCCGGGCGCAACTACTACACCGACTTCGTTGAACAGGCTCCGGCCGATACGGTCATCCTGACCCTGGCCTGCGGCAAATTCCGGTTTTTCGACAAGAAAATCGGCGACATCGGCGGCATCCCGAGATTACTCGATGTAGGACAATGCAACGACGCCTACAGTGCCATCCAGATTGCCTCTGCTCTGGCCGAAGCATTTGATTGCGGTGTCAATGACCTGCCCTTGTCAATGATTCTGTCATGGTATGAACAGAAGGCCTGTGTCATTCTGCTGAGTCTCTTCAGCCTCGGTATCCAGGACATCCGCCTCGGACCGTCCCTACCCGCTTTCATAACTCCTAACGTGCTCAACGTACTGGTTGAAAACTTCGCAATTAAACCGATTGCCGAAACTGCCCAGGAGGACCTGCAGACCATTCTTGCTTAGCAGTTGAATGATTGCGCAGAAGTAATTAACGACCAACCGGCCGCTGCAGCCTCTTCAGGATGCGGCGGCCTCATCTGCATTGATGTCCCCTACTTCACTCCCAAAATTTATTACCATTAATGGTTATCGGTTTGATTCGCTATCCAGTGATGATCTTAAAATCCTCTGGTCAGCTGTCGATAAATTCAAAATCGACAGGGTTCGTTTTACCCCGGGATCACAGATCGCGGTAACGGGACTGGCCGATACCCAATATGCTGCTTTCGTAAGCTACCTGCAGCCCCTTCTCAAACCGCAACCCAATAACGGTATCAGCTCGATACTCAACTGCAACGATTGCGGTGAATGCAAAAACGGCTGCATCAAAACCGGTGAACTGGTCGACAGACTGGGCTCACTAAATTTGCCTCAGCCCATGCCGGGCAGAATAAAAGTGGCCGTTTCCGGATGTCCCCGCTGCTGCACCATGCCGCGGCTACGAGACATAGGCTTTATTCCGGCCTCAGCCACAACCCAAACCTGGAATGTTTTTTTTGGTGGAAACGGCGGTCGAAAACCCCGAATTGCCGACCAGATTGGGGCCAATCTGACTCTTTTTGAAAGCCTCGATCTTGTTCGACGAGCCCTGACTGTCTATCAGAGAGAAGCCGAAGACAGAATGAGGACCGCGGATTATCTCAGAAGCGTGGTTTTAGAAAATTTTTTGAAAAAAATAGAGAAAGATGCGTCTATTGACTCAGGTCAAAGGATTTGATCCTGGTTCTGGTACGATGTGTATGAAACAACGGAAAATCAGTTTTCCAGATAAACAATCATTCCAGCAGCGAGGTTATCATGAAACAGTTAAGAAAAATTATCAAAATAGACGAAGAACTCTGTGACGGTTGCGGTCAATGCGTTCCCGACTGTGCCGAAGGATCCCTCGAAATCATCGACGGTAAAGCCAAACTGGTGGCCGACAAGCTCTGCGACGGACTTGGCGCCTGCCTGGGAGCGTGCCCTACCGGTGCACTGACGATTATAGAGCGAGAAGCGGACGAATTCGACGAAGAGGCAGTAGAGCAGTTCCTTGCTGAAAAGCAAAAGGCTGAGTCAGCCCCGCAACCCCAAATGGACTGCGGTTGTGCCTCGACCCATATCAAGACCTTCGAACCAGCAACCCCGTGTGCCAGTGCCAACAAGCCGACCCCCATGCCGATCGGTAAAGCCACCGATTCACTTCTGACCCACTGGCCGATCCAGATCAGACTGATTCCCCCCCAGGCGCCGTTTCTGCAGGGAGCAGACATACTTGTAGCAGCCGACTGCACCGCTGTCTCAGTGCCGGGATTTCAAGAAAAATATCTGGGAGGCAAGGTGGTGATGATGGGCTGCCCAAAATTCGATGACGCCCAGTCCTACATCGACCGATTCGCCGAAGTCATCGATACCTGCAACCTAAAGTCAATCTCCATCCTGATCATGGAGGTGCCCTGCTGTTCAGCCATGAATGTGATCATCAAGCGGGCTCTGGAAAAAGCAACA
>Ga0316187_10006437_pt1 | contig 10103 bp, 9 predicted proteins | sample CroRivburrow1_MG_FD_204927 | JGI IMG/M metagenome (GOLD analysis project Ga0316187, IMG submission 204927) | Coastal sediment microbial communities from Maine, United States - Cross River worm burrow 1 | ecosystem: Environmental > Aquatic > Marine > Coastal > Sediment | place: USA: Maine... | reverse complement strand
GAGGCCCGCTGGATCTCCTCTCGCACCTGCTCCAGATCCGCTACGCTCCACTCCCGTCCACACACCCGCAGGCTGTCCGCCATCGCCATTTCGCTCCACGCTCGGCCGCTACTGTCGTGAAGCGCATCCAATCAGCTTCGGCGCGCTGTGTCCAGCCGCGGGGAGATGTGGTTAACGATGTGATATAAGCCAGGTTGAAGTCGTTTCCATCACGCTTGCACAGTGTATAAATCTGGTAGAGGTCGCCGATACCCTGCGTCCTGATCAGCGAATCAACGGTGCGCAGGGCGATGGGCAGCACATTGCGCTTTACACCCTGGTAATCCGGCTCCAGGAAGGCGTTACGAATGACGTATACGTGAGGCTCGCCGTGTACCTTGAGCTTTTGCGCGATCACATTCCAGTCCGCTGCCGCAGGATAGGTGAACACCTGCGACCCGGTACCGCCATCAACATGGAGCTCGTCAAAACGCTTACCTTCGGCCTCCACAGAAATCGCCACGGGCGGAAATGCAATGGGTATGGCGGCGGAGGCTCGAAGTACTTCATGGATCAATTCGACCTTGTCCGGGTGGTTACTGGACGCAATGGCGCCGATACTCCAGATTACCGAGCGGCCCGCATCCAGATTCAAGGTCCCGATGTAAAGACGCCGCCCTTTGCTATGCTCGCGGGCGATGGCGGCAATCATGCCGGCATCGATGTATTTTGCAATCAGTGATCGCAGCGGTGTTGTATCCGCCATTGAGTCGCTGAAGGCAGCGGCGATTGGGTTTCGCCTGGTGGCGATGTCACTGGTGGTGGTTGTCGTGTAAACCGTCTTCATCAGCTGGTCATAGTCTGCGCCAAGAAATGCAAAAGGCGCAGTCAAGGCACCGGTACTGACTCCGGTCACAATGTTGAATTCCGGCCGCGTGCCAGCCGCGCTCCACCCTGCCAGCAGACCTGCACCGAAAGCGCCGTTGGCACCTCCGCCGGAAATCGCGAGGTAGTTATGCGGGCGGTCATAGCTGCTGGGGAACTCGCGGCGGAAATCGGTTTCCGTAAATGTTGCCATCCGCTCTTTCGAGTATGTCGGCCACTCGTCCCCCCAGAAACGTGCCTCCGGAATACCGGGGATAACGGCCTTTGTGGTGTACTCAGGCGGGAGTGGCTGGCGCTCCGCTACGCTTGCGCAACCGGCCAGAACGATCAGCACCGCGCCTGCGGCACAGCGCAAAGCACGCATCGACGAGTGAGCTGTCATATCACTCTTCGCCTATCCATATTGACACTTTGACTGGGATTGGTCACCGAAGGGAGTGCACCGTCTGGCATGTTTCGCCCGTACCTTCGGAGACCATGGCCGGTACTTGTTTCAGATCATACATCCATCCCGCTCGCCTCGTCATGCATCTACCCTGAGCAAAAAGCACACTTGACGCCTTTCGCAAGACGGCGTGGAAACCATCTGAAAACACACCAACGGCAGTGTGCAAGGGCAGCGATCCCTGATCGGCTTAGAGCACCTTGCTTGGCCGGAAAAACAGAGCGGCGATTCTCTTCCGTCCAAGAACCCGGCCAAGTTCCTTAATTGCGAAGAACGGGATCAGGGCGATGAACACGACCAGACTGTTGGCAATGACGATGTGTCCCCCCTTTGCGGCGAGCTCGGCCAGGCCGCCCGCGATCCCTTCGCCGGCAAACAGTCCCTTGACCGTGTACTCGATTGCCTTAAAGGCGGCGACCAGGATCGTGAAGACTACCGTCTTGTACAAGGTTGGGTAGATCAATGGCTTGGACTCCAGACCGCGCCCGATGTGAAGGACCCCGCCGACCATGATCACCTTACCGAGAATCAACCCCTCGATGAGCGCGAACCAGTAATTGGTATAGGTGATGCCATGGGAGGCAAGCACCAGCCTCTGATACACAGTGAAGGACGCGAACACGAGGGTCAGGTAGGCAACGTTCAGCCAGTACTCGATCAACTCTTCGCGGACCAGTCCTTTCCAATCGCCGCGTTTCATCTCAGCATTTCCTATCGCATGCGGCCCGGATCTGCCACCGACTCGTCCCCCCTGCGGGCACAGGAAGAACCGACATCTCGGCAGACCGAGATCCGCCGTTTCAGTGAATCAACCAGGAGGCAAGCGTGCGTGACAGCATGCCGCCGGAAATGGTCTTCACACTGAACCCGTTCTGCAGCAGTATTCGCGTCGCGTAGTAGGCACGTTGGGCGGATCGGCAGAATACGTGGATCTCGCGATCCCGGGGCAGTTCGCCGAGCCGCGCCCGCAGCTGCGGCAAGGGGATGTTCACTGCCCCCGGCACGTTCTCTACGACCCGTTCCACAGGTTCGCGCACGTCAAGCAGGAAAGCGTCGTCTGCATTGCCCCAATGAGCAAGCGGCATATCGCCCCGGAGGACGTCGGCAGCCACCATGCCGGCGAAGTTGACCGCATCTTTCGCGCTGCCGAACTGGGGCGCGTAGCAGAGCTCGGATTCCTCGAGATCATAGACCGTAGCGCCCATCTGGATGGCGACGGCCAGAGCGCTGATCCGCTTGTCCACCGCCGGCCCGTCCTCGCCCAGTGCCTGGGCACCGAGCAGGCGCCCGTCGGACTTACGGAAGATCACCTTCATCCCAAGCATCTTGGCGCCGGGGTAATAGCCAGCGTGCGAGTTTGGAAAGAGGTAGATCTTTTCGTAGTCGTCGTCGCCCAAACGATTGAGGGTCTTCTCGCTGGCACCGGTCCAGGCAGCGGCCGCGCCGAACAGCCCAATGATGGCCGTACCCTGAGTACCCCGGTATTGGGCATCACGTCCGGCGATCACGTCAGCCGCGATTCGACCCTGGCGGTTGGCCGGCCCGGCCAATGCCACAAGGCTCCACTCGTCCGTCACGAAATCCCGGACCTCTATGGCATCACCAACGGCGAAGATGTCCGGGTGACTGGTGCGCATGTGCTGATCGACCCGGATGCCGCCACGCTCGCCGACTTCCAGCCCGGCCATGTCGGCCAGGGTTGTGTCCGGTCTGACCCCGAGTGCGAGGATGACGATGTCGGCCGGGTAGGTCGCACCCGACTGGGTTTGCACCAGGAGGCCGCCGCCCTCCATCTGGCTAAAGGCGGCCACCCCGTCACCCAGAGCCAGGGACATACCGTGCTGCTTAAGATACTCACCGGCGAGGCCAGCCAGTTCTTTGTCGAGGGGTGGCAACACCTGGTCTAACATCTCGATGAGCGTCACATCGAATTCGATATGGACCAGGTTCTCCGCCGTCTCGAGCCCAATAAACCCGCCGCCAACCACCACCGCGCGCCGGGTCGGTTTGACCACTTGGATTCCGGAATACTTGTACATACCGGCGAGGTAGTCCGTGCCGCGTTCGATCCACTGACGAATGGTCCGCGCATCCGGAACGGTACGAACCTGAAAGATCCCAGGCAGATCGATGCCGGGCAACGGTGGATGGACGGAGCGCGCTCCGGGGGCCAGCACCAGTTTGTCGTAGGTCTCGGTGTTCACCTCGCCGGTGGTGACGTCGCGCAGGTCCACGGTCTTGCGCGTCGGCGAGACCCCGATCGCCTCGCAGTGAGTCCTCGCATCAATGGCGTGGACGCCCCGGAAAACCTGCTCGTTCGCGACCAGTAGCGTTTTTTCCTCAGGGATCACGCCGCCCACGTGGTAGGGCAAGCCGCAGTTCGCATACGACACATACGGCCCACGCTCGACCATGATGATCTCGGCCTTCTCGTCCAACCGGCGCAGACGCGCCGCACAGGATGCTCCGCCGGCCACCCCGCCCACTATGACCACTTTCATGAATCGCGTCCTTTTTCTGCCTTTGCCCTTAGCCAAACCGCTGCGCTTCGGCTACCCGAGCCGCGTGCCTTCCACTTCGAGACCGCCTCCTTCAGGCAGCTTGCTCCAGCTTCTTCTCTCCCATTCTTCCTTGAGCACCTCGGTCGCCGCCCGCTCCAGGAATTCCGGCGCCGCCCACTCGTCCACATCGAAATCGTTTTTGATATAGCCGTGGCTCAGCATGAAGTCCTTGCCGATCTTTACGCATTCCATGTTCTGCGCGCTCAGGCTCGGCACCATGTCAACGTGCTTGATGCCCTGATAGGTATCCTCGGCATCCCGGTAGAAGGTCTGTCGGTTCAGAATCGCCCCAGCGGCACGCTTGTGCTCATTGGCCCACCGGCCGACCTTGATCATGGCCTTCATGTAGCTGGTAACCAGATCGGGGTGCTCCTTTGCCATCACATCTGTGCAGGTGATGACGGCGGGCGTATTGGCCACCTGTATGGTCCAATCCGGCAGCCTGGACAGATCCACAATCATCTTGATCTGGCCCGTAGCCTCCTGCAGGTGCTGGAATACCTTGCTCTGGGTGTAAATGGCGTCGACCTTCCGGTCCAGGAGTGCCGTTTCCAGCGGCCGGAATGCCAGGTCGTGCTTATGGTTGCGGCGCATCCACAGCTCCGAGGGGTTGTTCATCGGCGGGGTCAGCATCTCGGGTTTGTCGTACCAGTCGTCGGGATAGGGGAACTCCACCAGCTCGATGTCATCCAGGCTCATATCGTTGAGCAGCAGGACATTTTCGATGCCCATGTGCTCCTGAATGCGCCACCAGTCGTTCTTGATTGTATTCAGGCTTTTCGAGATACCGATCTTTCTGCCTTTCAGATCCTTGACGCGGAAGATGGGGTCACGAGCGCGTACGGCCATGCAGCCACCTTCGTGGACCCAGGTCGCACCCAGCAGCCTGGTGTGGCGGATGTCGGCATTGACATGGATTGGCGGGTAGAGACCGCCGAAGCGGATGAGATTATCCAGATTGTGAATGTAATGCGGGTACCAGTTGTTTTCCGGTGCGTGGCGGAAGTAGGCGTACTCGACGCCGATTTTCTTGAACTCCTCGCGGCACCAACCCAGTTCCTGATCGACGTTGTTGGCAGACACCATGGGGCAGTTGGTGAACCACACCTCCTTCCAGTTCAAAGGTACCGTGGTAGACACTCTCTGTTCGGTGGCCATGCTTAGCTCCTCGGTTGGGTAACTTGTGGCGGCGTAGCAGCCTGAACCGGCTCTGTCGTTTGATCGAACGCGCTTGGCGCCTCCACGTTGGGTGTTTTGGTCCTGTGCCCCATGGTGGCAGACAGCCGGAGGCGCGCTTCGGCACCGGCGGGCATTTCCGTTATCGGCAGCTGCCACCTCTCACATCCGTCTGTGCATGGATTATCCGGTCTCCCAGTCCAGCAGCAGGGTTCAGATCCAGACTCAAAATAGACATTTTTGGACAGCAGCCCCTAAACTGCTTGACCTGGATCAACCCCCCGGCAGCAGGGGAGCCGCTGATTTATTCTGGACGAAGCAGATTGGAGTCTGAAATGTGCAGATTCAAGGCGCAGATTGCGGGTAATAGTTGTTCTATTGACGAGATTTGCAACGATGAAGCTATGCATTTCAGGCCCAAGATGCACGTTCACGAATAGATCAGCGGTTCCCTAGGGCCTAACAACACTATGCGGACAACAGGCCACAGGCCCATAGAAGCCATGGTCAGGATCGGTGCCACGATGGGCTTGCCGGAGGTTCTTCGCAGCCTGGGAGTGAATCCGCGGGCACTGTTGTCCGAAAGTGGGTTCGACGTTGGGCTGTTCGACGATCCCGACAACGTGATTTCCTACACCGCGCGGGGCCGCCTCATGGCGGCGTGCGTCGCCAAAACCGGTTGCCCGCACGTCGGACTCCTGGTCGGACAGCATGCCGGCCTTCACTCCCTTGGACTGGTCGGTCTGCTGATGAGGTATTCGACAAACGTGGGGACCGCGCTGAACAACCTGGTGCGATACCTACACCTTCATGTTCGCGGAGCAACCACGACCCTCGAAGTGGAGGGTGGCGCGGCCATTCTGGACTACCAGATCCACCAGCTTGGCGCCGAGGCAAACGACCAGATCGGCGACGGCGCCGTCGCTGTGATATTCAACATCATGCGCGAGTTGTGTGGGCCCGACTGGAAACCCATGGAAGCCTGGTTTGCCCACCGCAAGCCGCACGATATCCAGCCGTTCCGCCGGTTTTTCCGAGTACTTCTGCGCTTCGATGCCGAGCGACACGCCCTGGTTTTCTCCTCCTCGTGGTTGAACCGCCCTCTACCCGAAACCCATCCAGACCTTCGTCGGCTGCTGCAGAAGCAGATCGATGCACTGGAGGCGCGGCATGGCGAAGACTTTCCAGAGCAGGTGAAGGCGGTTCTGCGCGCGGCGCTGGTCACCGGGGACGTCCACGCAGACCGGGTGGCCGCGCTGTTCTCGATGCAGACCCGGACGCTCAGTAGACGCCTCGGCGCCTACGGAATCCGTTATCAGAGTCTGGTGGATGAGGTTCGATTCGAGATGGCCCGGCAGATGTTGGCGGACTCGGAGCTGGCGGTGAGCGAGATCGCAATGGCACTCCGCTATGCCGACGCGCGGTCTTTCATCCGTGCGTTCCGACGCTGGAGTGACTCAACGCCGGCACGGTGGCGGGCGACTCAAAAGGGGTTACACAGGATGCCGCCGAATCGCGCCTCCCCATCACCCGCCGCCGACTGAGCTTATTTAGACACCGCCATGCGTTCACGTTGTCCGTAATCGCGGCACAACGGAGCTGCTTGGGTGCACTGAGCCAGACCGCTGCGAGCTTACGCTCGGATGGACCCAGGTTTTCTTGAGGATACCCCGGTCGAGGCGATGTCGACCGGGGCTTCGGTACCAACGATCATTGTCAAGAACGCTTGCTATGCCACCGCCATGTTCTGGGATGGCGGCACTTTCCAAACACCGCTCGCGGCGGACTGACGCGCATACTCAGAAAAGTCCTTGGGCTCGCGGCCCAGGGCGCACCGGACTCCGTCGCCTGTCTGGGCGTTGCGACCGTCGAGCACGGTGGAAAAAAGGTAGTCCAACAACCATGCGACGTCGTCCGGCGCACCAGACTCGGCAACACCGGCGCGGAAGGCCTCCCGGGGTATGCGGACATACTGGATCTCACGCCCTTCGGCGGTTGCGATTGCCTCGACGGCTGCGGCGAACGTAAGGCAGCGCGGGCCGGTTACCTCATACACCTCGCCGTGGTGACCCTCGTCCGCCAAGGCGGCGACCGCAACATCGGCAATGTCGTCAGCGTCGATAAATGGCTCTGCCACATCCCCCGCCGGGAGCGAGACCATACCGCCCAGGACCATGTCCAGAAAAGCGCCCTCAGAAAAATTCTGGCTAAACCAGCTTGCGCGAACGACGGTCCATTCGACACCCGCCTGCTGGACGATGCGCTCGCAGCGCTGAGCCTCGTCTTCACCACGACCCGACAACAGAACCAGCCGCTTGACGCCCTGCGCCACCGCTCGCTCAACAAAAGCCCGAACCGTGTCAGTTGCACCGGGAATCGCAAGGTCAGGTGCGTAGCTTATATAAACGGTTGCCACCCCGTTCAGGACCGCGCTCCAGCCACGGCGGTCGTTCCAGTCGAATGCGGGATGCGATGCACGAGAAGCGACACGTGTGGACATTCCGCGGCGCGTCAGCCGTTCCACAACACGATGCCCGATTTTCCCAGTCCCACCCAGAACAAGTGTGAGTCCCTGATGGACGGGCGAATTGATCATTCGATCCTGCATGACGTACTCCAGTGGCTAACTTTACACCGTGTCAATTGACACTATGTAAACCTTGGGGCAAGCTTGACGCCGTGTCAAGTCCCATTATCCAAACCCGCTCGCGAATCCTGCGTGAATCCGTCCGCCTGTTGGAACAGCACGGGGGCCGTGGTGTCCGCATGGGGGACGTTGCTAAGGCGGCGGGGATCTCCCGGCAGGCGGTTTACCTGCATTTCCCGTCTCGCACGGAATTGCTGGTCGCGACCACCCGCTATCTCGACGAGGTTCTGGATGTGGACAGCCGGCTCGCCCCATCGCGTGCAGCGAGAACCGGGGTCGAACGCTTAACCTTGTATATCGAGTGTTGGGGCAACTACATCCCCGATATCTATGGGGTGGCCAAAGCGCTGCTCCTGGCCCAGGAAACCGATGAGGCGGCGGCAGCGGCATGGAACGACCGCATGCTGGCCATGAGAGACGGATGCCGGGCAGCCATCGAGGCGCTGGACCGGGACCGGACTCTTGCCCCGGAGTGGGAACCGAAGGACGCAACGGACGCACTTTGGACCCTGCTCGCCGTACAGAATTGGGAAAACCTCACTCAGGCCTGCGGCTGGTCGACCCAAAAATACGTGAAGGGAATGAACGCGCTGGCGAAGCGGGCATTCGTGGCCACACGCTGTTAGTGGGCCACGCGGGCAGTTCGGTAACCCACAGCCAGTTCACGATCCGGGTTGGCAAGGCACGCGAGCGCAGGACTGGCCGTGGCCAATTTCAGCGACTGTAAGGCGCTCAACGTGGTTTGTGGACTGGCCTGGAGGGAGCGTCGCTGATGAGCCAATGTTGCGTTGCACCCCTTGGAAAGGGCCTGCCATTCCCTGCGGTATGCGCCTTACCTTGGTTCATCAGCGGCACTCTGTGAATAACCGAACTCCCCGCATGGCCCACTAGGACGAAAACGAGTGACACCTGACGAAATCTGGCACTGCATTGACCATAAACTGATCGGGATCCTGCGCGGGATCACCCCGCCCGAGACAGAGGATATCGTCGTCGCGCTGCTCGACGCCGGGTTCAGGGCGATCGAGATTCCCTTGAATTCCCCAGACCCGTTCACGTCTATCGAGATCGCAGTGGATGTCGCAGGACGCCATACCTCGGATGCCTGCCTGATTGGCGCCGGGACTGCTCTGTCGGTTGATGACGTGGAAAACGTCCACGCCGCAGGCGGCAATCTAATCGTGTCGCCCAACATCCACCCGGATGTGGTACGCGCCACAAGGCTTCATGAGATGGCGAGCTTTCCGGGTGTATTCACGGCCACGGAAGCACATCTGGCCATCCGGTTGGGCGCAACGGGCTTAAAATTCTTTCCGGCGTCGTTGATTGGGCCATCCGGGATCAAGGCCGTTCTGGCGACCCTTCCGGAGCAAACCCAGATATGCGCGGTTGGTGGAATCGGACCGGACGATTTCGAAAAATACCTCAGTGCCGGCGTACACGGGTTCGGCTTGGGTTCCAATCTGTACCGGCCGAAGTCGAGCGCCGAGAACGTATTCAAGACGGCGGTTCTTTCGATGAATGCAATGCGCAAATGAAGTGTGCGAGACCGCTTCTGTTTCTCGCTGACTGAATCCGCCTGGAGGTCGATACCCTAGGGAAGGTCTTCATTCTGGACAAAGCAGATTGAAGGGTGAAATGTGCAGATTCAAGGGGCAGATCGCGGGGCAGATCGCGGGTAGTAGTTGTTCTATTGCCAAGATTTGCAATGATGAAGCCGTGCAGTTCAGTCCCAACATGCACGTTCACGAATAGATCAGAGGCTCCCTAGTACGATCCGAACGACTACTGTATCCCAACAACACCCAGTCTCCTTTCACTCACTGGCATCACCCTGGTACCGGCACGGCATCAACCGCCACATCCGCAACCGCGCGCAACGAGATCTTCGAATCGCCGTTTTTCGCAAGGACAGCAAGCCCGTAAATGATGGACATGATAAATCTGGCGGTATCGTCGGCACACACGTCCTCGGACAGGTTCCCTCGACGCTGCTCTACCTTAAGCATATCCACCAAAGCCGCCTCGCTCTCCTGCCCCATACGGCGGATCTTCGCCGAAACGTCCTGGGGCACAGCCGTCCCGCCGGCCTCACAAGCGCTCCGGACAAACAAACATCCCCGGGGTGAACCTGAATCCGTGACCAAGTCCACAACGCCGTAAAGATAGGCACGAATGCGTTCCTGCAAGGGTTCGTTGGCTGACTCAAGCCGCCTGCGCAACTTTGGCAGGCCGTAATCGCTCATATAATGTGCCACGGCGGCATTGAACAGCTGCTCTTTGTTGCCAAAGGCCGCATAAAGACTCGGTTTGTTGATACCGAGCGCCGTTGTCAGGTCGCTCAGCGATGTGCCCGCAAAGCCGTTGGCCCAAAAAACGTGCATTGCCTGGTCCAGGGCTTGCTGCCGAT
>Ga0316187_10006436_pt1 | contig 10105 bp, 8 predicted proteins | sample CroRivburrow1_MG_FD_204927 | JGI IMG/M metagenome (GOLD analysis project Ga0316187, IMG submission 204927) | Coastal sediment microbial communities from Maine, United States - Cross River worm burrow 1 | ecosystem: Environmental > Aquatic > Marine > Coastal > Sediment | place: USA: Maine... | reverse complement strand
TGGAGACATTCTGCGCAGGATACTAAACATACAGCGTAACTTTATTAAAAACGGCACCCTCACCGGGTGCCGTTTTTTAATACATACTCTTACAGCGCGGCAGCGCTCAACTTTGTACTTTAACTTATTGTTTATAAAGCAATTAATTGAGCGTTACGGCTCAAAGCATGATTATAAACGATTTCTGCGGTTAACATTGGAACTTTATAAATAAGGTTTGGTCTTACTATATGTTAGCATAATTTATAAGTCGGAATGGCCGACAAAATGCGAACATAATTAGTACTTTTATTGTTATAGACTGGCAGTATGCCTGGATCACACCTCATAGGTTTTCTCCATTTCGTTCTTCCCTCGTAACTCTGAATGTATATAGTATATTAAATTTTTTAAAGGTAATTTATTAGTGAATATAGGTATTGTAAAGTGGTTTGACGCCGCAAAAGGTTTTGGTTTTATTTCTCCTGAAGACGGTAGCAAAGATGTATTCGTACATTTCTCTTCCATTAAAAGTGACGGCGAGTACGCCAGTTTGGAAGATGGCCAACGTGTAAGTTTTGGTATTGAGCAGGGTGCTAAAGGCCCCTCTGCCACCAACGTCGTATCAGCGTAACGTTTACGTTTTTATCGATTAGAGACAAACCCCGCTTATGCGGGGTTTGTTTTTTGTACCTCTAAATACTTCTTCGACCTGTACGCGGCATTTACCCTCGCGTATTATCCTTAACTTTATTTCAAGTCATTGCTTTGTTAGTAGGCATTCATTGCCTAATATTAACTTAGACAAGCTATCAAATGGCCTACTCCCATATTATTTCAACAAATTTCTGTTTTACTGTTTTAGATCAATGAATTAATCATACTCCACATTACACTATATAATAATTGTAATGGACAAATTCTGATGGATTGATCATGACACTACCCCACTCCTGGATATTAACGATCTTGATTACCCTGGCCGCAGTGTTGTGGATGGCCAGCGGTGCTTTTCGATCTGAATCTACGGATAGCGTTGCCACTGAATCAGTCGAAAAATCTTCCTTATTAAAAGTTCGCGTGAAACACTCTGTTGCCCAATCAATGACCAACCGCCTGGTGTTGCAGGGTCAAACATTGGCGGAACGCAAAGTGACCATTAGTGCAGAAACAGGCGGTGTCATAAAATCGGTGCAGGCCCAACGTGGCCAGCAGGTTAAGAGTGGTGATGGTTTAATGAAACTTCATTTGGATGCGCGCAAGGTTCGTCTCGGGGAAGCACGTTCTTTGTTAAAACAACGCAAAACCGAATACGACGCAGTGTTGTCGCTTAAAAAGAGCGGTTATCAAGCAGAAACCGAAGTTGCCAGAGCCAAGGCTGCCCTGGATTCTGCCCGAACCACTTTATTAATGGCTGAGCTTGAACTTGAACGAGTCAGTATAAAGTCACCCATCGATGGCGTTGTGGATAATCGATTGGTTGAAGTCGGCGATTTCGTTGCGCGTGGTGATCCCGTTGCGGTTGTGGTTGATCTCGACCCTATCAGGGTCGTGGCTCAGGTTTCAGAACGTTATTTGGGACAAGTGGCAACCGGCACACAAGGCGAAGTACGCTTGCTTGATGGAACTGTTACGAGTGCTACCGTATCGTTTGTTGGCGCAATCGCCAGAAGTGCTACGCGAACATTTCCGGTAGAAATGGAAATCCCGAATCCCAATGGTCAAATAATTGAAGGAATTACTGCGGAATTACATTTACCCATAAAAGAGATTGTTGCGCATAAACTCGCCCCATCGGTACTAAGCTTGTTGGATAATGGTGCACTCAGCATTAAAGCATTGGCCGATGACAATACTGTCATTTCTTTTCCAGTCACCGTGTTAGGTGACAGCCAGGAAGGCATTTGGTTAGGCGGATTACCGCAGCAATTAAATATTATCGTTGTTGGACATGAATTTGTAAAAGCCGGCAATCAAGTATTGCCTGTCATGGAAAACAATACAGTCACCATATCTCCTCAATAGCGGGTTAAGCTGATGCAATTCATCGAAGCCGCTGTGAATCGTTCTCGAACTGTTATCGGTGTTTTGCTGTTACTTTTTATTAGTGGCACCGTTACTTATATTAACATTCCAAAAGAAGCAGAGCCCGATGTCGACATTCCCTTTATTTTTGTCTCCACTTTTTTAGAGGGTATCTCTCCCGAAGACGCCGAAAGACTTATTGTAAGACCCTTTGAAGAGGAATTACGCAACATAGAAGGTGTAAAAGAAATGACCGCTAATGCTTTTGAGGGTGGCGGCAACGTGATTTTAGAGTTTACTGCCGGTTATGATGCGGATCAAGCTGTACAAAACGTCCGCGAAGCCGCTGATCGCGCTAAAACTGAACTGCCTGCTGAAGCGGATGAGCCCATCGTCACCGAAATCAACACCAGTATTTTTCCCGTATTTGTTATTACTTTATCCGGAGATTTGCCTGAGCGTGCCTTGGTAAGACTCGCGCGTAACTTACGCGAAAAAATTGAAACCGTGCCTATGGTTTTAGAAGTCAACATGTCTGGTGACCGGGAAGAAGTTGTTGAAGTCGTCGTCGATCCTTTGCTGGTGGAAAGTTATGGATTAAACGGTGCGCAGATCGCCGGGTTTCTTAGTCGCTCGAATCGCCTGGTAGCTGCCGGCAATCTTGACACCGGCAAAGGTCGTTTTGCCATTAAAGTTCCAGGTTTATTCGAAACGGCTGCCGATGTGTTTAATATGCCTATTCGAACGGAAGGTGACGCCGTTGTTCGCTTTCGCGATATCGCAAATGTGCATCGTACCTTCAAAGACCCGGAAGGATTTGCCCGAGTAAACGGTTATCCTGCTGTCGTTCTGGAAATTACCAAACGCACCGGGGAAAACATTATTGACACCATCGAAGCGGTACGCAAGATGGTCGAGGACGAACGGGAATTTTGGCCCGCAACGGTAAAAGTGACTTATACACAGGATAACTCCGAATTCATTCGCTTAATGCTACATGATCTAGAAAACCATGTTATTAGCGCGATTTTATTGGTTATGATTGTGCTCATTGGTGTGTTGGGATTACGTTCGGCTTTATTAGTGGGTATTGCCATTCCCGGATCATTTCTTACCGCTATTCTGGCCATATCTCTAATGGGTTTGACAGTGAATATGATTGTGCTATTCGCACTCATTTTTTCCGTTGGCATGTTAGTGGATGGCGCCATAATTGTGACGGAAACGGCCGATCGTAAAATGGCGGAAGGAATGGACCGTCGAGAGGCTTATATCGTAGCATCCAAACGTATGGCGCTACCCATCATTAGCGCAACGGCAACAACCCTGGCAGCGTTTTTACCTTTATTGTTTTGGCCAGGCGTTGTTGGTGAATTCATGAAGTATTTTCCCATTACGGTGTTGGTCACTTTAACAGCCTCACTGCTAATGGCATTAGTGTTCTTACCAACACTGGGTAGTTTCTTCGGCAAGGTGGGTACTACCAATACACGTAAACTTCAAAACCTCGCTATTGGGGAGAATGGTGATTTAAAGCAACTGCAAGGTCCAGCAAAATGGTATTTAGGCCTACTTAATGGCGCCTTAAAATACCCTGCTCAGATATTGCTACTATCAGTGGTTTCTTTGTTTAGTGCTTGGTATGCCTATGCCAACTACGGAAAAGGTTTGGAATTTTTTCCTGAAATTGAATCCGACTTTCTTATGGTGCTGGTACACGCACGTGGCAATTTATCCATATATCAGCAAGACAAACTCGTGGCTGAAGTCGAGCAAGAAGTATTAGCCTTAAGCGAAGAATTCGATAGTGTCTATACACGCACAGGCATACAGAGCGCGATGTGGATGGATGTCACGCAAGATGTCATTGGATTGATTACCATAGAGTTAAAAGACTGGGATCAACGCCGTCGTGCGGTGCAAATACTCGCCGATATTCGACAACGCACTGAACACATAGCTGGTATTAAAATTGAAACACGCGAACAAGAACACGGACCTCCGGTAGGCAAGCCCATTCAAGTGCAACTGAGTTCTCGTTATCCCGAATTATTAGTACCCGCTTTGGAAAAAGTACGTACGCATATTGAAAGCATGGAGGATCTAAGAGAAATTGATGATGACCGCCCTATTCCCGGTATTGAATGGAAGGTCGATGTGGACAGAGCCCAGGCCGCAAAATTTGGCTTGGATGTTATGGCTATAGGCGACTCAATAAAACTAGTCACCGCAGGCCTTAATCTTGGAACGTACCGCCCCGATGATACTGATGATGAAATTGATATTAATATCCGCTATCCAGAACAATGGCGTACCGTTAGCCAACTCGATCAGGTTCGAATCGTGACAGATAGCGGCTCCATACCTATTAGCAACTTTATTCATCGTTCTGCAAATCCTAAAGTGGGCAGCATTAAACGCAGCGACGGTAATCGAATATTAACGGTGCGCGCTGATGTCATGCCTGGAGTACTTGCAGATGATAAGATTAAAGAAATACGGACTTGGCTAGCACAAAATAGCCTTGATCCTAAAGTGAATTATAAATTTAAAGGGCAAGATGAAGAACAAAAAGCAGCAGAGGCATTTTTAACCAAGGCATTCTTTATTGCCTTGTTTCTTATGGCGATTATTTTGATTACTCAGTTTAACAATTTTTACCACGCCTTTTTAATATTGTCAGCAGTAATATTGTCTACCGTTGGAGCCCTGTTAGGCTTGCTAATCACAGGCCAGGCTTTTGGTATTGTGGTCGCCGGTATTGGTATGATTGCCTTGGCCGGTGTCGTCGTTAATGACAATATTGTCCTTATTGATACCTATGATCGCTTGAAGAATACCTGCGAGACACCAAAGGAAGCCATATTACGCACAGGTATATTACGCCTAAGACCTGTCATTCTCACCACAATCACTACTATACTGGGTCTCTTACCTATGTTTCTCAAAGTCAATATTGATCTCGTGACCAGAGAAATTGCCATCGGTGCACCCATTACACAATGGTGGTTCAGCATGGCGACAATCATCATATTTGGATTATCATTTGCGACCATACTCACATTGATTATTACGCCCTGTGCCTTGATGTTTCGTGACAATATCAAGGCCTGGCGTCATGAGCATCGTCCTGTTGAAGCAAACCGAACATAAAACAACAATCTTTCCCGTTATTTTATATCTTGTTCACGCAAATAATCTTCATAAGTGCCATGGAAATCCACAATGCCTGTTGGCGTCAGTTCGATAATGCGTGTCGCTAATGAGGATACAAATTCACGATCGTGACTGACAAAAATTAAGGTGCCTGGATAATTTTCCAGCGCCAGGTTTAATGACTCAATAGATTCCATATCCAAGTGGTTGGTGGGCTCGTCCATTAACATAATATTTGGACGTTGCAGCATTAGTTTACCAAACAACATGCGACCTTGTTCGCCACCGGAAATCACCTTGGTGGTTTTATTAATGTCGTCTTGAGAAAACAACAAGCGACCCAAGGTGCCCCGGATTACCTGTTCATCATCATTTGCTTTAGCCCAGTGACTCATCCAATCGAATAGGGTTTCCTTTGTTTCGAAATCGGCGGCATGGTCCTGTGCATAATAGCCTAATTCAGAATTTTCAGACCACTTAACAATGCCTGCTGATGGCTCCAAATCCCCGACCAGACATTTTAACAAGGTGGTTTTACCAACACCGTTAGGGCCAATCACGGCAATGCGTTCTCCCACTTCTACCGTGAGGTTGAGATCGGTAAATAAGTCTTCATCAAAACGATGCCCTAAGCCTTGTAACTCTAACGCTAAACGATGCAGCTTTTTATTCTGGTCAAAACGAATAAAAGGATTTTGTCGACTGGATGGTTTCACTTCTTCCAGTTTAATTTTGTCAATTTGCTTAGCGCGGGAAGTCGCCTGTTTTGATTTTGAGGCATTTGCTGAGAAACGACTGACGAAGGTCTTGAGGTCAGCAATCTGTGCCTTTTTCTTGGCATTGTTTGACAAAAGACGTTCGCTGGCCTGCGTTGCTGCAATCATGTATTCATCGTAAGAACCAGGATAGATACGTATTTCACCATAATCCAGGTCAGCCATGTGAGTACAAACACTATTCAAGAAATGGCGGTCATGGGAAATGATAATCATGGTGCAATTTCGTTCGTTTAAAATACCCTCCAACCAACGAATGGTATTAATATCGAGGTTGTTAGTGGGTTCGTCCAGCAACATAATGTCTGGTTCAGAAAATATGACCTGTGCCAGCAAAACTCGTAATTTCCAGCCTGGTGCCACTTCACTCATGGGACCATTGTGTTGCTCAATAGCTATACCCACCCCTAACAATAGTTCGCCAGCGCGAGCCTCGGCTGTATATCCATTCATTTCAGCAAAATCAGATTCAAGCTCAGCGGCGCGCATGCCGTCTTCTTCGGTCATCTCAGGGTTGGCGTATATCGCATCACGTTCTGACTTAACCGCCCACAGTTCCTCATGCCCCATGATCACCGTATCCACCACGCTATACTCTTCATATGCAAACTGATCCTGCCTCAACTTACCAATACGTTCATTAGGATCTTTAGAGAAATTGCCGGCGGAGGGTTCCAAATCACCTCCCAAAATTTTCATGAAGGTTGATTTGCCACAACCATTGGCGCCAATCAGTCCATAGCGATTGCCGTCGCCAAATTTAACCGAGACGTTTTCAAATAGTGGCTTGGAGCCAAATTGTATGGTGATATTTGCAGTTGTTAACATTGCTTAAATCCGAATAAAAAGTGTTATAAAAGTATCTGCCTGGCGCTGTATCGGTGTAGGGACACTTCGAGGTGAATCATCGAGAAAGATTACCGCGTTGAATACAGGTGCAAACCGATGTGCACCAGAAATTGAAGGCACATTATATCGGAATTCTTGCTATAAAGGTAGCCAGACCAATGCTTATAGTAGTAAATCTTCTTCAATACGATGATAGATACTGGCGGCTTCAATAAGCGAGTTGGCTGTGAGTGCGGGTACGCCATAGACTTCAGCGCTGATGGCATAATCCTTTTTGATTTTTTCCAGGAGCATATCGAAATCCCCATCACCAGATAGTAATACAACGATATCAACGTTTTTAGCGATTTCCATAACATCTATTGTAATACCAACATCCCAATCACCTTTAGCGGAGCCATCACTGCGCTGAATATAGGGTTTGAGTTTTACTGTGAAACCAATTTGTTTGAGTGCATTTTGGAATTTGAGCTGTTTGTCGTCGCCACGGTGAATTGCATACGCAAGTGCTGAAACAATCTCTCCTTGAGACTGTATTCGTCGCCAAAGCATTTGGTAATTAAATTGGCGACCATAGGCTTGGCGTGTAGTGTAATAAATGTTTTGTACGTCGACAAAAATTGCAATTTTTTTCACTAGGGATCCCATTAAAGTAATACCTTACCCTAAAACCAGGGTGGCACGAAAATTTCTATACATTACATTGGCTTATTTTGCACACACATTCGTAATGCTTAGGCACATGCAGGGTGCCAAATGCTGAGCTTTATGGTCTGACCATCTAGTATGGGTTTGGAAATATCACCAGTTGCGTAGGCCTGACTCACCATGTCATTATAGGGCACCCATGTTTGACTCTATTAACGAAGCAAAAAAAACCATTACCGTATTAAAGCACACCCTCCAACGCAAGGGTGAAAATACGGACACAGAGGTGTTTGGCATTATTTCCGCACTTCAACAAATGTTGGATATCGCCGAAGCCGTAGACCAACAAGAACAGGTGCTTTCTCCTAAAGAGATCAACGAAATCGGTGAAAACGGCTTAAAGCTCATCGATAATCTGGTGTATAAATTTGCCACACAAGATCTCAATTTACATGTGCAAGACGTCGGGCAAGTGGCTTTAGTAGTTGCCCAGTGGATTATTTCGCACCATGGGCGATTGACGAATATTCAGTCGGTAGTGGATGGGCTTGCTTACCTGGCCAATGCACTGCGGGATAAAGCGGCACTCTCACAATTTGCGACATTTATGGGTGAGGTCGCGCATGCCTGCAGTGATGCCATTAAACGTGACCTAGACAACTCTAATCCATCCAGACCTTGGAGAATATTGAACATTAATCGTGGCATAGTCGCGACACGTAGCCATAACCTAGAACAAATGCAATCTGTGTTTATCGATTTAATTCAAGCTATACCCATGGATGCCCCAAGATTTTTCCAAGAAGGCATGTCTGAGATGGTAAAACTTAATTATCCAGAACCAGTATGTGAACTGATGCAGGAATTTTACGAGCAGACGAAATTACCAGCCGTGCACTAAAATTACTAGCCGTGTACTAATTGTTAAGGCTCAAACCCGCTTGCGAGGCGCGTAAGTCATACCACCTTTACCCGACCGTGAATTTAGTTCTTCGACAGCGGTTTCAGCATGTTGCATGACATCTTCCAGGGTACCGGGTTTTTTGCCTTCTATTTTTGAAGTGCCTTGTCCGATCACATAGCGACACCAGTTATCCCCTGGTAGGCCTTCAGGAGGAGTGGTCTTTTCAACAGTTACTACACGGTATTTACGTATACTTGTATCATTTTCCTGCATGATTTAACGCCCTCTTTGGTGACTTTGTCCTGTGCTACGTTTAGATCGGTTGTTTTTGGATGCATACGGCGGCGGTTGTGTACCCCGACGTTTTTGTGTTGTCTGTTTGCGCGAACCACTATTTGTATTGCTTGGCTTGCTAGCGCGCCCCTTGTGAATGGGTTCCGGCTTAATAGTAGGGTCAGGTTCAAAAGATGCCAGCACTGTCTTGGGGATGTCACGTTTTAAAAGGCGCTCGATATCTTTAAGTAACTTAAGTTCATCTACGCACACCAGAGACATGGCTTCACCTTCGTTGCCTGCGCGACCTGTGCGGCCTATGCGGTGAACGTAATCTTCTGCAACATTCGGTAATTCAAAGTTAACCACGTGTGGTAACTGATCAATGTCCAGTCCACGCGCGGCAATATCCGTTGCAACCAGTACCCGCACTTTGCCCAATTTAAAATCCGCCAATGCCTTGGTACGCGCGCCTTGACTCTTATTGCCATGAATTGCGGCAGCCGTGATGCCATCTGTCAGTAGTTGTACAGAAAGACGGTTGGCACCATGCTTAGTACGAGTAAAAACCAACACCTGCTTCCAATCATTCGAACCAATCAAGTAGGAAAGCAGTTCCCGTTTACGACTTTTATCAACCGGATGAACGACTTGTGTAATACGATCGGCCGCAGTATTGCCTTGCGCCACTTCAATCAAGGCAGGTGATTTGAGCAGATCTTTGGATAATCGTTTGATATCATCTGAGAAGGTGGCTGAGAATAATAAAGTCTGTTTCTGTTTGGGTAACAGCGCAAGAACCTTACGAATGTCACGAATAAAACCCATGTCAAGCATACGGTCGGCTTCGTCGAGTACCAAGATATCGACCTTTGACAGGTCGACCGTCTTCTGGCTGACGTGATCCAGTAATCTACCTGGGGTTGCTACCAGAATATCTACCCCTTTACGCAGCTTCTGTATTTGCGGGTTAATACTTACGCCCCCGAAAACCACAGCGGAACGTAGTGGCAGATGTTTACCATAGTCAATCACGCTTTCGGCAACCTGTGCAGCCAGTTCACGAGTTGGAGTTAGCACCAGAGCACGGACAGCGCGACGACCGTTTTCAGGTTTGCCAAAAGACATTAATCTTTGTAACAGTGGTAGAGTAAAACCGGCGGTTTTGCCCGTACCCGTCTGTGCGCCACCCATAATATCGCGTCCTTCGAGAATAAGGGGAATTGCCTGACACTGTATGGGGGTCGGTTCGCTATAGCCTTTTTCGGACACAGCACGGAGTAATTCGGCCCTAAGACCGAGGGATTCAAATGACATATTTAACGATGTTCTCCAGGGATCGGCCTACCCAATACTGATGGTTTGGGGCGGTCTAGGCGGAAACTTATTTATGTTTCGAGGTGAATCGGGAAGGATTACCGCGTTGTGTACAGGTGCAGACCGTTGTGCACTAGAAGTTAAGTGCGCATTATACCTGAATTTTTTCTATAAAGGT
>Ga0316187_10006434_pt1 | contig 10108 bp, 8 predicted proteins | sample CroRivburrow1_MG_FD_204927 | JGI IMG/M metagenome (GOLD analysis project Ga0316187, IMG submission 204927) | Coastal sediment microbial communities from Maine, United States - Cross River worm burrow 1 | ecosystem: Environmental > Aquatic > Marine > Coastal > Sediment | place: USA: Maine... | reverse complement strand
GCGTTTGCGGGCGGTTACCGTAATCTCCTCGAGGAGAATTGAGGCGCCGCCGCGCTTCTCCTGTTCCTGTGCCACAGCAACCGGAACATACAGCGCGCTCCCAATGCAACCTACAGCCAGAATCATCGGAACCAAAACGGCGGAAAAATGGCGTTGATAGTAAGGCATGGCGTTACCCTCCCGGGCGCGAGCTTGGTGTGGTTTAAGGGTTTTCTTCTGTCGAGCACCTGATGATTCAATCTTGCAGTCCCTCATTCTTACGCATGGCACGCAGTCGCGCAAGCGATACCCGGAAATCGGCAAGCCGCATTCGTGCCTGGCGTTACTCGGCGTTCTCGGCGGCAATCTCTATGACCCGCGACTGCCCACGGTGGCGTGGGTCGGATGCGGCCTGGACGCTTTCACCGTCGTCATAAATTATCTGCATATCACCAAAGTTCCAGATATCCATGGTTCGGTAGCCGCGTTCTCCCAGGAGAGAGATTGTCTCCTCCGGCAGAGGCGAATCCGGCTGTGTCAGGATGAGGTCGGGCGGCAGTAACTGATGATGGAATCGGGTGGCACCAACCGCCTCGAGCGGCGTCATGCCGAAGTCGAAGATATTCAGTATCGTCTGGAACACCGATGTAAAGATGGTCGACCCGCCCGGCGTGCCCAGCACCATGGCAACCTCTCCGTCACGCAATAATATGGTCGGCGTCATGGATGAGAGCATGCGTTTGCCAGGCTCTATCGCGTTGGCCTCGTTGCCGACGACGCCGTAAGCATTGGGCACACCCGCTTTTGCGCTGAAGTCGTCCATCTCGTCGTTCAGCAGAAAGCCGCCACCCGTCACCACGACGCAACTACCGAAGCCCCAATTGAGCGTGTAGGTATTGGAAACGGCATTACCCCATGGGTCTATTATGGAGAAGTGCGTCGTGTCATGCGTCTCGAGGCCCAAGCCGGCACCGACGTCCATCGAGATTGCCTTGGGGTCAATTTCCTGCGCGCGGCCGCGGATGTAGTCATCTTCCAGCAGCTCATCGATTCGAGATCCGACGAAATCCGGGTCTCCCAGATACTGTGCGCGATCGGCGAACACGCGCTTTTCTATCTCGGCGACGAGGTGTACGTACTGCGCCGAGTTATGCGCGACGGCTTCAAAGTATCGATCGACATAGTCGCGAATCTTGAGGAGCTGGATAAGCGCAAAGCCACCGGAGCTTGGAAGTGGCGCAGATATAATGCGGTAGCCCCGCCAGTCCGCCTCCAGCGGCTCGCGCCACACGGATTTATAGTTCGCGAGATCGCCCGTCGTGATCAAACCGTTACCGCGCTCCATTTCGGCAACGATCAGCTCGGCGGTTTTTCCTTCGTAGAATCCGTCTACGCCGTTCTCGGCGATTCGCCTGAGTGACGCCGCGAGCTCCGGCTGTTTGAGCAACTCACCGCTCTTCATGTCGCCGAAGTAATCGGCGAAATTGGTTTTGCCGTCGTGGCACCTCAGTTCTGTGAGCATGCGGTCAGCGAGATGATCTGTTACCGCAAAGCCTTCTTCGGCGAGCTCAACTGCGGGCATGACGAGATCACGCCAGGGCAGGGTGCCGAAGCGCTCGTGCGCCTCCCAGAATCCGGCGGTCGTGCCGGGCACGCCGACCGACAAATGCCCCGTCAGGCTCAAGCCATCGATCACGTTGCCGTCGACGTCCAGGTACATGTCGCGGTCCGCTGCGGCCGGCGCCTTCTCGCGATAGTCGAGGAATAAATTTTCACCGCTCATGCGCGTCAACATGAAGCCGCCGCCGCCGATGTTGCCCGCTTCCGGGTACGTTACAGCGAGCACGAAGCCGGCCGCAACGCTTGCATCGACGGCATTGCCGCCTGCTTTGAGAATTTGTTCTGCAACTGCCGCAGCATGGCGGTCGGGCATTGCCACCGCCGCTGATCGCGTCGCGGTTTCTTGTTCTTCAGGGGTCGGCGTGGCAGTTTGCTCACGATCAGCGGGTGAACAGCCGAGGAGCAGAGCGAGTAAGAATAAAGCGAGTGACGAGTTGCGGAGGGTCTTCAGCATGTCGGGTGTCCTATGTCGCGACCTGGCCATTGTTTCACGGTCTGGCGGTATTGTCGCACTGGCGGCCGCACTGGCGGCCGCACGGGATGTCCGATAGCGGGCGCCTGGACAGCCAGCAAATTTTACAAATAAGGCGAGAGTAAACTCACCAAAGAGTCTCTGAGCCGGACCGGCGTGGAGCGGGCCGCCAGATCGCCAGCGGTTACCGGCTTGCTTATAGCGATAACCTCTTCGATGTGTGCGCGCAGTTCGGAATTTAGTGGTTTGCAGAAAATTTCGATACCTAACTCGAAGTTGAGCCTCAGGCTCCGCGGGTCGAGATTGGCGGAACCGACCAGCGAGTATTCGTCATCGATACAAAGCAGCTTGGAATGACAAAAAGGTGCCGGCTGATAGTAGGCTTCGATACCCCATTCGATAAGTTCTGCAAGCAGGTTCCGGTTGGCCCAATGCACATAGAACAGGTTGTTCTTGCCGGGCAGGACGACACGAACGCGAACGCCGCGAAGAGCGGCGGCCACCAATGAAGCCATCAGCTCACGGCTGGGCAGGAAGTAGGGGGTCATGATTTCGACCGAACCGGAGGCGCCGCTAACCACTCCCTGGATGGTCAGCGCGAGCGCATCCAACTTGTCATCGGGACCGTCCGGAATAACCCGGCAGCGGGTTTCGACTTTCCCTGCCGCCGGTGGAGGCTCGCAGAGGCGCGCGGCCTGCCCGGTCGTAAACTGCCAGTCGTCATTGAACACGCCTGCGAGCTCTGCAATGACCGGACCCCGAAACCCGAAGTGCACATCGCTGACGCGTCGTGCTTGTCCTGAAACGGTGGTTTGATCATCGCTGATATTCATGCCGCCGGCATAGGCGATGTCGTTGTCCACGACCAATAGTTTGCGATGATTGCGAAGATTCAGATAAATGCTAGGTGGCAGCAATCTCGGCGGGAGAAAACGACCCACATTGACGCCACGACTTCGCAGTATCTTGGACGGCTTCGGCCACGAATACATCTCGCCAACACCATCGACAAGCACCATTACGTCGACGCCGCGAGCCGCCGCCGCGCTCAATGCATCGGCGAAAGCACGACCGGTCTGATCGGACTTGAGGATATAGGTCGCGAGCAATACTCGGTCTTTTGCTTTTTCGATTGATGACAGCATCGCCGGATAGGCCTGATCGCCGTTGTGGTATACGTCGATCAAATTGCCGGAAGAGAGTGTCTGGCCGGTAACCCGCCGGCCCACTGCTTCCAGCCCCTGCCCAAACTCAGGCTGCACCGCGGGACCCGCGAGACCGGCTTCGTATCTCACATTAAAGAGTCGACGCCGGATGCCGCGCGCACGTGTCCTGACGCGATTTATGCCAAAGAGAAAGTACGCAATGGGGCCGCCGTATGGGATAAACAGGCACGCCATGATCCACCCCGTCGCCGCGCGCGTATCCCGTTTGTACAAAAGGATGTGATAGACGCTCCAGATCGCCGCCACAATGTGGAGCGAGGCCAGGAGGTATACTGCGATTTCGGTGATCTGCATCATATAGGCCAGGCCTTGATCTAGACGGCTGATAGTAGCATTCGCCTGCACGCTGACGCTGCTGTAGCACTCCAGGGCTTTCCTGCGATTAAGCCGGTTTTGAGGAACGATCCGTATGGCACTTTTTAACAAACGCTATCACCCCGCCGGTACCGCGCCCGGCACGCTGAGCAAGGAACGGTCGGCAGATGCAAAGCCGCTTCGTATTCAGCTCATCGACTACGACTCTGACGAATTGACGATTCTCGACAATATGACGGCAGAAAAATGCGAGCCCTATCTGGAGCGGGAAACCGTGACCTGGATAAACGTCGAGGGCCAGCCGACAGAAGACGCGTTGCGTGAACTCGGAGCATCCTTCGGTTTACATTCGCTGGCGCTTGAAGACGTCCTGAACACCGGTCAGCGACCGAAGGCACAGGCGTTTCCAGATCACCTCTTCATTATCATGAGCCTCCCGTTGATGGGGAAAAATCAGGTTAAAGTTCATCAATTGAGCCTGTTCATTGGCGACAAGTTCTTAATCAGCTTTTGCGAATCCGAGCTTATGGCGCTTGACCCCATTCTCGAACGGCTCAAGTTAGCGGCGAGCAGAATGCGAAGCCGGGGCGCGGATTACCTTATGTACAGCCTGCTGGACTTTGTAATTGATCGAGCCTACCCGGTGCTCGAAATGTTTGGCGTGCAGCTTGAAGAAATCGAGGAGCAGATTCTGGGTTTCGCCGATAAAGAATCGCTCGGGAAAATTCACCAGATCAGGCGAGAACTGATTCTTCTCAGACGTAATCTATGGCCGCAGCGAGAGGTCATTAATCATTTGCTTCACGATGAAAGTGCTTTGATAAAACAAGATACGCATCTCTACCTGCGCGACTGCTACGATCACACGATTCAGGTCATGGATTTACTGGAAACCTACCGCGATATGGTGGCGAGCATGCTGGAGATCTACCTATCGAGCGTGAGCAATCGAATGAACGACGTAATGCGAGTTTTGACCGTGATTGCTACCATCTTCATACCGCTGACGTTCATTGTTGGCGTATACGGCATGAACTTTGATCGCAGCGCCGGTCCTTTCAGCATGCCTGAGCTTGGTCAGCCGTTAGGCTATGTGCTTGTCTGGATTTTGATGTTGGCGATAGCTGTCGGCATGATCCTGTTTTTCCGCAGCCGGAGGTGGTTCTAAGTGGCCGTAATTTTAATGTCCGGTTAGCAGGGAGTTTGACGCGTAGATGATATCCTGGCTTACGTCAATGCACTGAATATACTTTCGCGACTTGCGATATTTGCGGGCGTCGCCGTTGCGATACATCTGATCGTTATCTTTGTAAGGCAGCTGGTCGCGTTCGCGTTCGTCGGACAGCAGGTAAGGCGCCACCAGAAGTTGCGGTCTATCGCGACGTTGGCAACGAGTGCGATTATTTTTACTTTGTACTTTTTTGCCATTGGCTTGATATTGCGTGAATTTGGCGTCTCGCTGACCGCTTAAATATCTGGGCGCACCTCGCAGTCAATCGCGGACTGCAAGTGATACTTCCCGGAGGCCAATGAATTTATGGGCCGAAGCTAATCGACATCGCGCTAATCAGGCCCTTTTGAGCCAGGCCATCGCTGAGTTTTTCTCAACATAGGCCTGAATTCTTTTCGTTTGTGGACTGTTGGCCGTAGGCCTATCGTTTACACGTCGATCCGGCCTGCCGGGCTCGGCAAACAGCAATAGATTCATATCCCCTGGAGACCAGACAATGTACTGCAAAGCCAAACCTGCACGCGACGCGTTCACGCTGAGCCTGGGCGGGATAACGGCGATCACTTCGTTCGTCGCCGCCCCGGCTGTCGCAAGCGACCGAATCAACCAGGCTCGTGATGCTCGAATGAAGAAGGCTCGAGAAGGCCGCGACCAGAATTCACGCCTGGCGCTAAACAGCGACTGGCAAGCTGCACAATGCCATTGTGCATAGACAGAACCAATAGGACGCGTCCAGCAGGCCGCGTCCCACTTCAACAACTCTGAGAGCGATCTGTCACCCATGCCAAATTCCACCCTATTCGACGTAGCCGATCTCGCCGGCGTATCAATAAAGACCGTATCGCGCGTGGTCAACAGCGAGCCGCACGTACGTCCATCGACAAAGGAACGCGTCGATCGAGCGATTGCCGAACTGGATTACCGGCCTGACGAATCCGCTCGACTTCTTGCGAGGCAGCGCTTCCAGAAGAGTCTTTGACTACTCTTTATCTTAGCCCCGGTCCGACAGGCTGAATGCGTCAAACCAGGTCCAACAGCATGGGTAAAACGATTCGTTTGATCACGCTGAGTCCGACGACGCCGATCAATACAACCACTAGCGTAATAACATCCCACTCGTTGAGCACCAGGCCCAACGCCAGCGCTGCAGCCGGCGGATGCTCGCTACGCGTGACGACCATAGTGAACATCGCAAGCGAAATCGCCAGAGCACCAAAGACAATCATGATGGCATGATCATTAATGCCCTTTGCTACAGCCAACGAATATAGGAATGCCATTAAAACACCGGAGGCCATGCCGACGACGTAACCGCCGATCAAGTGCCTCGGGCTCGAGTGTAAGGATAGCGGTACGGCAAATGCGATGAACGCGCTCGCCCCCAGCGATGCGATCAGCACTGTCTGGGTAACGGCATCCAGAACCAGCAGCAGTACCAGAACGACCAGGCCCGCCAAGCCACATTGCAGCCCGTAGCGTTTGAGGTTCTCGACGCGAAAATGACGGTTATAGTCCATCGTTGTACATTTCCTCACGATTCTTAAGGAACCGCATTACGGCCAGGGCGACCAGGACAATCATTGCATCCAGGTAAAGTGCCGTTGCGTAACCGATACGCTCGGCCACCGCTCCTTGCCACAGGTTGCTATAGCTAATAGCCACACTCGATATTGCCATGTAGGCAGTAAATTGTGTCGCTGCAACGGCAAGATTGGTCATGCCCATAAAAATTGCCGCATGCAGAGCAAAAGAACAACATGACATGCGAGTTCCTCGCGCGGCAGGTGTCGTTGCGATTGCCTCACGCGGACCATGCAGTAGGAAAGTTCGAACTACTAGCCGATCGGCAGGTAATCGCCGACCGGCCGGTCGCAAGTCACCAACTCACTTTCGTTCCGGCGCAACCAGGTCCTTGAAGAAATCAGAAATGCTCACCGTGGACAAGTCGCGCAGTTCGCCGGCATCCAGGAACGAGCCATTGCACGAGCTACACGTCTCAAACCATATGTGTGGCTGTCTCGCATCGACCAGCCTGACCATCGCACCACTGCAGCGTGGACACCGGTAGTCATCCATCGTATTGCTCTGTTTGCCTATCGATGCATCACCGGTATCGATCGCGGCTGCAGCTTTCTTGTCTCGCAGCGCCTCTATTTCTCCGGCATCGAACCACATTCCCTTACAGATATTGCAGCGATCAATTTCGGTCCCCTCGTATTCGACCTGTTCCATGTCCGCTCTGCATTTCGGGCAGCGCATCGCGCCGGACCAAAAGGCACCGGCCTCCGCCCCGGCAACGCTAACGGTGTATCGTCGAGCCGGTTTCTTGCGACTGCCTTTCGGGGTTTCCTCAACCCGGTGGCGGTGAAACAAAATGACCACGACCATTGCGGCAACCAGCACGCTCATCATGGTGTAAGACTGTACGTAGCTGGATTTCTCGGCGACCATTCCGTAAACCTTCGACCCAAGCGCGTGACCGAGATTGGCGGTCGACATGTAAACGGCAAACTGCGTCGCCGAAATGCTGCTGGAGCAGATTGCCATCGCCAAGGCGATGGTCGCGACCATGACAATCGGTAACATCATCACGTAGAGCGATAGCATTACTCGAACATAGGTCGTGTCTTCCCACAGGTGCTGCGTCTGCGCAAGCACCAGCGCGTGAATTCCGACCAATGAGATCGCGGTTATCAGCATGGTCTTGGCGCCGGCTCGATCGATCGCGGGGCCGACGCCGAGGGCGAGGACCGCACCGATTAATCCCATCATCGCGACCAGCTGCGACCACTGAGCGGTTGTGTAGCCAAACAGATTCACGGCCGCAATAGGCATCAAAGCCTGACCATAGCCATAGATCAGTCCGTCGAAGAACATGATGGCCATGATGATGAGGCTGCTGCGCACCCAGAGAACCTTGTTAACTGCACGGAACACCTCCCGGAACGAAGTGCCGGCGCGATGCACGGTGGCTGCCGCTCCGGACGTCCAGGGCAGAACCCGCTCTCCGTCGCGCTCCCGCACGAAGAGCATGGCGAGCACGCCGGCGGCAGACACCGCCGCGGCCAGGATCGCCGTTGGGCCCAGTCCCCACGAGGTGAGGAGCACGCCGGACACCGCTGCGGTTGTGGCCCAGCCGATCGCCTTGCCAAAGCTCATGAATGCGTTAAGGCGTCCTTGTTCCCTGACCGGCGTCAGGTCGATCGACATGCCGTCGGTCGCGACGTCCTGGGTCGCCGCGAAACTGTTTACGAGCACGCCGATCAGCGTCAGTAGCCCTATTTCGGAGGACGGGTCATCCACTAGCATGAGTGCAAGCAACGATAATGACAGGCCGAGCTGCGCGGCGATCACCCACGGTCGGCGTCGACCCATCGGCAAGAATTCGTAGCGGTCCATCAACGGTCCGGTCACCAGCTTGAAGGCCCAGGGCAATGTGATGATCGCGAGATAGTTGGCGATGTCGGCGGCGCTGGCGCCCTGACTTGCCAACCACGCGGGTATGGCGATGCCCAGCAGTCCCTGTGGAATGCCCTGCGAGAAGTACATGAACGAGCCGGTGGAGTAGCGTACGCGCGAGCTATCCGAGAGGACGAGAGTTCCAGCCATCAGTTGATTCCCCAATAATTATTTTTCTTATTGAGTCGATATTAACGGGTTTTCCTGCAGCTGGCACCCGATTCGAATTCGAATTTCCGCTCTATAAGCGGGCGGCCTGACGAAGGGCCAGGAGTGGCTGATGCTTATAGCATGTCAAAGCCGCGCTGCAAGACGGCTTCCCTGATCGATCGCACGCTTGGCGTCGAGTTCCGTAGCGACATCGGCCCCGCCGATGACATGCACGGGAATACCGGCGGAGGCCAGAGGTTCTTTGAGTGTTCTCAGTGGTCGTTGTCCCGCACACAGTACGATGTTGTCAACGTCGAGCCAGGTTGGATGCTCGCGCTTTTCGCCATGGGTGATCAATAAGCCTTCGTCGCTGATGCGCTCGTAATTGACGTTGCCGATCATCTGGACATTATTCATCTTTAAAGTCGCGCGATGGATCCAGCCGGTGGTCTTACCCAAATTAGCGCCGTGTTTTCCGGCTTTGCGTTGTAGCAGCGTCACCTCTCGGGCGGATGGCTTCGGTTGGGGTCGATCGATGACAATGCCCCCACGAGCCTCTTCCGGATCCACGACACCCCACTCGCTAAGCCATTCATCGAGATGCATTGTCGGTGAATGGCCGTCCTGCACAAGAAACTCCGCGACGTCGAATCCGATGCCGCCGGCGCCGACGATCGCCACGCGTTTCCCGACGGGCACGCGACTGCGGAGAACATCAATATAGCTCAACACCTTCGGGTGGTCCTGTCCCTCGATCTTCGGGTCACGCGGGACTACGCCGGTCGCAATGATCACACCGTCATAAGCGCAAGTTTCCAGGTCATCGGCGCTCACACGCGTATTAAGACGTACGTTCACGCGCTGCAACTCGAGCTGTCGCTTGAAGTATCGCAACATCTCATGAAATTCTTCTTTGCCGGGGATTACCTTTGCCATGTTCAACTGGCCGCCGATCTCCGCGGCGGCCTCGTACAAATCAACTTCGTGGCCGCGTTCTGCGAGCACCAGAGCGGCGGAAATGCCCGCGGGCCCCGAACCGACGACGGCGAAATGCCGGCGCGTCTTGGTGGCATCGTAGTTCAGTTCTACCTCATGACACGCCCGCGGATTCACGAGACAGCTGCTCATCTTGTTCGAGAAGGTGTGATCGAGGCAGGCCTGGTTGCAGGCAATGCACACATTGATCTCGTCGGGACGGCCTTCGCGCGCTTTCTTCACGAATTCCGGATCGGCCAGCATCGGTCGCGCCAGCGACACCATGTCGGCGCATCCCTCGGACAATATCTGCTCAGCCGTCTCCGGCAGATTGATGCGGTTGGATGTCACCAAAGGAATGCTGACTTCGCGTTTCATCTTTTTCGTTACCCAGGCAAAGGCACCACGCGGCACCGAGGTCGCGATTGTCGGGACCCGCGCCTCGTGCCAGCCTATCCCGGTGTTGATGATGGTCGCGCCGGCACCTTCGATCGCCTTGGCCAACGTCACCGTCTCTTCCCAGGTGTTGCCATCGGGAATGAGGTCGATCATCGACAAGCGGTAGATGATGATGAAGTCTTTGCCCACGGCTTCGCGAGTGCGCTGGACGATCTCGACTGGCAAGCGCATGCGCTGTGAGTAATCGCCGCCCCACTGGTCCGTACGCTGATTTGTCATCGT